>VFQN01008026.1_pt1 | contig 10956 bp, 11 predicted proteins | sample 3512371 | NCBI WGS metagenome assembly VFQN01 (sample SAMN10412370, study PRJNA504923) | tailings metagenome | isolation source: Replicate 2 from Balatoc abandoned mine | place: Philippines: Itogon, Benguet | collected 2017-08-28 | reverse complement strand
ATCCGCGAAGCCCTCCCCACCCCACCACCACTTGACGATCTATAGGAGCGTCCGAAGCCGGTTTGGAGGCTTGTTGGCGCTCGCACCTCAACCGCCGAAGCCGGTTTGGAGGCTCGCTGGCGCTCACACCTCAACCACCGAAGACGGCCCGCGCCTGTGGAGAGTGGGTTGCCGCGCACCGCGGCCCGGCGCACGCTCGTCGTCACGGCTCATGGCTGATCTGCGAGGGGTGAGGCACGATGGTGGTCATGACGACGCTGCCGCGTGGGCGGGCGCTGACGGTTGCGGACATTGAGGCGATGCCCGACGACGGGCGACGCTACGAGCTCATCGACGGCGTCCTGGTCGTGAGCCCGACGCCCGCCTGGAGGCACCAGGACGTGCAGGGAGCGCTGCTCGTGCTGCTGAGGGGTGCCGCGCCTGACCACCTCCGCGTGCTGGGTGCCCCCGTGGCCGCGATCATCGACGAGCGCACCTGGGTCGAGCCCGACATCATCGTCGCGCCGAAGTCCGACTTTGGCGATACCTACCTCGAACGGCCGCCGCTGCTGGCCGCGGAGGTGTTGTCGCCGTCGAACCGGATCTATGACCTGAATACCAAGTTCGCCCGCTACGAGCGCGCCGGCATCGGGTCGTACTGGGTGGTCGACCCGGAGGAGCGGCGGCTCGTGGTGTGGGAGCTGACCGACGGCCGGTACGTCGAGATCGCCGATATCGGGCCGGGGGAGTGCTGGTCGGCCATCCGTCCGTTCCCGGTCACCATCGCGCCCGGTGACCTGACCGACTGAGTCGCCGTCGGGTGTTCGGCGCCACAGCCCTCGGACGCGGGGCGTGGCCGGCGTCGGCTCGCTCGTAGAATCGGAGCCATGATCCAGCGCATCGACCTGCGGGGCGCCGACCGGACGACGGTCGACTACCGAGCAGCCGTGCCCCGCGCCGACTTCGACGTCGAGGCGGCGGTGCCGGCGGTGCATGCGATCTGCGAGGCGGTGCGCACCCGCGGGCTCGACGCCATCCGGGAGTACGGCGAGCGCTTCGACGGCGTGGTCGTCGACGACATCCGCGTCACGCCCGAGGCGCTCCGCACGGCGCTCGAGGAGCTCGACCCGGCGATCCGTGCCGGCCTCGAGGAGTCGATCCGGCGCCTGCGCGCGACCTGCGCCAACGAGCTCGAGCGGGACGCCGTCACGGACCTCGGCCCCGGCGCCCGCGTCACCCACCGCAAGGTGCCGGTCGGCCGGGTGGGGCTCTACGTCCCCGGCGGCCTCGCGCCACTGGTCTCCAGCGTGCTGATGAACGTCGTCCCGGCGCAGACCGCCGGCGTGGGCTCGATCGCGCTGGCCAGCCCGCCGCAGAAGGAGTTCGGCGGCAATGTGCACCCGACGATCCTGGCCGCGTGCGCGCTGCTCGGCGTCGAGGAGGTGTACGCCGTCGGCGGCGCCCAGGCGATCGCCATGTTCGCGTACGGCGTGGGCCCGTGCGCCAAGGTCGACCTGGTCACCGGCCCCGGGAACATCTACACGGTCACCGCCAAGCGCCTGCTGAAGGGCCAGGTGGGCATCGACTCCGAGGCGGGTCCGACCGAGATCGCGGTCCTCGCCGACGACACCGCGGACGCGGCGTACGTCGCCGCCGACCTGATCAGCCAGGCCGAGCACGACCCGCTGGCGGCGTCGGTGCTCGTGACGCCGAGCGAGCGGCTCGCCGCGGACGTCGAGGCCGAGCTCGACAAGCAGGTCTCGGTCACCAAGCACGTCGAGCGGATCCGCACCAGCCTGACCGGGCCGCAGTCGGGCATCGTGCTCGTGGACGACCTCGAGCAGGGCCTCGACGTGGTCAACGCCTACGCCGCAGAGCACCTCGAGATCCACACCGAGGACGCCGCGGACTGGGCCGGTCGCGTCCTCAACGCGGGCGCGATCTTCGTTGGCCCCTACGCCCCCGTCAGCCTCGGCGACTACTGTGCCGGCTCCAACCACGTGCTGCCCACGGCCGGCTGCGCCTGTCACAGCAGCGGACTCTCGGTGCGCGCCTTCACCAAGTCCGTGCACGTCGTCGACTACTCGCGCGAGGCCCTCGCCGAGGTCGCCGACCACGTCGTCACGCTCGCCAACGCCGAGGACCTGCCGGGCCACGGCGCAGCGGTCCGGGTGCGGTTCGAGTCATGAGCTGGCCCCCGATCCGGGAGGAGCTGCGGGGCCTCCAGCCGTACGGCGCGCCGCAGCTCGACGTCCCGGTCCAGCTCAACACCAACGAGAACCCCTACGGCCCCTCCGACGCCTGCGCCGACGACATCGCGGGAGCCGTCCGGCGCGCCGCGACGACGCTGAACCGCTATCCCGACCGAGAGCACGTCGAGCTGCGCACCGCGCTCGCGGCGTACCTCTCCCGGGACACCCCGCACGGCGTGGGCGTCGACCAGGTGTGGGCGGCCAACGGGTCCAACGAGATCATGCTCCAGCTGCTCCAGGCCTTCGGCGGCCCGGGGCGGACGGCGATGAGCTTCGCGCCGACGTACTCGATGTATCCCGAGTACGCCCGCGACACCTCCACCGCCTGGGTGCAGGGTCGCCGGGCCGACGACTTCAGCCTCGACCTGGACGCCGCCCGGGAGGCGGTCGAGCGCGAGCAGCCGAGCGTCGTGCTGCTGCCGAGCCCCAACAACCCCACCGGGACGGCGCTGCCGCCCGAGGCCGTGGGGCTGCTCTGCAAGGCCGCGGCCAGCTTCGAGCCCGGGGGGCTGGTCGTCGTCGACGAGGCGTACGGCGAGTTCCGGCGCGCGGGCGTGCCGAGCGCCCTCGAGCTGCTGCCCGAGCACCGCAACCTGGTCGTCACCCGCACGATGAGCAAGGCGTTCGCGGCCGCGGGCCTGCGGCTCGGCTATCTCGCCGCCGATCCCGCGATCTGCGACGCGATCCGGGTCGTGCGGCTGCCGTACCACCTCTCAGCGGTCACGCAGGCGACCGCGCTCGCGGCGCTGCGGCACGCGCCCGAGTTGCTCGGCACGGTCGACGACCTGCGCGCCGAGCGCGACCGGACCGTCGCCTGGCTGCGAGAGCAGGGCCTGACCGTCGCCGACAGCGACGCCAATTTCGCGTTGTTCGGCACCTTCCGCGACCGTCATGCTGTGTGGCAGGGGCTGCTCGACCGGGGTGTGCTGATCCGCGAGGTCGGTCCCGACGGGTGGCTGCGCGTGTCGATCGGCACCCCGGAGGAGATGCGGGCTTTCAGAGCTGCTTTGTGTGAGACGTTGGAGGACAAGTGAGCAGAACATCCCGCATCGAGCGGCAGACCAGCGAGTCCAAGGTGCTCGTCGAGGTCGACCTCGACGGCACGGGGCGCCACGACGTCTCCACCGGCGTCGGCTTCTACGACCACATGCTCACGGCCTTCGCGCGCCACTCGCTGGTCGACCTCGTCGTCCAGACCGAGGGCGATACCCACATCGACGCCCACCACACCGTCGAGGACACCGCGATCTCGCTCGGCCAGGCGCTGCGCCAGGCCCTCGGCGACAAGGCCGGCATCCGCCGCTTCGGCGACGCGACCGTGCCGCTCGACGAGGCGCTCGTGCACGCCGTCGTCGACGTCTCCGGCCGGCCCTACTGCGTCCACACCGGCGAGCCCGAGGGGCAGCAGTACGTGCAGTTGGGCGGCACCACGCCTGCCTACCTCGGCTCCCTGACCCAGCACGTGTTCGAGTCGATCGCCTTTCACGGACACTTCGCCCTGCACGTGCGGGTGCTCGCCGGCCGCGAGCCGCACCACATCGTGGAGACGCAGTTCAAGGCGTTCGCCCGCGCGTTCCGGGACGCCGTCGCGCTCGACCCGCGCGAGACGGGGATTCCCAGCACCAAGGGCGCTTTGTGATCACCCCACGACGTTCTCCGGCTCCCCCGCTTCGCTCCTCCGCCAGACAACGCCGCGGGGACCCCGATCCTGCGGGGTTGATGTGACAGCAAAGGTGGTGGTTCTCGACTACGGGTCGGGGAACCTCCGCTCCGCCGTGCGCGCGGTCGAGCGCGCCGGCGCGGAGGTGACGCTGACCGGCGACTTCGACACGGCGCTGAACGCCGACGGGCTTCTCGTGCCGGGCGTGGGCGCGTTCGCGGCCTGCATGGCGGGGCTCCGGGAGATCAAGGGGGAGCGGATCATCGGGCGGCGCCTCGCGGGCGGGCGGCCGGTGCTCGGCATCTGCGTCGGCATGCAGATCCTCTTCGCGCGCGGCGTCGAGCACGGCGTCGAGACCGAGGGCTGTGACGAGTGGCCGGGTGTGGTCGAGCGGCTCCAGGCGCCGGTGGTCCCGCACATGGGCTGGAACGAGGTCGAAGCGCCCGCCGGCACCCGGCTCTTCTCCGGCATCGAGGACGAGCGCTTCTACTTCGTGCACTCCTACGGCGTCCGCGACTGGACCCTGGTCACCAACGACCGCACCGAGGCGCCCCTGGTGACCTGGGCCGATCACGGTGGTGACCGGTTCGTCGCTGCCGTCGAGAACGGCCCGCTCAGCGCCACGCAGTTCCACCCTGAGAAGTCCGGCGACGCCGGCGCCGCTCTGCTCCGCAACTGGGTGGAGTCGCTGAGGTGAGCGTGCGGTGAGCGTGCGGTGAGCAAGGAGCGGGCCCGCCGCCGTGCCGAGCGCGAGCGCGAGGCAGCCGTGCTGGCAGCGGCTCAGGCGGCCGAGGCCGAGCGCCAGGAGCGCCGCGACGCGCGCCGGCGCGTGGTCAGGGCCCGGCTGCCGAAGCGCCGGCGGGGGCCGGCCGGCGTGCTCGCGGAGCGGCGGCGTACGCAGACGCGGCTGCTCGTGGTCGCCGTCGTCGTGATCAACGTGCTCGTCTGGCTGGCGAGCGGCGACTGGGCCGTCCGGGCCATGGCGCTGCTGCTCACCGCGCTGATCGCCCCGCTCGTGCACATCCTGATGACCAAGTGAACCGAACGAGAGGCACCATGTCCGACTACCTCGAACTGCTCCCCGCCGTCGACGTCACCGAGGGCCGCGCCGTCCAACTCGCCCAGGGCGTCGCCGGCTCCGAGCGCGTGTACGGCGACCCGCTCGCCGCCGCGCGGCGCTGGCAGGACGCCGGGGCGGAGTGGCTGCACCTCGTCGACCTCGACGCGGCGTTCGGACGCGGCGAGAACCGCCAGGTGCTCGCCGAGATCGTCGGCGCCCTCGACCTGAAGGTCGAGATGAGCGGCGGCATCCGCGACGACGCGTCCCTCGAGGCCGCGCTCGCGACGGGCTGCCGCCGGGTCAACATCGGCACGGCCGCGCTCGAGCAGCCTGAGTGGTGCGCGAAGGTGATCGCCGAGCACGGCGACCGCGTCGCGATCGGTCTCGACGTTCGTGGCCGCACCCTCGCCGCGCGCGGCTGGACCAAGGACGGCGGCGACCTCTACGAGACGCTCGCCCGGCTCGACGCCGAGGGCTGCGCACGCTACGTCGTCACCGACGTCACCAAGGACGGCATGCTCGCCGGCCCCAACCTCCAACTGTTGCGCGACGTCTGCGCGGTGACCTCCGCGCCGGTCGTCGCCTCGGGTGGCGTCACCACGCTCGACGACATCCGGGCGCTGATGGCGCTCGTCCCGGAGGGCGTCGAGGGCGCGATAGCCGGCACCGCACTCTACGAGGGCACGTTCACGCTCGAGGACGCGCTGGCGCTCACCCAGGGCTCCGCCGAGGGTGGCGGACAGTGACGCTCGCCGTCCGGGTCATCCCCTGCCTCGACGTCGACGGTGGTCGGGTGGTCAAGGGCATCAACTTCCTCGACCTGCGCGACGCCGGTGACCCGGTCGAGCTCGCGCGCACCTACGACGCGGAGGGCGCCGACGAGCTGACCTTCCTCGACATCTCCGCCTCGCACGAGGGCCGCGCCACCACGATGGAGATCGTGTCGCGCACGGCCGAGGAGGTCTTCATCCCGCTGACCGTCGGTGGGGGAGTGTCGTCGGTCGAGGACGTCGACCGGCTGCTGCGCGCGGGCGCCGACAAGGTCGCGGTCAACACCGCGGCGATCCGGCGACCGGAGCTCGTCGCCGAGATCGCGGACCGCTTCGGCAACCAGGTGCTCGTGCTGTCCGTCGACGCCCGCCGGGCACCTGGCACCGACTCCGGCTTCGAGGTCACCACGCACGGCGGCCGTCAGGCGGCCGGCCTCGACGCGATCGAGTGGGCAGTGCGCGCCGCCGAGCTCGGGGCCGGGGAGATCCTGCTCAACGCGATGGACGCCGACGGCACCCAGGACGGCTTCGACTTGGACCTGATCCGCGCCGTACGCCGCGAGGTGACGATCCCGGTCATCGCCTCCGGAGGCGCGGGTGCGACGAAGCACTTCCCGCCGGCCGTCGAGGCGGGCGCGGACGCCGTCCTCGCGGCCACCGTCTTCCACTTCGGCACGCTCCGGATCAGCGAGGTCAAGGCGTCGCTGGCCGACGCCGGCCACCCTGTGCGCTAGGGTGCGACTCCCCGGCCGGTCAGTTGCGCGCTCAGGCGCCCAGGTCGGTCTCGCGCACGGCGAGGACCGCGTCGTCCGGCCCGTCGAACTCGAGCCCGACCGTGGCCGAGCGGCCGAAGAGGAAGAGCACCAGCTCGACCACCGGTCCGGTGATCGTCACCGGGTCCGGGCCCTTGCGGAGCACGGCCGTGGCGCCGGTGTCGGCGCGGCGCAGCACGGTCGGCGCCGGCAGCTTGCGCCCGAAGAACGGCGCACCGCGGCTCAGCTGCGACCAGAGGCCGTCGATCGTCCCGGCGGGCAGCGCCCGCGGCTCCCAGCCCGGCACGCCGCGACGCAGGTCCTCGTGGTGCACGAGGTACTCGAAGCCGTTCATCAACCGGTCCACGAACGGCAGCACCCGGAGCGGGACCGGAGGTGTGCGCAGGGTCGCGACCATCGCGTCGTACCCCTGCTCGCGGCGCTTCGCCATCGCCCTGGCGTTGCGGTCGGCCAACGAGTCGACGATGTTGCCGAGGGAGGCGATCGGGTCGCGCTCGCGCACCAGGAGGTGGGCGACGAGGTCGGCGGAGGTCCATCCGTCGCACAGGGTGGGCGACTCCGCCCCGACCTCGAGCGCGAGGTCGCACAGGGCGGCGCGTTCGCGGCGGGCGAGCGACTCGGTCATGCGGCGAGCATACGGTCCCGGTGATGCCCCGCCTCCCGATGTCGGGAGGTGGGAATAGCCTGACCCGGCCGGATGGTTGCGGCAGGCGCACGGTGGAGACGGGGCGGCAGTGAGCGAGCGACGCAACAGGCGGGGGACGACCTCCGACGGCTTCCGCGTGCTCTGGGTCGGCATCAAGCGGGAGCCCTGGATCTTCGCGGTCTCCACCCTCGGCAGCGTGCTCTTCGGCGCGCTCACCGTCGCGGACGCCTGGGTGCTCGGCTGGGCGACCGACAACGTCGTGCTGCCGGCGTTCGAGAACGGCGAGATCGGCGGCGGCCTGCTCGTTGCGGTCTTCGCGCTCTTCCTCGGCGTCGCCCTGCTCCGCGCCGTCGGCATCGTGGCGCGGCGGCTCGGCGCCGGCGTCATGCAGTACCGCATGCAGGCGCACACGCGGCGGGCTGTCACGCGGCAGTACCTCTCGCTCCCGATGGAGTGGCACCAGCGGCACCCCACCGGGCAGTTGCTCTCCAACGCCAACTCCGACGTCGAGGCCGCCTGGGGGCCGATCGCGCCGCTGCCGATGGCCGTCGGCACCCTCGCGATGATGGTGATCGCGGTGGTGCAGATGTTCGCCGCCGACCTGGTCATGGCGCTCGTCGGGCTGGCGATCTTCCCGGCGGTCGTGGTCGCCAACCTCGCCTACCAGCATTACGCCTCGCCGTTGATGACCAAGGCCCAGCAGCTGCGCGCCGAGCTCAGCGAGGTCGCCCACGAGTCCTTCGACGGCGCGATGGTCGTCAAGACGCTCGGTCGCGAGGCTGAGGAGACCGAGCGGTTCGCCGAGATCGCCCGGCAACTGCGCGACGTCAACGTCCGCGCCGGCCGGATCCGCGCGGCGTTCGACCCGATCCTCGCGGCGCTGCCCAACATCGGCGTCCTCGTCGTGCTCGCCGTGGGCGTCGCCCGCGTGGTCAGCGGCGCGACCGACCCCGGCGACGTCGTGACGGTCTCCTACCTGCTCACGATCGTGTCCTTCCCGATCCGCTCGATCGGCTGGCTGCTGGGTGAGTTCCCGCGCAGCGTGGTCGGCTTCGAGCGCGTCCGCAGCGTGCTGCGCGCCACCGGGGAGATGCACTACGGCGCAGAGCGCGTCGACCACTCGCCGACCGGCGCCCGGCTCGAGCTCCGGCACCTCGGCTACCGCTACGAGCCGGAGCAGCCGCTGCTCGACGACGTCTCCTTCACCGCCGAGCCGGGACGCACCATCGCGCTCGTCGGGGCGACCGCCTCCGGCAAGAGCACGCTCACCGGCCTGATGACCCGGCTGGTCGACCCCGACGAGGGGGCTGTGCTGCTCGACGGCACCGACCTGCGCGAGCTCGCGCGCGGAGAGCTCGCCCGTGCGGTCGCGATGGTGCCGCAGACCGCGTTCCTCTTCGACGACACCGTGCGCGGCAACGTCACGCTCGGGCACCAGGTCGACGGCGTCGGGGTCGGCGACGACGAGGTCTGGGCGGCGCTGCGCGCGGCGCAGGCCGACGGCTTCGTCGCCGCCCTCTCCGACGGACTCGACACCCGGCTCGGAGAGCGCGGCACCTCGCTCTCGGGCGGCCAGCGGCAGCGGATCTCGCTGGCGCGCGCCCTGGTGCGCCGGCCGCGGCTGCTGATCCTCGACGACGCCACCTCGGCGGTCGACCCGGAGGTCGAGGCCCGGATCCTCGAGGCGCTCCGCAATGACACCCACGAGAGCACCTTGGTCGTGGTGGCCTACCGCAAGGCGACGATCGCGCTCGCCGACGAGGTCGTGCACCTCGAGGACGGGCGGGTGGCCGACCGGGGGACCCACGCCGAGCTGCTCGACCGCAGCCCGGCGTACGCCCGCCTGGTCAACGCCTACGAGGTCGCGGAGCTCGTCGGGGAGGCCGAGTGAGCACCGCGCTGGACACCGGCGAGCAGATCGGCGCCATCGAGACGCTGCGCCGCGGGGTGCGCTACTCCCCGGAGCTCAAGGAGGGGTTCGGCCGCACCCTGCTGCTGGCCCTGCTCGCGTCGCTCGGCCAGGTGGTCGTGCCGATCGCCGTGCAGCGCACGGTCGACCAGGGCCTCAACGCCCCCGGCGGCCCCGACGTCTCCTACGTCGTGGAGATGGGGCTCGCGGCGGGGCTCGCGATCGTGCTGACCAGTTGGGCGTCGTACGCGATGACGAGACGGCTCTTCACCAGCTCCGAGCGCGGTCTCGCCACCCTGCGCATCAAGGCGTTCCGGCACGTCCACGACCTGCCGCTGCTCACCCAGAACACCGAGCGCCGCGGCTCTCTCGTCTCGCGGGTCACCAGCGACGTCGACCAGGTGAGCCAGTTCCTGGTCTTCGGCGGCCTGTTGCTCGTCGTCAGCGTGGGGCAGGTGCTGGTCGCGACGATCGTGATGGTCGTCTACAGCTGGCAGCTCGCCCTGGTCGTCTGGGTCTGCTTCGCGCCGCTGTTCCTCTCGCTGCGCTACTTCCAGCGCAAGCTCTCCGCGGCGTACGGCGTCGTCCGGCGTCAGGTCGGCGTCATGCTGTCGGCGATCTCCGAGCCGGTGGTCGGCGCCGCGGTGGTCCGCTCCTACGCCGTCGAGGAGCGCACCCAGGAGCGGATCGACGCCGCCATCGACGAGTACAAGGCCGCGAGCACCCGCGCGCAGGGCTTCACGGCGTTCTCCTTCTCCCTCGGCGGCATCTCTGCCGGCCTCGCCAATGCCGGCGTGCTCGTCGTGGGCGTGTGGCTGGGCTTCGCCGACCAGATCACGGCCGGCACGGTGCTGGCGTTCGCCTACCTGGTGACGCTCTTCGTCGGTCCCGTCCAGATGGGCACCCAGATCCTCACCGACGCGCAGAACGCGATCGTCAGCTGGCGCCGGGTCATCGGCATCCTCGACACCCCGGCGGACCTGGTCGACCCCGGTCCGGACGGTGCGACCCTGCCGCACCGGCCCGTTGACGTGGTCTTCCGCAAGGTGACCTTCGCCTACCCGGGCGGACCGCCGGTATTGCGCGACATCGAGCTCGGCATCCCGGCCGGCCGCCGCGTCGCCGTGGTCGGCGAAACGGGCTCGGGCAAGTCCACGATCGCCAAGCTGCTGACCCGGCTGATGGACCCCTCCGAAGGTGCGGTGCTCCTCGACGGGGTCGACGTCCGCGAGATCTCGCAGGCATCCCTGCGGCGCAGCGTGGTGCTCGTCCCGCAGGAGGGCTTCCTGTTCGACGACACCGTCGCGGCCAACGTCCGCTACGGCCGCCTCGACGCGACCGACGAGCAGATCGTCGCGGCCGCCGACGCCCTCGGCCTCGGCGACTGGCTCGCCGGTCTGCCGCGCGGCATCCAGACGGAGGTCGGCCAGCGCGGCGAGTCGTTGTCCGCGGGGGAGCGGCAGCTCGTCGCCCTGTGGCGCGCCCAGCTCGCCGACCCCGACCTGCTGGTCCTCGACGAGGCCACCAGCGCCGTCGACCCCGCCCTCGAGATGCGCATCGGCCAGGCCCTGGAGCGCCTGATGACCGGCCGCACCTCCGTCACCATCGCCCACCGCCTCACCACCGCCGAGCGTGCCGACGAGGTCGTCGTCGTCGACCGCGGCCGCATCGTCCAGCGCGGCCCGCACGCCGAGCTGGTCCGCCAAGCGGGCACCGTCTACGCCGGCCTGCACGCCAGCTGGGTCGCCCAGCACGACGCCTGACCGGTTCCGGTGGGCGCTGTCGTCCCCGCCCCAGGAACGGGCAGCTTCGATGGCGCCTATCGGGAGGACGCCGACCTGCGGTCGGAGAGCGGACGCTCCTATAGATCGTCAAGTGGTGGTGGGGTGGGGAGGGCTTCGCGGATC
>VFQN01008025.1_pt1 | contig 10958 bp, 12 predicted proteins | sample 3512371 | NCBI WGS metagenome assembly VFQN01 (sample SAMN10412370, study PRJNA504923) | tailings metagenome | isolation source: Replicate 2 from Balatoc abandoned mine | place: Philippines: Itogon, Benguet | collected 2017-08-28 | reverse complement strand
GCGCGGCGACTACCTGGCGATCGTGACGCTGGGCTTTGGCGAGATCATCCGGGTGATCCTGGTCAACTGGTACCAGTTCACCGGCGGCCCGGACGGGATCGGCGGCATCCCGCGCCCGTCCTTCTTCGGCCTGCCCTTCCAGGCGAACCCGCCCAAGGGCGGCGGCGAGACGTTTGCTAGCTTCTTCGACCTTTCCTTCGACCCGTACCACCGGATCGCCTTCCTCTACTACGTGATCCTGGTGCTGGCGCTGTTCACCAACTGGTTCACGATCCGGATCCGCAAGCTGCCGATCGGCCGGGCCTGGGAGGCGCTGCGCGAGGACGAGATCGCCTGCCGGGCGCTGGGGCTGAACCCGACCGCGGTCAAGCTTGCGGCGTTCGGCATCGGTGCCATGTTCGCGGGGTTCGCCGGCAGCTTCTTCGCCGCGCGGCAGGGCTTCATCAGCCCGGAGAGCTTCGTGTTCATCGAAAGTGCCGTGATCCTGGCGATCGTGGTGCTGGGCGGGCTCGGCAGCCAGCTGGGCATCGTGTTCTCCGCGGCGATCCTGATCGGATTGCCAGAATTCTTCCGCGAGCTGGAAGACTACCGGATGATCGCGTTCGGCCTGGTCATGGTGCTGATCATGATCTGGAAGCCCACGGGCCTGGTCTCCCACCGCGAGCCGACCATCCGGCTGCACCCCAGGGGAGACGGATGATGACGCCGCTCCTCAACGTCGAGCACCTGACCATGCGCTTTGGCGGCCTGGTCGCGGTCGACGACGTCTCGTTCACCGCCGACCAGTCGCAGATCACCTCGATCATCGGCCCGAACGGTGCCGGCAAGACCACCATGTTCAACTGCCTGACCGGCTTCTACCAGCCGACCGTCGGGCGGCTGGAGCTGTCCGGCGAGAAGGGCGACTGGCTGCTGGAGCGGCTGGACGGGCACCGGATCGTGCGCGACGCGGGCGTGGCGCGGACCTTCCAGAACATCCGCCTGTTCGCCGGCATGTCGGTGCTGGAGAACCTGATGGTGGCCCAGCACACCGAGCAGATGAAGGCGTCCGGCTGGAGCATCAAGGGGCTGCTGGGCTTCCCCTCCTACCGCCGCGCCGAGGAGGAGGCGGTCCACCTGGCGCGCTCCTGGATGGACCGGATCAACCTGACCGACAAGGCGGACTGGCCGGCGGGGGCGCTGGCCTATGGCGACCAGCGCCGCCTCGAGATCGCGCGGGCGATGTGCACCAAGCCCGTGCTGCTCTGCCTGGACGAGCCGGCCGCCGGCCTGAACCATACGGAATCGCAGGAGCTGAACGAGCTCCTGCGCTGGATCAAGGAGATCCATGGCATCGGCATCCTCCTGATCGAGCACGACATGAGCGTGGTGATGGGGATCTCGGACAAGATCGTGGTGCTGGACTACGGCAAGAAGCTGGCCGAGGGCACGCCCGCCGAGATCCGCGACGACCCGCGGGTGATCAAGGCCTATCTGGGCGAGCCCGAGGAGGAGGAGCTGCCGGACATCGTGGCTGCCGACCTCGACCTCGACCCGGGAGCGCGCTGATGCTGGTGATCGAGGGCATCCACGCCTTCTACGGCCGGATCGAGGCGCTCAAGGGTGTGTCGCTGGAAGTGAAGCAGGGCGAGATCGTCACCCTGATCGGCGCCAACGGTGCGGGCAAGTCGACCCTGCTCATGACCATCTGCGGCCAGCCCCGCGGCCAGGGCGGGCGGATCGTGCTGGAGGGCACCGACATCACCGAGATGTCGACCCACCAGATCATGCGCCGCGGCATCGCCCAGTCGCCGGAAGGCCGCCGGGTGTTCCCGCGCATGAGCGTGTTCGAGAACCTCCAGATGGGGGCGATCAACGTCGATCCCGCCCATTTCGACACAGACCTGCGGCGCTGCTTCGACCTGTTCCCGATCCTGGAGCGCCGCCGCGGCCAGCGGGCCGGCACGCTTTCCGGCGGCGAGCAGCAGATGCTGGCGATCGCCCGGGCGATGATGGCGCGCCCCCGGCTCCTGCTCCTGGACGAGCCGTCGCTGGGCTTGGCGCCCCTGATCGTCCGGCAGATCTTCGCGGTCATCAAGGAGCTGAACGAGACCCAGGGGGTGACGGTGCTGCTGGTCGAGCAGAACGCCTATCATGCGCTGAAGCTGGCGCATCGCGGCTACGTGCTGATCAACGGCCAGATCACCATGACCGGCACGGGCCGCGAGCTGCTGGCCGACCCGGAGGTGCGGCGGGCCTATCTCGAAGGCGGCCACTAGGGGGAGAACCCGCATGCTCGAGGACCTGACCGGCCAGACGCCCGGTGTCTTCATCGGCCTGACCCTGGTGCTGACCGGGGCGGCCGCCCTGTCGATGGGCCGGGCGATCGCGCGGACTTGGCGGCCGGTCTGGCAGATCGTGCCCTACGGCTTCCTCCTGAGCGCCGCCGACCGCTTCCTGTCCTACGCCCTGTTCGGCGTGCCGCTCCTGCACCCCATGGGCTTCCTGGTCTGCGCGGCGATCCTGATCGTGCTGGCGCTGGTGGCGTACCAGACCGCGCGCACCAACAAGATGCTTTCGCAGTATCCATGGTTGTATGAGCGCGCCGGACCATTCTCGGTGCGCGAGCGGTCGGGTGCGTAACAATCAAGCGTCTTGCGGGGCGGGGGCGCGACGTTAGACTTGTCGCAGGATGACCGGTCCGCACCTGATCGAGGCCGGTCCGCGCAAGACGATCGACCAAGTTTTTCAGGAGCGGGAGCAGGATATGAAGAATTTCTCCAAATGGACGGCCGGCGTGGTGTTCAGCGCGGCGCTGCTGGGCAGCACCGCCATGGCGCAGGCCGAGATCGTGATCGCTTCCGCGGGCCCCATGACCGGCGCCTACGCCGCCTTCGGCGAGCAGCTTCGCCGCGGCGCCGAGCAGGCGGTCAAGGACATCAACGCGGCCGGCGGCGTGAACGGCGAGCAGCTGAAGCTGGTCATCGGCGACGATGCCTGCGACCCCAAGCAGGCGGTGGCGGTCGCCAACGACCTGGCCTCGCAGGGCGTGGTGTTCGTGGCCGGCCATTTCTGCTCGGGCTCCTCGATCCCGGCCGGCGACGTCTATGCCGAGGAAGGCATCCTGCAGATCTCGCCCGCCTCGACCAACCCGGCCTATACCGAGGGCCCGGCCGAGAAGGGCGTCACCACCGTGTTCCGCACCTGCGGCCGTGACGACCAGCAGGGCGACTTCGCCGGCCACTGGCTGGCCGAGAACTACAAGGGCAAGAACGTCGCGGTCGTCCACGACAAGTCGACCTACGGCAAGGGCCTGGCCGACCTGACCAAGCAGTTCATGAACGAGGGCGGCCTGAAGGAAGTCGCCTACGAGGCGATCACCGCGGGCGACAAGGACTTCACCGCGCTGATCACCAAGCTGAAGTCGCTCAACGTCGATGCGATCTATTTCGGCGGCTACCACACCGAGGCGGCGCTGATCGCCCGCCAGGCCGCCGAGCAGGGCCTGAAGGCGCCGCTGCTGTCCGGCGACGCGCTCAACACGGTGGAGTACGCGCAGCTGGCCGGCCCCGCCGCCGACGGCACCCGGTTCACCAACGCCGCCGAGGCGCGCAACCTGCCGACCGCCAAGAAGGCGGTCGAGGAGTTCAAGGCCAGCGGCTACGACCCCGAGGGCTACACCCTCTCGACCTATGCTGCGGTGCAGGTCTGGTCGGCCGCGGCCAACGAGGCGGGCACCACCGAGGCGGCCAAGGTCGCCGAGGTCATGCGCTCCAAGCGCTGGGACACCGTGATCGGCAATATCGGCTTCGACGAGAAGGGTGACCTCACCGAGAACACCTATGTCTGGTTCGAGTACAAGGGCGGCAACTACAGCCAGGTCACCAACTGACCGGGCGATTGGCCTGCACCGGGGCGTCTTGCGTAGTGCGTAGGACGCTCCAAGGCTGGTAGACAGGGGGGAGCCCGATCGGGCTCCCTTCTTTTTTCGGCCTGCGAGCGGAGTGGATGATGCGGATACCGGCGGCAGTTGAGGCTCTCGTGCCCGAGATGACGGCCTGGCGCCACCATCTGCATGCCCATCCGGAGCTGGGCTACCAGGAGCACGCCACCCAGGCCTTCCTGGCCGAGAAGCTGAAGGAGTTCGGCGTCGACGAGGTGGTGACCGGGATGGGCGGCACCGGCGTGGTCGGCCTGATCCGCGGCAAGCGCCCGGGCAACCGGGCGATCGGGCTGCGCGCCGACATCGACGCCCTGCCGATCACCGAGCTGACCGGCAAGCCCTATGCCTCGACCAATCCCGGCAGGATGCATGCCTGCGGCCATGACGGCCACACCACCATGCTGCTAGGCGCGGCCAAGCATCTGAGCCAGACGCGCGACTTCGCCGGCTCGGTGGTGGTGATCTTCCAGCCGGCCGAGGAAGGCGGGGCCGGGGCGAAGCGGATGATGGACGACGGCCTGTTCGAGCGCTTCCCGGTCGAGGTCGTCTACGGCCTGCACAACTGGCCGCAATTGCCGGTCGGCACGTTCGCGATGCATCGCGGCCCGGTCATGGCCGCCACCGACGAGATCCGCATCGAGATCACCGGCAAGGGCTGCCACGCCGCGATGCCCAACACCGGCATCGACCCGGTCGTGGCGGCCGCCCAGCTGGTGACGGCGCTGCAGAACATCATCAGCCGCGAAACCGACCCGATGGACCGGGCGGTCCTCTCGATCACCGCGATCAATGCCGGCACCACCTTCAACGTCGTCCCGGACAACGCGACCCTGAAGGGCACCGTGCGCACCTTCCGCACCGAAACCCGCCAGCGGGTGATCAAGCGGATCGGCGAGATGGTGGAAGCCTTCGGCAAGGCGTTCGGGGTGCAGACCGAGCTGCACCATCGCGCCGGCTACCCGACCACCATCAACCATGAAGAGCAGGCCGCGCTGGGCGCCGAGGTCGCCGCCGCCATCGTCGGCGAGGACAAGGTCGCGCGCGACCCGCTGCCGTCGATGGGCGGCGAGGACTTCTCCTTCATGCTGGAGAAGATCCCGGGCGCCTATGTGTGGATGGGCGTGGGCGGGTTCGAGGAGGGCCGGGTCCTGCACAATGCCCGCTACGACTTCAACGACGAGGCCCTGCCGGTGGGCGTCGCCTGGTGGACCGGGCTGGTCGACCGGCATCTGGGCGGCTGACAGGGGCGCCGGAGCGTCCCCGGGCGCGCATTGGCGGACAAGCCCACTTCCGGGACGGTTAGGAAGTCCTTAATCTCCGTCCGGTCACGGTTGCGGGACGGGGCCGAATGCAGCGGGAACGTTATCCGGGAGAGCAGCGCGGGCTGACGCTGTTCCTGGCCGAGCTGCAGCCGGTGGCGGAGCTCGTGCTGGGGGAGGACCACCTGCTCTGGCACGCCATCCGCCGCGCCCTGCAGAAGGGCACGCTGGAGGCGCTGCGCCACGGACGGCAGGTGTTCAACAACCAGCCGCGCGAGATCAAGCAGCTGCTTTCGCTGGGCATGGTCGAGGAGGGGCGCCCGGAGGCGCCCAGCCGCGACGACCTGCTCGACAGCTACGCGGCACGCGAGCCCGAGGCGTTCGTCAGCTTCGATCTGGCCGCGACCGGGGAAGGCGACGAACCGGTGGTCCGGCTGCGCCATGAGCTGGTCGACATCCCGGCCGTGCGGGTGATGGTCCGCCCGGGCACCCTGCCGAGCAGTGCCGCCAACAAGCTCCGCGCGATCGCGGACCTGATCGAGCGCGACCGGCGCCTGCTTTCGCAGCGCTTCTGGGCCGACCGGCACCTCCATGTCGAGCCGGACGATTCCGAGAGCGTCGAACGCGGCTGATGCGCAGCTTCGACGTCGCGGTGATCGGCGCCGGCATTGCCGGGGCCTGCGCCGCCGCCCGTATCGCATCCTCCCGCTCGGTCTGCCTGCTTGAGCGCGAATCCCGCCCGGGCACCCAGGCCAGCGGCCGTTCCGCCACCATGTTCGCGCTGGCCTATGGCGGTCGGGCGACCCGCCGGCTGGCTGCCGCAAGCCGCGCCTTCCTGACCGACCCGGACCGCCCGGGCGGGCCGCTCACCGCGCCGCGCGGCATGTTCTTCATCGGCTCGCCTGGCCAGGAAGCGGCGCTGGCGGCGTTCGCGGCTGCGACCGGCCTGCCCCTGGCGTCCCCCGACGAGGTCCTGGCGCATGTCCCGATCCTCCGGCGGGAAGCGGTGGCGGGCGGCGTGCTGGACCGGGCTGCCGAGACGATCGACGACCACCGGTTCCTGCAGGACCGCCTGCGGGCGCTGCGGGAAGCCGGCGGGGTGGTGGCCTGCGATGCGGGGGTGGCGCGGATCGAGCGCAAGGGGGACGGCTTTGTCCTGCACGGGCCGGCCGGCGCCATCGAGGCCGGCAGCATCGTCAATGCCACCGGCGCCTGGGCCGACGAGGTCGCCGCCATGGCGGGGCTGCGCCCGCTGGGCCTCAAGGCGCTGCGCCGGACCGCGCTGACGATCGACCCGCCCGAAGGGCAGGACCCGGCCGGCTGGCCCATGGCGATCGACGTCGAGGAGGAATGGTACTTCAAGCCGGAAGGCGGCCGCCTGCTCCTGTCGCCCGGCGACGAGACCGAGGTGGCGCCGCACGACGTCCAGCCGGAGGAATGGGACGTGGCGGTGGCGATCGACCGCTATGTCCGGCTGACCGGCCACGAGCCGAAGCGCGTCCACCATCGCTGGGCGGGCCTGCGCAGCTTCGCGCCGGACCGGGTGCCGGTGGCCGGGCGCGATCCCGGCCATCCCGGCTTCGTCTGGCTGGCCGGGCAGGGCGGGGCCGGGTTCATGACCGCGCCCGCCATGGCCGAGATCGCGGCGGCGCTGGTGGCGGACCAGAAGCTGCCGGACGGGCTGGCCCCGCTGCTGGAGGAACTGTCGCCGGCCCGGGCGGCGCTGCGCCAGACGGGCGCTCAGCCTGCCTGCGCCGCCAGGCCTGAAAGCGCGTAGAGCCAGCCCAGCAGCGTCGCGACCGACAGGAGCGTCGTGATCGAGACCGTGGCCGCCACCAGGGGTTCCTCCACCTCGTAGGTGCCGGCCAGGATGTAGACCGTCTTCGCGGTCGGCACGGCGGCGCAGACGACGGCGGCGATCGTGTAGAGCGGATCCAGCCCCGACGCCACGCACAGGCCGTAGACGACCAGCGGCATGACCACGAGCTTCACCGCCGCCAGCAGGACGGATGCCGCGAGGTTCGTGCGCACGCCCTCGATCGACAGGCCCAGCCCGATGGCGAAGAGCGCGCACGGGGTGAGCGCTGCCGCGAAGATGTTCAGGTAGAGCGTGGCCGGGGCCGGGATCGGCAGGCCGGTGACCGCCCAGGCCAGGCCGGCCAACGTGGACAGCACCATCGGGTTGAGCAGGATCTGCCTTGCCAGGACCGCCGGGCGCGCCGGCTCGCCGGACACGCCGCGTCCGCCGCTTTCCAGGAGAATCACCGTGGCGGGGAACATCACGCCCGCCACGAACACGGTGGCGATGGCGGCGGGCAGGACGGCCGGCTGGCCGTAGATGGAGTGCAGGATCGGCAGCGCCACGAAGCCGGTATTGGTCATCGCCGCGCTCATGCCGTGGATCGTGCTGCTGGCCCGGTCGTGCTTCCACCCGATGCGGACGGCCGCGAACACCAGGGCGAAGCACAGGATGGAGCCGCCGCCGAAGGCCAGCAGGAAGCGCCAGGCCAGCAGGTTGCGCGCCGGCTCCTGGGCGATGGTGACGAACAGCAGCGCCGGCATCGCGATGTTGTAGGCGAAGTGCACGAGCCCGTCGGCCAGCGATCGGGCGACGTAGCCGAGCTGGCCCGCCAGCCAGCCGGTGACGATGATGGCGAACACGGGCAGGACCAAGTCGGCGACTTCCATCCCGTCGGTACCCTTCGGCGATGCCTCCACCGGCAGTGCTGGCAGGGTCGCGCCGCATGCGTCAGGTCGCCTGGGGGAGCGCGCCCTGGCCGCGCCGTCAGGCTTCCGGGGCCGACAGGTGCAGCAGCGTCAGGCCGATCATCAGGACGAAGATCGCGGCCTTGCTCTGGCCGTTCCAGGTCGTGGACTGCCACATGGCGAACCACTCGCCGCCGATCACGATGAAGCCCAGCGCGTAGAGCAGGAAGCCCAGGGTCAATCCTGCGATCGCGAAGCCGCGGGCGCGGTAGAAGACGGCGGTCTCGGCCCGCACGGCCCGCAGGAGCTGGACGGTCCCGATCCACAGGAGCAGGGCGGTGGCCGCCTGGCAGAGGATGATCGCCGCGAAGGCCAGCTGGTGCAGGAGCGGGCTGGTGATCGCCCGCCACATCACGCCCGGGTCCCCGAACGTCGTGTCCATCGCCAGCACGTGCTGGATGAACGGCCAGTTGGCGCCGGGATCGGTGGCGTTGCCGAACGCGATCAGGGTGAAGAAGATCGCCATCGTCAGGACCATGGCGATGCGCGACAGGCGGAGCAGGATCAGCGTTCGGCCCTCCCGGTCCGCCTGGGGTGGAAGCGCGCCCTACTCGAAGACCGGCGGCTGCTGGTATTCCTCGCTCTCCTCCGGGGGCAGCGGCTCGGTGCGCACCGCCTTCGGGTTGGCGACGCGCGCCCGGGCCACCGCGTCGTCCAGTTCCAGCTGCGAGCACAGGCCCAGCAGGACGGGGTCGCGCGGGCGGATGTCCTGGCTCTTCCAGTGGGTGCGGTCGCGCACCTGCTGGATCGTGTTCTTGGTGGTGCCCAGGAGCTTGCAGATCTGCTGCTCGGCCAGCTCCGGATGGTTGCGCAGGAGCCAGGCGATGGCGTCCGGGCGGTCCTGGCGCTTGGAGAGCGGCGTGTAGCGCGGCTCCTTCTTCTTCGGCACCAGCTTGGTGTCGGCGATCGAGCGCTGCAGGCGCAGCTTGGCCTTCGGGTCCTTCACCGCCCGGTCGATCTCCTGGCGGGTCAGCATGCCGGCGCCGATCGGGTTGTGGCCGCGCACCCCGGCATTCACCTCGCCGTCGGCGATGCCCTTGATCTCGAGCGTGTGCAGGCCGGTGAACTCGGCGATCTGCTCGAAGGTCAACCCGGTGTTCTCCACCAGCCAGACGGCGGTGGCTTTCGGCATGAGCGGGCGATCCATCGATCCACCTTCCTTCGCAAAAACGACGACGCGGCGCCCTCGTCGAGAAACGCCGCGTTCGGAGACGGTCATCATTCTAGGCGCTCTATTGGCGGAACGCCCGGCACGGTTCAAGCGGCGTGTCAGTCCTTCACCGGAACCGTGTAGTTGAGGCCGAGCCTGCCGCCATCCACGTAGACGGTCTGGCCGGTCACGTAGGCGGCATCGTCGGAGGCCAGGAACAGGACGACCCGGGCGACCTCGTCGGGCTCGCCGCAGCGGCCAATCGGCGTGCGCGCCAGCACCTTCGTCCGCGCCGCCGCGTCGACCATGATGGTCTTGAGCATGTCGGTCATGATCGAGCCCGGGCCCACGCCGTTGACCCGCACGCCCTTGTCGGCCAGCGCCAGCGCCATGACGTTGGTCAGCTGGTTGAGGCCGCCCTTGCTGACGTTGTAGGGCGTCTGGTTCGGGATCGCGAGGATCGCGTTGACCGACGACATGTTGACGATCGCACCCTTGCCCTGCGCGACCATCACCCTGGCAGCCGCCTGGCCGCACAGGAACGAGCCCTTCAGGTTGACGCGCAGCACGGCGTCGAAGTCGGCCTCGTCCAGCTCCAGGAAATCGCCGGCCCGGATGATGCCGGCATTGTTGACCAGCACGTCCAGGCTGCCGCCGAACGCCACCGCCGCATCCACCATCGCCTGCGCCGACGCCTTGTCGCCGACGTCGGTCTTCTGGAACAGGGCCTGGACGCCCCGGCCCCGCAGCTCCTCGGCGAAGCGCTGGCCCTGTTCGGCATCGACGTCCGCGATCACGACCCTGGCGCCCTCGGCGGCGAACGCCTCGACGCAGGCGCGCCCGATGCCCTGGGCGGAGCCGGTCACGACCACGGTCTTGTCGGAAAAGCGCATTCTGATCCCATCCCCGGAAAGGCGGGAGCCCGCTGCCTCGATCACCAGGCGCACATCGTCCCGCTCGTCGGCCACGTCCTGCAGCACCCGCAGCACCGCGTCCAGCCCGACGCCGGAAGCGTGTTGCCAGACCAGCTCGATCGGGCCGGCCACGTCGGTGCGCAGCACGTCGTAGAGCGCGTCGAGGTTGCGGATGCTTCCGGGCGCCAGGCCCACCGCCATCCCGATCCGCTCGAACGCTTCCTGCCGCCCGGCAAGGCCGGCATCCAGGACGATCCGCGTCAACGGGGCACCTCCCTCATTCGGGCACTTCATGGAACGTGTCGTAATGGTCGACGGTGACGAAGATCAGCCGGTCGTTGGAGAAGACCAGCCGCTTGGCCCCCCGCCGGCCGCAGGCGAAGTCGAGGTCGGCCTCGGACCAGCGCCGGCCCTTGCGCGACGGCAGGCGGCCCTCGCGGTTGCCGAACCGGTCGCCGCCGATCGCCATGTCGTCGGCCACCTCGCACAGGTCGCGGCCGGGCCGCCAGCCCAGCCGCTCCGCCTCGCGCTTGGTGATCCAGCGCTCCGGCAGGCGCCCGTCCTCGCGGATGGCGGTGATGGCCTGGACGAACCCGTCCAGGTCGCGCAGGCCGAGGCTTCGGCCGAACGCGCGCAGATCCGCCTGGTCGGCCAAGGCCAGAGCCGGCAGCAGGCCCGCCAGCAGGAACACGAGGATGTGCAGGAGTCGGCGCATGGGATCCACCTTGAGCGACGCCCAAGCTAGTCGGCTTCGGCCGGGCGCGCCAAGCCCGCAAAGAAAGAACGCCGCGCCTTCGATCGGACCCGAAGGTCCTCAGAGGGCGCGGCGCCAAGGTGGTACGTGCGACACCCCGGACATGGTCGGGCGGTCACCAAATTGCAACTCCCGAAACGAAGATGGACCGTTTTCAACCATCACAAACAGGCACAAACAGACACTGGATCGT
>VFQN01008024.1_pt1 | contig 10958 bp, 10 predicted proteins | sample 3512371 | NCBI WGS metagenome assembly VFQN01 (sample SAMN10412370, study PRJNA504923) | tailings metagenome | isolation source: Replicate 2 from Balatoc abandoned mine | place: Philippines: Itogon, Benguet | collected 2017-08-28 | reverse complement strand
GAAGCGATCGGCGTCCCTATCATCATCCTGACCGCGCATGGAGATGTGCCGGTGGCGGTGCGCGCCATGAAGGCGGGAGCCCTGGACTTCATCCAGAAGCCGGTGATGGAAACGCATATCCTCTCCGCGATCGAGCACGCGGCGCAGGTGCTCGCGGACAGGCCTCCCGCGGCCCTTCCGAAGGAGGAGGTCGCGAGGCGGCTGGCGCGACTGACCACGCGCGAACGTGAGGTGCTCGATCACCTCGTGCTGGGACAGACCAACAAGACCATCGCGGACGAACTCGGCATCAGCCAGCGCACGGTGGAGATCCACCGCGCCCGCATCCGCGAGAAGCTCGAGGCGCGTGGACTGGCCGATCTCATCCGCATGGTGAGGGAAGCGCCGGCATCTCCGCCCCCCGTACACGTACGCAGTTTTCCGAAATAGAACCTGACGCCCTGCCGGACCTATGTTGCAGGGAGGGGGAGAGGTTTCCGTCCGCGAGGTTACGGCGGACGGTGGAGGAAGATGTGTCGGGCAACCACGCCGCTGACGACCAGCCGATCGACATCCATGACGGTTCGAACGGCGAGGGTCGCAAGATCAAGGTCTCGATTGAGCTCAGCGGCGAGCAGGCGGCTGCTGTCGAAGGCTGGCGCGCGGCCAACCGCATCCCCTCCCACAGCCACGCGGTGCGCGAGCTGGTGCGCATCGGGCTCCTGAGCGAGATCGGCCGCATCTACCGCATGATCGCGGAAGGCAACGAGCGCGACGAGTTCGCCACGGACGGTCAGGACTTGACGAACTGACGCAGAGGCGCCACTTCGATCCTGTTCCCACGGATCAGGAGAGGGCAATGCCGGACGCCAGCCTGCTTGTCTTTCTCGTCCTCGTCATAGCCACTGCGCTGACGGGTATCTTCTTCCAGCCGGGCGCCTGGTACGAGACGCTGCGCAGACCGAGCTGGACGCCGCCGAACTGGCTCTTCGGGCCGGTGTGGAGCGTTCTCTACATCATGATCGCGGTGGCGGGCTGGCTTGTCTGGCGCGCCGAGGGCTTCGGCCTCGCCATGACCCTGTGGGGGGCACAGCTGGTGCTCAACGGCCTGTGGTCGGCCCTGTTCTTCGGTGCGCGCCGGATGGACATTGCCCTGGCCGACGTCGCCCTGCTCTGGCTGTCGATCGCCGGCTTCATCTTCGCCGCCTCCGCAGCGAGCCCGATCGCGGCGTGGCTGTTCGTGCCCTACCTGGTCTGGGTGACGATCGCCTCCATGCTCAACCTAACCATGCTGAGGCTCAACCCGGAAGCTGGCCGCGGCCTAAAGGCGTAGGAGCATCGGGTAGCGACGCCGGTCTGACAGGCCAAGGGCGTCGAGCACCACATCCTCGATGTGCGAGGCCGCGAGACCCGCGTCCGCATACATTGCCGACGGCTTGTCGTGGTCGATGAATCGGTCGGGCAGGGTCAGCGTGCGGACGCGCAGGCCGCGGTCCAGGACGCCCTCGCGCGCCAGAAGATGGAGCACATGCGCGCCGAACCCGCCGGCCGCCCCTTCCTCGACCGTCACCAGGACCTCGTGATCGCGGGCGAGCCGCAGGATCAGGCTCCGGTCCAGCGGCTTAGCGAAGCGGGCATCCGCCACGGTGGTGGACAATCCGCGGCGCCCCAGCGCCTCGGCAGCCTCGAGGCATTCGCCCAGACGCCCGCCGAGGGACAGAAGCGCGACCGAACTGCCCTCCGCGACGATCCGGCCGCGCCCGATCTCCAGCGGCTCGCCCTTTTGCGGCAGGGCCACGCCGCGACCTTCGCCGCGCGGATATCGGAAGGCGCTCGGCCTGTCCTCGATCGCGCGCGCAGTGGCGACCATGTGGACGAGATCCGCCTCGTCGGCGGCGGCCATGACCACCATTCCCGGCAGATTGGAGAGGTAGGCCAGATCGAACGCCCCCGCATGCGTGGCGCCATCCTCGCCGACGAGACCGGCACGGTCGATGGCAAAGCGGACCGGCAGGCTCTGCAGGGCCACGTCGTGGACGATCTGGTCGTAGCCGCGCTGGAGGAAGGTCGAGTAGATCGCACAGAAGGGCGTCATGCCCGCGGCTGCGAGACCGGCGCAGAAGGTCACGCCATGCTGCTCGGCAATGCCGACGTCGAAGAAGCGGCCGGGGAACCGCTTCTGGAACAGGTCGAGCCCCGTCCCTCCCGCCATGGCCGCCGTGACGGCGACGATCGAGGGATCGGCCTCGGCTTCGGCCATCAGCGCCTCGGCAAAGACCCGCGTATAGGTGGGCGCCAACGCCACCGCCTTGACCTGCTGGCCCGTCGCGACGTCGAAGCGCGAGACGCCGTGGTAGCGGTCGGGCGCCGCCTCGGCAGGCGCGTAGCCCTTGCCCTTGGAGGTGATGGCGTGGATCAGGATAGGGCCGCTGTCGGCCGAGCGCGCCGCTTCGAGCGCCGCGACCAGGGCCTGGACGTCGTGGCCGTCGACGGGGCCGACATAGGCGAATCCGAGGCTGGCGAACACGCTCTCCGCGCCGCCTGCGCGGCCGGAGCGGATGTCGCGAAGGTGGTCGGCCATGGCGCCGACCGGCGGGGAGATGGACATATCGTTGTCGTTGAGCACGACGATCAGCCGGCTGCGGAGCGCGCCCGCATTGTTGAGCGCCTCGTAGGCCATGCCGGCAGACAGCGCGCCGTCGCCGACGACGCAGACGACATGCCCGCCCTCGCCGCGAAGGTCGCGCGCGGCGGCAAAGCCGAGCCCGGCAGAGACCGACGTGGAGGAGTGAGCCGCCCCGAACGGGTCGTAGATGCTTTCCGAGCGACGGGTGAAGCCTGACAGACCGCCGCCCTGGCGCAAGCTGGCGATGCGATCCCGCCGGCCGGTGAGGATCTTGTGCGGGTAGCACTGGTGGCCGACGTCGAAGATCAGCGTGTCGGAGGGCGTGTCAAAGACAGCGTGCAGGGCCACCGACAGTTCCACCACGCCGAGACCGGCACCGAGGTGGCCGCCGGTGCGGGACACGGCCGAGATGGTCTCGTCCCGAACCTCGTCGCAGAGCTGTCGCAACTCCGACCGCGGCAGCGAGCGGATGTCGGCGGGCAGGTTCATGCCATCGAGCAGACGCGTCGTGCGCATAGGCCAACCTCCCTCGCAGGCCCGCCGGAAGGGCGGGCCGGACCATGCGTCCCTGAGCCGAGACGATGTCGAGGGACGTCAACCAACCATGACACCAAGGGGTGTCATTGTAAACTGACGTTTACAGGATCACTGCGCCGGCTTCGAAAACTGCGCGATGTAGGCGATCACGTCGGCGCGATCCTGGGCTTCCTTCAGGCCGGGGAAGGCCATCTTGTTGCCGGGAACCTTCTTCTTCGGGTCGGTGATGTATTCGGCGATGGTCTCGGGCGTCCAGACGAGACCGCCCGCGCCGGCTTCCTTCATCGCCTTGGAATACTTCGCGGCGAATTCCTCGAGCGTGCCGGCCGTGCGACCGATCACGCCATTGAGGTTCGGCCCGACCGGCTTCTTGGTCGCATCGATGCCGTGGCACACGGCGCACTTGTTGAAGATCGTCTTGCCCTTCGCCGGGTCGCCGTCCTGGGCGAACGCCATGGTCGCGGTGAGGGACAAGCCGGTGGTCATCACAATGGTCAGGTATCGGATCACGTCATCCTCCAAGGTCTGCGTCTGTCCCTCCGCGGTCAAACTAGTCCATGCCCTGTCCCGGTCAAGCTCCAACCGTCAAATCACGTGGACAGCACTTCTCCGACATTCTCATACCCCGTCCTTCGACACCTGTCCGAAGCGGATTGAAAACCCGGTCGAACCGTGCTTCTCTCCCCTGAAGAGGAGATCAAGTTGACATTCACCTATGTCAATCCGATTCAACGCTCGGCGAGCGCGCCCTATCCCTTTTCGGCGCTGGTCGGACAGGAGGAGATGAAGCGCGCGCTGCTTCTCTGCGCGATCGATCCCACCATCGGCGGCGTGCTGGTGCTCGGCGACAGGGGGACTGGAAAGTCCACCGCCGTGCGCGGCCTTGCCGGCCTCCTCCCGCGCATCGAATGCGTCGAAGGCTGCCGATACAACTGTCCGCCGGACAGGCCCGCGGGAGAATGCCCCGACTGCCGCAACGCGACCGGGAAGCGCCGCACGATCTCGCGGCCCGTGCCCGTCGTCGACCTGCCGCTGGGCGCGACCGAGGACCGCGTCGCCGGTGCGCTCGACCTGGAGCGTGCGCTGTCGCGGGGCGAGAAGGCCTTCGAGCCAGGCCTGATCGCAGCTGCCCATCGCGGCTTCCTCTATATCGACGAGGTCAATCTGCTCGAGGATCATCTGGTCGACCTGCTGCTCGACGTGGCGGCCTCCGGGGTCAACACGGTCGAACGCGAAGGCCTTTCGATCAGGCATCCGGCGCGCTTCGTCCTCGTCGGCAGCGGCAATCCGGAAGAAGGCGACCTGCGCCCGCAACTGCTCGACCGCTTCGGCCTGTCGGTCGATATCGGCACTCCGAAGGACGTCCCGACCAGGGTGGAGGTGATGCGCCGCCGCGACGCCTTCGACAGGGATCCGGCAGCCTTCCGGCGCCGCTGGGCCGGCAAGGACGGGAAGTTGCGCTCCCGCATCGCGGAAGCACGCGACCGGGTGGCCGAGACGGCGATCGGCGACGAGGCCCTCTCCTATGCCGCCACGCTCTGTCTCAAGCTCGGGGCCGATGGCCTGCGCGGCGAACTGACCCTGATGCGGGCGAGCCGCGCGCTCGCGGCCTTTTCGGGCCGCACCGAGGTGACGGTCGAGGACATGATCGAGATCGCCCCCGCCGCGCTGCGCCACCGGCTGCGGCGCGATCCCCTGGACGAGGCCGGATCGACCGTCCGGATCGAGCGCGCGATCAACGAACTGCGGGCTTCGTGACATGGGTGAGGCCCCTGCCTGGAACGAGGGGCTGGTCGCCTTCGCGCTTGCCCTGATCGACCCTGCGGGCCTGGGCGGCGTGCGCCTGCGATCACGCGCAGGCCCCTGGCGGGACGAATGGACCGAGGCGGCGCTGCGCATGCTTCCCGAACGCGCGCCGCGCGCCCGCTGCCCGGCGGCGGTGGAGACCGGCCGACTGCTCGGTGGGCTCGACACGGCAGCGACCCTGGCCACCGGCCGGCCCGTGATCGAGACCGGCCTGCTCGCCTCCGCCACGGGGGGCGTGCTCGTCATGGCGATGGCAGAACGGCTTCCGCGCCGCACCGCCGCGATCGTCGCGGACTGCATGGACCGGGGCGCCGTGCAGACGGAGCGCGACGGCGTGTCCGCCATCCTACCCACCCGCTTTGCGATCCTTGCCCTGGACGAAGGCATCGACGACGAGGCGACCCCCGCCATCCTTGCGTCGCGGCTGGCGTTCGAGGTGGAACTCGAGCCCGGCGACCACCGGGGTTTTGAGGGACCGAAGACCGCGGAGATCCTCGCCGCGCGAAGCCGCCTCGGGACGACCGCCCTGCCGACGGACCTGGCGACGGCGCTGGCGGAACTGTCCGTGCTCGTCGCGCCGCAGTCGATGCGCGTTCCGATTTACCTCGCCCGCGCCGCGATCGCATCCGCGGCGTTGCGCGGGGCCGAGGCCGCCGAGCCGCAGGACGCGGCCCGTGCGGCGGCACTGGTGCTGGGTCAGATGGCGGTGGCCGAGGCGGCGGAGGAGCGCAGGCGTCCCGAGGTGGACCAGGCCGAGGAGGCGGGCGCGACCCAGGAAGAGGCACCCGACCTCTCGGCGGCGGACGTGATCCTGGCTGCCGCGGCGGCGACGCTCCCGCCGGGCCTGCTCGACCGGGAGAACCGCTCGGCCTCCCGCCGAAGAGCATCCTCCTCCGGACGTTCGAACGAGACGGTCGCGTCCGCCCGCGGCGCCCGCGTGGGCATCTCGGCCAAGCGCCCGCGACCGGATTCGCGGGTCGATCTCCTGTCGACGCTACGGACCGCGGCACCATGGCAGCGCATCCGCGCGGGCAACGCCGACGAGCCGCTGCTGCCGCTGCGGGTGCGGTCCAGCGACCTGCGCTACGTCAGGCGTCGCGAACGCACCGGCATGACCGCGATCTTCGCCGTCGACGCGTCGGGCTCGGCTGCGGCGGCGCGGCTGGCCGAAACCAAGGGCGCGATCGAACTGCTGCTGGCGGAATGTTACGTCCGGCGCGACGAGGTTGCCCTGATCGCATTCCGCGGAAGCGGGGCGGAGATGATCCTGGCGCCGACGCGCTCGCTGGTGCGGGCAAAGCGCACCCTGGCCGGGCTGCCCGGCGGCGGGCCGACGCCGCTCGCGCACGGCATAGCGGCCGCGACCGCGCTCTCGGCAAAGCTCGAACGCAAGGGCCGGCGGGCGTTGACGGTGTTCCTGACCGACGGGCGGGCAAATGTCGGGCTTGACGGGGCGCACGGGCGCGAGCGGGCTGCCGCGGATGCGGCGACGGCGGCACGCGGCTTTCGAGCGGAGAACCTGCGCGCGCTGGTGATCGACACCGCGCAGCGTCCGCAGGCGCCGCTGGCGCGCCTCGCCGGAGAACTGGGAGCGGACTATGTCGCCTTGCCTCGCGGCGGAGCCGAACGAATCTCGACCGAACTCGCGACGCGGCTGCGGACCTAGGCACGTGTTCCTCTCGCGCGATCGCCCGTCGTGGAACGACGACGGAAAGGTCTGGCCAAACCGCCAGGCCAGCCGCTTCGTGCGGTCGGCGGGGCTCGACTGGCATGTGCAGATCTGGGGCGAAGGACCCGATCTCCTGCTGCTGCACGGGACCGGGGCGTCGAGCCACAGCTGGCGCGACGTGGCGCCCATCCTCGCCCGCAGCCACCGGGTCATCGTGCCGGACCTGCCGGGCCATGGCTTCACCGGCTATCCGGGGACGGCAGGCCTGTCTCTCAGGGGCATGGCGTCGCGCGTGGGCGACCTCCTGACAAGCCTCGATGCCGCGCCCGTCGCCGGCATCGGCCATTCCGCAGGCGCCGCGGTACTGGTGGCGATGGACCTAGCCGGACAGCCGCGTTTCGAGACGATCGTGTCGATCAACGGGGCCTTTCTGCCGATCCGCAACGCCTCGCTGTTTGCGCCATTGGCGAAGCTCTTGTTCCTGAACCCGGTGGCGCCGCACCTGTTCGCCCTGCGCGGACGCTCCAGCTCGGCGGTGGAGCGGCTGATCGAAGGCACGGGCTCGCATATCGACGCACGCGGCCTCGACCTCTATCGCCGGCTGATGCAGCGGTCCGCCCATATCGAAGGGGCGCTCGGCATGATGGCAAACTGGGACCTCGACTGGCTGGGCGGCGTGCTGCCGTCACTGGAGACCCCGCTGATCCTGGTCACGGCGCCGGGCGACAAGGCGGTGCCGCCGGCCAATGCCGACACGATCGCGCGACGAGTACCCTCGGCAAGACATGTGGATTTCGGCAAGGGCGGACACCTCGTGCACGAAGAATATCCGGAGGCGATGGCGCGACTGGTGCTGTCCCTCGTCTAACGCCGTGCGGGCGCGGGGATCGTTTGCAGATCTTTCTTACATGCAGTAGTGTCACTCAATGTTGACACGAACGCTCATCGCGGGAGAGCGGCCCGACACCGACGAAAGACCGCATGCCGTGGTCATCGGCAGCGGCTTCGGCGGTCTGGCGGCGGCGGTCCGGCTTGGCTCCCGCGGCTGGCGCGTCACGGTCCTGGAACGGCTCGACAGGCTGGGCGGGCGCGCAAGCGTGCTGGAGGCCGACGGCTTCACCTTCGACCGTGGCCCGACGATCGTCACCGCGCCCTTCCTGTTCGGCGAACTGTGGCAGATCGCCGGTTACCGCATGTCGGACGACGTCGCGATGAAGCCGCTCGAGCCCTTCTACAGGATCCGCTTCGACGACGGCACCAGCATCGATTGCGGGGCAGACGTCGGTGCGATGCGGGCGCAGGTGGCTGCCATCCGCGCGGACGACCTCGCCGGCTACGACCGCTTCATGACGCTCGCACGCGAGATCTGCAAGGTAGGGTTCGAGGAACTGGGCACGCAGCCTTTCGGCCGGCTAGGCGACATGTTGCGGATCGCCCCCGACCTGCTGCGCCTCGGCGGCTGGCGCAGCGTTCACGCGATGGTCGCGGCGCATGTGCGCGATCCGCGCCTGCGCGTGATGCTCTCGTTCCACCCGCTGCTGATTGGGGGCAACCCCTTCCGCGCGCCGGCGATCTACTGCCTGATCCCCGATCTCGAACGCAGATGGGGCGTGCACTATCCGATCGGCGGCGTCGGCGCGCTGGTCGACGGTCTGGTCGGCCTGGTCCGGCGGCAGGGCGGCACGGTGCGCACCGGCGCGAGCGTCGGGCGCATTGTCGTGGACGGCGGTCGCGCCCGCGCAGTGGTGCTGGACGATGGTGAGCGGATCGACGCCGACATCGTCGTTTCCAATGCCGACGCCACACGCACCTATGCCGACCTGCTGGGGCAGCCCGGCGCGCGTTCGGTCACCGCGCCCTTCGTCAGGCCGCGCCATTCGATGGGGGTCTTCGTCTGGTATTTCGGGGTCCGCGGCCGCTACGACGCGGTGGGACATCACACGATCCTGCTCGGCCCGCGATACCGGGAGCTGCTGGGAGACATCTTCGACCGCAAGCGCCTCGCCGCGGATTTCTCGCTCTATGTCCACCGCCCGTCAGCCAGCGATCCGGGCGTGGCGCCGCCAGGCCATGACGCCTTCTACGCGCTGTGTCCCGTGCCGAACCTCGAAGCCGACATCGACTGGAAGATCGAGGCCGAAAGGCGGCGCGCGGCCATCCAGAAGAGGCTGGAAGAGACGCTGCTGCCGGGGCTGGGCGACCGCATCGTGACATCGCATGTCACCACGCCGCTGGATTTTCGCGACGACTATCTTTCCGAACAGGGCGCCGGCTTCGGCATCGAGCCGGTGCTGACGCAGAGCGCCTGGTTCCGGCCCCACAATCGCAGCGGCTCGGTCGAGAACCTCTATCTCGTCGGAGCTGGCACCCATCCAGGCGCCGGCCTGCCGGGCGTTCTCTCTTCTGCGCGCATCCTCGACAAGGTGGTTCCCCATGCCGCTGCCTTCGCGCGCTGACGTCTTCGCCACCCCGGCCGACCGCGCGGAATGCCGCGAGGCGATCCGCCAGGGATCGCGCTCTTTCCATCTGGCGGGCCAGTTCCTGCCGGTGGAGGTGCGCGAACCGGCCTTCGCCGTCTACGCCTTCTGCCGCATGGCCGACGACCTGATCGATCGCGAACAGGGCGGAGCGGAGGCGGTGGACGAACTGCGCAGATGCCTCGACAGGGTCTATGCCCGCAAGCCGAGACGAAACCACGTCGAGCGCGCCTTCGCCGATGCCATCGGCGAATTCGCCATTCCGCGCGAGGTGCCGGAGGCTCTGCTGGAAGGCCTGCTTTGGGACGCCGAGGGCCGCCGCTACGAGACCCTGTCCGAGCTCAAGGGATATGCGGTGCGCGTCGCCGGCTCCGTCGGCGTGATGATGAGCCTGATCATGCAGCGGCGGGCGCCCGGGGTGCTCGCGCGCGCCTGCGATCTCGGCATCGCGATGCAGCTCACCAACATCTGCCGCGATGTCGGCGAGGATGCCCGCAACGGTCGCATCTACCTGCCGCGCGACCGGCTCGAGGCAGCGGGCCTGCGGGAAGGCGACGTTCTTGGCGCCGCCAGCTCCGATGCGCGGATCGTCTCCGTCGTGAGCGAACTTCTGCAGGAGGCGGAAGAGCACTATCGCCTCGCAGGCGCCGGCATTGCGGCACTGCCTGCCGGCTCGCGGGTCGGCATCAATGCGGCGCGGCTGCTCTACCGCGAGATCGGCCGCAAGGTGGCCGCGGGCACCGATCCGGTCCGCGAGAGGGCCGTGGTGGGCAAGGGGCGGAAACTCGCACTTCTCGCCGCCGCGACGCGTCTTCCGCGCATCGAAGAGCGCGGTTTCGAGCAGGCCTGTGCGCCCGAGGCGGCGGCCCTGGTCGCCGCGGCCGCCGACGCGCATGCGCAGCGCGCTCCGGGCAGACCACGCTGGTGGGACCTGCGGGGCCGCGTCGTGCGCATGGTGGAAATGCTGGCATCGTTCGAAGCGGGCGGACCCCGGCGCTCCCTGCCGGCGCGGCCGACGGGAGCCTCGTCGGCGCGATGAGTTCGGGCATCATCGTCCTCCTCGAAGTGACCCTCGTGCTCGGCGTGGCGCTGGTCTTCGGCGTGCGCGAACTGCGCAACCTGCGCCGTTACGATCGCGAGCGGGCAGAGAAGGCGCGGGCCGCTGCGGAGACGCCGGACGGACCCGACAGCGGCGGGCAGGATCGTTAGCCGACCCTCCCGCGCCTGCCGCCTCAGCGGGCGAAGCGCGGCATCCTGAACGGCAGCAGCGCCTGGACCCAGGGCGAGGCGAAACGGTCGAGGTCGACGCTTTCGCAGATCGTGGGGCGTGCGACGCCGCCGATCGTCGTGGTGGCGGCCGTGCGGGTGTAGAAGGGCGTGTCTTCGAAGGTGCGCACCTCGCGCGGCGGTGCCTCGGTGCGCACGGTGCGGCCCACGCGCCACAGGGTCGAGGGAAGGGCCACGTGCGGCGGCGCCGATGCGGTCGTGCCGATGCCGTCCCGCCGAAGCGAAAGGGCGAGGCCCCGCCGGTCGCCGCGCCGCCCCTCGACGTCGTAGAAGATGGTCGTGTCTTCGGGCCCCTTAGCGCGCGACCATGTCCAGGAACGGAAGCCTGCCTCCGCCGGTTCCTCGCCGCGGTTGAGGTCGAGATAGGCCGAGCCCGACCAGTGCACTGCCGGCCGCGAAAAGGCGACATGGACGCGCGCGAACGGGGCCACCGGCCGCCACACGTGGCGACCGTCGCGGTCGAGCGTGTAGACGTCGTCGAACACCGGGCCGGTCTCGATCGTGATGCGGCCCCTGAGCGGCCGGGGCAGCGGCACGGAGACCTCGTCGATGTCGATCTCGACCGTTTGCGCGCCGA
>VFQN01008023.1_pt1 | contig 10960 bp, 16 predicted proteins | sample 3512371 | NCBI WGS metagenome assembly VFQN01 (sample SAMN10412370, study PRJNA504923) | tailings metagenome | isolation source: Replicate 2 from Balatoc abandoned mine | place: Philippines: Itogon, Benguet | collected 2017-08-28 | reverse complement strand
AACTACATGCTTGGATGAGAGTCTAGAGATTTCAATGATGCTGTGCTTTGTCCTCCTATCTTACTCTGCTTCCCGCTGTTAAGACCAGGATTCTTAGCCGCTGTCGCTGTGTTGATATAGACAGGCAGCAGAGACATCTTCTGCACCTTCTTATTCATAATCTCCTTGAGCACAGGGATGTTAAGAGGTTGCAACTTCGCATTATCTCCATCGATTTCCTCATCTTCTTCTATTTCTAAGATCGCTGGAGGGGCAGGTGCTTGGAAGCCTCCCACCTTCTCACTCTGAGTTGCTTTGAGGAAATCCTCCTTACGCAAAGTCTGATGATTCGCAGCCTTAGACATCTATAATAAATTGATATTAGACAACTAGCAAGATTTCTATTTGGAAGATATCGAACCTGAATGAGATCATCAATGCGTTGTTCGATGAGTCCAAGATATTCTCCGATGTTACGATCTGTGATGCCTGTGGATAAGAGTTGTTGGTCTAAAGCAGCTTCATCCACCGCGACCTAAACATATCGATTGGTTTTAAACATGATAATATCAACGACAGGAAGAAATATTCTTACATTCTTTAAAAGATTTAAAAGGCTTTCCTCAACAGATTTCACAATTTCCATATTCTTCATGTAATCTGCATCATATTTCGCAATCATTGATTGGAAGTATTGAATATTCTTCTCAAGCTCTTGTTTCACTTGTTCTTGATTTCCTTCTAGCTCGTGTAATTTCTTCATCTAATAAGAAGAAAAGAATAACCCTCATTAACGTCATCCCTACTACTCATATGATAGAACTGATATACCTGTTCTTGTACTCGAGATTCGAGATATTTGTTCTCTAACTCCATCTTCTCCACCTCCTCATGCTTTGATTGTGTTTCGTTGTACAGTGTGAAGACTGTTTCTTCTGACTGTTGCAATGCTTGCAACAACTCTTCGATAGAAGTAAACTCTGTCTCTTTCAACAATATTTCTGCCTCATGAGAATTATGTCCAACAGCATTGGGCGAGTCAGCTGCTGGCACTGACGTAGAAGGTCTCTTGTGGTTACTGGTGGTTGGACGCTTTGGCACTATGCCTGAGAAGGCGAGGTTAAAGTCAGTGAAGTTAATATTCCCTCCTTTCCATGAGGTAGAGGTAAACCCTTTCTGGGTTTTGGTGGAGGTCTTGTCAGCACCAGCAGTCTGAGGTGGAGTATCAGCGACTGAGTCAAGAAGACTTGAAGTTTGAAGTTTCTCTCGAATGGTATTCATAATATTCGCTTGAGTTGTATTAATGTTTTGTTTTGCTTTCACTAACTCTGATGAGAAATCTTCCATATCACGAATCATCTTTTGTTTGATTGACGCGATTGCTAGTTTCACTTTATGCTTCTTCTCATTGATGGAAACAATCTCCTTCGAACAGTACTTCGATCTTCTTCGAGCATTTGATATCTCTTTGGCCTAAGATTGAAATAAGATGAATAATGTATCGCGAGTGTTAGTAGATTGGTTCATGTTGTCTTACCAGGTCGTTGAGGATTTGAATGTGAAGGAGTTTTTCTCGTCTTAAATCTTGAACTTTTGACTTTAAACTAATATTTTCATTTTTAGCTGTACTTAATTTAATTTTTGACATTTGTAATTGATGTTCTAATCGACCAAGAAGCTTCTTGTTCATCATTTCATGATCTTTCACAATATTGCCATTCTTTGTTTTATCTTGAATCAAACGAAGTCGTAACTTCACCTCCTAATAAAATAATAACAGAGAGATCAGTTGTTAAGTGGGAACAGAGATACGTTGGGAATACTTCAAACCTCTAATCCTTCTTCCAGTTGTTCTTTTCTTTGTTTTTCTTTCTCGATTCTCTTCACATAAACGACCTGCTCCTCTTGAAGCCGCGTAAGCTCACGCCTGACAAAGAAATTATAAAATTTCGATTTTGGAATTGAATATTTGAAACTTACGAAAAAGTATCGGCTGCATTGGTAGGAGCTCTAACAGGAGAGGTAATATGAGTGGATTCGAACTGAGGTTCTGAATGAACAGAATTTTCCTCGCTATTATCTTCACTATGATCAAAGAGAGATCTTGATGCTGGAGAAGATAACATCGCTTCTAACTCGAATTTCTAATCACAGTCGACAAGTCAGACCCTTAGAAAGGAAGGCGAGGCAATAGGAGAAATAATTTTTAACGAAACGGTTAATAATCGCTTTTTCTTCGAAACGAAAGAAGCGCTTTTTGAGTTTGGATTTGATTTTTTGATTTTATTTGATTGTATTGTTATTCTCTCTTCTTATCACCAAATATGAGTGAGAAGAAGGCGAAGGCGAAGACTGCAACGAAGGAAAAGAAGCCTGCTTCTAAGACAAAGAAGGCAGCTACTCCAAAGGCTGAACCTGCACCGTCAGCTCCTGTGCCCGCTCCAACTAATACAACCCCTCCAGCCACAACAAATCCGATATCGACAACTCCTTTCATTCCAGGAGAGATATTCACTGGCCGCCATCTTACTCATTATGATGAAACCGCTGGAATTGCTATTCCAGCTAGTGAGGTTGATGCTCACATAATGAAGAGCCATAAAGTCAGAACTCTGATAGAAGCATACAGCGATAGATATGAGCGATTGCGAGTCTTGTTAACAACAAAATTACTTCCAAAAAGAGAGCATCTCCTACAGGTTTACCGCAAACTGAAGGAAAACTCTGAAACTATTACTCAAAAGGGGAAAATTATCGAAAAAGAGACTCTGACTGACACTGAGAGAATTCTTGAAAGATTAAAATCAGCAATCTCTTTACGTCAATCTTCCATCCAACATGAACTTATTCATGTTGAAGAGGAGTTAGGAACAATAGAAGGAATCATGCGAAGAGTGGAAAGAGCGAATCAAGTGACCCCTAATCCTACTGGCATCATCCTAACCTCCGTCAACCCGACGTCATCCAGCACTCCCCCTCAATACTCCAATCCACTTATCATGGCGGAAGTCATTCAAGAATATGGCGAGCTTAGCTCTTTAATCAATCAAACAGCGAATAAAATGATCCAACTGCAAGTTGACTTCCCTACTGACGACTTTCCTCGAGAGACTTCGGACAGATTAGAGATCCTAAACCGCTGTGATCGCTACATTCACGCCATGAACGTTAAAGATCACTTGCTTTGGCTCGCTCTACAGGATAAAGAGAAACTTCAACAGAAGTTGGAAGAGTCTCAGCAGTATTCGCATGAACTAGAGTTAGAGGTACTTCGATGGGGAGAAGTTGGAAAACGCTATGAACAAGAATTAATTAGAATTCAAGCAGAGAAAACAGATGTAGAGAAGCAAAATTATCATTTACGTCAACTATTAATGAAAAATGGTATCTATGTAGAGTGAGGATGGCAGTAAGTGAGGTTGTGATAGGAGGGTTGTTGTGTTGTATTTTATTGTCTTTCTTTCTCTTTTATTTTTGTATTATAAGATAAGGATTTGTTTTCAGTAACCTACTAATAACTATGATGTGGTTGGTTATTGCAATGTGACAAGATATGCTAGGAAATTGGCAATATCCTTCTGGTGGACGTAAGCTAATAATCGCACGAGGACTAAAGACGTCGCGATAATACCAATGAACAGGAAGAAATTTAAAACCAATAAAGTAAATTCAAAACATGTTAATTTTGATGAATAGGTTATCCTTCGTATTGGTGCAGGAGTTATAACTTTATCAGAGGATGGGGTTAAGTGTTGTTTGATCTCAACACTCACAGCTTGTGGTTGAGAGATTTCATCGCTTTCGTTAAAGTCAACTTTCTTTTTTAGCTTGGATGTAGTGCTATGATGTATTCTTTCAGGTAGACGAGATGGAAAAGGTGAATCTGTAGTCAATCGATCCGTCTTAACAAAGCCTCTAATAATATCTTTCGTATCAGAAGAAGGAAGCCGATTTTTCACATCTTTAGAGGATGCATTCTGATCATAGCTTTCAACCATAATGGAAGCCTCTCCAATCGGTGATTGCGATCTGTCTATTGCCCCTTGTGGTGTTGTCATGATTGTTTGAAATTCTTTCAAACAACTCATCTGTTGTAACGAGAGAGACATCTCTCCATATTGCGGATAGTTCCCATCTGATGATTGCAACATTGATCCTTCTTCTGTTATCTTTAAGGGCTGTTGCAGGGGAAGGTCGTGATTTCGCCTCTAATTACTCTATATTTCAGGAATTTGAACGGCTATTCACAAAGGAAGATCCGAATCAAGCAATAAGCTACTTAGAGTCTAACATACACTCAGTAACAGGACAAAAGAAGCGGATAGAAGTAACCTGTCCCGGTCCTGAACCGCCAGTAGTACAAATATTAGATTATATAAGTGATTTTTCGGAGGATCAGGGACCAGGAGAAGATGATGAAGAATATTTTGAAGAGGATGAAGAGGGTAACCTGAAACCTCGATCTTCCTCAACGAAGACAAAGAGTTCTTCAGATCCTGACGCGAAATGTCTACAACTAACAATCAAAGGAAAGAATTTTAACCTCAATCTAGAATTGAATTGCTAGTTTTTGTGAATGGTTATTGAATGTAAATTTGTATTTATTGACCTTATTTTATTGCAGACGAAGAGAGATAATTGAATATTGTTGTATTAAATTACATCATATGAGGTCGGCACATCGCACCGTAGAATAGTCACGCTTATCCTCTCCTCACAATCCTATGAAAGTAATTTAATATTTGTTGGCCTTCTTGGCAAGTAAATCAGAGTATTCCTGTTGAGGAGTTGGTTGGAAGTGGGTAGGAGCCCATAAGTCAGGGGTTAAGAAGCTGTAAGTCTTGGATAAGGCGTGGTAGACAGCCATTGCCAAGTTACCTCTGGTACGGGAGTGACCAGTGGTGGAGGAGTAAACGTCCTCAATACCAGCCATGTTTAATAACTTCTTTGGGACGACGGAAGCGACGATACCAGAACCACGAGGGGCAGGGATCAATCTGACACGGACGGAACCGCACTTTCCAGAGACCTTGCAAGGGACAGTGTGTGGTTGACCGGCGTTAAGACCCCAGTAACCACGACGAACTGGAACAAGGTTCATCTTGGCGTTGATGATACCTCCACGGATAGCAGTGGCAACTTCACGAGCGCACTTGACACCCAAACCAATGTGGCCGTTGCCATCACCGACAGCGATGTAGCACTTGAAGCGGGTGCGTTGACCGGCGGTGGTTTGCTTCTGGACAGGCATGATCTTCATGACTTCGTCTCTTAAGGCAGGGCCCAAAAGGAAATCAACAATTTGGTATTCCTTGATTGGGATGGAGAAAAGGAAGATCTCTTCGATGGATCTGATCTTTCCTTCCTTGACCAAACGACCAAGCTTAGTGACTGGGACCCATTCGTCCTTGTCACCCTTCTCGCCCTTCTCTCTGCGACCGCCTCTTCCGCGGCCACGTCCCTCACCGCCTTCACGGTCACCTCTGTTCATGAGAGTAAGCTATCTACCAAAATCACACAACCAAGGAACTCACCCTCTTCCACGTCCACGGCCAAAGCCTCCTCTGCGAGCACCAGAATCTCCTTGATCAGCCATTGTTTAAGTTTTGTTAACTGCGTGACAAAGTCAATAAAATTGTGTTCATCTCTTCTCCATCCAACAGGCATTTTCGAACTTTCGATTTTTCGTAAGCCTCTTACGACGCCTTTTTAAAATAATTAGCACGTTATGGCGTGTGATGAGAAAATAAAATGAGTTCCTATCACAATCAACAAACAACAACATATCAGCAAAGTTCATCATCACAAAATTATTCAGGATCAAGTCAGGTTACTGCTTGGAGAAGTTATGAATCGAGGAATTATGTGGGTCCTAACCATCATCAAATTTACACACAAGAAGTCATTCTGATTAGCCGATCTTCTGAACTGATTCGAAGTTTACAGTCGATTATTCATTCTGTCGTTCAAACTATTGAAGACTTACCTTTACATTCTGATATTAAAGCTGCGATCCTTGACACTGAATACGCTCGCTTAGGTTGGTGATATTTTGCTTTTTGGATCTTTTTTCCTTTGTTCTTTTTTGTTGTTGCTCGAAACTGACCACTGGTATCATGAATGATTTTCATTTTTCTCTTGTGTGTAGCGGATATATCTTGGATTCGGAAGACGTACCCCACCTCCTTCATCGCTGTCTACGATCCGTCTGCCTCTGAAAGAGCGAGTCATCGTGCTAGTTGCTTTGATGCTGGTGCCAATATGGTTGCTCATGATATCGAGAGCTTACTCCGCACAATTGAAGAAGCGGTTATTCCCGCCGGTTCTCAAGGAGGAAGTCTGGTTTGCCCCTACTGCTCCTTGAGGAATCTGTCAGAGAATGAGATGTGGTATCACTGTCCTGCATACCATATCAACTGGCCCAACGAAGTCCCTGTTACGAACAACTGTCCAATCTGTCGCGAAACACTACATGAGCCTTTACAAGTAATGCTTCCTTCGATCTAATTGTTGGTTGTTTATTTTGTGTATTATCTCTTACCGTCTCATTACTGTATGGCTGTTTGCTTGTGATGTTATGGTCTACTTTTTGGTCGTTTTTTTATTTATTTTTTCTTACATCTTTCATTCTCTTTTCTGTGTCGTGATATAAAGGTGCATATTCACGAAGCGCATGGCCCTCGTCCAGAAACCTCTCCTCAAACCCAAAACCAAACCTTCTCCGCCAATTCATTTGCTCGGCCGATTACACCACGAGTAAATCAATTGTACAACTTTTCCCTTGTGATATGTCGTCATCCTGTGACTGGAAAGTTTTTACTGTGTCAAGAATTCGCCAATCAAGGTTTCTGGTGTCCTGGCGGTGCGGTGGATCCGGGAGAGACTTTAAGTATAGCTGCGAAGCGAGAAACCCTTGAAGAAGCTGGAATCGATGTTGAACTGAAAGGTATATTGGGCATTGAGTATAACCCCGTTGGTATCTCTCGACGCAATCAAAACTTCATAGTTCGATTGCGAGTCATCTTCTATGCTGAACCCTCTTTAGATAAAGGGATAAGTCAACTGCCGAAGAGTTCACCTGATTATGAAAGTGCTGGCGCTTGTTGGTGTAGCTATGAAGAGATTCAAATGAACATCAAACTGAGAGGAGGAGAGCCAAAGAAATGGACCAAGTAAGCCTCTCGTCTATTCGATTGATGAGTCATGATGATCGGATTATCTTTTCAGATATCTAGCGGAAGGAGGGATGATCTATCCTTTAGGGTTGCTTCAAGAAAAGACAGGCTAAACGATTTTCGTCTTTTTTGTGAATTGTGCTTCTGTCACATCGTTAATTATATAATTATTTAAAATTACTAAACCTCGTCCCAATCTCAGAGGAAAGATCCTGAATGGTTCGAGATCAACCTTTGAGATTGATCACAATTTACACCTATAAAAGCTATGAAATGAATGGAGACTAGTATGAATTGTTTCATATTGCCATGAAACAAACGTCGAAGACGGCAAGTAAGAAATGAGATCAATCAAAGAGAACAGAAGTAGCAAGTCTATACTATCACATGCTTGCTCAATTCTTCTTTGCTTGACCGTTACCGAGATCATAGATCTCTTCGTTATCGTCGTAGAAACCATCAGTGCTAAATATTCCTTCATATTGGTTCGCGATATCAAGAATATGCTGGATAGCAGCTTCCATTGTCGCTAGATAATATCCTAACAACAAAGTTATCAATCATAAATAGTTTCATTCGTCAAAAAATGACTCACCGCACTCTCCATAAGCATCTTCATTTGAAATGAGGGCGACCATTAACTCCTTTAGAAGCAACAGATGTGGAACATTCGAATGAACAAGTACATAGGTGAACAAAGGCAAGAAGTCATCAGCACTAATTGCATTGTTAATCATATCCTATTAAAAGAAAGAATTCTATCAAAAGAAAGATCTAAATAAAGACTCCGAAAGACTTACCTCTTCAGCGTTCGACGGAGTATAGGCAAAGCTTTGACTGTATCGATCAAAAACATCTTCAAAGAATTCCTTATCGATTTTATTTCCAGCCATTTCAATCGCTAATGGCCTCAGTAAAGGATCACTCATCATCTCTTGGCTACTCACTTTTCTCAGTAAACTTGTCGGTCGAGAAACTGATCTCCTTCGAGCATTTGTTGGTGAAGATGCAGATGATATGCTTTCAGGAGATTTAACCGCCTGCACAACTTCTGAAGCCTTCTTCGGCGTCTCTGAGAAGGAAGTTCGATCAACATCATCGACACTGCTGTTCAAAGGATCTGTTTCATTTTCTTCTTTAATCGTGGAAATCCCTGAAGACAATGGATCCGAAGAAATCCTTAAGTCTTTGATTCCGCCTTCTACACCACTGATTGAAACTTTCTTTTCATTCAACTTTCTTTTGCTGCTATACTGAATAGCAAGATTTGGACCAACGGTAAAAGACACTCTAAGGGGATTATCATCTTCAACTTCTCCTGTCTCATCCTCATCAAAAGTTGAATTACTTTTCACTTTATCTGCTTCAACGAATTCCTTAATTCGCTCCTGCAAAGAGGGTTTTCGATCAACTTTCTGACTTCCAAATAGGCTAGTTAAACTCGATCTGGAAGGAGGAGGAGCTTTTTCAGAGTGTCCTGTCTCAGAAGGGATTCTCGGTAAGGGAGGTTGATTGTACTTGCCATTACTTGTTGTCGTGGTTGGTGAACTTAAAGGATCTACGATCTTAGCAGAAACTGCAGGAGAATTATTGGATGATGATTTCTGAGAAGTAAATGGTGGCGGTAGTGGTGGAAGTGGCCGCGATATTTCTTCCAAGTCTGCTTGCTTTAATTCGCGAATTTCTCCATGCAATTCAGTAATCAGCTTCGCTGACTCAACTAAAAACTGTCCTTGATCCACAGGCAAGTAAGACATAATCGCTTTTCTGAAAGCTTTCACTGTCTTTGGTAAAGAAGCAGTTCTAAGAATCTCATAATCTACCATAAACACACTTGGTTTCGCTTGTTGAAGTAATGCAATTGCTCGTTGAAGTTTCTTTGATTTTTCGGCAACATAAGATTGAACAATTCGAAAGACTGTTCTTCTTAAAGGAAGATATAAAGTTGATTCAACTTGTCTTCGTATGCATAATCGAACTAACTTTAAATGTTGGTCTTCTGTCCAATCCGGTCTACGATTACCTAATAAACTAACTAACTGCTGTTCATGTTGTTGTTGAACAAATTGTTCAACTTCCGCTAATGCATCATGTAAAAAAGTTAACAAAGAACGAAAACCATCTTCACCAGATTCTGACATATTCTCTAAATCAACAGAATTAATAAATCGAACACATTGTTGACATGCTGGTGAATTGTAATCATTTAAAAATTGATATGCCATTATTTCTATAGCACGTTGATCATCCATTGGTGGTGGATGGATACAATCAATTTTACGATCAACACCTAAAAATTGTTGTAAATGACGTAATCCTTTACTTGCTGAATTATCCATGGATGCATATAAGGTTAACGTATGTAATGCTTTACGTATATATAATTCTAATCCAATAATACGTTGTTCAACAATTTTTGGTGAATTTTTCATTGCAACACGTTTTCTAGGGAATTCTAAATCTTTGGTATATGGACATATCTCACGTAATTCTTCATAAAGAGTGAAGAATTCATTGTAACGGCGATTTATAGACCAATGTAAACCACTTTCTATATCTTCAATTCTTAAAACATAACTAACTGTATCATCTTTAAATTTGGTATGTACTATACGTACATTAAGAGAAGTGCGTAAACCTTTTGCCTACCAGTTGATTATCGAATGAAATTAGAAAGAATTTCAAAGAAAAAGAAGTTAAAAATCTCTTACCTGTAAAATATTTCGTTCTAAATCTAATACTTGCATCTGCTTTTGTCGAACAACCATCGATGAGTTCTTTTCTATGCCTTCAATCTTATCGCTTAACATTCTCAAATCCTCGATCATATGACTGTAGAAAGCCATAAACACATTATAAATAGAAAATAACCAAGAAGATATTGCAATAATTACCTTAATAATATTTCGACAAAGTTCCATCGTTCCCATTCATTGAATACCTTCGTTCTATACAGCGAGTATGAGTGAACGAACATATCATTGGCTCGAGGGAATTGATAGCCTGGGATCTCATCTGAACACAACTGATGACATCTCCATGCCTGAATATGAATGAATTTCTTCTTTTTCTCTGATTCAATGCGTAAGATAGAAATCAAAGTCTTTGATCCTTCTCTTGTTGGGATGAAGTTCACACCGAAGATTACGTCACCTAATCGAATTCCTGCCGCCTCACCAGCACCTGGCTTATCATTTTCCCTCTTTAACAAAGAGACCGCTAAAACATTTTCATTCAAATCTTTCACACCGATGTCTAGAGTACCACTTTTACTAATATCCACAATAATACTATAAATAGATCCTGACGTCAATCTCTTCGCTGCATCATGAATACTAGCGACAATACGAACTTCATCTTCTAAACGAATAGTTAAACTTGCTTTTTTCGACATCGAAGGAGGAGTAAGGCTAGAGGATTCTTCTGATTTCACTGATTTAGTTTCAGAGAGAGGATCACTCCCATCAAAAGCTACAGCAAATTTTAATGATTTTACTCTATTAGCATCCTTTAAAGATGATTTTATCGATGGAGGTGATGAAATCCCATTTCCATTTGCAGAAGTTCTTGACTCCGGTAACTTTGCACTGCTTCCACTCTTCGAGGATTCATTCTCCTCACCCTTCGAGTCTCTGCCCAAGCTTTCTCGAGGTTCATCATTGAGTTCTTCATTAAATAATGAGTCCTTTTTCATCACTCTAAATGCTAGATTTTGATCGAATTTTAAAATAATAAGGGTTGTGATAAAGATCGGAGGATGGAACAAAATTGTGATCACTCCGTCATAGAAAGACCGCAAGTCCGCT
>VFQN01008022.1_pt1 | contig 10960 bp, 13 predicted proteins | sample 3512371 | NCBI WGS metagenome assembly VFQN01 (sample SAMN10412370, study PRJNA504923) | tailings metagenome | isolation source: Replicate 2 from Balatoc abandoned mine | place: Philippines: Itogon, Benguet | collected 2017-08-28 | reverse complement strand
GGGGTGGTCCCGCTGGAGGTGGTGCTGGCGTTGGAGGCAGCGGAGCTGCTGTCGCTTGCTGTGCCGGTGCCATCAGCACCGCTAGTGTCGGGGCTTTGCGCTGAAGGCGCAGCCGTGGGTGCTGGGGTTATGCGGGAGCGCGCCTGCAGGACAACAGTAACAATGGGGTTATCTGTGCTTTCTCACACGTCCAGGGGCCAAGGGGCAGCTGCACCGGCGACGGTTCTTGACCGGGGAAATAATCATGCACCCCAACGCGCACGTCAGTAGCCCTTTGCAACACGCCCTTCGTTTGTCCGTTGTCGTACATCGGTAAACGACAACTTATGCTGCAACACAGGCAGCCCACCGCCTACCTGGAGAAACGCCCGCAGCTCCGCGGGGTTGCTGAATGCCACCTCCGGGTGCTGCGTCGGCTCTCCTGGCCCCTGCTCAGCCCCCGTCCTCCCGGGCTCCCCCGCCCCTGCTGCTCCTGCCGCCGCCGCCCCTGCCGCCGCCGCCCCTGCCGCCGCCGCCCCTGCCGCCGCCGCCCCTGCAGACACTGACTCCCCAGAAGGCCTTAACAAGAAGCCCCCGCCAGCGCCAGCTGCACCCTCTTCCCCAGGACCACCCGCGGTGTGCGTGGTGGCCGCTCCCTCACGGCCCCAAGCCGCCCCAGACTGGGGGCCTTCTCCCCCCAACCCGGGTGCTGCTGCGCCACCGCCCTCAGTATAGACAAAACTGCTGCCGCCTTGCACGCCCCAAGTGCTGCTTGCTTCCACGCCTGAGCTGCCGCTGCTGGCGGATGCCCGTGGCTTCCTGGGCTTGCGCTTCTGCTCTGTGTCTTGATGGTTGCCGGCGCGCTGCTTCATGGCCCTGGACAACGCAGCTAGGGACAACGGCACATCCTCGTCACTGTTGCCAACCCCGCCGGTATCGTCTGCGTTAGAGCCGAGGGGCTTGCGCCGCGGCCGACCTCGGCGCTTGGGGGCTGCTTGCAAGGTCTCCACCTCCGGGTCCTGCCCGGCAGCAGTGAGGAAGTCGTGGGAAGCTTCGGGGTCCTGGCCGTGAGGCAGCGACCGGCGACAGCCCCTCCGGCGGGCGTTGGCAATCGCCTGGGCACCGTGGAGCGAGTAGGATCGCCATCCCGATTGCAATAAGAGGCTGTGGCTGCGCGGCCTGCCGACCACGTTCTCTCGCCCTCCGCCCAGCAACATGAAACCCTTTGCACGGAGCTAGTAAACGACTGAGGCTTACGCGTCACAGGCCACGCAGTTGATAAAGTTAATGATGTTACTGCATAATCACAGCATGGCTGCTTGCGCCGCAACTTGTAGTGTCACTGCCGCAGTTGCCGTTGTCGATGGCGGGAAAGCCGCACTGCCCACGACTTGCGAAGGGTAGTTAGGTACAGTTGTGGCGTGCAACATAAGCGTGATGTCTGTTGGACTTCTGGGTGGAGCGGACAGGACAGCATGTAGCATTCACGCTTGTAATGCCGTGTACGCTGATGGGACCCGTCAGAACCCGTCCGTCCCTCGGTCCACGAGGTGCATACATCGACAACGACTTCGACCCTGACCCATCACGACCAGCACAAATGCGCCACCTTTGGTTGGTGTACGAGTGAGGTACAATGCTTCGCCAACAGCACAGCGTACGACGCCCCTAGTTACCAACACCTACACACACAGGCCCTTGTCCTCCCATGCCCCCATGACTTCAACACACCAACAGCTGGCGGAAACCTGGCTACGGCCCAGTTCGGAGGACTGAACGTTATGGTTGGTGGGGCAAGACATGAGCAACCTGCCTCGAGCAGAAGGCCTTCTGGCCTCGAGGGGCAATCCGCATTACAGTGTTGCAGCATTACACGGCCACACCTGGCTACACGCACATGGTACGGTGCACCTCGGAAGTGCACCAGCTGACTCTTCCTCGGGCAGGCTTCAAGCCTACGAGTGCTGTACAATGATACTGCCCCGAGTTTCCTTCCCTGGGTTTAAGCACAATCCAGCTCACACCTTCACAAGATCACCACACCGCAGGCAGGCCATAGGAACCGAATCCCCTAACCTAATAAGCTTAAGCCAAACCGACCAAGCACGCTGTGGCGCTGAGCGACCCCCTGCAATGGTGGTCGTCTGGATGAAGTGATACCCTCAGCTATCGCCTGGCGGCTGGGGGGCTGTGGCCCCCTGTGCCCTTTCTGTTGCCAGTTGCAACCAACCAACAAGCAAAGCCAGTATGTCAAAGCAACACCACATGCCTCCATGGCAGCCAGCACTAAAAGGGTTGCATAAACACTTACTAGTAGTATCACCGATGGGTGCTTCTATTACAGGGATATGGTGGAGCTCACGCTGCTGGCGTGGCCAGTGCCTTCACGTGCCATCCTGCGGCCACCGGCACCCGCAACCTCTTGCACACCGTTCCACACCACACCCGCCGCATCCTCTCCCGTGCACCGCTCCGTTCTGTGCGCCTCAAGCCTTGATGTAAGCCCGCGTCCAGTACACCCCAAGGCAAGTTAGACGTCCTGCTCCAAACATTGCCTGCAACGCGCTACCCTACTCTCTGCTCTACCCGCTCCGAACCCCAGCCGGTCCGACCCAGCAGGTACCGTACCCCACCGCCGGCTTGCATCCCGTTTCGTTACCGTATGCTGTACGTATAACCCACTCTGTACCACCCTTGCCCCCCTACCCGCTCCTGACCCTGACGTGCTCCGCCAGCTCGGGCAGGTAGTCCAGGGGCCCCTGGCAGGCGGCGTCGCGCGCCTCCGCGCTGGCGCCCGCGCCCAGCAGCAGCACGCACACCTCCAGCCGCTTGCGGTAGGCGGCGATGATGAGCGCCGTCTCGTTGCCGCCCTGCAGGGGGGCGCAGGAGGCGCGGTCGAGGGAGGCGGGGGCAGGTGGTGTGGAAGTGCGGGCATGCGTGCAGAAGGCGGCATAGGTTAGGGTTGTGGAGCGCTCGAATCCAGCATGGTCACACTGCGGCCGAAGGTGGCGTTCGACATTACCCACAGACCCACAACCGTGACGAGTGTGTCACCGACATGGGTTTGTAGAGGTAAGAAACTGCCACGGCAGCAGGCTCTGCGTCAAGGGAAGGGGCCGACAGCGGGGCGCATCCAGCCTGTTTATCCACCCTGCCCAGATCCTGCTCCTGCGGTTTTACCGTACGCTCTTACCTTGAGCTGCGCCTCGGTGTTGGCCCCCGCCGCCAGCAGCGCCTCCACCACCGCCACGTGCCCACCCTCCGCCGCAACGTACAGCGGGGTGGCGCCGTTCTGGGAGAACGCAGGGCGCAGTACAAGCTACCGTAACGCAGGCACTAGTCAGGCAGGAGTACACATGTACACACAGACCTCCCTTCTCAGCAGTGCATAGCTCCGGGCGCTAAAGCAGCTGAGCGGTGAGCTTACATGACAGAGCAGAGGCCGGGAGCTGGGGCACACGTACCTTGTTTGCTGCGTTCTTGTCCGCCCCCGCCTCCAGCAGCAGCTTGGCGGCCTCCGCGTGGCCCCCCTGCGCCGCGGCGAACAGCGGTGTGGCGCCGTTGGCGTTGGGCGCGTCGCGGGCCGCACCCGCACCCAGCAGCAGCTGAGCCACCGCCACGGCGTTCTCGCGGCAGGCCAGGTACAGCGGGGTGCGGCCGTCCTGCAGGGCAACCGTTGGGAGAGCGGGTAGTGATGGATGGGAAGGCAGAGGAGGCCTTAGTTGTGGAGGCGAGGCGAAGCGCGTCGCAGCCGTCGTGACGAGGAAGGGGGGCGGCAGGCGAGGAGGATGGGCGAGCAACGCGGAGAGTATTGGGTGGTGCGAGGAGCAGCTGGGTACGGCAGTCCTGCAGGCGGTTTTGTGAAAACTGGTACCGCTCAGGAGCAAGGTGTTTGGCAGCTGCTAATGCCGAGCGCCACAGCAAGGTGTGACCACCCAGGGCACCAGGGCTGCGCCCAGTCCACGTTCCCCTGCGCCCTCGCCTCACCTTGAGCTGCGCCTCGATGTTGGCTCCCGCCTTGATGAGGAAGTCCGCCACCTCGGCGTTGGCCTTCTCACACGCCAGGTGCAGCGCCGTGGCGCCCTCCTGGGGGTGGGGCAGGACACGGCGCGGCGCGGCGCCGCACAGCGTACAACATCAAATTATGACCACTGCATCAATGGCAGCCTGCCAATCCAATTAACACAGCAAATTCTAGCCCCTCCCACGCTTCCGCGGGTCAATCGTCAACTTAACCACCTGCACCGGACCATACTGTGGCGCATGCCAGCGCTCCACACCCCTACACGCACCCGTCTCGTGCGTGACTCGCCCCGCCCAGCCGTGACCTCCCGCTGCGCCTCGCCTTTGCCCACGCACCTCGTTGGCTGCGTCCTTGTTGGCCCCCGCGTCCAGCAGCAGCTGCGCCACCTCCAGGTGCCCGTTTTGGCAGGCCACAAACAGGGGGGTGAAGCCGTCCTGCGGCGGTAAAGGGAGGAGGGGCAGCGGGTGTGGGCATTGCAGCGCTAGCGCCTCATGGTATGGGCGCGTAGCACCTGGAAGAATGCGTATGGAGCATTTGCCAGGTGGACAAGGCTGAAGTGGAGTGGCGGTTTCCTGGTCACAGGCCGTGCTGCTGCAGCCGCCGGTGATCCACATGACCGTTGGACGTGACGCTTGGCAGCTCACCACCTGCCGTCGTACAGCAAGCCGGCACCGCTGTGCATCCTCGCTCTTGCACTGATGTGCAGCCAGCCGTCCCCGCCCTCCAATCCACCGGCCTCCCCTCCCCGCCCTGCCCCACCCTCCCCCCGCCTCCCCCCCCACCTTCTGCGTGGCCTCCAGGTTGGCCCCTGCGGCGATGAGCGCCTTGGCGGCCGCCGCGTGGCCCTGCTGCGCCGCAATGTGCAGCGGGGTGTAGCCGTTCTGGGGGTGGGTTTGGGTTTGGAAGGGGGTGGGACAGGGGGAGTCAGGTGAGCGGGGCGGTGTAACTGAAGCAGCGGGTGTAGCCGTTCTGCGGGTGGGGCGGTGGCAGCGGAGGGAGCGGTGCGCAGTGTGAAGGCGGCAGCAGGGTGTTAGGGAGCGCGCCGGGTTAGAGAGCCTACATGCAAATTCTCTCGTCCTCGGTACTCTCTCAACCCCGGTACATTAACCAGTACGGTACTTATAGTAACGGCATGCGCAACGGCCGGGCCTTGTCACCGCTGGGGGCTTTCCCAAATCCTCATCTATCCTCCCTTTCTCCAGGGAAGCTCCCCTACCCTGTTCCTAACCTCGCCTTAACACCCACCTCGTTGGCTGCCTCCCTGTTGGCCCCCAGCTTGGCGAGCCGCTTGACGGCGTCCGCCTTGCCGTTGAACGCCGCCGTCCACAGCGCAGTCACACCGCCCTGGGGGCGTACGGTGCAAGGCAGCGGGTTTACAGAGCGTCGAAGCAGACCAACGTGAGCCAACGGCGAGCTGGCATGCGGACCTGGCGCACACGCGCGGCGCATCCCATGCACATTACCCCCACCCACCTTTGCCGGCGCGTCCAGCTGCGCCCCCGCCTCTGCCACTCGATCATGTCTATATCGGCCAGTCTGAACGAAAGCCATCATGTATGTATGGTCATGCACGGCGCGCACGCGCAGCGCACCGCCTGCACACCCACCTTTGCCGGCGCGTCCAGCTGCGCCCCCGCCTCCGCCAGCTGCTCCACCAGGTCCAGGTGGCCGGACTCGGCGGCGACGTACAGCGGGGTGGCGCCGTTCTGAAGGGAAGGGAGGCGTCAGGGCAGAGCGTCTACCATGCATGCACGGGCTCCACCTTGTCTCCGGGCCCAGCAACCTTTTTTCAGGTACGGCGCCACGAACTGCGTTGTCGCGAGTGTCCAGTCTCAGTACACATTATGATAGCCCTGTGCGACGCGTTCACGGAGGGCAACAATGACCTCGAGGGCCCTAGGTGGGTTGCCCGTACGTCCAACGGGCTGATCCCGTGGTGCCCGTAACAACCACGCAGGGTGGAGATGACAGTCGGTGTCCCATGGACCCAAAACTCTTTAGGGCACGCGACGAATGGACCGGCCAAGAGGCTCCTTACGTCCGACCCCGGACCCCTGCCCCGCCCTGCTCCCTGTTCCCCCATCCACGCACGTTGTTTGCCGCCTCCAGCTGCGCCCCCGCGTCAATGAGGTACGCCACCACCGCACGCAGGTTCTTGGAGGCAGCGACGTACAGCGGGGTGAAGCCCTCCTGCGGGGGTTCGGGGGACGAGACGGGTACGTTGATGCAAGTACAGGGAGGGGCCAACCAGCGTCAGCCAGCTGCAGCTTGGTAGTTGTTACGAATGGCTGCAGGGTCCCGGGCCCATGGCCCGCTTAGGGAATACAGTTGACATAGAAAAGCGCCGGGGCAGTATGAGTGCATGTGACTGTTTTGCTTCACCATCCCCCACCTGCCCACCTCGTTCTGCGCCTCCGTGTTGGCCTTGGCCGCCAGCAGCAGCTGCACCACCTCCTTGTGGCCGCTGAGGGCGGCGGCGTACAGCGGGGTGCCGCCGTTCTGGGGTGAGGGGTGATTGCGTTGGTGATAAGAACCTCACAAGCAAGGATAGGGGAGCGGGATGGAAGGAAGGGCCGGGACGGCACACTGGGATGCCCCTGCTGCCCTTTGACGTCATACGCACCAACCAAGGTCCTCTGCAGCGACCCTCTCCACACACCACCAGGGCCCAATACAACAGATCCAACTTGAAACGAGCCAGGGCATGCAGTGCACTCCTCTCCTCTCACATTTGGCACGTGCCCTGCAAGCCACGGGCCTCAGCCTCCAGCAATTACCTCACAGGCAACAAAGCCTCATCCCCGCTTAGTTTTAGATGGGTAAAATGGTCTCATCCCCACCGGCTCTGGCACCCTGCCCTGCTACCCCCCACACCGCACGGACGCACCGTTGCCGCCGCCTCCTTGTTGGCCCCCGCCCCCAGCAGCAGCTGCACGGCCTCGGGCTGGCCGTACACGCAGGCCGTGAACAGCGGGGTGAAGCCGTTCTGCGGTCGGGCAGCGGTGATGACGGTGTTGTAAGCGTGTGTAGCCGTGCAGTTGCGGGGCAACAGGAGCAAACTGTAAAGCAGGTACTAGTGGAGAGCGAAGCAAGTGGCATGCCCAGCGTTGTGAGTGCAGCGGAGCTGTGCGTCCACTACGTGGCCAGGTAGGTTGGCGGGCAGAGGACCACCTGTCCAACCAACAACCTGATCCAACCAATGCTCTATCCCGAAATGCCTCCAGCATCATCCTTACATATGCCACGTGTTCCACAGAAAGCTGTAGGCTTCCTGCTCCTCTATCGCGTAGGAGCTCACCGTTGTGGGCCCACCCCCTGTCCCGTCACACGCGGGTACCGCTCCCCTCCACCCCACGCCTCCGCGCTCTATGTCCTGACCACCCCTGCACCCGACAGTTCTGGGTAATGGAAAGACCCACCCTGTCTGCCGCCTCCTTGTTGGCCCCCTGATCCAGCAGCAGCTTCATCACCTCCTCACGCCCGTGGAAGGAAGCAACGTGCAGCGGCGTGTGGCCGTCCTGCACGACGGCAAGGCAAGGCAAGGACGGTGGGGAGCACCGGTAAGACGTGTCCGCGTACACAAGCGCGCGGCAAAAGTGGGGAACTCCAATCGACATGGCCGCGTTAATCCAGGTTGAGCACACCCCACGGCCTCGCGTCCGCATTGCCCGCTGCTGCCTGCTGACCGCTTGCCAGGCTGGCGCAACTGCACCCATGCGGCCCAAACCGAGGCCCATTGCCCCCGCCCCCCGAATGCTCCGCCCCACCTCCGTGGCCGCCTCCCTGTTGGCCCCCGCCTCCAGCAGCACACGTGCCGCCTCCACGTTGCCGTTCTGGGCCGCCACGTGCAGCGGGGTGAGGCCGCTCTGGGGGTGCGGGAATGGGCAAAATGCGAGCAGAGCACAGGCAGCAACAGGGGCCTCAGCCAGCGCCGCACACCTTCCGGGATTCTCATGCCATCCCACCGCGACGGTAGGCCCCTTGCCCACCCCGCCCTGTCCTGTCTCGCCGCCTCCCGCCCCACCAGCACCCTCCGTATGACCCGCCCTCCCCCCATTCTATGCCCTTCTTGACCCTTACAACACACCCGCCCTTCCCCGGCCCTCCACAGCCCGCGCCCCCACGCCCCACCTTGACCGTCGCCTCCTTGTCCGCCCCGTCCCGCAGCAGCTCCCGCGCCACTGCCGGGTGTCCCTTCTCGCAGGCGCCGTGCAGCGCCGTGTGGCCGCCCTTGTCCACCACCCGCCCGTTGGCGCCGCTGTCAAGCAGCAGCCGCACCACGCCCGTGTGCCCGGCACGTGCCGCCGCGTGCAGGGCCGTGCGCTCGTCCTAGGGTAAGCAAGGAGGTTGGTGGTAAGAGGATGCAACGGGAGTGGTAAGAGGTAGATCGCGGTGCGCTATGTGGTGGTGCAGATGCGGCGACAGGCAGGGGAGTGGGGCCCGCCCGGCTGCCGTCCCTGCCAACCCCCCAGGGCCCGTGCCCAGGCCACCCACCGGGTCCGTGGCCTCCCTGTCCGCCCCCGCGGCCAGCAGCAGCCGCACCACCTCCACGTGGCCGCTGGTGGCAGCCGCATGCAGAGCCGTAACGCCATCCTGCAGCAACACACAGAATGCCGTCACGAAGATAGCAAAGTACGATGACGTTCTCCAAAGGCAGGGGCTGTGCACGCGGATGTCAAGGATACACCATGCGCCGGCGCTGTCAGTAGGAGGCGTCCTTTGCGTACCCTCTTTGATTCGAGCACAAGCTTGGCCCCCGGAGCTGTCAGCAGCTGCTCGAGCTGCTTGGCGTCCCCTGTCTCGCTGGCCGCATGCAGCTCGTCTGCTGTTAGGGGAGCGGTGCGCTTGGGCGTGGGGGGCACCTCCGCCTGCGGGCAAGGCATGCACGTCAGCTAATGTAGCTTGCAGAACCATATGTAATATGAAGATACTCTAGAAGTATGATGCGTTTGGCAGGTCCAGGGGACATGCGCTCTAGCGGCAAAGCTACGTGACAAACTACTGCTGTGGCAAGTTCAACAGGAGTGCATGCGCACAGGAAAGTGTCGACGGTCCTAGAGTTTTACGCTGATCTATGAATGGAATGCGCGGCCAAGCTTCAAGCTGTTCCGGGGCCGCGCCCCTTCCATTGAGGGTGTGCGCAAGGGCCGGCCATATCCAGCGCGTACGTTTGGATGGCCTAATCAGATCTGAGAGCATAAGCAGGAATGCACCAGGGTGCTGGGTGGTGTATCGCGCACCTGCTCAGGTGCTGCGACCTGGCCCTTATCGACGCTAGCCCCACAACCCATGGCTACTAGTGCAGTTGGGATCCCTTCCTAAGTTTCGTTGTGACAGTAATTGCAATTGCGTCACCGGCGTGAAGGCAGGCTGCAAGGGATTATGGAGTACGCGCAGGTGTCAACCGAAGCAAGCGGTTTGCGCGTTCCTTCGGTTACGCCGCAAGTTACAAGGCTCAATTGAGAGAAAGCAGAGGCACTGGTGCACACCGCCTACTGTGACGCGCATACTTTTGCGGTTGAACATGCCAGCCGTACATGAGTCATGTGCCCATGTCGGGTGGGCAATGGGCCGCATGGCGCATCGGCTTGCCCTCATCACGTACATCAGCGTACATATAGAGCATCACAGGACGCTTGCACGCTTTAGTACCCGCTGCAATAGGTGTCCGCACTTCGCAGGGTACATTCCCTTGGGCGCCCATGCCAACCCATGTCTGGCTCAGAACCCCCTGACCTGGCTCCTACCCTGAGAAACACCTTTTGGCAGCGCCACGACATGCCATGCAGGGTGCCTGGTGCCTCACGCCCCTTCACGCACCCTCAAGCCAGCTGGGGCTTTCCACCCACAGTATCCGCACCTAGCGCCCCCCTCACAACGTGGCGCTAGCCCACACTTGAGCTCAAATCCTCCAACACAACATACGCAACACAACATACCGATACGCAACACAACTGGCCTAAAGGCCCCTGCACAAAACCAAAACCCCAGACCGTTCAACCACAATGCTGACACGGAGCACTACTACTACTACTACTGCTGCTGCTGCTGCTGCTGCTGCGACGTGTTGAGCAGGGTCAGGTAGGTGGCGATGACGTCGCCCTCCTCCGACACGTCGATGTCGTACGCCGCCATGGGGTCGTCCTGCACGTGCCGTACAAGCTCCCGTTCCGCCTGCCGCACCTCCTCGTCCTGCTCCTCCTCCTGCTCCCCCTCCTCCCCCTGCCCCTCGCCTCCCTCCACCCCCTCCATCGCATCCTCCTCGCCGTCCCCCCTACCCCGCTTCGCTCTCCTGCCCCCGGCCCCTTGCTCCGCAGCCCTGGCAGCACCCAGAGCCTGCGCAACCGCCTTGAGCGCCTCCAGGGCTGCATCCGAAGCGGCGCCGACACCGCCGCCACCTGTGCTGGTGCTGGGCCCGTCACCGCTCGCCGCCGCCTCACCACCCGAGCCTCCGGCGCCGGCCCCCGCCTCCGCCGCGTCTGCCGCTGCGGCAGCCGCTTCCGCCTCCGCCCTCTCCTTCTCTTCCTTCGCAGCTGCCGCAGCTTTCTCAGCCTGGGCACCAGTGCACGACGACAGCATGGCAAACGTTTAACAGGGGACAGGGCGGCAGGGCTTCACAATCCTGACGGGCAGTGTAGAGCCACACAAGGACTGGTCAGACGGCACAGGCGGCCCGGGAACCACAAAGCCAGGCTCCAACGTTACAACGGCACTGTAGTTACAACGGCACTGTAGTTTGATCAGTCTGAATCAAAGCCATGCCACTGCCGAACGGAACTGGGTCTTGGCGTAGTGGTTAACATGTCCGGCTTCGGCAACAGCACTGTACACCAACGCGCTGCCCGAACATGAACCTGATGGCACAACCAGTAGTAGCCAGGGACCATCCGTGGCGTTCCGGGACGGACCCAACCTCTGCACCCTCCCAACGGACCGTATACCCTGGCCATCCCCCCC
>VFQN01008021.1_pt1 | contig 10965 bp, 9 predicted proteins | sample 3512371 | NCBI WGS metagenome assembly VFQN01 (sample SAMN10412370, study PRJNA504923) | tailings metagenome | isolation source: Replicate 2 from Balatoc abandoned mine | place: Philippines: Itogon, Benguet | collected 2017-08-28 | reverse complement strand
ACCGCTGCCTCGTCTCGGCGACACACCGACGACGATCCCGCGGACCGCGTTACACCACTATCGGGGACTCAACTCCGACGGCGATGACTTCGGCATCCACCTCAATGTGCGCGGACAGGTCGACCTCCGCGATCCGGTCGACGCCCTCAGGCGCGATCCGGCGTACGGCGTGCGCGAGGTCGGGTCCGTCGAGAAGGGCGTGGTGCGCTCCCATCGCGCGCACCTGCACGAGCTGCTCAGGGCGGCGCGTCGTGCCGATGACCGTCGCGCCCGCACGCCGAGCGAGCTGGGTTGCGACGGCGCCGACGCCGCCGGCCGCGCCGTGGACGAGCACGGTGAGCCGGTCCAGCGGTCCGTCGGCACTGATCGCACGATGGGCGGTGATCCCGGTGATGCCGAGCAGGGCGCCCTGCTCGAGTACGGCGCGGTCGGCGGAGGGCAGGGGGGACGACGAGCTCGAGCGGGACGACACACAACTCGGCAGCTGTGCCACCGGCGCGGTAGGACTTGGCGCCGTAGCACCAGACCGCGCGGCCGACGAGCTCCTCACTCACCCGGCGTCGACATGCCGGCGCCGTCGCTGTGCGGGACCACCCGCGGATGCGCCATCGGAGAGTCTTGCCACCCCGCCCGCTTCGTCACGTCACCGGGACTGATCCCGGAGAAGGGTGACCGGCCTGTGTCACGCACCCGGTGCCGCGGGCGCCGCGGACTTGTTGAACATGTAGCGCCCGACCTTCCAGGCGCCGTTCCGACGGATGAGCACGAATACTTCGCGATTGGCCTCCCCCACCGTGACGCCAGGCTCGAGCACCGTGACCTGACCGTGCGAGCCGGTGGTCGCGAACGCGGTGTCGCCGTCGACGACGATCTCGTGGATGTCGAAGGTGACCGCGAGCTCGATCGTGTCGAAGATCTGCTCGTACGCCGCCAGGAGCTCCTGGGTGCCCGTCGCGGTGGGCAGGTTGTAGGGGTAGAAGACCCCGTCCTCGGCATAGACGGCGGCGGCCGCGCGAGCGTCGGAGGTGTTGAGTGCCTTCTCGTAGTCCGCCAGCAGAGTGCGGATGGCCTGTTCGTCGGTGGTGGTCATGTCACTGGATCCTCTCATTACTTGTGATGCGAACAGTTCGCATCACAACATTTGGAGCAACGACAGTGCACGCAAGTACTATTCCCGCGTGAGCAGACGAATCCGGAGGTTGTCACCGACGCACGAGCAGGCGTGGCGGCACTATCTGCGTGCGCAGGCGCTGCTCATCCGTCGCCTCGACAGCGATCTGCGCGCCGCGCAGGGGATCACGCTGACGACGTACGACGCGCTGGTGCAACTCTCCGAAGCGCCCGGCGAGCGGCTGACCATGAAGGCGCTCGCCGAGGCCTTGGTCTACACGCCCAGCGGGTTGACCCGTCTCGTCGACGCGCTCGAGCGCGCCGGGCACGTCGAGCGACAGGTCGACCCCGACAATCGCCGCTCGACGTTCGTCGTCCTGACCGCCGACGGCCGGCGCGCGCTCGACGAGGCGTGGCCCGTCCACGTCGAGGGCGTACGGCGCTACTTCGCCGGCCACCTCTCGCACGACCAGGCCCGCGTGGTGGCGGACGTGTTCGGTGCGATTCGCGGGGACCTCGAAGTCACGGACGAGTGATCGGCGGCCAGTTGTCGACGGTCGTCGTCTGCGCTCGGAGCCGGGTCCTGGGAGGGATCGGCGTCATCCACAGCGCGCTGCTGCTCTCCGACACCGAGCGCACGATCGTGACTGGCCGTTCCGCCCTTCCCCAGGTCGGCGCTGCACGGAGAGTCGCGCTGGTCCCGACTCCGGCGTGGTTCGTCGACAACACAGGCGCGACGGAGACGTCGCGAAGGCTCACCAGGCTCGCGGCCAGACCCCGGTGGCGGGCACTGCCCGGAATCGTCGTCTCGGCGCTGAAGGGATGACCAGGGAGGGCCGATCGCATCGGCAACGGTCGGCCATCGATGCTCCTGCCCCCGGCCGCATCTCCTGGCGTGCGGGGCAACCGGTGCTCGACGATCTGCGCGGTCAGAGCGAGTTCGAAGCCCCGCCGACCCCGGCCACCCACCATGGCGATCCGCCGCCGCAGGGTCCGCCGCGGATCGAGGCGCTCTTCGACGCCGAGGCCGCGCTAGACGTCGCCAGGAGGAGGGCACGCGTCCTACTCGTACCGCTCATCGCGGTGGCCACGGAGCGCACCTGCCGCTGCGGCAACCGCCGTCACGGCTGTCACGGCGACCAGGGCAGGCAGGCTCGCAGGGTTGTAGATCAGGTTGAGGTCGAACGGCACTAGCCGGGGGATGCTGAAGGCCGCGACGGTGACGACAGGCAGTACTGCTGACATGTCAGGTCGGAGCGCATGCCCGGAGATGATGGCCAGGCCGAGGAGGAGGCCGGCAATGGATCCCGATTGCACCGCGGAAATCTGGCCGGGGTTGGTCAGCGCCCAGAATGCTGATCCTATCGCGGCCAAGCCCACGACCATGGCCAGCCAGACTGCTCGCATCGTCCCCGCTCCTCTCGGAGTTGTGTTCGTTAGCCAGGGCGCCCGGTCTTGGATGAGAGCCGCGTGCAAGCTGATCGGCAAGCACAGCCCTGCCACGCCGAGGGTCTCGAGGGGACGTGGGACCGGCATCTGCGTCGGATCGATCGGGGGAATACCTACTCGCGACAGTGCGGCGGCGAGGATCCAAGACCCGACGATCATGCAGAGCAGGGAACCTCTCAGGTCATGGGCGCGGAGCAGACGCTGCATTGTTCGGAGCTTCACTCCGACTTCATGACGGGGCCTTGACTGCACTACTGTCGCCAGATCTCGTCTCCAGCGCAGCGCCGGATGTTCGGCGCATTCCGCTCGAACCATGACCGCAGTTCGCTGGGGCTCATAGCCGCCAGCCCAGCCGCACGCTCGTTGTTGCGCGTGAAGTTCGGGTCCATCGCGGGATAGTTCAAGTCTCCGACGTACGCCGACCCATCAACAGCAACGTTGTGCACCCCGCGCCACCAAAGACCTAGCGGCACCATGCCGTCTGCTCTCTGGCCGGCTGAGCATCCCGAGAAAAACAGTGCGTCGCCAAGCCGAGCCGCGAACATTGTCCGATCAATGATACGAGATGGCCCGGCAAAGCCCGAGACGGGCGGAGCAACGATGGAGTCCGTCCGCCCTCGTAGGACGTTCTCCTGCATCCCGATGGCAGCCGGTCGCAGCGGTTCTGGAATCGATGGCCAGACGTCGTCCACGGCCTGGCGATACTGCGGGAGGACCGACGCAAATGATTCGTCGACGCACAACGCAGGGCGGCCTTCGACGCAGCGAACATCCGTCGCAGACGCGATCGGTTTTATGGCCATCCCTTGGAAGATCACAGCTCCCAACGACAGACTGACGACGAGCGAAAGAGCCGACGCGAGGCGCGCGCGCTGGGTGAGATATCCCCACATGCACGCCGCCGCAGCAGCCCAGAACACGAGGCGGAGAACGAAGGTGCCGTCGGTCGGTTGCACGTATGCATACACCCGTCCCTCGCCGACCGCCATCCCGGCAAAGGCCGAATCTGGGTACAGGGCCAGTGCTGCGAAGACGGCATAGGGCGCGATCCCCGACAAGGGCAGCGCCACCGATCTTGGCAGGCGCGAGCCCATCCACGCGCCCAGCAACGCCCACGTGACCGTGTACGCGAGGACCGTGGGCACAGCCAGGACCGTCGCACCTCGGATGTCTGCAAGCCCGAGGCCCCCCTGCACGGAAAGGGCAAGCAGCGCGAGCACGCCAGCAAGGGTCCCCGCGGCCGTGACCAGGACACCGAAGACCGCGGCGGGAGACGCTCGGCCCCCTGCAAGACGGGGCGAACTCGAGGCCCATTCATCGAAGCGGAACGTCCGCGGGATACCGGCGGCCCATGCCGTGAAGATGGCCACGATGGTGGGTGTCCAGGCGACCGTGGCCTCGAGGCTGCTCATCGTGGCAGGGAACCAGCCGATCCACTCGTTCCGCCGCGGATACGAAGACCCGACCATGGCGGCAACCGAGGCGCATCCTGCCAGGGCCGCGAGGGCTAGCGGGCGGGAGACGGCTAGTCCGCGAAGTGGAAGACGACGACTCACCGCGGGATCTCATCTCCTGCGATGGCACGTGCTATGTCCTCGATAGTGCCCTCGGTGGCACCGGCCCTCGGAATGACTCCCGCTGCCACCAACCGCCCAGAGCGCATGGCGCACCACCGGTTCGCGAGCAGGCCCACGTCTTCGAGCAGGTGTGTCGACATGAGCACAGCGGTGTGCGGCGCGATAGATCGAACGAGGTCGAGGAAGCGGCGGCGCTGAATGGGATCGAGCCCGTTCGTCGGCTCGTCAAGCAACAGCAGCGATGGGCTGGCGACGAGGGCAGCGCCGAGCGCTGCTCGCCTCCGTTGTCCGCCCGAAATCTTCCCGAGGGGTCTACGTCGTACGGACGTCAGATCGACCTTGTCCAGCACGTCCTGCACCACCGCGGTCGCGGCCACAGAGTCCAGTTGCTTCAGCCACGCGGCGTAATCAAGAAACGCTTCGACGGTCATCCGCGGGGGCATACCCGGCTCCTGAGGCAGCCAGCCCAAGCTCCTGCGGTGCTGGGCAAGATCGTTCGTTGTGCCCCAGATGTCTGCGCCGTCTCGCAGCACCGCCCCGCCATCGGGCCGGATGGAGCCGGTGATGACTCGCAGGAGGGAGGTCTTACCCGCGCCGTTCCGTCCGACGAGGGCGGTGACCCCTGGCGGCAGCGTGAGGCTCACGTCCCTGAGTACGGTGGCACCGCCCAACGTGAGCTCTACGTCGCGGATCGAGTATTCAGGGACGTTCGCTTCTGACACAGTCGGTCGTCCTCTACTGCGCCCTCACCAGATCCGGGGAGCGACTCGCGAACAGCCACCCATCTGGGTGACCGTGGCCACAACCTAGTGGCCATTCATTCGTTGCACAGCAAAATCCCTCAGCCGTGCTGGCGAATGTGGCTCTTCACCATCGGGGGTGCAGGTGCGGCCTGAACCCGCCGGCCGATCGCGACGAGGCCCACGTCCCGGCCTACCGCCTGGTGACCTTCAGGCGAGCCTTCGCGGAGGAGCCGAGGACCTGCGCGCCGCCCGTGTAGACGGCCGTGACGGTCTTGGCGCCGGGGGCCTGCTTCGGCAGCCTGAGGGTGACCGAGGTGCGGCTGCCCAGGGGAAGCACCTTGACCCGGCGCTTGCCGACGGAGACGGAGACGGATCCCCCCGGCGCGGCGATCCCGGACGCCGTGACGGCGACGGTCGCCGTGACCCGTTTGCGCATCGTGGTCCGCGTCGCGCTCAGGGTGACCTTCGCGGTCGACGCGATCTTGGCGACGGTGACCGCCGGGCTCGTTGCCGCGCCGGGTTGGAAGCCCGTGAGCGTGGCCGTCTCGACGACCGTGAGCGTGCGGGCGGCGTCGGCCGCCGACGGCCGGTAGGTCTGGCCGGTGGCCCGGCTGATTGGGGCGCCGTCGCGGTACCACTGGTAGGACAGCCGGGGGCTGCCCGACCAGACGCCCGGCACCACGGTCAACTGGCTGCCGACCTCCGCCGTACCGGTGAGGTCCGGCGGGCGCTCGGCGGCCAGCGCCCCGCCCGGAGCACCCCCGATGGGGTTGCTGCTGGAGATCGCGCTCTGGTAGCCGGGCACCGTGCCGGTCGCGCGCACGGAGATCGTCTTGTTCAGGTCGGCGACGACGACGGCGTACGTCTCACCGGTCGCACCGGCGATGGCCGAGGTGCCGCGGTACCACTGGTACGTCGTCGTCACCGCCGCCGGGTCGAAGGTCGGGGCGTAGGCCCGGAGCTCCGTCCCGACCGCTCCGCTGCCGGTGATCGTGACCGGGATGACGACCCTCGGCGGATCGACCACCACGAAGTCGCGCCACGGCGAGGACCCGAGGCTCTGCCCGGCGGCATCGAGGGCGACCACGCGCCACTGCGCCGTGCCGCCGGCCATCGCGGACGTCGGCGACCACGCCGTTGCCCGGGTGGTGACGGTCTCGGCGAGGTCGGTGCTGCCGGGCTTGCGGCGCTCGAAGCGGTAGGCGCTGGCCCTGGTGTCCGCCAGCCAGCTGAACCGGCCACCGGCCGGGGGCACGACCTCGGACGGCGCCGGTGCGGCCGGCGAGACCGGGAAGCCGTCGAACCGGAACCGTCGCGTCGGGCTCCACTCCCCCCGTCGGCCCTTCGTGTCCACCCGGCGCACCCGCCACGTGTAGCCGTCCACCGACGCGGGGAAGGGCGTCGACGGTGTCCAGGAGGCGTACTTCGTGGTCACGCTCGCGACCTGCGTCGGCCCGGCGTACACCTCCACGTCGTACGACGCGGCGAAGTCGATCGGATCCCAGGTGAGCGTGTAGTCCTGGGCCAGCGGCGCGCCGTCCGCGGGCGTGAGCAACTGCGGCACAGGCGAGCGCTTCTCGAAGGAGCCCGTCGCGCTCCACACCGTGGTGGTGCCGCCCCCGTCGAGGGCGCGGACCCGCCAGTACACGAGGCCCTCGGGGTAGGTGCTCGCGAAGGAGGTGAACGTGGTCTGGTCGACGGTCACGGTCTCGAGGCCCGCCGAGAAGCCCCGGTCGATCGCTGTCTGGACGACGTAGTTCCTGGCCTCCATCGTCCCCGTCGTCGTGAGCGCCGAACCGGCCGCCGCACCCGGACTGCGCAGGGCGGCGAGCTGCGAGCTCCACGCCAGGGTCACGTCGTCGGAGACGATCTCACCTTCCGCCGGGCTCAGCAGCCTCGGCGCGATCATCTTCTTGGCGAAGGAGTGCTTCGGGTAGTCGATGGGTGCACAGCTCACGCCACACGGCTGCACCACCCAGAAGTACGCGGAGCCGGCCTGGCTGTCGGCGAAGGTCGTGGACGGCGGCGGCGTCCACATGGGCTGGTCCACCGAGTAGGTGCCGATGACATTGGTGAGCTCGCGGTCGTAGGACAGCGTCAGCTTGTACGACGTCGCCCCGGGCACCGGCTTCCAGGTGAGCACCGGGGTCTGCCGCAGGTCGAGGCAGGTGTCGGGCAGCCTGCCCTCGCAGGTGTCACCCGGTGCGGCACTGAACGCGGCGGTGCCGGTGAGCGAGACCCGGTGGCCCTCCACGTCCGCGACGTCGAGGGTGCCCGCGGGCGCGGGCGTCACCGGCGCGGGCGGGACGTAGGTGAACGAGGCGGGTGCCTGCGCGAGCTGGTCAGTGACGACACCTGCGCTGTCGTCGATGCCCACGACCCGCCAGCGGTACCAGCCCTCGGTCTTCGGCACGCACGCACCAGCCACCGTCGTGTGCACGGTGGTCACGCTGCAGACCGTGGAGCCCGTCTCGTCGAAGAGGGTGACCCGGTATCTGTTGGCCCGCTCGATCGGCTCCCACTGGTAGAAGAAGGGCCGGCTCGGGTCGACGGCGCCCTGGGGGTAGCTCGGAACCGGCTGGGCCGACCAGGCCCGCCGGAACCGCCACGGCGAGGCCGGCCAGGGCGCCTTGTTGCCGCTGGTGTCGACCGGCCGGACCCGCCAGTAGTACTCGTCGTTGTCCAGCGTCGTGGGCGGTGAGTAGCGGGTGCCGGTGACGCCGCTCGCCGCGTGGACCACGGTCAGGAAGTTCTCGTCGGTGCCGACCTGGAGGTCGTAGGTCGCCGCACCCGTGACCGGCGTCCAGTCGAGGACGACATCGGTGACCTCCGGGACGAACGAATCGGCCGGCCCCTCGAGCGTGACCGGCGGCAGGCCGCTGACGAGATAGCGCAGCGGAGCCGACCAGGCACTCGCGTAGCCGGTGCTGAGCTCGGCCTGCACCCGCCAGTAGTAGCTGCCGACCAGGGGGTACGACGTGAGGTACGCCCCGGTCGTCTTCTGCTTGTTGCTGACGATCAGGTCCGGGTCGGTGAAGGCGGGGTCCGGGCTCGCCTTCACCGTGTACGACGTCGCCCCCGCGACGGGCTCCCAGCTGAAGAGCGGCGTCGTCGGGGCCTGGAAGGTCGCGCCGGCGAGCGGGCGGACCGGGATCGGCGCGGCCGCCGTGACGGTCGAGAAGGTCGAGGTCGTCCAGTCCCCGACCGTCGAGCCGGCCTTGGCGCGCACCCGCCACCACACCTCGCCCACCGGCAGTTGGACGACGGGGACGTACTCGCCGTTGACGGTCGACACGCTCGCGAGGGTGGGGCTGAAGCTCGCGGATCGCGCGACCTGGACGTCGTACGACGTGGCACCGGGCACGCGGTCCCAGGAGAGGATCCGCGCGCTGCCGTCGGTCGTGGTCAGGCCGCCGGGACTTTCGATCGCCGCCGCCGGCGGGGGCGCTGCGACGACGAGCACGCCGACCATCAGGACTGAGGACAGGAAGGGCGCGACTGAGCGCAGCGCTCGGCGGCGGAACATGCTGTGAGCCTCGGTCGGCGCGGCCGTCGACTTGAGGCTCGGCTCATCGAGCGGGGGGACTCAGGCGCTGCGGCGCGCCACCAGCATCCGGCGGCGTTCCTGGAAGGCGCGACGCGGGCCGTCGCGGCAGATCGGGACGCTCCCGATCGGCCCCGTCCCGTCAAGGGCTCAGGCGACCAGGAGCCCGAGCATCGCCAGGATCTCGGCAACCACGCCGCGCACCGAGTTGCCGGTGAGCTCGGCGACCCGGTCGACGGGCGCCCGGTCGGTGGGCTCGGTCCCGCCGCAGAGGCCGGCCCAGAGCTCGTCGCCCCTCCAGTACGCGAACACGAGATAGTCGACGCCGACCTCCATCCCGTCCAGGCCGCAGGAGGCGCCGGACATCTCCGACTTCACCTCGAGCTCGGGGCCGGCGGCCGCCCGGAACGACCGGTCCACCTCGAAGGTGTACGTGGTGGGGTCCGCGCTCGAGATCGACCCATCCGGACGCCCAGGCGGTGGTTCGAGGCTGGTGAGGGCTCCGGTGAAGATCGCGTCGGCCACCTCCACGAACTGCCGCGGGGTCGCAATGGCGCAAGAACAGGCGTACGACGTCGCCGGGGTGACGGCCACGAGACCGAGAGCGGCGAGGAGGGCGGCGAGCGCGAGTCGCAGCGGGTTCATGCCGGTCCGACGCGGCCGGTCCGGGCCTGGTTCCCCGCCAGGCAGTTCACCCGTTTGGGGGATTCCGCGGCCCGTCCCGCGCTAGCGTGAGCGCGCGCCCAACCCCCGTCGGAGGTCTGCCCATGTCCCGTGCCACCTTCGCCGCCCGGCTGCCTGCCGGGCCCCGTCTGAGCGAGACGCTCGAGCAGGCCGAGCCGGAGGCCGAGTCCGCGCCTCCCGTACGCCGCGCGCTCGAGGTCGGCCCGGCCGACGACCGCGCCGAGCTGGAGGCCGACGCCGTCGCCGCCCAGGTGCTCGCCCGGATCGGCGGTGCCGCCGCGTCCGCACCGGTCGCGTGCGACGAGCACGGGACCGCCCACGCGCACCGCGCGATGGCCGGCGGGGGTGGCTCCATCGGGGCCGCCGGCGGGCAGTTGGACGGCGACGCATCCAGCGCGATCGAGTCCGCCCGGGGCGGCGGCTCGCCGCTGGCGGACGGCGTACGCCGGGAGATGGAGTCGGGCTTCGGGCGCAGCCTCGCCGACGTCCGGATCCACACCGACGCGCGCGCCGACCAGCTCAGCCGGCAGATGTCGGCTCGCGCGTTCACGACCGGCCGCGACATCTTCTTCGCCCGCGGCCAGTACGACCCCACCTCGGCCGGCGGGAGGCACACGCTCGCCCACGAGTTGGCGCACACGGTCCAGCAGTCGGGCGGTGTCCAGCGCAAGATGCGGGGCACGGCACAAGCCCTCGAGAGCCAGGGCGGCGGGGACACCAGCGGCAAGCTGCGCAAGCTGACGAACAACCTCACGCACTGGGACAAGATCGTCGGCGGCGTGCGCACCTACGAGGCCGAGGAGGCGAAGCTCCTCGCCGGCGGCAAGAACCCCGACCCGATGACGCTGCTGCGCGCCAAGCCGGGACTGCTCAAGATCCTCACCAAGCTGCAGGGCTACATCAAGGACTGGCGCAAGGCCAACGACAGCGCGGCCCAGGACGAGAAGTTCGACAAGGGCCGCATCCACCAGAAGAGGAGGAAGAACAAGCAGACCGGCGAGATCGAGCCCTACACGGTCGAGGAGAACGCGGAATCCGATTCGCGCAGCAAGGCGGGCAGACGACAGGCCGTCGCGATGCTGGAGCCTCGCATCGGCAACGAGGTCAGCCTGCTCAGCGCCAAGGACAGCCAGGGCTGGATGAGCGCGCTGGGCCTCTCGACGGCCCAGGTCACCGGTAGCGGCAAGGACGGCAAGGGCCAGGTCAACGAGACCAAGGAGCTCCACTACTCGACCGAGCAGGGGGACTTCAGCGGCTACTTCAAGGCGGAGCTCGGATTCCACGCCCAACCGACGCCCGGCGAGAACGAGGTCGGGATCCGGCAGGTCGACCCCAACTACGGCGCACGAACCGTGGCGCTCTACCGCCTCGACCAGCTCTTCGACGCCCAGGTGACGGCGCGCGCGGAGTTCGCGGTGCACCAGGGCCCGGACGGCAAGACCCGGATGGGCACGGTGCTGCAGACCGCGAAGGGCCTGAGCAACGACGAGGCGCGACTGGTACGGGGCGGCGACAAGCGCACCCAGGGCGACGTCTCGATCGACGACCCCGTGCTCCAGCGAGGCCTCAACAAGCTCCAACTCCTCGACGCCATCGCCGGACAGCTCGACCGCCACGGCAACAACTACAAGATCCAGCAGGACGACGACGGCAATGTCACCGGCGTCACGGGCATCGACCTCGACATGGCCTTCGGCAAGAACATGGACAAGACGGACCGGCTCGAGAGCGCCTTCAACTACCGGGGGCTGCCGGAGGTCATCGACGCGAAGATGGGCCAGAAGATCCTCCAGGTGAAGGTCAGCGATCTCCAAGACGCCCTTGCCGGTCTGCTCAGCAAGGCCGAGATCGCCGCCAC
>VFQN01008020.1_pt1 | contig 10965 bp, 4 predicted proteins | sample 3512371 | NCBI WGS metagenome assembly VFQN01 (sample SAMN10412370, study PRJNA504923) | tailings metagenome | isolation source: Replicate 2 from Balatoc abandoned mine | place: Philippines: Itogon, Benguet | collected 2017-08-28 | reverse complement strand
ATATTTAAAGTTGAAGTCCACTGTAACTGTGCCTGAGAAAAGATCCCAAGCAAAGCGAAAGCAAGAGAAAAGAGAGACGAAGACCAAACGAAATGACGGGTTGATATTTCACAAATGAAAATTCTGCTTAACTGTGAAGGACTTAGCCTTTCAAAGATTCATAAGGTTAAGAAGGCTAAAAGTTCATCGTGATGTATAAAGACGTTCGCTCAAATTTGATTCCGTTCCAGTAAAATTGTGAATGCAGAGCACTAGTATAGGATATATTTCAAACTAAGAATTATTTTATTTACGAAGCAAGATAATATTTTGTTTTTCAATAGAATCAATTACAAACATAAATTTCTTTCAAATATTCGTTTATGATAAAATGGGGTTTATGAAATATAAATAGTAAATTTCTTGACTCTTGGATAAAGTTCAACCACCCTCTTGATCATACACCACTTCTCACAGTCTTGTTAATCTACAACCAATAGAAAGACGAATATAATATTCTTCAGGGAATCCCCTTCAAGCAACCTTCTTTCTTAACAAAACTATTTGCTTCGGATGACTGTAGTCGATCATAAAAGCTTCGATCAGTTGTTCGCCCATCAATCCCGTTGAGCGGAAACTCTCACTATGAATCACAACCTTCTTAATCGAAGGGCAGGATTGGATGAATCGCCAAAGATCAGTTAAGAAAGTACCACTAATCATCACAACCTGAGTAATACGTGCTTGGAAAGTAAGTTCCAACTCTTGTAAATGCGTCAATTCTTTCATTTGGTAAAAGCAATCGGTAACTCTGTGTGAGGCACAATGATAAATCAAGCTGGCCGAACAAAGTTTAATTTCCTGCACATTTTTTAAACTATTCAGAGTATTAACCGCACGTGGGCAATCACATATTTCAACTCTTTTCGCATCTTTTAGTGAGCTAATGTCATCTAAATTTGGCATAGATTCAAGTCTCACGACTCTGTTGTTCTGACCAAGACCTTGCAAAGTGAAAACGGATTGGAGGCATTTTAACTCGACAGTTTGAATATTTTCCATATTTTCAAATGAATGGAAATCAATGCAATCTGATATTCTTACCTTTTGAAGTTTATTAGGAGGTAAAGAATAAAAGCCAGTAATTCTTTCTAATGAGAGAAATAATAAACTTGAAAGATTTGATAAATTTATATAAAAACCTTCAGTCCAGAGAAATTTTAATGATTCACAGTTTAACGAGATCTCAGATCGATTTGAATTTGTTAATAAACTTAACCTTTTGGTGTGTTTGAAGGATTTAGAATAATCAGAAATCCCACTACATCCCCAAACGGTGACTCTACGATTGTTATTTAAGCATGATATATCTCGAATATTGTGACAAAACATAAGCCTTAAATCATATATTCCGTCTAAACAAGTGACATCTTCAATACCTGCACATGATTCTAATGTCAAGAATCGTAAGGAGGTGTAAAGGGAAAGTTGTAAACCAGCAGCTTTCAGTTGACGGAAATAAAGCAAGTGAAGCGATTCTAATCCTTGGAAGACAGGAAGCTGGGATAATTTATGTCCTTCGACGATCATTAAGCGTTTCATACGTAGGTTTGTTAATCGTGCTTTGAGATATAGAACTCTAAGAAGACTTGATAGTTCTTCCTCTGTTCTGGAATGGAGCTTGAATTCATAGACTTTGGCAAGTTGCCGCAAAAGTGAAATATTACTTGTTTCAACAACATAAGCTGCAGAAATCGGCGGAAGGTGAGCGCTTCGAGATCCATCGTCAACAAGAGTAAATTGAAAATATGGATATTCGAATAAGGCAAAGAATCTTTTCCGCATTTCTTCATCCATAGCCTCAAGATCCTTAAGACGGAAGTTGAAAGTCCTAACTTTGCGAAGAATGGAACAGGCTAGAGCCTTGTTCATTATACCGAAGCATAATCTGGACTCATAGTTAATGTAGTCCAGAATACTTAGAAGAATATCCAGAGGAAGCTGTTGGAGGAGGTAACCATGAACTGACATTTTAAGAAGTTGATCAAATTCTAAACACTTTACACTTCTGAAAATAGGTTTTCACACCATCCAATCCCACCTCCTTCACTCCGGTCACCTTCTCGAACTTCCGCAAAAGGTCAAAGGAAGTGAGATGCTCATACAGAAACTTCTACACCTTCAAATAGCTGAATCTTTTTGCCTATGGTGTTCATCTGAAAGCTCTTTTCGTTTCATTCGTCTTCAAGAGTGGATTGATAGTTCTTTATCATAAAGAACAGAGGATTGAAAGTGAAATTACGACTAACCTACCGTAATTTTCCCCCGTAATAATACGATAAAGCAACAAACTTTTGAATTTAAAACTTACTTAAAACGATGAAAAAAAAATTGAAAGAGAAGTATAGATATTCATAAAACATGAATATCAAAAAGATTCAAACAATAGTAGTGTTCAATCTTCCTGATCCTCCTCGATAAAATCATTGATACTGTCTGCATCGTCACTAAATTGATAGCTCAATTTTGACTTATTCCGATGAAGTGCTGTCATCGGATTAGAACTCGCGTTACTCTTTCTTTGCAATGACGATGATAGAGGGCGGGATGAGGTGCTTGTAGTAGTTGCAGATGGAGGTCGATTGAGAGTGATATTTATCGCTTTCATCAAAGAATTATTTCCAGAAGGAATCATTCTCTCCGAATGCGAAGTTCTCAACTCTCCTACATCTATTCCTGTTATCCCCTCCACAAACTGGCTGGTTGGCAGCTGGCTGGTGCTCATCGCTCTATTAGGATTCGCAAACGTCCTTCTTTCCTCTTCTTTTAATTGTTTCACATACTCACTTGCCAAAACTCTATCGTACAGCTGTCTTCCTTGTAAAAAAGCTGCCGTGTTGGCAAGAGTTTCTTGGTCTTTTTCTTTAGTCAGCAATTTCTGCTGGTAGTTCTGAAAGTCCTCTCTATCTTGTCGATTATCAGGTTGATAAGCTATCGTTTGATTAAAGATCATCGGATTGTTAATTAACGGTGACTGGGATGTCGTCGCAGGCATCTGTTTGATCTTTCTGAACTTCGAAGATTCTTGGAATTGTGTTTGGTGTTGATTTCTCTGATGCGGATCAAAATTCTCCATAGTCGCATTACTTTGATTGATTCTCTCTTTATTCGTAGAATAAGCAATTGCCGAAGAGGGTCTTTGCCTGTTCTGCCCAGTATTGAGTATATTACCATTCACATTTGTGGGAAATTCTATGTGATGTGGTGCAGGGGGTTGAAGCATACTCACATGCGGAGAGACGGTATTCTGTTGTTGGAGTAACGGTTGAAGTGAAGATGATGATGATCCTTGATTGAGAGCGATTGCACTGAGAGGTCTTGAAATTCCTAGAACCGCAGAATTTGCAGCATTTGTTGAGGTCGCGGCAGTTACAGGATTTGGGTTGGCAGCACTGTAAAGGCCTGTTGGAGTATGACTCATCAATGATCGGGCATACTTTAGAACATTTTTCGATTTCTCATACTGCTCTGACGTAGCGGCCGCATCTTTTAAGGTGCTTGTGCCTATCTGTGCAGAGTTCATTCGCGGCAGAGCATCGTTAGCTATTGGAGTTTTAGTGGGGGGGAAATCTCTCACAATTTCAATATTTGAAATCGGAGTCTTCATTCGATAATCTTTCGTTTTCTTCAATACTTTTCCAGCGGATGGATTCGACTCTCTAAAATAAATTACTCCTTTGTTTGTGGAAGTGCGAATGGGTTGGTCTGTTGATAAAATCACCGGACTATCTTCCTCTGTCTGTGTAATCATGGTGTTCATAGTAAATCGCTTTTCTTTTCCAGTGGAAGGTCTGGAGTAATTTTGATCAGGGTTTTGTTTCTCAAGAATTTGTAAAATTTTATCAACAAAGGGAATTTCATTGCCTTCTAGAAATTCATAATTCTCTAATTCCTCGAAAGGTTTTTGATTTTTATAACTTTCGTAATTAATATTTCCCTGTAATTCATGTAATCGTTTTGATCGTTCATTTGCTGCTTCATGATCAAATTTCTGGAATCTTGGAATTAACACCTTCTCCTCTCCATCGAAAGCTTTCTTCATTGTCTTATCGAATTCTGCGATTGTTTCATCATCATCGCGAGTATATAAATTCTTAATTTGATGAGGTGAATGTGGTCGAGAGTTGGTCAAACTTGTTTTCACAGCTTCACTTGGCTTCTTTTCATAATTTTCATCAAAATACTCACGAATTGCACAAACAGAACATGTAATTTGTGTTCCTTGGTTTCTTTTATTCCTCCTTTGTTGAAGTCGTCTTTCTTCTTCTTTTCTCTTAATTGAATCTTGTAAGGAATCAAATAATTTATTAACTTTTTCATGATGATATTTATATTCATTTTGAACAATCTCTCTTAAGAGACTATTTTCATGACTAATTTCATCATATGATAAAGTTAACGTATGAAGATCATGCTTAAGGTCATAAATCTCTTCATTCATCAAATCTTGTTGATGACGTAATTTCTCTAATTGTTCACTTAACTGCTCTATGGAATCTAATAAGCTTTGATTCTCGTCCTTCAATGAAGAAATTTGTGATTGTAATTCATTTTCACGTTGCATAAATGCCAAAGCCTCTTGTTGAGCAAGTTCCAATTCATTCATAAAATTTGCATTTTCTTTCTCCTTATCTTCTTCTTCGTCCTCTTCTTCCTCCGCTTCTTCCTGTTCCTCCTCATCGAATTCGTTGTCATCTTCATCATAAAAATCATCATCGTCTTCTTCTTCAATTTCGTCCTGAATTTGTGTAAGTTTTGAATTGCTTGTCTGCCTTATCATTAACGATGTTGTCCTGCTGGGTGGCGCAGATGTTCGCATAGTTGAAAATGAGTTTGATGTACTCGTTAAACTTTGATCGGCCCCAGAGAAGAAAGATCTCTGATGACTTCGGCCCGATCGAGCAGTAAGGTTGATTCCTCCTCCTTCCATATCTCCAGTTGTCGAAGTTTCAAACTTATTCTCGCTGAAAGAAGTCAGCGGCGGAGGAATATTGGGTGTGGTAGATTTGTTCGAATTTGTTAGGATCGAAGCATTCGGTAGGTCATCAGATGGATTTTTGACAACAGAGTTGGCACTTGACACTGGAGGAGGTTCAACAATAGAAACTTTCTTTTTCATACGTCGATCATCACCACCGGATTGGTTTTGATCCTTCTGATGGGAACTGGATTCGCGAGTTTTCAAAGGATCTTTTTGAGTCTCTATACTTCCGACTTTGGACATATGTGTCGGTACGTCTTCTTTCGATTCTTTTCGGGACAGAACCTCTTCCTCATCTCTTATTATTTCTTCAAGCGAACTTTCTCTCGTTCTGGCCTCAGATGGCTGCGACTCACTTTCTTCTTCTTCTGATGAAAGATTCTCGCGACTGTCTTCATAATCGTCATCGTTTTCGTTGTCGTCAGTTTCCACCTTGCTATCACTGTTGTCAAGTGCAAGGTCCTCGCTCGTCTCTCTTCCTTCAATTCCTCCTTCATCATTCGATGCTGTTTCTTCCTTTTTTGGATCTAAATCAAAAGCAGGATCTGAAATTGAAGCGATTTTCAATCTTCCGAGGGAAAATCCTTTTCTTAATCGACTAGGAGGAGTTGAAGGAGGCTTCTTGTCAATGCTTCCTTCAACAGTAGGATTAAGAGCGTCTTCTGGAAGTTGTTCTTCATAAGCTTTAAATGAAATTGATTTTTGTCCTGGCGCCTTCTCCTTTATAGTGTCAGCATTCTCATTCTCATCCGTTTCATCTTTCTCATTATTCTCAGCCTGTTTCTTTTCTTTTCCCAAAGGTTTCTTCGACTTTCTTCTCTTGCCTTTACGATCAGGGGAGGTTTCAGTGTGAGACTCTTTGTTATCTTCTTCATCGTGCTTAATCTGTTTCACTTTTTTCCCTTTCCGTTTTCGGTGGTTATGTTCTTGAAGAGCTTCTTCATGGTCTTCTATTTCATCATGATGCTCCTCAATTCTGGGAATCGCTTCTTTTTCTGCTTCTTCAAAAGATGGGAAGAATTTTTTCTTCGACTTTGCCGAAGAAGGTTCGCTATTGGTGAGCGATTTTCCACTAGATGTGGGAGAATGACGTTCAGAAGCCAGCCCGATGCTTCCACCGAGAGCAAGTGATGAGCGTGTCGCCATAAAATGTTTTGCAGGCGAAGGAGTATCAGATCCTGCCATCGAGCGTCGGGACGCAGGGGAGGAAATAGGCGCAGACGTTGATTTCCCCACGCCTTGAGATACGCTCCCTGTAGAATCACCAGGATAAAGTCCACCAAACTGTTCTTTCACAGAGTCGATAGCTTTCATAACATTTTGTAAATACGAATTGACATCTTTATTTAATAAATGTGCATTGCTTGTTCTAGCTTTCATCATTTGTTGCCTTTTCGTTTTAATCGCAGTATTTTGTTCCATAGTACTTTCCATTTTCTTAAAACGTTTAAATAAATCATTATATTCAATTTCTAAATCTTTAAATAAAATCATTTTCTTTTTATAGTATTGCAAATGTAATTTCATATGATAAACTAAAGATTGTAAACATGATATATCTTGTAATAAAAGGTCAGCAAAAAATTGAACTCGAGAAGAATCTGATTCAAAAAATGTTTGAATCATAAATTCTGGAACGTTTGATTGAATAGATTCTAATGATTGGTTTGTTAAAGAATTTTTTAAATCTTCTAACTGCTGATTTTGAGGAGTTTTGGTAGCGGCTGTATTTGGCGTAGAAGTTTCACTGCTCTTTTTTTCTTCGTTGTCTTTCTTCTCCTCTTTGGAAGTTTCCTCTTGCTTCTTCTCCTCGCCATCCTGTCCTTCTTTTTTCTCTTTCTCCTTTTCTTTTTCTTCAGCCTCTAATAACATGGATTTTTTCACTTCCATCAAAACTTTCGTAGACTTTACTTTGTCTCTTGAGGTCATCCCAAATCGAATCCATTTCATCCAAAATGTCAAGTCCATCAAGAGATTGAAGGGATATTCGCTCTTCAAATACTTTAAAGTACTAATATATCGGTTTCCAAAGTTTCGAAAGATTGCTTTATAATCCTTCTTGTACTTTGAAGGATGTTGCAATGCCGAAACTCGGTAGGGCAAATTCTGGCGTATGGAACCATCACTTTGACGCATGGATTTCCTTGAAGTAAGAGGAGTCCCTGAACTGATGGAACCAGTCTTGGTGGAGTTAATGGAAGAGGGATTAGGTAGCTGCAGTTGCCTTGACATCCTTTTTCTATGTGGCTGATTTTGCTGTTGCATGGAGACGCTATTTCGAACAACATCGGCCACGTGTCCACCATCCTCAGCAGCATCGATTACATTACTCACTTGGTCGCTTGTTCCCATACTTCCCCTCATCACCGACGCAGCCCGACTTGGAGCTTCAAAGATACTCCCTCCGTCACCAAAATTACCTACACTCGTAACAATGTTCGCCTTCCGCGGTTTATTTATCTTTGCTTTCTCGATCAAAGTCTCATCCATAACAGGCGCAACTATTCCAAAAGCTTCATCATCATTCATTAAAGCAATATCACGATAAAGATGCTTAATTTCTAGCGGTAAATCCATCATCTCAATGATACCTTTCGCTTTAATGAAAGAAGAATAAAATTGTTTGGCTAAATTTCTTTGTAAATAGCCAAAGATTTTAATTCTAATTATTAGTGCTTGAAAGTCTCCAGCAAATTTACTATTTAATAATTCTCTTTCCGCTTCTAACTCTTTTCTTAAATACTCTAACTGATCTTTCGTATGCTGTAATAATGCTTGTAATTGATTTATCGATTCTTGGGATTGCTGATAACGTTCGTAAAGCTCATCGTACTCTAACTGCTTTTGTCGCAAAAGCTCCTCGAGATTTTGGATTTGCTGTCGCAGTTCATCATTTTCTTGTAGGAGGTTTGCATTTTTTGTAACTAAGTTTTGGTACCTCTGACTCAGGGAGCGCAAGTCATTCGTCAAAATGGTATTTCGCTTCATTCCTTGAAAGGCTGTTAATCGATAACCAAGCGAGCCAAGGGAAGCATAATTACCACTACGCAATGCACGGAAAATCTTAACACAACAACGAACAGCGATAGCATATGACTTGAAAGTTCGTTTCCGAGCAAAGCGATAGCGATATAATTCTCGTTCTAATTCTTCGATTGTCTTCTCTAACGCTTCAATTTGTTTGGCATTCTTTGCTAGCAAATTCTAAAGAGGCATTATCAGCTTATTAGTTTTAGAGATTAGTTAAATATTACCTGCTTTTCACGATTTTCTTTTCTAAGAAATCCCAGATCATCTTCATACTTCTCCAACTGCTTTTCTTGGCGATCAATTGTTTGTTGTAGTTCTTCTATACGTTCTGTCTGTTCTTGCTTAAATTTTTGAAATTGTTCATCCTTTTCTTGTAGAAGCTGTTGAAATTGTGCATTTTCCTTCGATAGATAATCTATCTGACTCAGCATATCATCAATCTGACTGGCTGATTGTGACTGCTTTCTCATTAACTCTTGATTTGACATTTTTAATTGATGATTTTCAAGCATGAGCGATTGCAACTCCTTGGAAAGTTTCTCCCGAAGAGCAATATCTTGCATCATTGAATTTTGTTGGGCTGCTAATTGATCTTGCAATTCCTGTTGTCTCAGGAGATGGTAAGACAATTTTTCGTCATATTGCAAGGACATGTGATACCGGGTCGACTGCTTATCTTCTGCTGCCATTAACACAGTATTCTGCAGCTGGCGGATCGTCTCTTCGTACTCATCAATCATCTGTGGTAAAGATTTAATTTTTGTCCATTTTGTAAACCAGTTATTTGTTTCTTCAAAAGTTTGAATCGTTTTCATTAAATCAACAATTTCTTCTTCTTTCTTAATAATAATATCCTGTAAAGAATTTACTAACTTTTTAAAGTCTTCAATTTTAGCATCCACTGCATTGTATTCAACTTTAAATCGAATAGCTTCCTCAATTGTTGTATTCCAAGATTTTATTAGTGCAGTTACTCCAATACAATTCTCACAATATCGAATATAAACCTTGAAGTTAGTTGGAGCACTGATAGACATGCATTCCCCTTCTATATGAGAAGGATAATTATACTGAGGCCCTTTCTCTAGTCGACATAAACGTCGATAAGCTCGGGAGTTCTCCCATGGATTCACAGTTTTGGAAGTTTCAGGATCAAGGAGGCCACATTCAATAAGATTTTCTCGTAATTGATTTGACGATAAATGAGGCGTTCTTTGAGCCTTTTCCACTAAATTACGGATATCAGCTGAAGGAAGGGCATGTAAGTCATAAAAGTCTTGTTCCCATCTTTCTTGATTAATTTCATCCCATTTAATTTTGTCTAATTGATCAAGGTAATGCTTCGTACTAACCACGTCCTTTAGGTAAGAGTTACGGACGGTTTCCAACAATAAGGTTCTTTCTCGTAATTGTTTACCAATTTCTTCGCATTTAGTAATTAAGGGAAATTCTATAGCCCATTTCTTGAAAGCATGCATCAATCTCAAGAAAATACGTTTCTTGTATGTTCTAAAGAAAATTGCATACATTCGATCAGCCGCCTCTTGAAGCCAAGCAGGGTCTCTTTTCACCGGCAATGTATCATAACCATTGATTTCTGTATCAACCTGATTCACGACCTCCATATCTTTTGAAGTCTTGTGAATGAAGTTCGAAAAATGATGATAAGATTGAAACGGGTCTTGGGTCTTCGCCCTTTTCCGCCCAGGAAGTTTCTATAAATTAGCCTTACATGAGTCTTCATTTCCCAAAGGAATGGAAAGAGTAGATTTGAAATTTTGATAGGGATCTTCTGGAAAGGAGATGATAGCGAATCAAGGATTGCAAACTCAGAGAGCTCCTCGGCGTCATGGATCTTCTCTAGCAAGGAAGGGATGGTTTACATCGAATTTTGTCTTCATTGTTCTTCCTATTACTTTGTTTTTGATAGTTTCCATTATGATCTTTATCTCTATAAATAGTGATGTATTTAGTGATAAGTATGAAAATGGGAATGGTAAACTTAGATATTTACGAGGACCAGTTGGATTATTGCCAATTTTAGAGAGAAAACATGAAAAGAAGAAAGTAACACCTGCTGTCCCAAATCACTTAATTCTAGTACCAGGACACGCTGCGATGCATATTGAAAAGCTGTTTCTTGCAGATCACTCTGATAACGCTTGGTATTTATTACCATATCAAAGAAAGCAAGGATATCCGAACATAATCACGTCCCACATAGAAAAGAGCATCAAACTTCTTCACAATGATAGTAATGCACTCTTACTCTTTAGTGGTGGTCAAACACGACATGATGTTGGACCTATATCAGAAGCTGCTAGTTATTATTACCTTGCTGAATATAAACAATGGATTGATGATCGTAATCGAGAAAGAATCTTCTTAGAAGAATTTGCACGTGATTCGTTTGAAAATTTCTTATTTTCAATTTGTCGTTTTTATGAAATTACACATGAATATCCAACTCATATTACTATTGTTGGTTTTGATTTTAAAGAAAGTCGATATGTAAACTTACATCGAAAGGCTTTACACTATCCCATGAATAATGTGACTTATATTCCTATGAGAGCACCGAACCCATTTAATCAAGAACAAGCAGAAGATGGAGAGAAAATGGCATATGAAGAGTTTATTAGTGATTTATATGGATGTAATGATCATGCTTTACGTGAAAAACGGTTTATTAGGAATCCCTTCCATCGGTCTATTCCTTACACTCTCTCCTGTCCTGAAATGAAAGCATTGTTAGAGTGGTGTGGCAGCACGCTGATTGATACTCGGCACATCCCTTGGGTACCAAGCCGCAGTATAAACTCTTCGTTTATTTGATCTTTAATTCATCCACCATCACCAGAATGTTCTGTGCGGTTTAGCAGGAGAAAGGAAGAATGGGATCTCGTTGATAGAGA
>VFQN01008019.1_pt1 | contig 10968 bp, 12 predicted proteins | sample 3512371 | NCBI WGS metagenome assembly VFQN01 (sample SAMN10412370, study PRJNA504923) | tailings metagenome | isolation source: Replicate 2 from Balatoc abandoned mine | place: Philippines: Itogon, Benguet | collected 2017-08-28 | reverse complement strand
TACCCCTACCCCTGCCCCTACCCCTGCGCGTCGAAGAGCGTGACGATGGATGGCATGTGCGACACGACGGCGGCGTCCAGCTGCAGCCGAGCCGCCAGCTGCCGTGAGCGGCACGGCGCGTCCAGCTCTAGCACCAGCGCAGGCAGCAGCAGCGGCAGCGGGCGGGGGGAGGCGGGGGACAGGGCAGCAGTGGACACGCCGGCGCCGGCGGCGCCGCCGGGGCGGTCTGTGACGCTGTAGGCGCAGGGCGTCATCTGGCGGCGGACGCAGCAACGCGGGGCAGCAGCGGAGGAAAACATTGGCAGCGAACGAGCCATACCGTCAGTTAGCTATCCTACCATAAGCGCCCAAGTCGACTGCGATGCGGAGTCAGGCAGCGCCTCCACCTTTTTTGCTTTTGGCCATGCCATGTGCACGCACGGGGTCTACACCCTGCCCGGTCAGGCGCTCCCTGCATGTCGTCAACGGCCCCCGCAGCAAGGTGCAGGCCAGGCGCTGTCCCTTGCTGCCCCCATGCCGCGCGCCCACGCCCCACGCACCCGCAGCGACAGGTAGGAGTGGTCCGCCCCAAAGTCACCCGGCAGGAAGTGCGCCGCGGGCGCCGCCTGCCCGCACAGCAGCTGCCTGCGAGGCACATGTGCCGGGCGGCATGTCCAACAGGAGGGTCAACGCGATGGTTCTGGCCGTCTGTCATCACTGGCGTCTTTCATTTCGCGTCTCCCAGTAGGATTACTTGTAGCTCAGCAGCACCTCCTCCCCCTGCACAGGCTGCACACCCGCATGGCTACACTGCTTGTCCACCCGTCACCCCCTGCCCGCGCGCACATTGTGAAGTCGCGGAGCAGCGCAGGCAGCATGGCGTCCCTCGCGCAGCTGTCGGCCAGAAAGTGCAGCAGCAGCGGCAGGTGCAGGTCCTGGGGCTGGAGGCGTGGGGACAGGGGACGGGGGCATCAGGGTTAGGCGGGATGTCAGGCAGAAGTGGAACCCGCAGCTGCTGTGGCGGGGTGAAAGGCAGGGCCGCCCCGGCCCTCATGTGTTCCCCTTTCCTTGCAGAACAGCGTAAGGGTAAGGGTATCAACCAGTTCCCGGTATGATTGCACAGTGCGGAACGAGGACGGGCGGTTCATGCACTGCACCAGTTGCGTAGCGCAACACCGACTGGCACGCGCTGGCCGCAGACCGTACCTGGTGGCCGCCTGCACTGCAGGCCTCGCCGCCTTCCTCCCGGCTTACAGCTGCGAGGTGTCTGGGCTGCCTTGCGCTCAGCACACGCTGCGCCGCAGTGTTGAGGAACACGCAGCCCAGCGCCACGGCGCCGCCGTCCGTCCCCAGGCACAGGGCCTGGGTGCCGCCGGCCAGGGCGGCCCGGGCCGCGGGGCCCAGAGCCTCTGGTGCCAGTGTGTGCACGCTGCAAGCGCCTTGCAATCCAGATGGGGTTGATGGGCCCTGGGGGTGGTCAGCATGGGTGCTGGGCTGTGGGCCGTGGGCGGCGCTGTGCAGGGGATGGCCAGGCTGGAGGGCTGACCGCAAGGAGGGCTCCACAGACACCAAGCACAGCACAGCGACAGGCTCGGCGACATCCGCTAGTGTGGATGAGAGGGAATTCTTGTCCACGACTGAGAGCTCTGCGGATAAGGATATGATACCGCGGGGGGGGGGCGGGTGGAGATACGGTAGGCGGAGTAACAGCAAAGCAGGGGCGGGCTAACAGTGCCCGGGCCACGAGGACTTCTTAGCGGCCAGTCAGCACACTGGTACAAAGCGCTTTCCTCGTTAATTTCCACTAAAAGCGTTCTTTCATACCTTTACATGGGGACGTAGCGCTCAGTAGGGATTTCCTCCACGAGGCATGTTCTGGGTGAGCGGTTTTGCTGTTGTCCACCGCGTCATCACCGCCGACTGCCAGTGTGCCATCATTTTTGGCCACCTCAGCTACTGCACATTTGTTCCAGGACGGGGCAGCGGCCCGTTCCTGCACAACACTCGGCTCAAGCGGACGGTTGCTGCCGCTCTTCCCGCAAGAGAATACGCAGCCCATCGGCTGCGTTTGCAGCTGGTGGAAGCAGTGCGGGGAAATCCGCTAGGAACATCAGTTATCCACCTTCGCGCGGGCTGAACCGCGATGAAGCCAAAGCTTCCTCGCGCTGTGAACTCCGCCCATCTGTGACGTTACTCTAGCTTGATACTACCGTAGTCATGCATAAAACACTGTGCGGCATATTAGGACACTATGCACATGGTTCACATGGCGCCATGCGTTAGTCATTGCCCAAGCACAGGCCAACTGCCGCAGCTGGTGTTCTGACGTAAATAATGTGTTCTGGCGTATAGTACATGAGCACTGGCAGGCCGACGCCTGTTAAAGACCACATATTGAAAGTTGTGTATTGCAGCCATTAAAACATACAGAGGTCGGTGTTCAACTGCCACTGCCATCACCTGCCTGGATGCCGTGGACGGGAGCACTGCAAGGTCCTCTGTGGCACGTTTGTGGCGTGCGAAGGGCGCCATGCGCCACCAGGCGCCATGTTTCCCCGGTGTAGCTGTTACAACCGGCATGGGTTGGTCTTGCCAGATGCCAATCCTCCCCACGATGCTAACCATCGCGCTCAAGTCCAGCCTAGTCCAGCACACCAGCAGTATCCCAGGAAAGCCCCTCAGGGGCCTCCCCCGCCCGCAGCGCATCCTGGCGCACCAACCTTCACGTGTGCTGCTTCCCACGCGACACCAGGCTAGGCTCACTCCTTGCTTCAGGACCAGCGCATAATAACACCAACGTAAACCATCTATACACTTCTCAGCATACCGTGCGCCTGAACATCTAATGGAACCGCCAACCTGGTCCTTACCGCACCGTGGACACCCAATGCAACCGACTGTTCTCACAGCCAGGTCCGACCGACTGAGCGTAAGCACTCAAAGACACCAGTTGCAACCGCATACCCGCCTGATGCCTGCCTTCGCTAGAGTACATAATACCGGTATCCTGTCTTGCCGGCTGCATGCCGGTTCGCCCGTTTTGGAAGAACGGAGCTCACATTCCGAGCCCCACCATCAGCACGGCCAACGCCACCATCCAGCGCTATCCGTACAAGCAGAACTCCCTCAGGAAGGCCAACAAGTCCGCCGTGGGTCCATGGGTTGGCCGCAGCCCCTGGAACACCGCCACCGCCCGCGCCATGGCGTCAAGCTGCACCAGGCTGTACGACATAACGCCCTGTCGTACGGCGGCTGCCAGCTCGTCCAGCCAGTCTGGCTCCGGGGCGACTGGCGGCGAGGCGCCCGCCAGCGTGGATGCGATGGCGGTGAGGCGGTCGGGCGGCATGGAGGCCAGCTGCGGGCCGGTGGAGGCGTAGAACGACTGCAGCAGCGCCGCCGGGGGCGCGCCGCCCAGGCGGGCCATGCCGCACACCAGCGCCTCCAGTTGCACCGAGGTCAGACCCGTGGGTCGCTGTAACGCCGGGCCTGCCGCGGACGCTGCTGCGCTGCCCGCCCCCGCCCGCGCCGCGGCCGCCTGCGCCTGCGCCATGACCCGCAGCGCCGCCGCCCCGCACCGGTCCACCCACGCGGCGCCCGGCGCATGTCCCAGCGCCCCCAGCGCGCCCACAAGCTCGCACAGCGCGTCGGCGGGCATGAGCGGCAGCCAGGCCGCCACGTGTCGGCACAGCGCGTCGTACCAGTCGGGGTTGCTCACGCGCGCGTCCAGGTCCACCAGCGCCTGCCAGCAGCGGGGCAGGCAGGGATGGTCGGTGTTGCTTCACGGTGCGCTCGCCATGTACCGTATCCTACCGAACGGCTTGACGAGCAAGTTGGCAAAGAAAGTGGGGAACTTTTCAACCCTATGTTTGCACAGTTCCCCATTCTGCGAGCATAGGCACCAAGGGTGCTGCGCAGTTCCCCTCCTGCTTCCACGGCGTGCGCCCGCCGCCGCCCCTTAGTCCGGTGCGCCCCGCCCCGCCCCGCCCCGCCCCCCCCCGCGCCCCCCACCTTGAGCAGCGCCGCCACCCCCTGGCCATCCAGCGCCCCAACGCGCGCCCCCAGCACCGTCAGCGCCTCGCCCAGCCACTCGGCGGGCGGGGGCCGCCGCAGCGCCGCCAGCACGCTGAGCAGCGACACCAGGTCCCGCGGCTCGAAGGCGGGCAGCAGCGGCCGCGCGGCGGACAGCGCGGCGGACAGCCAGGCGGGGTCGGGGGCCTGGGGTGGTGGAGGGCATGGGTGAACGGCGTAGGAGGTCAACGCGCATGGACTGGATTGGGTGGGCACAGGCGTGCCTTGGCGGCATCATGCATGGCATCACAACAATCAACGGCACCACAGCGGCACTATGGACGCATCACTGGCGCATGGTGCTGTTCAGGACAGACAGCGGTCATGAAACGGTAAGCAGCTTCGTGTCGCTTGTTGCTGGTCTGCCCAGCAGCTCCAGCGCCCTGATATCAAGAGTGTCCTGTCCTCGACGCCGCATTGGGCTGCTGTGGACCAAAGCCGTCATCCCTCACCATCGCTACCACCGACTCCCGATTATAATTCGCCTCAACCACTCTCCCGGCCCACCTGCCCCAGCTCCGCCACCGCCCACAGCGTGGTGGCCAGCAGGTCGGGCGGGAAGGAGGGCAGCGCGCCGCGCACCGCCGCCATGTAGCGCTGCATCCAGTCGGGCTGGGGGACGGGGGGAGGAGGGTGGTGGGGGAGGAGGGGAGGAGAGTGGGTTGCTCTAGGCCCCCAAGCGGAGCGGCTGGCGGGCAGCACGCGCACAACGGAACGCGGGCCAGTCGCACGCTGGGGAGGGGCCGGGGGTTGAGGCAAGCTCTATGACAACAGCAACGTAGCCTACCTCGGGCCTGCTGTGCAGCTTGGCCAGCGCGTAGCCCACCGACGCCAGCTCCTGCGCGGTCAGCGGCCTGGCCCCGCCGCCCACACCACCGCTGCTCGCCCCGACGCGTCCCCGCCCAGACGGCCCCTGCGCCGCCGCCCGCTCGCCGCCTCCGTCCCCTGCGCCGGACGCTCCTGCCTCTGCCGCCGACGCCGACGCCCCTCCCACCTGGACCGACACCCGCGGCAGCCCCGCCCCGACATCACCCGCAGCCCCAGTCCCAGCCCCTGGCCCTGGCGGCTTTGCTGCATCCATCGCCTCCGCTTCCGCCTCCGCCGCCTCCGCCTCCGCCGCCGCCTCCGCCGCCGCCTCCAGGTGCGGCCGCAGTCGCTCCGTGATGGCCTCCGTGAAGCGGTAGCTGGGCACGTGGCCCAGCCGCGCCACCGTCACCAGCAGCAGCACCACGTCAGACGGCGACGTGGCCGCCAGCCGCCCGCCCGCCGCCGGCCCCGCCGCCGCCGCGTCCAGCATCTCGTCCAGCACGGAGCCGCCCACGTGGCACCCCAGCCGCTGCAGGCAGCCCAGGCAGTAGCTCAGCTGCTGCGGCTGCAGCTGCGGCAGCGTCAGCTGCACGGCCTGTACGGCGAGGGAGGCCCACGTGCCGCGGGGCTCCGAGACCCGGTGCCCGAAGCGCACCAGCGCCCACAGCGCGTTGGTGAGCTGCTGCGGGGGCAGCGTCAGCAGGTGCGGCTGCATCGCGGACGCCGCCGCCGCCGTCCACGCAAACCCCGGCGGGCGGTAGTTGAGGGCCGCCAGCGTGAACAGCGTGTTGCACAGCTCCTGGGGGGAAGGCGGCGGGGAGGCACCGACCGCACTCAACGCCGCACTGCCGCTGGGCCCTGCCGCAGCTGGAGCTCTGCTTTGCCGGGCCGCTGCGGCTGCGGCCTCGATGCGCTGCCCCAGGTCTGCCGCCAGGGCGCCCTGCCAGCCGTACCCCGGCAGCGCGTCCCGTGCGCCCAACACACGCAGCAGCTCCACCAGCAGCTCGGGGGGGCAGGAGGGCAGCACGCCGCGCAAGGCCGTGTGTGCGGCGGGGCACAGCGGCGGGGGCAGCGCGAGAGGCGAAGCTGGCGGTGGGGGCGGCGGGACGAAGGCGGTCGCAGCGGCAGACGGAGCGACTGCAACTGGCGTGCTTGGCCCAGGCCCTGTACCTGCCGCCGCTGCTGCTGCTATCCGCTTCGCCCACGCTGGGACATTGGTCTGGTCCGGTGCCGTAAACGCTTCGCTAGGCGTGACAGAGGGCGCTGCCTGCAGCTGGGGCGGCAGCGGTGCCTGCAACGCCTGGGCCGGGGCGACGGGCACTGCCGCAAGGACCGCCACGAGCTGTTCCGCTGGAAGCCCCGGCAGCACCGCCGCCAGCGCTTCGGCGGCAGCGGCTCGGACCCGTACGGCATGCTCGTACGGCAGCAGGTGCTGCGCCGCCGCCATACACCGGCACACGTGGAAGGGCTCCCGCAGGGCAGGCAGCAACGCGGCGGTAAGCTGGCGCTCCAGGGCGGCGGCGGCGGCGCAGCCCGGGGCAAGCGGAGGGCAGCGGAGGCGCGCTGCAGCCACAAGGCCGTCAAGGTACAGCAGCTCCGGGGCGGATGGCTGCAGCTGAGGTCTATCCTGCTGCTGCTGCCGCTGCACGTTGGCAGCTGACCAGCCCTCCTCGGGCAGCAGGGTGGGCCCATGGAGCAGCAGGCTCGCCGCTAGGTGGGCCACTGCCGGTCTCTGCGGGCCGTTTGGCAGCGCTGCGACGGCCCTCAGGGCCCTGGCGGTGGCGGTGGCGGCGGCCAGCGAGGGAGCCCTCGCCGAAGCTCCCTGCCCGCCTGCCTCCTGCTGTGCACCATCGCCGGGGTCCAGGTGCTCGGGCAGCGCCAGCGGCAACGGTCCTGACCTGGGCAGCACCCCCGCCGCCGCCAGCAGCGCCTCCACCGCCGAGGACGGCATGGGCGGGTCCAGCAGGCACGGCGGCGGGGGGCTGCTGCCCACCAGGTCCACTCCCGGCACAGCGCCCACCTGGGGGCTCGCGCCGCCCACAGGCGCGCCCTCCGCGAGCCCGGCTACACCCACTACCCCCCAGCCGCCACCACCGCCGGCCCCTGCTTCCACACCGGTTCTGCTGCGCCTCGGCTCCACGCCTGGTGCAGCTGCAGCTGCCGCCAGGTTGGCATCCCGCTCCAGGAGCGACCCAGCTGCAGCCGCCACCGCAGCGGCGCATTCCAGGCAGCCCAGGGCGTCCCGCGGGTCCAGGGGGCTCCCCTGCGCTCCGGAACCCGCCCCGGCGCCCGCCGTCGCTGCCTCCAGCCTGCCGTACAGGCGGTGCAGCAGCTCCGACGGCGGCAGCACCAGCAGCACGCCCGGCTGGGAGGCACCGGAGGCCGTGAGCCCCGCGACAGCCTGCGGGTTGAAGGGGATGGGGTGTGGGTGCGCAGTGCTTGCATGCCGTTGGGGATGCCAAGGCTGCTCGACTAGCAGGGAGCTGCCATGACGCTTCCCAGCCTGCTTGGCAACACCCATGCCGTTTTCGCACTCAGCGGCCAGGCACACGGCGCCCTCAGGCACGCACCTCTACCGGTCACCGCACCCACAGTTCTGCCCTACCCATGTCTGCCGCATGCTCTCAAGCTGAGTTGTCACCCCCGTTACCACGTCCCAGCAGGAGGCCATTCCGGTGCCTACCATGAACGCCGCCGCCGCCTTCCCCCCGTCCAGCGCCCCCACGCCGCCCGCCAGCGCCTCAAACGCCTCCGCCAGCCACGCGGCGGGCGGCGGGGGCGCCAGCCGGGCCAGGGGGCTGGCCAGCAGCCGCAGCAGCCAGCATAGCAGCACGGGGGGCAGCGAGGCCAGGCGGCCGGCCGTGGCGCGCACCACCGCGCCCAGCAGCGGCTGCAGCAGCGCCGCGGCAGGGCCCCTGGGGGCGGCCGCGGGGGGGCGGCCGCGGGGGCCTGGACTGCTCCCGGATGCGGCTGAGCCTGAAGATGAGGCGGATGCTGTGATGCTGCTGGCGCGGCTGGGCGACGTGTGGGGTGGTGCTGCTGGTGGGGAGGCGTGCCATGGCGCGTGGGGCGCAGCGCGTCGGGTCTGGACGGCGTGCGGGAGGAGGGGGGGACGGTCGGCGAGACGCTGTGGTGATCGCACTCCTTAGGCTGCAGCGTGCTTGCATCACTCGTAGGGTGACATGTGCATAACAAGTTGCGGGCGGAACGACAAGGCCGAGAAGCATTTCGGCTGGCCATCAAGCAGGGCACTGATCGTACGCCAGCCAGTAAAACCTGCTATTATCACGTGGATTTTGCTATGGGCATAAGCGGGATAGGCGACTTGCCTGTCGGCCGTGCGGAGCGCCCAGCTGCCGCGTGCCCGCACGCCCCGGGCGGCTGCGAGCTGCTGTTGCCAAGGGCCCCATTGCTGACACCGCTCAGTTCATTCACTAGTTTCTTTCATAACATGCTTTTACAGTATCAGTTGCAAAGCGAGGGAGAATGGCTTAGGGCAGTGGCCCACCCAATTTAGCTGTACTTGGTAGCAAGTGCTCTTAGCATGCTACGACGCTGTCCCGCAGGCCGAAATGAAAAGATCTAGCAGTTGCACAGCAGATCGGCCGTCACTGCGAGCAGGGGCCATCCTCTTTTGAGCAAGTCATGTGAACCATGGGGCGACGGACGCTCAATGCGCCGTTTTCCAGTGGGCCGAGAGAGCATTCGGCTATAGTGATAATATCAACAGTGCCTGAACAACAAGGTGCATTCAATTCGTTCTCAGCTCTCTGGGCCTTTCACACGCACCTTCGTCAGAGAGCTTTTCGGCTATCCTCTATTAGCAGGCAGTGATCAATTGAATCACCTCTTTAGCTTTGGAGTACCAGTGCAGACAACGTTGGTTCTGCTCCGACTCTTAGACAAGTTCTACTCGCTTAGCTATACGTGGGGCCAGTACACCAAAGCCGTTGTACATTGCTGTTATAAAAAAAGGGTCTCCGAGGAGAAAGGGCCTACTAAGCCAGCGCGACAATGGGCCGGGGGCCTGGCATGAGACCCCCGGCGCAGCAATGCCTACGAGCAGCCTGACCAGTGCTACATCACATCAGCTTTGCACTCAATATTACATCGCGGTTGTAGGACTCTGACCACCTGAGCCATGCCTTTGTCAGCGGAGGCGTGACCCAGCACCAGATGCCAGCGGCCGCGGCGGTCATGTCAGCCATGCCCAGCCTGGCGGTCAACGGCGCAACGCATGGCGGGGCACGCAGCCGCGGCGGCAGCGGGCCGGGTCCCGGCAGCGGGGGGATGGGGGCGGGGGTGGCCCTGGCGTCGCCCAACTCCACCTCGGAGCGCATGTACAGCGCCAAGCAGCTGACGGACGCCCTCAAGTCGGGGCTGGCGGCGGTCAAGGAGCAGCTGCAGGTGGGGGGGGGCCTGGTGGGGGGGGCGGGGGGTGGGGGGTGAAGGGCGAGGGGTGGGCAGGGCTATGCGGCTGAGAGCTGGCGGCGCACAGGGGTGCGGGGTGCGCTGCCGGCGCACTGCACCTGCTGCGGCGTGGGCCACCTGGGTGTGGGTGTGGGGTCCAGGGTGCGGCGCTGTGCCTTCACTAGGGGAACCGCGTGAGGCCTTCCCGCCGTAGCCGTGGGGCACAGCCATGCAGCCGATGCCGGCTGCGGGGCTGCAGCTGCCGCCCGCGGCTACCATGAAGGGTGCAAAGCCGTGCAGCGGGCGAGGAAGGGCTACGGGCGGTACGGTGCCGCGTTGCTCGGCACGAGGGGCCAGGAGGGAAACGCACCGGCCCGGGGCCCAGCGGCCGCGTGAGCTCCAGCGGCGCCAGGACGCTGTGTGTGGCCTGCCTGGCCTGGCTGCCGCTGGCGCGGAGGCTACCGCTCGCACCCGCACAGCCCACCCAACCACGAACCACCCTGCAGGCAACCCGCCCCGCACCCTTGCAGTCTTAACTTCACCGCCTGCTGCATTTCCCTCACCTCGAAACCGGTCCTAGCTCTGCTTCCGTTACCGCACTAGGACTGCAGACGATGGCCATACCTTCACGGCTCCCGCGCGTTCAGACATGTGGCTCCTTACCCCCCACGCGCCAACCGAAACCAGCCCAAATCATTCACGATGCCGCCCGTCTCCTTGCCCCTTGCCGTGCCGCCAGGTCCTCGCCATCCTGGACGGCACGGCGCTGTCGTGGCCGGGCGTGTCGCAGGCGGTGGACGACATGGAGTTCCTCACGGACATGTGCAGCCAGACCACCAACAAGCTGGAGGCGGGCAGCAGGAAGCTGCAGGTAGCTGCGTGGGCATGGGGAGGGGTCGGGGGTGCACGGCGCAGAGAAGGCGACCAGGGCTGCAGCTAGGGGGTAGGCCAAGGGGGCCACACCGATCCAGTGCTGGCGAACCAGGGCTTTCGCTGTGTGGCACGGCGATGGGCTCGTACGCCAGCAAGACCTGGCGGGCTGTCCCGCTGCTGCACCACCTGGGAGCGCGCCTTCAGCCCGTTGAGGGTGCACCTGCAGTTCGGCGAGGCCAACCGGCGGCTTGAGGGCTGAGCTTGTTGCAGGGTACAGGGCCACCTGTGCCGCCCATGTTGCATGGCACAGCCGGCGCCGCCGTCCTACGGGGTTTACCAGCTCAGAGCCTTGGCGGCCAACACGCACCTGGCCCCGGGGCTCATCCCCCGCCCTCCACCCTGCCCCCCCACCCCCAGGCCCAGCTGGATGAGTCCTGCACCGAGGCCACCTCCCTGCGGGAGGCGCTGGGCAGCAGCCAGGCCCGGGCGGAGGCGCTGCAGGTGTCGCTCAACGGCGCGTCCAAGGACCTGCGGGACACGCGGGCGGCGCTGGACGAGACGCGCAGGGAGCTGCAGCAGGTGCCCCGGCGGGGTTAGGGGGCGGGGAACAAAGTAGTAGTAACGCGAGGTGGAGGTAGTGGTAGTAGGGTACGGTCAGGAGAAATTCGACCCACTGAAGTTGCGGTCCGCCTTTTGCTCCAGCTCCCACAGCGCGCGCCGGCAGGCTGGCCGGCGCGTAGGCTCCATGTAGTAAAAGTGGCGTAGTCTAAAGCAATCGGTTGTTGGTAGTGAGTAAGAGGACCAGCGGCTGACGGCTGAGCTGACATGATG
>VFQN01008018.1_pt1 | contig 10975 bp, 9 predicted proteins | sample 3512371 | NCBI WGS metagenome assembly VFQN01 (sample SAMN10412370, study PRJNA504923) | tailings metagenome | isolation source: Replicate 2 from Balatoc abandoned mine | place: Philippines: Itogon, Benguet | collected 2017-08-28 | reverse complement strand
AAGGGCTTCTGGCGGCGATCGGTCTTGTGAAAAGACTTCTGCCGACCTGCTTAGGCCCGTCCGGGCTGACGGCGAGCCACCGGTACGACGGGAGGGGGGACGGGATTGACAACTCGGACGCCGAGGCTGCGTTCCACACAGTGGAGGGCGGCGGACGGCGACGGCGCGCGCCGAACGATGGGGATCAGCCGATGGGCTCCATGGGATCGCCCACAGGCTGCGGAATAGTTCCTGGGAAGGACTGGGGTGGAGCCGGTTCGCCGAGCGGGCGTCGGACCGCTCAGCTTCAGGCGTCACCCGACTGGCGAGCCATGCCAGAACGCTGGCGGTCAACACGGGGAGCTGTTCGCCGCAGTCGAGCAAGGGGGAACCCACCGACCGGCGCGATCACAATGCTCGAACAAGATTCCGGTCCCGTCCGCGTGTGGGGTCGAGCCCGCACGCGGCCTCGACCCCGGCGAGGAGTTCCGCGACTGTCTCCGCCCGCTTCACCGCCTCGAACCCGGCAAAGCCCCCGTGCCGGGCTCCCAGAGCGAGCCATTGCTTCAGCCGGCGGACCGTCCCCTCCGGGGTGTTACCGGGGAAACGGTAGGTCCACTCGACCAGCCGCCAGAGCTCGACCGGCCAGACCACCGGGCGGGCCGCTTCCTCGGCCGGCACCACCGGGATCAGCCCGAGCTCGGCCGCCGCGAGCCGCGGTAACCGGGGATCGGCCAGCGCCCCTCGCCCGAGCATGAAGTGCCGGCATCCGGTCGCGTCCCGGCACCGGCGGAGGTCGGCCACCGACCAGATGTCCCCGTTCGCCACCACCGGCAACCCGAGCCGCTCCCGCACCCGCCCGATCGGCCCCCACAAGGCCGGCGGGGCGTACCCGGCCGCCCGGGTCCGACCGTGGATCGTCAGCCACGCCGCCCCTCCCTCGGCAGCCATCCCGGCCACCACGTCGATCGCGTCGGGCGTGTCCCACCCGAGCCGGACCTTAGCCGACACCGACACGGCCCGTGGGAGGGCAGCCCGGACGGCGGCCACTACGGCCCGGACCCGGAGCGGGTCGCGGAGCAAGACGGCCCCGCCGTCATGGCGGTTCACTGTCTTGGCCGGGCACCCAAAATTCAGGTCGACGGCCGCCGCCCCGGCGGCGTGGGCAACGGCCGCCGCCTCGGCGACCCGCCCAGGATCGCCGCCGAGGAGTTGGACCTGGACTGGCAACCCACTCAGGGTCCGCCCGCCGGTGCGGAGTTCGGGGATGTGGCGGCGGACGACGCCGCGCTGGGGGACGGTGTGAGCGACCCGGAGGAACGGCGCGACGGCGTGGGTGAACGCCCCAGCCTCCCCGAGGGCCGCCCGCATCGGGGCGTCGGTCACCCCCTCCATCGGGGCGAGGATCAGGGCGGGCGCGTCAGGGTCGAGCATCTGGCTGGTGTAGTACACGCCGCCGCGGCCGGCCCACCGGGTCACTCGATTCCGGAGCGTCGGCTTACTCGCTCCCTGGCGAGCGAGCAGCAATACCCGGGGAACCATTCCAGCGTCTCATCCCCGACCGGGTCGGCCAGAGCGCGGACTACGTCCTTGTGCTGTGCCGCGTAATCGCCGTGGAAGAAGATGAGCTGGATGTGCCCGTCCGCCCCCAGATGGAACCGCAGGCTGTACGGCCGGAGCAGGGTGACCCGGCGCTCGCGCGTGTGCCGCTCGGCCCACCAGTGCCCGCCCGCCCGGGCCGACTCCTCGACCCGGCCCATCAGCCCGTCGATCAGCAGCCGGAACTCGCGGATGCTGTCGCCGTCGACGACCACACTCGGCACCGGCGGGAGTTGGCCCCGGGACCGCAGCCCGGGTGTTTGGCGGCTCGAGTTCCAGGCCGCAATCCACGCATTCAGCCTCGAGCCCCACTCGGGCTTGTTGAACGCAGTCTGCACGATGATCACTGGCTGACGGCTGACCAGAGCCGTCTCCAGGAACAGGTCGAACGCCTCCGACTCGGCGTAGTCCACCCGCACCGGTTCCGGCCGCACCTGCGACGGACGGTCGGGCGTGCCGCGGTCCGGCGGTGGGGTTCGGCACCCGGCCGCGAACACGAGGCCAAGGCAGGCGAGCATGCCCAGCGGAGATCGTACCGACTTCATGGCTCGCCCCCTCAACGCCTGCCGCCTAGCAGGCGTCCCCCCGCGCCGGGCCTCTCCCAGAGGCCGGTCCGAACATCCCCCCGACGGAAACCGGGCTCATGCCACGCCCCGCGCACGCGGTCCAGAGCAGTTCTTCCCGCGTCGGGCGGGAATCCGGTTGAGAATCCGGACGGGCTGTCGATTCCCGGGCAGGCCGTTCGACCAGGTCGGGACGAGAGCCTTGCCCTGCTGACCGGGAGTGCGTCGTGAAATTCGTCTGCCTCGGCTACGCCGACTTCAAGAAGATGACAGGGTACAGCCAGCAGGAGCTGACCGCGCTGATGGAGGAGTGCCTCGCCTACGACGACGAACTCCGCCGTGGCGGGCACTTCGTAGGCGGCGAGGCTCTGCAACCGCCGGATCGGGCCGCCACCGTGCGGATGCGCGACGGCAAGGTACTCGTGACGGACGGCCCTTACGCGGAGACGACCGAGCAACTCGGTGGCATCCTGCTGCTCGAGGCCCGTGACCTCGACCATGCCGTCGCGCTCATGTCCCGACACCCGGGCGTGAGGTTCGGCCCCTTCGAGATCCGGCCGGCAGATGAGGCAATCAACGAGTTGGTCGCGGCCCGCGGCAACACGGCCCGCACATGAAGCCCGGGGCGGGTGAGGAAGCGCACCTGCCCCGGAACCCCGCCCGGCCAGGGCGCGCGCCTGGTCGGCGGTCAGAAGTGCTTCCCCTTCTCGCGCCCGGCGTTCCGCTTCTGGCGCGCCCGGTCGGCCGCGTTCCGCTGGAGCGTGCCCAACGCCCGCTGCACCTCGGCGAGAATCCCCCGGCACTCGTTGGCCACCGCGTTTCCCTGCGCGGCCAGCACCTGGCGGTCCTTCTGCAGGTGCTCCAGCCGCTCCCGGGCGCGGTCGAGCTGGGGGGGCGGGATCCGCGGCTCGACGTAGGCCCGGATGAAGTCACCGAGCTGCTGCCGCTCGGGGGTGGCCGTGGCCCAGGTGGCACGATGGACGAACTCCCGCGCCTTCGGCAGAGAGTGGTGGAGCCGGCTCTTGGCGCGGGTCCACTGGGCGACGTCGGATTGCAGGGCGTGGAGCTTCTCCTCAGCCGCCAGCGGCCGCCGGAACGCGGCTTCCATCTCGGCCCGCAGGCCGTCCAGGCCGAGGCGGGCCGCGTCGATGCCCGCCTCCAATCCCAGGATGGCCTTCCACAAGGCGTCGAGAGCCTGCCACTGTTCCGCCAGGATTTCTAACCCGCCGGCTTCGTCGTGGGAGTCTGATTGGGTCGGCGGCTTCAGCCGGACGTAGACCGTCAGGTAGGGCTCACCCACCGGGGGCGGCAGGGGATGACCCGGGTCGGGAGGTGCCTCGATCCCGCCGGATTGCGGGTCGCCCCCGGTGCGCCACCCCTCGACCTCGTCCACCGGGATGGAGGTGGCGTTGAGTAACGCACCGAGCGTCAGTGGCGGCCCCGTGTCGGGCGGGCCGAACCGGTCACGGTGGACCCGGAACCGGAACGTGGGCCGCCCGCCGTCCGACCGGAACCACGCCTCCGCGACGTCGTCCCACAGGTGATCCACGGCCACCCAGTCGTCGGACGGAAGCGGTTCCGAGGGAACCACACCGCACCTCCAGGATCAGAAACCCACCCCGACAGACCGGTCTTGGCCGGGGAACCATCGCCCGCCCCGACCGTGCGGGAGCGCGTCCGGCGGACGGCCCGCCCGTCCCGAGAGGAAACGCTGCCGGAGGGATCCCATTTCGAGCCGCCGGCACGGTATCCGACCCAGTTCGCTCACTTCGCGGCGAGCTTGGCGGCGATCGTGGCGACGTGGCGACCCTGGGCGCGGGCGACGGCGAGTTCGTTCTCGGTCGGCTGGCGCTCGCCCTTCGGCCCGGCGATTGTCGTGGCGCCGTATGGTGAACCGCCGCTGATCGCTTCGAGGTACGTCAACTCCGACGCGCTGTATGGCACCCCGACAACTGCCATCCCCATGTGGATGAAGAAGGTGGACGCCGCCAGGAGCGTCGTCTCCTGGCCGCCGTGCTGGCTGGCGGTCGAGGTGAATGCACTGCCGACCTTGCCGATCAGCGCGCCGCTTACCCACTGCCCAGCCGTGTTGTCCAGGAACGCCCGCATCTGCGCCGGGAACGAGCCGTAGCGCGTCGGGGCGCCGATCACGATCGCGTCCGCGTCCTGGAGCTTCCGCGGGTCGGCGAGCGGGACGTGCGCGAACGCCTTCTTCGCGTCGGCCGCGTGCATCTTCGCCAGCACGTCGTCCGGCAACGTCTCCGCCACCTGGAGCACCTGCACCTCGGCGCCGGCGGCGCGGGCGCCTTCGGCGATGGCCTCCGCCAGTTTCCAGACGTGACCGTAGGTGCTGTAGAAGATGACTTGAATCTTCGCGCCCATTGCTTTTGCCTCCTGAATCGCCTTGCGGCTCGGGATGGTGTAGCAAAAACGGAAACGCCCGGGGACCGCGGCCCCCGAGCGTTCGCGCGGAGCCAGAGCCGCGTCACTGCGGGGCGGCGGGGGCGTCCCAGTGGACGCGGAACTCCACGTCGGACACGTCCTTCTCGCGCGGCAGCAGCAGGATGTACGCCACCTTGCGGCGGGCGTCCCACTTGAAGACGTAGTTGCGCGCCGGCACGCGGCTCGACAGGTGCGGCGTCTTCCCGGCCGGGGCGTCGGGGATCGCCACCTCGGCGAACGCCAGCGGGATCAGCGACCGGCCCTCGTCCTCGCCCTCGAACGAGTACAGCCCGGCGAGTCGCCCGCCCGGCCACATCTCGGCCCGGTACGGCATCACCTCCGTCGTCGGGTACTTGTGCTCCGGCAGCTTCAGCGTGATCGTGCTCTTGTTGCCCGTGGACTGGAGGCGCGGCAGCGCATTCGCCGCCGGCGTCGGGCGCGGCAGCTTCGCCATCGGGTCGCCCCACAGGCAGAACGTCCACGCCGCACGACGGTTCGCCCCGCCGAGCCGGGCGTCGCCGCCGAGCCGGACTTCCTTCAGTTCGGCGTACATGAGCATGTAATTCATCGCGTGCCGCATTGCCTGCCCGACGGTCATCCCGTCGTAGGCGAGGGCGTCGGAGAACGCCAGCACGTAGGCGCCGCCGGACCCGGAGAACATGCGGTTCGGCGTGCCGATGACCGAGACGGCGCCGCGGTCGAGGAGCGGCCCGGCGACCTGGGCGTTCAGCTCGGCGCAGCTCTGGATGAACGCGATCGACGGGAGCATCGGGTCCTGGAACCGGCCGACCCCGAACCGCCCGCGGACGGTGCCGTTGTGGCCCTCCCAGATGAAGTAGTCATTCTCCGTCATCGCCTTGCGGGCCTGCGTCTCGGTCAGCGTGAACCGACCGAACATGCCCGTCACCTTGCACCCGGCGTTCTCCAACTCGCGGCCGGTGTTGCGCGAGAACGTCTCCAACAGCCGCAGCCCGTCGCCCGGGTTACTAGAGATGAACACCTTCGGTTGCCGCTTGGTCTCGGTCAGCAGCTTCGACCGCGCGACCATGAGCGGCACGCCCGAGCGGTCCGGGTTGAACAGCCGGCCGGACGGGATGGTGATGAGCGCGTGCCCGTCGCGCGGGATCCACGGCTCCACGTCCACGAAGTCGCCGTCGCGGCCGGCGGTCGGGTTGCGGCGCTTGGCCTGCGGGATCATGTCCGGGTCGCCGACCACCATCATCGTGTCCACCGTCTTCCCGTCCGGCCCGGCGAGCGCGGCCTGAACGACCTTCTCCGAGTTCGTCCCTTCCTCGTTCGTGAGGATGATCGTGGCCTTGCGGAGGGTGGCGACCCACGGGGCGAACACGCCGCACCCGTCGAGGTCGCCGGGCGACGCGAGCACCCACTGGCGCGGCGGGCCGGACTTCGCCAGCTCGCGGCGGTGGGCGGCGTCCACGGCCGAGGCGTCGGCCAGCCGCACCACCTCGAACCCGCCCATCTTCGACACCGCAGTAGCGGCGCTGCCCACGGCCAAGAGTTGCCGCACGCCCTTCGACGCGGCCAGTTCGCGGAGGCCGGCCACGGGGTCGCCCTCCTCGCGGAGGACGAACAGCGGCACCCTCAGCACCCCGGCCAGCGCCGCGGCGCGGAACAGTTCCTCCCAGTTGTCCGCGGGGGATACCACGGCGCGCCCGACGCCGGCCGGGGCCAGCGACCACGCGAACGCGACCGGGTCGGCCTTCGCGCCGTCGGGCACGATCGTCGGCGGGCCGACGCCCCAGCGGCGGACCGGGTCGACGAGCGGCGGGAAGCGGCCGACGAGGTGGACCTTCTCGGGCCGCGTCGTGTCGAGGTAGAGCTTGACGGACGTGCGGGCCTTGGGCGTGTCCATCAAGAACGTGGCGTCCGGCGCGAACGCGGCGGCGGCGACGCTGAGCGTCATCAGGTCGGCGTTCGGCATCTCGCCGGCGAGGATCACGGTGCCCGTCCGGGGCGGGTCGGCCGCGTCCTGGGCGGCGGCCCGTGGGGCGGGCAGGCCGAGGAGCGCGACGCCCCCGGCGAACAGCGCCACCCACGGGCGGCGGACTCGGCAACGCATGGTGAACCCCCGTTAGCGACGGCCCCGCTCCCGGTCGACGCGTTCCAGGGGCGGGAGCAAGCCCTGGGCGTTGGAGATCTGGATTGCCAGCCCCGGGCGCGCGTTCGCTTCCAGAAGGAGCGGGCCGCGGGCGCTGTCCATCACGATGTCAACCCCGATGTACCCCATCCCGACCGCCCGACTCACCTTCCGGGACATGTCGATGATCTGCGGCCAGTACGGCACCGCGAACCCGATCACGCTCTCGCCGGTGTCCGGGTGCTTCTCCGCCTTGCGGTTCTTCAGGACGGCGTGGTGCGTCACGCCGGTCATCAAGTCTACGCCGGCGCCGATCGCCCCCTGGTGCAAATTCGCCCGCCCGCCGGACGCTTTCGTCGGCAGCCGGAGCATTGCCATCACCGGCTCCTCCCGGTAGACGATGACGCGGATGTCCGCCGTCCCCTGGTAACTGATCCTCCCGAGGGCCGGGTGCGGCACCACGCGCTGCTGGATCAGCGCCTCGTCCTCCGACCCGCCGAGCGAGCACAGCCCCGAGATGATCCCGGAGATGTGCTGCTCGATCTCGTCCAGCGTCATCACCTGACCGTTGTGGCGGAGGAAGCCGTCGCCCCTCCGCCCGGTGATGACCAGTACGCCGCGCCCCGCGGCACCGCGGTTCGGTTTAATGACGAAGTCGTCGTGGCCGCGCAACAGCCGCGGCAGGTGGTGGAGCGACCCGTGGGAGAGGAGCGCGGCGTACAGGTGCGGCGTCGGCACCCCGATCTTCTGGCAGAGCTCGTGCATCGCCCGCTTCCCGTCCACCAGCGGGAAGCAGCTGCGCGGGTTCCAGTCGAGGATGCGCTCGGTATTCCGGGCGTTCATGCCCAGGATACCCGCCCGCCGCAGCCCACGCCAGCGCCGCAACCACGAGATCATATTCCGCCCCCCGGGTGGGCACTCGCGGGGAGCGCCGGAACCTCGGCCGTCGGCGCCGGGGCCGTCTCGGCGGTGCCGTTGCCGGGGTGCTCCTCTTTCTTCTCCGCGACCTCGGGCGGCGCCTGGAACTCGATTACATCCTGGAAGCGGTACAGCTCGGTGAGCCGGTAGCCCGTGTAGCGGCCGAGCATCAGCAACGCGGCGACGACCACGGCCAGCGTCTCGGGGAAGCGGAAGAACCACCGCGCCACGGCTTCCGGGCCGACCAGGAGCGCCACCGCGACGGCGACGAACACCGTGCCGAACAGCGTTTTCACCGCCGCCGCCGTGCCGTCCTCGGTCTCGACCGTCCAGAACCGCTCGACCATGTGCGTGAGGATGACGAGCGGGAACAGTGCGACATAGCCGGTAATCTGAACCCCCGCGCGGGCGGTGAGGATCACCGTGCCGAGGAGGAAGAGGCAGACCATCGTGAGGAGGATCGCGGTGCGCGGCACCATCAGGAGGCTGTAGCGGTCGAGCACCTTGCGGAACGTCCAGCCGACGACGACGGTGCCGGCGAAGATGCCGAGCCCCCACGGCAGCGCCCGCGTGTCGCGGAAGATGAGCCCGAGCAGCGCCGGGGTGAACACGCCGAACGTCTTCGTGCCGATGCCGACGCGGAAGAAGCTGACGACCAGCGCCCCGAGCGGCAGCACCAGGACGAACCGCACGAGGTGCTGCTCGGCCGGCGGCAGCGAGGCGAACGAGACCGCCCGCCAGAACGCCTTCATCGGCGGGTCGTCCGCCACCGGGCGGTCCACCTGCGGCTGCGCCAGGAGTGTGACCTTCGGGTCGGCCCCCGGACCGCGGACGAGCGGCTCGTCATCGACCCGCGCCACCAGGTACGTCTGCGGCCAGCCGCGTGAACCGTAGTGGCCGAAGGTCGGGCACGCCGGCACCCAGCGGCCGTGGGCGGGGTCGGCGGCGTCGGGGATCCAGGCTTCAGCCCAGCGGTGAATCGCCGGTGGGGCGTCGGCGCTCAAGCTGATGGCGGTCACGACGCGGGCGGGGATGCCGCGGGCGCGGCAAAGGGCGACGAGGAGTCGGGCGCGACCGGTCGCGTCGCCGCCTTTCTGGTGGCACTCGAGCGCCGAACCGGCGCCGTCGGTGTCGCGGAAACGGGTGCCCCGGACGTATTCGAGGAACGCCCGGTACTGGTCTTCGAGGCTTTTCTGACCGACGGCGAGTTCCTTCGCCTTGTCGAGGATGTCCGGGTGGTTGCTCTCGACCCTGGCGGTGGCGGTGAGGGTGTGGTCGCGGTCCGGGTTGGGCTTCGCGTCGAGCCGGTCGCCGGCCTTCATGGCCTCGTTCGGGTGGAACGCCCCGAGGGTGCAGCGGAACGTCTGGGTGATCACGTAGTTCTGCGGCCCTGCGCCGGCCATCGGCGTGGTAACCGGCTTGAGTGTCGTCTTCCGGTCGGGCCGGCTGTTCGCGGCGGCGGCCCGGCCCTCGTGGGCGGCGAGCTCGTCACTCTCGTAAGACTCGTCGTAGACGTGCTGGCGGCGGAACGACGGCGGGTGCGAAATCTCGACCCGGAACGCCTTCCCGGGGCTAGACTCCCCCCGGGCGGTGAGCGTGACCTCCCACCGCGATGTGCCCGGCAAACCGCCGACGTCCACGCCGCCCGTGGCGTACCGGGTAATGGTGATCGTGGCGGCGAGCCCGACGAGGGCCAGCGCCGTCACCACGGTCAGCCGCGTCCGGGACTTCGACATTCAAACCTCGAAAAAACCGAAACCGGCCGCGGTCGGCGGGGTTGTACTCAGAGGAGAGGTGCAAGTAGCCCCTTTCCAACACCGCCGACCAGATGTTAGCATCATTAGACCTTGCCGGGAACCCTCCACCCGTTCGGCTTCACTACGCAAGCACCTTATGCGCACACCGACAATTCTTGCCGGCGTCGTTGTGGCCGTTGTCTTTGCGTCGACCCCGGCGCCGGCCGACGAGGACATTCCTGCCTGGGCTTACAACCGGGACGATCGGACACCCAGGGAGCGCGCCGACCACCTCGCCCGACTCGGCGTGCTCGGCTGGCACACAGCAGGGGTTCGCGGCGAGGGCGTGACTATTGCCGTCCTCGACAGCGGCTGGCGCGGGTACAAGGATCACCTCGGCAAGTCCCTCCCGGCGGGCCTCGTCGCCAAGTCGTCCCGGACCGACGGCGACATGGAGTATAAGGACAGCCAGCACGGAATCCTGTGCGGGGAGGTGGCGCACACCATCGCCCCCGGCGCCAAGATGCTCGTCGCCAACTGGGACGCCGACCGGCCCGAGTCATTTCTCGACGCCGTCCGCTGGGCGAAGGCCCAGGGGGCGACGATCGTGACCTGCTCCGTCGTGAAGCCGAGTTGGAGCGACGGCGAGGGCGGCGGCCCGGTCCACAAGAAACTGGCGGAAATCCTTGGTGACGGATCGAAGCCGGGTGACATTCTGTTCTTCTCGTGCGCGGGGAATACCGCCCAGCGCCACTGGGCGGGGACGTTCGAGCCCGGTGCGGACGGTTACCACAAGTGGTCGGACAAGGGCGTGGTGAACGGCGTCTCGCCCTGGGGGACAGAACGGGTTTACCTGGAAATGTGTTGGACCGACCCGGAAGCGAAGTACGCCGTCGAGGTGATCGACCCGACGACCGGCATGCCGGCGCCGGACGTGACGTACAAGGAGCGGGTGGACCCGAAGAGCGTGTCGGCGCGGTTCACGCCGGCCGGCTACCCGCAGCAGTACGCGCTGCGGGTGAAGCAGACCGCCGGGCGGCCGGGGCGGTTCCACATGAACTCCCTCTACGCCTACCTCGACGCCTGCACCCTCTCGGGCAGCATCCCCTTCCCCGGCGACGGCCCGGCGGTAGTAACCGTGGGGGCGATCGGGCATGACGGGACGCGAACCTCGTACTCGGCGTGTGGCCCGAACTCGTGCGTTCCGAAGCCGGACGTGGTGGCGCCGGTGCCGTTCGGGACGTACATCCGCTATTGGCCCTTCAGCGGCACGTCGTGCGCGACCCCGCAGGCGGCGTCGGTCGCGGCTTTGTGCTGGTCGCGCCACCCACACTGGACGGCGAACCAGGTGCGCCAGTACGTCACGACCCGGGCGCTGGACCTCGGCCCGGCGGGTCACGACTGCGAGACCGGCTATGGTGCCGTGCGCCTGCCGCAGCTCGCGCCGGCGCCGCGCCTCATCATCCGGTAATACACAGTCGACCGGCCGGTGTGAGCTGGCCGGTCGTCGCACCAGGCACTTGCGGGTCTCGTCCGCGACTCCGCGCGTGGCCGTTTTCCCACCTTCGATATCGGTCCGAAACGCCCACGCGGCGGCCGTCGGCCGCGCATCGCTGCGCGGACCGGCGGCCGCCGGTGGT
>VFQN01008017.1_pt1 | contig 10976 bp, 10 predicted proteins | sample 3512371 | NCBI WGS metagenome assembly VFQN01 (sample SAMN10412370, study PRJNA504923) | tailings metagenome | isolation source: Replicate 2 from Balatoc abandoned mine | place: Philippines: Itogon, Benguet | collected 2017-08-28 | reverse complement strand
TGTCACCGCCGCGCCGAAGGGCTTTGGTGCGCCTCCGCTTCCTGACCCGCTTGCATCGTCCTTCAGCGTATCGACCGCCGATGGTCTGCAAGCCATCGTGGCGGAGGACCATGGCGATCATCGCATCTGGTTTCCGCACGGCGAGCAACCTGCCAGTGCCAACTTCTTCATCCCGCGCGACGGGCATTTTCTGTGGCGCATCCGCAGCGCCCTACGACTCCACCGGTTCCTCGGCAGCCAGCCGTCCGGCCAGTGGCCCCGCGAGCAGCGTCTGCCCCGCTTTCAGTTCCAACAAGCATCGCTAATGCTGCGCGCTTGGGACGGTGTGCAGTCGGGGGGCAACGCGACGCCACGTCGCGAGCGTTATCCTCAATCCGGATGTCGCACTCATGCGCGCGCTCGACTGGAAGAACGTATCCGAACGTCGTCGCCTTGCCCGTATCCTCAAAGCCGCCCGAGAAACGATTGACGATGGGTATCTGCGCTGGCTTGTTCCGCGATCGCGGCGTTCTGAATCCTAGCTAAGCTAGGGACAGGTAAGCCTTTCACTCCTCGAACGCGCCGAATATCGGATACATTGCCGTGCTACTCCGACGGTAAGCATGCCCTCGAACACGCGATCAAGCGCGTGGCAATGGCGATGAAACATGTGGCTCCAGATATTGCGCTTCCAGCATCAAGCGCGGTCAAACGTGAACGACGTGAGTAAGGTTGTAACGAAATTGCTCGCCTTTTCTTTGACGAGCACCTCGGTCCATTCGTCCGTGCCGCGCAGTCTCAGGTCCGTGTAGATACTGTCGACGGCTGCCTCTTCAATGCGCTTGATGTGTCTCATGAAGGCAGCCTCTCCGCCCGAGCGATACATGTCACGGATGACCATTCGCAAGATTTCCTGAATCGCGATCTGCCAGGCCGTGTTGATTGCGTGAATTTCACTCGTATGTTCTGCCATGGAGATTCCTCTGGGTGGCGGCTCTTCGGTGTCGCTCATGCCGTATTCTTTTCAACGTTGCGTCAGGAGTCGCCAATTTTTTGCGCGGTATACATGGAAAATGACATATAATATTGAAAACTGCGCAGAAAAGTTATTGTACTGTAATGGGTGTTATTATATTTTCTTGGCGTTTTTAGTGAGGAGGGCAGCCGTCGCCGTTGAACGGACCTGCAATGCCTTAGCAAGGCGTGCTTCACGAAGCCGCAGCGTCTTTTCCTGGCGGGACCGAGCAAGGGTGCCCAATTCATCGACGGCGTTATTGCGAGCCAGATATTGCGATTGGACATGCCTGAAGGAAATCTCGGCCTGCTGGCGTGGTTTGCTGTATATTTGAGACAATGGTTTTTTCCAATGGAAGGCCGCCAGGTAGCGCGGCAATAAAAAAGGCCAGGCAATCTGCCTGACCTCAATTGGTATCTTGCCCTCGACAGTGCCAGTACATCCGTGGTCAACGGAAAGCAGATACCGGATGACTTAGGCTGCCTGCAGATTGCAAGCAGACATTTTGCCAGACTTTTTGTCGCGCTCCAAATCGAAGCCGATCTTCTGGCCCTCGACGAGTTCGCGCATTCCCGCGCGCTCGACGGCAGAGATGTGGACGAACGCATCAGCGCCGCCATTGTCGGGCTGAATGAAGCCGAAGCCCTTGGTGGAATTAAACCATTTAACGGTGCCAGTGGTCATGATGAACCTTTCCATAGCAATAGCGTGACCACAACGCCGAAGCGCTGCAGATGGTGATAGCGATTTTTGAGAGAAAAGGTTCGTTCAGAGCGCGGTGCCAAATGCGCGACGAGCAAAGCTCAGCAAGCAAATATCGATTTGCAACATATAGGATAGTCCAATCGTGTTGTCAATTTAGGGTCTCGGAAATCGTCAACTTCGACTTATGGTTGTATCGCGTCTCGAGCAGTTTCCGCCAACGCGCAAACCTGCGCCATACTCGACCGACAGTGCAGCCTGGTGATTGAGGCAGGTGGTGGCGTTGAGCTGCCGGGCCACGTCGTCGCGGCTGAATACCTCCGATAGGTTGCGCGGATGAGCCATTCGGACCAGCCGGCGGGCCAGGTCCGGGCGATCGAGGGTGTGGGTGAAGAAGAAGCGCAGCGCCGATACGATGCTATTCACGGTCGGGATCGGAACGCCATCTTCCCTCTGCTCGATCTGGAACCGGCGCAGGTATCGGTGGTCGCTGTGTCTGGCGGCCGCCCAAGGAACGTCGCCAGACGTCCGATATCGCGGAGATAGTTGCGTTGCGTCTCCGGTGAGAACCGCCGCATGGTTATGTCGTCGATCAGCCGCTGGCGCAGCGGTCTGATAGGTGCATCAAGAATAGGAAGGGGCATGATCAGGCTCCTTTGTCGAAGAAGCCAGTCGTGCTCTGCACGCCGGGGATGGCGGTGACAGCGTCTGGGCTGACGTCGGCAGCGCGATTGTAGCGGGTAGGGGCGACAACAGCCTTCTTATGGAGAGGCGCAGGGGCGCGATCCCGGATTCGATTGCCGCCACAGGTTTGGCAATGAAGTTCGCCGCAGTCCTGGCGGACTCACATCAGGCGATCAGGCCGTCTTCAGCTTTGCCGGCAATGAGAGCGACAGCATCACGGTCAGGCTCACTGACGACAGCTCGCTGAAGGTCGCCTTCGCCGACGGCTCGGTTCGCACGATCGCCTGGGACGCGGAGGGCAAGCTGGCCGTCCAGTCTTAACGTTGCCCGCGCGCCCGCGATCGCGCCCGGCCGGTTAACATTCCGGTTCAGCAGACTTCGGGGCGTTCTGTCGTTGGGAGCGCCCTCCAGATGCGCGCCCCCTCCTCGATGGTTTCACTTCTGCCGCTCTGCGACCCAGAAATCGCGCGAAAAAATGCAAGCGGTACGCCTCGCCGGGGGCAGTCGGTCCCGCGTCCCGCCTGTGGCGGCGCTATGCTGACGCTCCTACGGCTGCCCTCTTAACCGGTCTCGGCGTTGCAGTCGGTCCCGCGTCCCGGCCCATCCGGGCCGGCGCTATGCTGACGCTCCTACGGCTGCCTTTTCCGAAGAAGAGCCGGCCGGCGGCGCGATCCGGTAGCTACTGCCCGACCGGCGCCGTCAGAAGGTGACCGTGGTCAACTTCGGTTGTGGAACTCGCTGTTCGGCGCCGTCAGGCTCAGCCCACCTGTTCGGCCGACCACTTCACCCGCTCGGCAAGCAAGGCCGCGAACGGCGCGACATCCATTTCAACGCTCGCTGTTTCAAGGCACGCCAGATACCGGGTCCGGTCCTCCACGCGCACGACCGTCCACGGATAGCCGCCGGAGGCAAGCATAGCGTTCATGAGGAAGCGCGCCATGCGGCCGTTCCCGTCGGCATACGGATGCAGGTAGCCGACAAGCCAGTGCCCGAGCACCGCGCGCACGGCAGGCTCCGCCTCCCTCTCAAGCAGCGCAAATAGCGCATTCATGCCGTCGGCGACGGTTTCCAAGCGCGGCGGCACATGCCATGAGCCCCGCAGATAGACAGGGTGGCCGCGATAGCCGGCGCGCGCGCTGGCTCTGAGGATGCCGGCAGTGAGCCTGAAGGCAAATCGGCTGGTCCCGCCTACGTATGAGCGCACCGGGACTGGTCGTCACCAAGCTGCAGGCAGAGCCTTGGTTTCCGCCGCCGAAGGCCGGCGCGTAGCGCGGCGGCCGGCACCGCCGGATAGCGCCGATGCCAACTACCAGCGGCCTTTCCAGCGGAGATAGCAGCCGGCCAACCGCCGGCGCATTTCCGCCAACCAGCTCCACGTGCGGGCAAGCAAGCGCGGGCGCTGTGGGATATGTTTAGCGGCGTCGCGGCGATCGCGCGCCTGCACGGCCGCGATGACTTCCGGCGCCATGCCCGGCGCCCACGTGACCCGGTTGCCGCTGATCCAGTAATGTGACTGGCAGGGAAAGCTCCAGTTGCCCACGGACGGGGTCAGAGACACCTTCCCGTCCGTTTCAGCAAGACGCCACTTCGCCGGATTCAGCGGCGTCACGACCTCACGCCCGCACCCGCAGCAGCACCGGTGCGAGGCGGTTGAATAGCGGGGGGAAATATATATGAAGCCCTCCTCCAACTCATCGGGGATAAACTCGACGAAGGAGGGCGTCAGGAGGTTTGTTCCGCTCATGCGGCACTCTCGTGCACGAACTCGCCTGAGCCGATGGAATAACCGGTGTAAAAATGCGGCCGGGACTGCCTATAGATGCCGAAGTGCTGTTTCCACGCCATCACGGCGATGACCGCGTTCAGCGAATTCAGCTCCGCGATCTGGATGTTCGTGGCGTACTCGTTCGCCCCGCCGTCGTCGTCCGCATAGGAAATGTGCGGTGCGGCCGCAGCCCTTGTGTCGGGGGTGCTCGTCGTCAGCCGGACAATCCCGCCGAGCTGGCCCTCGTGGAGAACGACGCCCATCCCGACTTCGGCAAACGGCGTGCCATTTGCGATAAGCCGGTCGATGACGACCCGTTTCACCGGACCCCGGTCGATGCAGACGAACACGAAGTCGAGGCCGTCAAGGAGCGCAACGTTCGTTTCATCGAGGTAGACGTCATGGGCGACGATACCCTTATGCATGTTCGAATACAGGGCTGCGAAATAGGCCACCTTCTGGGGCTTGATTTCGAGATCTTCGAGTGAAGGGGCGCCCGGCGCGCGGAAGGCGTTGTGCTGGGAGAACACATCGCCGTCGACGATATGGATTTGCGCGGCGGCCGTCTTCGTCACGAGGTCGAAGACATAGGCACCAGTGCCGCCCATGCCGAGGATGCCGACTTTCTGCCCGGCCACCTTGCCGTTCACCGCCCCGATTCCGGCGCGGCTGGTGGCGGTGTCGACATATTTGAATACGCAAGAATCGTCGTCCGCCGGAATCGCCGGATAGGTGCGGGCCGTCGCGAGAGAAACGACCTTGGCCGCTTCGCCGGCGATGCGGCCGATATAGGTCGTCATCTTATGATGGTAGTCGCGGTAATCCGCCTTGGCGGAAAACGTATGATCCGCCTTGACCCCGTTCCCGAAATCCTGCGCGGCAGAGGAGTTCTGGATCGACGTGATCTTGCTGCCGTCACTGTGGCAAGGGTGCTCCCCGGTCCAATAGGCGACATGATCCGTGGGCTTCACGGTTCTGTCGCCGGACAGCTCGAGTTTCGAGATCAGGATGCCGGGACGAACGGTTCCCGACGAATCGACATACGGAACGTTCCTGACGAGCAGGTAGCCGCCCCGTATGTCGAGGTCGTAACCCTCGTTCTGCATCCGGAGAAGGTCCGGACTAAGAGCGATTGGTCGACGTGACATCGAATTCCATCCCTTCCTTGATTTTCACCGACTGGCCCTCGACCAGCGTGCCGGACGGCTTGTGGCCGTGGCCGCGGGTATACTGGACCGTGAACTGGATGCCGTCGCCGGTCGGGGGATTATCGAAAGCCAGGGCAACGACCTCTTCGAAGGTCAGCTCTTCTTTCTTCGGGAGGGTCTTCTTGCGGCCGTTGACGATGATGGTCACCGTCTTCGGACGCTCTTCGCGGTTGGGGACATTCATGGGGTAGGTACCTTTCTGGCGCGGCGCGCCCTTTGAGGATTGCGATTTCGCAATCAATTCGATATTATAATCCTATGAGAGAAATTGCAAGTTCGCAATTGATTTAATTTTCGCAACAGGAGAGACAATGACCGACCACTTCGACAGCGAAGCCTTCTATGCGGCGCTAAATGCCGCGCGTCTTGGTCGCCAAATGACGTGGAAGGAGGTCGCTGAGGAGGCCGGGGTCAACGCATCGACCCTGTCCAGGATCGGACAGGGTGCCAAGCCTGACGTCAACGGATTAGCCGCCCTGCTGACGTGGTCGAATCTGAAGGCCGAGATGTTCATCCCGCGCGCGGGTCAGCAAGAAGCTGAACCGCTCGCGCGCATTACCGCCTTGCTGCGCGCTGATCCAAAGCTGTCCGGCGATAAGGCGAAGCTCATGGAGGATATCGTCATCAGTACCTATAAGAAACTGCGGGATGACTGACATTGAAATTCCGGCATGGATTTATGGCAGAGGCCAAACGTATCGCCGCCCGGGTCCGGGAAAAAGTCGGACTGACGCCGCTCTGCCCCATCGATCCGGCGGAAGTGTGCGAACGCTTTGACATTCGTCTGCTCAAGTTGAGCGAGGTCGAGCCGGACTCCCCTTTTCTCTACGGCGAACACCGAAAATTCTCGGCTGTGACTGTGCCTCGCGGCGGCCAGACAGCCATCGTACACAACGACAGGCATCATGAGCATCGGCAGCGTAGCAACATATGCCATGAACTGGCGCACTGCTTTCTCGGGCACGGTTTCACCCCGCCGCTGACGATCGAAGGCGAACGGACGCATGACCGCGGTGTCGAGGCCGAAGCTGACTTTCTCGCCGGCGTGCTGCTTCTGACTGACGAGGGTGCAATGCATGTGCTGCGCAGGCGGCTCACGGCTGAAGCCCAGCACCTCTACGGCGTTAGCGAACAGATGCTGCAGCAGCGACTGAACCGCAGCGGTGCCTATATCCGCATGCGCCGCGCCACCGCTTACTCATAGCAGATTCAGGTTCTGATCGGGATTTCGACGACGGGCTGCAGCGGCTCCAGCTGGGTTGCGTACTTGCGCACGACCTGGTCGTAGAAGTCCGCAATTCCTTTTGCCCGCACCGTCACGGCCAGCGCATAGGGCAGCTTTTCAGCAGGCGTGAAGTTCCGGCCTTCGAGCCGGGAATTGTAGTGGATGTCAAAACACGGATTGCGCAGGCTCGACCCGCGGAAGGTGCGGGTGGCGTGCAGGCAGTTTTCCCATTTCCACGCATCGCGCCGCAGCTCCTCCTCCTCCCCGCCCGAGCGGATGCCGGAGAAGAAGATCTTTGAATCGGGGTGGAGCTGGTCTTCCTTCTTGAACTTGCCGTCATGCGGCCGGAAAGTCACCTCCAGCCCGGCTCTCGTGTAGTTGCCCGGGTGGTGCGGATCGGTAAGACACTTGTAGGCGAGCGTCGCCATGATCTCGGCATTGCCGGCAATGCCGCCGTCCGGCAGCGGGATCGGGGCCCGGATGTATTTGGTCGGCGAAATTTCACCCTGGTAGATCACGCGGATCGTGTCGTCGTCGCACACCACTATATCTTCCAGCGTCCGCGCGACGCGTCCCCAGCCGACCTCCCGGTAGGGGTGCTCCGAATCCTCGGTCGAATGCACCAGCAGCGCCCTGACCGCAAGCAGCCCGACGCTATCGCCGAAATGGGCCTTGATGCCGGCCCCGAGCCGCAGTGTGCTGGGTGCCGCGAAGGACGTACCGCCGGTTGCTTCAAGCCCCGGCTTGCTGTTGCCGCCGATCACCAGGAACGGCCTTTGCAGCGATCCGCCGAACTCGACAAGATCGGGTTTCATAAGCCCGGGGCTTCTGCCCGGTCCTACCGAGCTGTAGGGCGCGCGCGCCCATTTCTCGCCGGGCGAGTCGGCCGCGCCGACTGCCAGAGCGTTTACGCAGTCAGACGGGACCTGCACGCGGTTGAGACTCAGTTCCTCGTCGCCTTCACCGTTGTTCCCGACGGCCACCGCGGCAAGGGTATCGGCACGGGCGAAACGCTCGTCGAGCACGGCGGTCCAGGCGTGGACATCGTCATCCTCGATGGTGAGAGACGGTCCGATGCTCAAATTCACAAAGTCGTAGTGCTTGCGGTCGAGCACGGTCTTAATGCGCCCGAGCACTTCATAGAGTTCATGCAGGTTCTGGCCGGGATCACCGTCAAGGACGCGGTAATGATCGACATTGGCGTAGGGTTGCGGCAATGGCTGCGAGGGGTCGATCGCGCCGAAAAGGAACGCAGACGTCACCCCCGTCCCGTGCGCGAGGAATTCATCGATCGGCGCGCCCGTGCCGGCGATCTCGCGCGCCTGCGCCCATTTTCCAAGTGGATGGGATTTCGGCAGGCCGCCGTCAAAGATGGCGGCGGCAATGGAGAGATCGACCGCGGCGTCAGACGGCAGCGTGATCGAAGCCGACGGGATGGCAGATGTGCGGATGGCGGGCTGCAGGACGCGCAGCTCCGGCATCTGCCGTACCGCGCGGACGATGGAGAACTGGGCGATCGGCTCGGCGAGCGCGGCTGGTGCCTCGACTTCGACAAAGCACAGGCCTCCGGCATAGAACCGGTTGCCAAGGCTCGCTTCAACGCCAAGGCCCGCAAGGTATCGGCGGAACGCTGGCAGCATGGCCTGCTCGCCCTGAAGGCCTTCTGTATGAAGCACGACTTCGAATACGGTTTTTCCGTCCTTCGGCAGCGTGCCCTTGATCTTGTCGTCAACACTCTGTGCTTCGATCGCTTCGAGTGTCATCAGATCCTTGGCGACCTGCGTGCCTTCGACCACCCTTCCCAGCGATGCCTCCCAGTTCGCAAAGTCCGCTTTGCTGCCCATGACGAAAAGTTCGGTCGTCAGGGCCTCCTCCGGCGGGCGGCCCTTCGAGCGCTGCGCCGGCGTAATCCGGCGCGGCTTGCTGCCGACCGGCGTCAAGCCTGTCTGGCGGAACAGCTCCGTTGGAAAATAGGACTTCGCTATAAACTCGGGATTGAGGACGACGGCCGCAACGGCCTGTCCCTGTGGACACGCTTCATCCGGAAGTGACCTGATCTGCTTCACCGTGTCGGCCAGCATCGGAGCGAGGCGGGTCCGCGCCTGCGCAAACGTGTAGGGCGTCGCCTTGGGACCGCCACCGGACCGCACAACAACGGGCTGGGTCAGTCTTTCGCCCTTCCCAAGAAGAAAGTTCGTTTTAGCCATCGTGACCTCGGCCATTGCTCTTCACAGGCTTTTTCTTCGTTCGCGCGCGTATCGTCTCCCGCGCAACACCGGTCACCTCATGCGCCGCGCGTTGTGATAGCACGCCCGCGTTCACGAGTTCCGCCGCAATGGCGATACGGTCCGCCTTACTACCCGCTTGTCCGTTGAGGAGCCCGATGAGCTGGTCGTCGAGCGGCTCGCCGGAGAGCGCTGCCTTGCGGCGTACCGCACGGAGTTCGCGATCAATGTCGCTGAACGACTGCCCTTCAAGCACAATTGTCAGGATCTGCGCCCAGTTCTGCGCGTGGCCGCTGATGGGAGCGAGCACATCTGTAAGGTAGGCACAAATAGCTTCACGGTCCGGCATCGGGAAATCGAGCGTTGTGTCGAAGCGCCGCCAGATCGCAGGGTCGAGCAGATCGGGGTGGTTGGTCGCGGCCACGAGCAAACCACGCGACGGCCAGTCGTCTATTTGCTGGATCAGGACGGTCACCAGTCTCTTGAGTTCACCGATTTCACCGCGGTCGTCACGACGCTTGGCGATCGCGTCGAGCTCGTCAAGTAGCAGCACGCAGTCGAGCGTTTTTGCGTAATCGAGAACGTGCCGCAGATTGGTCCCTGTGCGTCCGAGGTAGCTGCTCATGACGGCGGCGAGATCGAGGATCAGAAGGGGTCGGTTGAGTTCGCGGGCAAGCCACCTTGCCGCCAAGGTCTTGCCGACACCGGGGGCGCCGGTGAACAGAACTGTGCGTGTGGGCTCTAGCCCTGCTTTGTGCAAGTTCTCGATGCCCTTGCGCTCCGCCACAAGCGTGTCGAGAGCGCCTTTGACGGCGCTCGAATATACCGGCTCATGATCGAGAACCGGATGCTCTTCTATCCGCAGTAGGTGAAAACGGGTGTCACCATCGACCGGCAGGACCGCCTCGGTCTGCCGGCGAAGCGGCGAAGCCCGCGTCGGCGCTTCGCGCAAAAGATCGGCAAGAGAACGCGCCATAGCCGGTGCATTATCACGATACCCCTTCGCGAAGCGATGCAGCAGGGTCATCACATCCTGCGGGCGGCCCGACAGCGCTACGCGCGCCAGGTGCACCATGTCTTTTTCAAGCTTGTTGTCGACAGTTGCCACCAAAAACATTCCTTGTTTGGCCCGAATTTGATTGTACGTTCTTATGGAAGATTTTTCAATATCCAAAGCTCACACTCTTCCACACAAGAATCAACTTGTTGTTTTGTCTACGCTTTTGTATGGAAGGCAGCATGAGTTTTGGCAACCCGGCACATACTAGGCAAGCTCTCACCGGCATCCGTCAGGCGCTCGCCTCGCCATCTTGCTGCAGCTTTGCGATTCCCGTGCGATCCGGGCCTTGTCGGCGCGCGCTTCTGCCAGAAGACGTCGAGACTGGTTTTGTCACGCGCGATCAGTTCGTCATAATTGAACTTGCAGGTTTGCATCGGCGGACAGCGCGATCTTCTGGAGCGTCTGGTGATGAGCTGCGCGGCTGCGGCAGTGGTGCCATTTTCGTACGAAAGTGGCGCCGGGCGAGATTCGAAGCCATGTCGTCTCGAGCGCATACGGGTGGCTGCTGTTCTGAGCCATCTGCTGAAAGCATTTTGGCAAACAGCTTCAACCCTTAAAGCGTTCGAGAAGGGGCGAAGAACGAACCCGCTGGGCGGGAGGGCGCCTGCGGTCGAGCTAGAGGTGACGGACGATTGACACTTTGGCTTGGCGAGAAATGCCACGTTCGCGGTTTACACCCCGCCCGAACGACGAGCCAAGCGAACGCCCGCACCACCCCCGTTTTCAGCGATGAACTCGATACCACCCGTCTCCAACGCTTTGAGTATTTTGGCCGCAGTGTCAGGGCGGCCGCCGAGGGTACCGTCTTCCGCTTCGAGCCGCGCGATGGTGGGCTCTGAAACACCAGATCGGACGGCCAGTTCGCCTTGAGACCATCCCAGGAGCGCACGTGCCGCTTTTACCTGCCGTATAGTGATTACACGTTTTGATAGATTTTCTATTGACATTCAAACGAGCTGATTGATATTTTTCCTATCAAATTCCGGAGTCTGATCGTTTGACGCGCTCGAACAGAGGAATCCGGAGCGGCTGACCTAGATGCACGAACATCTTGGCCAGCCTGACCAAACCCAAGCTGCGTGGAGCTCGGATCATGGCTGATTCCGACAATAC
>VFQN01008016.1_pt1 | contig 10977 bp, 7 predicted proteins | sample 3512371 | NCBI WGS metagenome assembly VFQN01 (sample SAMN10412370, study PRJNA504923) | tailings metagenome | isolation source: Replicate 2 from Balatoc abandoned mine | place: Philippines: Itogon, Benguet | collected 2017-08-28 | reverse complement strand
AACAGCACGATTCACCCAATCCTGTGCACGAGCGATAATCTCATCAGGCGAAATCCCCACAGGCTTGTCGTTGCCAGTATTATTTCTCCCTTCTCTCAATAATGACATAGCAATCAGTGCCATCATCAAATTCACGTTTATGTAAACCACCCAAACAATTTGATTTATTTCCTTTCACGGATTATGGTTGAGCGATCACGATTGACAGTAATCCTTCAATTACTTTATTTATTTCTCTGTCAATGTTCGCATCAATCTTCTTTACCTCCACTCTTATTAAAGGTACATGTTTATAATGATGCTTATATAAAACACTCTTCAATTGATCGCTAACATCAAATGTTAATTCATTCTTCTCCGTTTCTTTCTCGTAAGGCAAGAGACGATGTCGATGATAAACTTCATGGTCGATCTCAATGAATAAGACCCATTTCATTTCATTTCCATTAGAATATCCTACAGATATGTCAATTGGATACACTTTTCTCTTTAGACCATTAAATTCATCGAGAAAAAGAATATTTACCAAGCGATCTCTGAGTGCTTCGGGTATTCGATTCGCTTTGATTTCCTCTTCTACCCTTGATGACCATTTCTTCACTAATCCTTGAGAGAAACGATTATGAGTCTGTGATGGTTTGCTAATATCTGTATTCATGATCATAGGAAGTCTATCAATCTTCAAATCTTCAAGGAGAGGATTGAGTTTGGAAGCAGATAATGTTTCTAACCATTCAAAGTAAATTGCTTGTTGAGCTTGATCTTCCTGACTCGAAGAAACTTGATTTCTTTCAAATTCATAATATCTTTCAATTAATAAACGATGGAGTTCGAATAGATTCCTAGAATCCTTCTCATCTTCTCTTACCATGACAGCAATACTATACATCACATTGGAGAGGTTCTATAAATCAAAAAAATGATCAACATGCCCATCATAAGGTGGAATGTTTCATACCTGAATAGTAAATTGATTGTATGTATTCTGAATCATAAGAATCAATGATAAACGACTCTCTTCCTTCAAATTAGGCCATGAGAACTGCATCTTACAAAGACTGTACAAGATATTAGATGTAGCTTGAGGAGAGGTATTCGACAGAGCAATCTTATTCATAGCTGATTCAAGGGTATTTCTCATAGAATCCGTCATATCATATATACTTAACCTCATATTCGCGAGTCTAATCATAATAGTAACGAAAGTCAATGAGAATGGTCTATGTCCCCTCTTACCCATAGAATATATTGCTAACTCGCTTAACTTCAAGGAGAATCTTCGAACAATAAGCAGCAATTCCATTTGTTAATGCTTGAATGACACTTTCTTTAAGGGTAGTCCATTCTACCTTCGCCTCACCAAGACTATAGATGATCCCAGTAATACCATCCACATGCTCTTTGAGAACAATCTTTTCCTTCTCTCCATACCAATACTTAATCTTACGAAAGATTGCTTGTGCAAGAATATCATTATCCTTCCAGTTATATTCCATCGATGTTAAACCTGTCATTGCTCCATTTAATCCAATAAACACAAAATCTGATGATGAGATGCTTTTTACTAAGAGATTTAACATATCTTCACGTAATCCTGTGTTTGGAAGATCTGACCACTTTCGACCCATCTGTCCCAAGCTATAGAGACCATAGATGAGAGAGAAATCAATCATATAGTATTATATTACCTGTAAATGAGATTAATAACATCTTGGGTCTTCATCTGTGATCTATTTCTTTCAATCGCCGTCATCATCGCTGTTTGTACTTCTTCCCCTAGATCGTCCCATGACACTTTCATATGAGCAAGCCTAAACATCGTTCAGAACTGCTTAATTTTGATAGTAGCTTGGATAGTCTTACCCAATTAAAGCGTTTGATAACTCTTGTGGTATAAAGTTTTTACTTGCGACTAATAGACCATGTAAGATGTCACCTTTCACTCTTTGTAATTGATCATCCTTCCAATCTGCTTCTAAATCTCCCAGATATAAAAGAACATTAGCAATTAATTGATCTTCTTCACCATTCTTACAAAACCTTGAAAAAGCATCAAGAACAGAAGCTTTTAAGTTGTGATCCATATCTCTCCATTTATACTGCATTCCTCTCCATCCTTTAAACATTGATGAAAGACCTACTGCATTGACTTTATCCATCTTTTTGATCATATCATCAATCATTTTCGTCCATAATTCCACTGGTAACGTTCGATAATGGATGTTTAACTCCCCAAGACTTAAAAGAAAACGGATGAGAATCATCAAGGATGTTCGTACGGAGTGAATGGAGATATACTTACGTGAGAATAGTTAATGCTTGAGTGTAGATATTCATATATAAAGACTTCCATTCATGATTTAATCCATTTAATATTAACTGTAATTGATATAAAGTAATTTTTTCTCGTTTCTGGGTTGGAGCAAGATCTTTCAATTGCTTTAAGATAGCGTACGCGATCTAAAATATCATATGTGTCAAATGTGATTCATTGAAAAAGACGGTTCTTACCGTTCTACCTGTTTTATTTATTTCACTTTTCAGCGAGTACTTCTCATATAAGACTCGATGAATGAGTTGATGATAATAGACTTTCACTCGATCGTCTAAATCACACAAATATGATTTAAAGATAACCATTCTTTCGATTGCTTCGATCAATCTTTCGGCAGCAGGAAGAGGAAGGCTTTCGACTTCGCCAAAATCTGGTAAGAAAGATAGGAGTGTTAACATTCGTTCTCTTGGTGTATCTTGTTTCAAGTAACATCGAATCCTTGCAGAATTAAATAAATAATTGCAATAAATATTGAAATTTGATCGTAGATAATCGTAATTCACTCGTAAAATAACGTTTTTGACATTATCTTGCTCTCTGCTCGATAGATGCAAGATGTTATAGCTTAACTCTGTTGCTAAATCGAGTATTTCAAGGATTGTTTGATCTGATAGTGTTGCGGTTCTAGCCACATCAAATATCTTACTAATAAACCTTTCGAGACCATTTCCTTCATGGACATAGATTAAGCTTTGCTCTGCAATTGATTTTAATAGTTTCAAAGGAATATCTTCAAGATTGTTGAATATTTGTTGATTCTCAGCTAAACGTCGCAATGCTTCATTAACACTCACTCTATCTAAATAAGATATCCTTTTCTCTTTCCGCTTTGTAGCATCTAAAATAAGGGTAATGTCATTATTTTCCTCGTAAATTCTTGTTGTATCATCCCTGCTACGGAGTGAATGAATGTGATTTGAGTGGTAGGAAAACAACTTACATGGTTGGTAAAAAGTTGGTCGATGCAGGGATGTACGGAGATGCTGCAAGTTGAAATACAATCTCCCTATTCATAATTACTTGAATAACTTCGTGATGTCTGTTAACCATCAGTTGACTTGAGATTCTTCGAAATGAGGAGGTAAAACTTTTACACCAAGTGATCATCACGAATAATTGAAAGATTACCCTAAACCCATCCGTTATCTTCATTCTCCCTTCAAAACCCTCTCGAAAATAAATAAATAATACCTTTTCGGAGATAAATGACCTTGCAAGTAATACTTCAATGAAGATTTTCTACTTCTATCTATTCATTCAACAACGCACACGTCTTCCATTATCTCATAAATTTACGATACACCAGTAGAGGAATGCTCAAACAGTGTGATGAGTGTTCCTGCTTTAATTGATGTTGTTTCACAGAAAAATTAATGCCAACAGAGAATGAGTATAAAGCATCCAGAAGCAATAGAATTATTTGTTTAAATCTTATTTCAACTGTTTTTTTCTTTTGTGTTGATGAAATATGTATTTAAATAGCATGAGATGTCATCAAAAGTGCTTTATTTCTTTTTCAAATAAGAATAGTAATAATTTTCACTCGTAATTCATATATGATTATCAATTTCATTTATATATGGTTCGAGGAAATGATCTATATAAAAGTGTTGTATGTTTACTCATAAACAATGACAGATAAATACATTCGTATAAAGCCTTTTTATCAAGCAAAAGTAGGGTCAAGTGATAAAAACAAAAGATTTCTTAACTAATTCCCTCTATCTTCTCCTTCTCTTTATAAACTATTTGTTTCTTTCAAGTTTTGGAAAGTTTCCTTCTTTCTATATCCCTGATAATATTCACGAACTTCTTGAATCCATTGACGAATATGTTCAACACCAAAGATATGATTGGAAAACTCCGGTGGATACTGATCTAATCCTTCTAATGAAGTTAACCAAACACTTAGTGGATAATCACCACCATCACGACCAGAAGAATGAACAACAGACTGTAACAACGGGTAATCTGCCTTCTCTCCCTTCGCAGCAGCTTCATTTAAGACAGTACGACCTTCAACATTCCACATTGGTGCAATTACACCATTAGCAGGTTTTGTAAGATTTAATGCTTTCGAATTACTCCAATTCACACGATTTTCTTCTAATACTTCTAATAAAAATTGTTTTGCAGATGATTCTTCAAAATGTTCATTTTCTTTTAATTTTGGATACTTTTTCAAATTATTATCAATACCATTAATACAGATTAATGATGGTCCATGACGATTATGAATAAATTTAATCAAAAAGTTTTTTAATGCAGAATTATTAAAATTAGCTGCTTCTCTTGCATAGATCATAAAGATTGATACATCAACACAATCACAGAATAATGAAACAATATTTTCTGTATCAGCATCAGTACAACCAGGTAAATCAATAATCATTGCAGGAGGATAGTTAGGTAAATCATATGGATAATGATATCCTGTAGGGAAAATCGTTGATTCACGTGGATTCTCACCAGTGATAATATGTGGTAGATAGTTCTCACCACATACCTTCTGTACTAATGTTGATTTCCCTGAATTCTTTTGTCCATTCACACCAATGGTAATGAACTTTGATCGTATCATACGTAAGCGATGACAATGATAAATTTGCTTCATAATAAATAAATGGACAGCTTTGGAACGAGGATTTAGTAATTCTTTCCATCTTGCATACACTGGAACATCATCAGTTAATATCTCATCGGCATGTACCATTAACTCTGAAAGAGAATACTTCCCAATTGCGGATGGGATAGAATAATATAAAACATCCTCAATGGTCTCAATGGAAGCATCAGAAGCAATCTCCAGGTTTAATAAACCAACTAAATTCGTTAATAATTCTTTATAAGAGGCAACCTGTTGATCCGAGAAGACAATCTTATCATACATACGACGGAAACGTTGTTCAACATTGACAACATGATGTAGTTTACGTGTTGATAAATATTTTGCCATTTGATAACCACCCCAGACTGCTGTTGGCACCACTTGTACCGCAGCTAATGCAATATTTTTAGCCTTTGTTTTAATATCATTATTGCGAATTTGATATAATTCTTCACGTGTTAATAATACGTAACGATCTAACATGACTAACATGAATTCTAGACCGTCTGTTACTTGGATGGAAGCATCTAATACTTGTTCCCATTTCACATTTTCATCAAATTTAATGGCTTTAGGAAGGAAATTAAAGAATGGAACCGTTTTAAAACCTTTGGTCGAATCTTTTACTTCAAAATCAACAGCTAAACCAGAGAAAAATGGTGGTGATACCGAATAATGATTTGATAACATTTCTTCGCGGACAATCTTTAAATCAACTAATACTTTACGTTTAGGATGTTTAGTGAAATATAAACCAATATTAAACCCATAGGTAGACTGGATACCATAGATAATCTCATCATGAACATGTTTAAAATCATTTTTACTAAATTGATCAATTTGTCCAATTGGTATTTGTTCCGATAGAATTTTATTAATTTCATCAATACGATTATTATCAGGCCAATCACGTTCATACTGTAAAAACCAGGCATAGGTAAACCATGTTGATAAGGTAAAATCATCAAAGGATTGTACTAATATTGAATTAAAACTAGTTTTACGTATTTCTGCTTTACTAGCAACAATCACACGACCAATCGTCTTAGTAATCTTACCAATCCATTGCTTAGTCTCTGGTGTATTAGGACCTTTAAAAATCTCAAAATGTAAGAAAGTTAATACTTCACCTTCCCCTTCATTATTATGTATGTTAGGATTGGGGAAGGTTAATTTATAACGGTTAGTAAAGACAACAACGTTATTCTCATTAGAAGCTTCAGTATTTTCTTTCTCAATAATCACAATACCTTCAGCCGTCTTTAAACGATATGGTTCATTAAATGGAATATATTCAAATGCCTTTTGTGACGATAAAGTGAAGGTAATACCAACTTTAATTTGTTTTTTATAAACAAAATCCCAAAAATGACGATTCGATAAAGATTGATTAGCACAATAAATACTTTCACAGAATCCATCAAATGTACTCACATATAACTTCTCAAACCAACCATTGGTTAAGGTTGGGGAAGATGGATTAAAAGCATTTTCCATGTCACGATCAATAATATCACCGTTATTATTTCCTTTCTCAATAACTTCTGTTAAATACTCAATGGAATCACGTAATACACGTAACATATAAGTGGAACATAATTTACTCCAATCCATCACTTCAACCTCACGGAGACGTTTTAAGAATTTCTTCATATGTTTATGTGTTTCAATCGTAGTAGTATTGATCCCACTATGATTCTTATGAACATCACGTGTTAACATATTAAAGGCAAATTCTACTGGTATACAACTTTCAATTTTCTTTAATTCATAATCAACTGTTTGTAATAATTCCGCAATAGATTCTTGATGTTCTGATGCATTTTTCAATGATTCATCTTGCAACATTAATGTTGTAAAAGGTATAATTGACGCAATTAATTCATTTGGGAACATATCAACTTTCGAATTACCTAATAACCGTAATGGTAAACGCTTAAATTCAATCTTATCCTCTTCTCTTTGACGGAAGATTGTCGTTAATGAAATATCAACAACATTTGATGTAAATAACATGGTTTCATCACGTTCTAATCGTCCAATAATGGAGGTTGATGAATAAACATTAAATTTGACTGGTAAATTATTAATAAATAATTGATCAACGACAGCTAATGATTCACCTTCAATCTCTAATTCAAAGCCTGTTAAATAACAATTACGAATGAAAGGAATAATTGTTTTCTCTTCTACTGTGACATCATCTGCATCTTTTGTTGTTGTAAGATCACGTAAAATAGCTAATTCATTTAATACAAGGAAGTATTGTTTCATTGCATGATGTACGGCATGATCTCGTGTATCAATTAATTTCCATGAAAGTGCATAATAGACACTATAATCACCTCTTGGAAGTAATCGAACTGTTACTGTCTTGGTTTGTTCATGACGAGTGGCAACAAAGACTCTTCCAAAAGGATGAACACCTGATGAATGTGGTAAAGTAACAGCTGGAATTGATTCCTTTAAACCTGTTCCAGTACCTGCATTAGGAACACATGATGCAAAGTAATAAGACTTTGGTACAATATCATTTTCCAAAATATAATGATAAAAGACATGACGAAATACGGCAATACTACGTGTTGTAACATCGTCAGAGACGACTGGTGCACCATAGGTAATGCAATAGAAGTTCTCACGTACTTCCTCGCCATTGGCTTTGAGTTCACGCAAAACGCGGGCAGTTAATAAATGAGCTTGAATACCACCGAGAGAGTGTCCAGTAATCAAAACTCGCTTGCCTTGACGAATTGCTTCAGAGATGTATGAAGGATGGATGGAATGCTTTGGTGAGAGATCATCAGATACAACACCGTCTGCCTCCGCAATACGAGGTAAAAATGATCTTACAGAGTCGCTCCCTTCATAACCGCGAAAAACAAAAACGATCCAGTCATGTCCTTCGTGCGAGAACTCGACAATGTAAAACTTTCCAGAGGAATATCCGAGGCCAGATTGAGCGAATCTCGTGATTCTCGAACCATTATGGACTGCAAAATCAATAAAATTACCCTCATAAGAGGCAGTAGTGAGGATTAAACTCTCATGAAGTAGCCATTGTGGGGGATGCACATTCACAACCTCAGTCTCTTCAGTGGATAAACGATTCTCTTCATTATCAAAATCTAACGCTTCTGCAATCAATTCTTGTGCTGGAGCAACGTTAGGTCCAATAGAAAGCAAGTTTACGCCTCCTAATAGATTAAGACATCAAGAAAAACGTAAAGATTCAGAGATAAGAATCTATGCTTACCGATTGATCCACGATCATCACCATCACCTCCTGCGTTCGCCGAATGTTTATTTCCCATGGAAAACTATCACCTTGTGAAATATCCTTTACACTGAAACAATGGGGTAAAAATTGGAAGATAACTAACAATTGGGATTGTTGTGGTAAGATTTTTTCTTTGATGTTGCTGTTCCAGCAAAAACTTCTATTCTTTAAAAACTCGATATTTCGAAAAATCGCCTATAATCGTTTTCTAGGAAATTTCTTGATTGTGTATCGTATTTCGTAAACGATACCGTCTCCTATAAAACGTGTGAAGTCAAAAACAGTTCAGCGAAGTGATTCATTCGAGTGAGATCAATTATAACACACAATATCTTTTACTATCTGCTGCTTTCTCACCTTTGATTTAAACTTTGGAACGATTAGAAGGTATTGAGAATGAGTTCCCCTTTCCACCGATTACCACCACAGGTTATTTATTACTTGAAAGATTTTCTGTCAGCTCGTCAGGACAGATTCACCATTACACCCAAGACCTCCCCAGGTCAAAACCCTTATCCAAATCTTCACCATTACCATCAAAACCAAACACGTGGTGAAATTAACTGGAGAAGTTTAATGAATACATCAAAAACATTATTTTTCGAGATTAAACGAGAAACCATTTATTTACAATTAAATAAGAATTATTCAATACAATTCCTATTAAATGAAGAATTTAGAATATTAGTACGTCGTAGTATTTATCGTAGTGATGTACAACTCGGAATTGATTTATCTTGTATTTCATTGCTATTAGATAACTATGATTTATCATGTTTAAATCATTTACATTATGTTGATCTTTCTTGTACAAAATTAACGAAAACGAATAATCTTGGACATATTCATGAATTACACTTGAACTCTACTGATGTTAGAGATATTACTCTCCTGAAACATGTTCATACATTAGATATGACAGGGTGTACAACTCTGCAACTCCCACTAAATTCCAGTGAATTACGCAATTTATATGAGCTGGATCTCTCCTTCTGTAGTCAATTAACAGATGTTTCACCACTACGCCACATTCACAGACTCAATCTTTCTCGTTGTGTGAATGTTGTTGATGTCAGCGCACTTGCTAACGTTTATGATTTGAACCTCTCCGGATGTATACGTGTCACTGATGTCTCACAATTAGGTCGAGTTCATACCCTCGATCTCTCTCGTTGTCCCGGTATTACTGATATTAGTGCACTAACAGCAGTGCATACATTATATCTCTATAACTGTCCGAACATTGAAAAAGGTTTAGATGATTTACAGACAGTCCATGAGCTTCATATTAGTCGATACAATGTGATTGATCTATCACAATTTGGTAAAATTCGTAAGTTATGTTTATCCTATTGTAGTCGCGTCATTACACCACCTGACATCATTACTTCGGCGAGTTCACCACTAACCCTTCCTGCACCAATCACTCCAACCATGATGCTATTTGAACCACTACCCTCACTTGCATTAAACTTTCAACATATGCAAGAATTAATATTAGATCATTGTGATACCATTGATGATCTCTCAGCAATCTCAACAATCCCTGTAGTATCATTAAACTGTTGTGATAAAATAGAAAGTATTAATTCATTACATTCTGTACAAAAATTAACATTATTAGGATGTGAAAGAATCTCAAAAATTGATTTTTTACAATTAAATCAATTAAAAGAAATTATTATCTCCTTCTGTCATGGTATCACAGAGATTGAATGTATTGGTAAACAATTGATTAAATGTGATTTCTCATACTGTGATGGTTTAAGGAAAATATTAATCTTTAATTTTTTACAATGTATTAATATTAATGATTGTTCTAATTTATCAGATATTATGATATATGGTAAAATAGGGATGTTAGGTATTAAATGTGTACAAGAACCAACGATTAATTTAAATGGTATTGTATATTGTATGAATATTGAAGAAATATCGAATATGAATGATGAAATATGAAAAAATATAAAGAGATTTAATATAAATATTGAATAATATAAAAATTTGAGAATAAGGATTGTGATTAATAACCAACAGAGGTTGGAAGAAGAAGAACCAGAATGTTATTAGTTTTGTGAATATTTCTTTTATTATGAATTACTTAGGATAATTTCTTTGTTTCAATAAATTGGAAGGAAGATCCAATTCAATCGATTGAGGATGCACTGATTGGAGTATTTATCTTTCCTTCTCCTTTTATAATTTTTGGTGTCTACACGTTTGTTTTGATGGTTTCTTTTTCTTTTTCTTTTTCTTTTTCTTTTACTTTGAATGCTGAGTTCATTCGTGTTTTCTCTTTTCCCTCTTTCAAAACATAACATCTTCCCTCCTTTCGAAAATACAACAGCAAATCAGTTTTAGGAATATGCCCTGTCTAACATTGAATCCACTCCACTACCTAAAATTGCCTACTTCATTTCCAAAAATATAAGCGAAGTTTAAATGAATCTTTAAGGAAGCTTCCTTTTCATGTGAATGTGTGTACTGTGTACACACATCGTTTGATTTTCATGCGCACCGGTTTCTCAACAACTGAAAAGTCAGTCAAAAGCGCTTTTCATAAAATGTTCTTTAGGAGAGAAGAAAAATTGGATAAGAAAGGGAGGAAAAACCATCACTCGATAGATATATTTATTTAATAACGAGATTAAGATGCAAGCTCTACAATCCCCGCGTCCTCAACTTCAATACTATCAACCTCGCGGGTAAGCCAGTCACCTCTCCTCGATTGCTTCGCGATCGCATAGAACAGAA
>VFQN01008015.1_pt1 | contig 10978 bp, 7 predicted proteins | sample 3512371 | NCBI WGS metagenome assembly VFQN01 (sample SAMN10412370, study PRJNA504923) | tailings metagenome | isolation source: Replicate 2 from Balatoc abandoned mine | place: Philippines: Itogon, Benguet | collected 2017-08-28 | reverse complement strand
GCAGCGCCAACAGCAAGGAGCCGGCCGTGTCGGTCGAGACCGCAGTCGTCGAGTACGTCCGCGACGGGGACGTCGCACGCATCCACCTCAACCGACCCGAGCGGCTCAACGCCGTGACGCCGGCCCTCACCACCGGCCTGGTCGCGGCGCTCGAGCGGGCCACCTGGGAAGACGCTCGCGTGGTCGTACTCGCCGGCCGCGGCCGGGCGTTCTGCGCCGGTCACGATCTCAAGGAGCCGGAGCCGGTGGAGACACCGGTGCAGACGCGAGCCCGGCTGGAGGAGATCCAGGACGTCACCCGGCTCGTGCGCCGCTTCCCCGGGCCGGTCGTCGCCGCGGTCCACGGCTACGCGCTCGGCGCCGGGTGCGAGTTCGCACTCTGCTGCGACGTGGTGGTCGCGGGCGAGGACGCGCAGTTCGGCTTCCCCGAGGTCGGCGTCGGTCTCTCCGTCACCGGCGGCATCTCCAAGCTGCTCCCGGCGCTCGTCGGCTGGGCGAAGGCCAAGGAGCTGCTCCTTCTCGGCGGCCGGGTCACCGGCCAGGAGGCCCAGGAGATCGGGATGGTGGCCCGCGTCGTACCCACCGGAGAGCACGAGACGGCGGCCCTCGAGCTGGCCCGGCGGCTCGCCGAACGGCCGCCGCTCGCGCTGAGCCTGGCCAAGCAGGTGCTCGACCACGGGCTCGATGTCACCGTCGAGGACGCGATGACCCGCGAGGTCGACCACGCGATCCTGACCTCGCTCTCGGGTGAGAACGCCGCACCGAAGGAGGCCTTCACCCGTGGCTGAGCGCACGCTCGTCTCGCTGCTGGTCTGGGCCCAGGAGCGCTGGCCGGAGCGGGCGGCCTGGACGTTCGTCGCGGCCGACGGCGGCGAGCAGACGCTCACCTTCTCTGCGGTTGGTGACCAATCCGCATCCCTGGCGCAGGCGCTGCGCGAGCGAGGGATCGGCCCGGGCGACCGGGTGGCGGTGATGCTCGACAACCGGCCGGAGCATCCGCTCCTGTGGTTCGCGCTGGCCCGCCTCGGCGCGGCGATGGTGCCCCTGAACGTGAAGTACCGGTCGGCGGACGCCCAGCACCTCCTCGACGACGCCGAGGTCCGGCTGGCGGTCACGTCGCAGGCGTACGCCGGCCTCCTCCGCGGCCTCTCCCCCGCACCGGAGGTCGTCCTGGTGGAAGACCTCCGCTCCGACGTGCCCTTCGAGCAGGGGCCGGTCGACGCCGCAGCCATCGTCAACGTGCAATACACCTCCGGCACGACGGGCCGGCCCAAGGGCTGCCTGCTCTCGCATCGCTACTGGACGACACTGGGGCGCAGCCTGGTCGAGGAGTTCCCGCGCATCCACGGCGGTGACGTCCTGCTGACCGCCCAGCCCTTCTTCTACCTCGACCCGATGTGGAACGTCGTCACCGCTCTGATGGCCGGAGCACGCCTGGTCGCACTGGACGGCTTCCACCCGTCGACGTTCTGGCAGCAGGTACGGCGCCACGACGTCACCTACTTCTACTGCCTGGCCGCGATGCCGACCCTGCTGCTCAGGATGCCGCCCGACCCCGCCGACCGGGAGCACCGGGTGCGGGCCGTGCAGTGCTCGGCGATCCCGCCCGCCCTCCACGCCGAACTCGAGGCGCGCTGGGGGGTGCCGTGGTTCGAGGCGTTCGGGATGACCGAGACGGGCGCGGACATCCGGGTCACGCCCGAGGACCACGACGAGCTCGTCGGCAGCGGCTGCCTGGGCTCACCGGCGGCACACCGGGAGGTCCGGATCGACGACGAGGGCCAGCTGTGGTTGCGCGGCGCCGGGATGATGGACGGCTACCTCGGCCACCCCGACCCGTTCGTCGACGGCTGGTTCCCGACCGGTGACGTGGCGCGGCTCGACGACGCGGGCCGGGTCTACCTCACCGGACGGCTCAAGGACATGATCCGGCGCAGCGGCGAGAACGTCGCCGCCCACGAGGTCGAGGAGGTCCTGCTCGCTCACCCCTCGGTCCGGCTGGCGGCCGTGGTCGGCGTCCCCGACGAGATCCGCGGCGAGGAGGTCAAGGCGTACGTCGTCGCGCCGGGCTCGTCCCCGGAGGAGCTCACCGCCTGGGCCGAGGCTCGGCTGGCGTCGTTCAAGGTCCCGCGCGTCTGGGAGTTCCGCGACGCACTGCCGCTCACCGCCTCCCACCGCGTGGAGAAGGCCGCACTGAGAGAAGGCAGAGCGTGAAGGCCGACTTGCTCCTGGTCAACGCCCGAGTGCGGACGCTCGTGGGCGACCAGGTCGCCGCGGCGGTGGCGATCTGGCGGGATCGGGTCGTGGCTCTGGAGGAGGTGCCGGCGGAGCGGACGATCGATCTCGGGGGCGCGGTCGTCGTACCGGGCTTCCACGACGCCCACAACCACATGGCGTGGTACGGGCTCTCGCTCGCCGAGGTCGACCTGCGGGTGCCGACGCTCGACGCGCTGTACGCCGCCGTCGCCGCCCGGGCCGACGCGACCGCCGAACACGAGTGGATCGTCGGAGCCGGCTACGACGAGAACAAGATCGGCGGCCACCCTGACCGGGACGCGCTCGATCGGGCCGCGCCCGGCCGCAAGGTCTGGCTCAAGCACACCTCGGGGCACATGTGCGTGGTCAACAGCCCGCTGCTCGAGGAGCTCGGCCTCGCGACATCGGCCGTGGACGTCCCAGGCGGCCTCGTGGTCACCGACCCCTCCGGGCGCCCGACCGGTCTGCTCCAGGAACAGGCCCAGCAGCTCCTCAACCGCCTGGTGCTCCCCTATCCCATCGACAACCTCGTCGACGCGATCGAGCGTGCCGGGCGGGTCTACCTCTCCCAGGGCATCACCAGTGTCACGGAGGCCGGCGTCGGCGGAGGATGGATCGGGAAGAGTTCGGTCGAGGTGGCGGCGTACCAGCGCGCCCGGGCCCAGGGCCGACTGCCGGTCCGGGTCGAGCTGATGGTGGCCGCCGACGTGCTGCACCCGCTGGCGGCCCACGAGGCCGACGACCTGTCGATCGGGATCGATCTCGGCATCCACACCGGCCTGGGGGACGACCGGCTGCGGCTCGGGCCGGTGAAGGTGTTCAGCGACGGCTCGCTGATCGGGCACACGTGCGCGCTGACCGAGGACTTCGCCGACACCCCCGGCGAGCGCGGATTCCTCCAGGACGACGCCGACGCCCTGCGCACCCGGATCGTCGAGGCGCATCGCTCCGGCTGGCGGGTCGCCGCGCACGCCATCGGCGACGCCGCGATCGACCTGGTGCTGGACGCCGTCGAGGAGGCGCAGCAGCGGTGGCCGCGGTCCGACGTACGCCACCGCATCGAGCACTTCGGAGTCTCGCGGCCCGACCAGGTCGCGCGGGCTGCCGCGCTCGGGGTCGTGCCGGTGCCGCAAGGACGCTTCGTCGGCGAGATCGGCGACGGCATGCTGCGGGCGCTCGGACCGGAGCGGGCGGGGTGGGCCTACCGCTACCGCTCGCTCCTCGACGCGGGCATCGTCGCGCCAGGGAGCTCCGACCGGCCGGTCGTCGACGGTGCTCCGCTGCGCGGCATCCACGACATGGTCAACCGGCGTACCGACAGCGGTCTGCCGTGCGGTCCCGAGGAGGCGATCAGCGGCCTGGAGGCACTGACGGCGTACACCCTCGGATCGGCGTACGCCTCCCACGCGGAAGCCGACCGGGGCACGATCGCGGTCGGCAAGTACGCCGACCTCGCGGTGCTCTCCGACGACCCGGCGACGGTCGACCCGATGTCGATCCGCGACCTCGAGGTGCTCTCGACCGTGCTCGCTGGAGAGGTGGTGTGGCAGCGATGAGTGCGGCGCTGAGGCTGGTGGCGGCCGACGACCTCTCCCCCGCCGAGCTGGCCGCGGTCGAGCGGATCTACATCGACGCCTTTCCGCACGATCTCCAGGCGCCGTTCCCCGACCTCTTCGCGGACCGCATGCTGGTGCTGCTCGACAACGCGGGGCCTGCGGGGCTGGCGCTGGTGCGTGACCTCGCTGGCACGACCTGGACCTTCCTGCGCTACTACGCGGTCGGACGGCGGGGCCAGGGCACCGGCTCCGCGATGTGGCAGCACCTGACGGGGCTCCTCGCCGCGGAGGGCCGCACCCGGCTGATCTGGGATGTCGAGGACCCGGACGAGCCTGGCCTCGCCGAGGTGTCGGTGCTGGAGCATCGCCGCCGGATCGCGTTCTACGAGCGCCTGGGCGGGCGGCTCCTGCCCGTGCGGGCGTACCACCCGCCGCACGACGACGGCCACGAGCCGCAGCTCCTGCTGATGGACGCGACCCTGGGCTCGGGCGACGCCGCCACCCTGCGCGAACTGGTCGAGGGCGTGTACTGGCTGCGGTACGGCCGGGACTCCGCGCACCCGAACGTACGCCGTACGTTGCTAGCCAGTGACCTCGCCTGACCGGAGACCTTCCGGCGTTTCGATTGCGAAGCCGAAAGATCTCCACGTACCCTCGCCGATATGAGCATCGAGACGTCCATCGCTGCCCTCGTCGAGCACCAGACTGGTCAGCCGTACCCGTACCGCCAGGTCGAGCTGGTGGAGCCCGACTGGACCCGCTTCCCCGGCTGGCGCGACGTCACGCCCGAGGAGTGGGCGTCCGTGCAGTGGCAGCGCGCCCACTGCATCAAGAACCTCAAGCAGCTCCGCGAGCTCATGGGCGACCTTCTCGACGAGCGCTTCTATGCCGACCTCGAACGCGACCAGGCCGAGCGAGCGACGATGTCGATGCTCGTGCCGCCGCAGATGATGAACACGATGGTGCCGAGCTTCGTGCCGGGCGGTCCGGGCTCGATGACCGAGGCGTTCTACACCGACCCGGTGCGGCACTACATGATCCCGGTCCTCTCGGACCGGCGTACCGACTGGCCGTCGCACCCGCACGCGACCCGCGACTCGCTGCACGAGCACGACATGTGGGTCGCCGAGGGGCTCACGCACCGCTACCCCACCAAGGTGCTCGCCGAGTTGCTGCCGACCTGCCCGCAGTACTGCGGCCACTGCACGCGGATGGACCTGGTCGGCAACTCGACGGCGACCGTCGACAAGCTGAAGTTCGTCGGCAAGCCGAACGACCGACTGGGCTCGATGCTGGACTACCTGCGGCGTACGCCGTCGGTGCGCGACGTGGTGGTGTCGGGCGGCGACGTCGCCAACATGCCCTGGCCGCGGCTCGAGGACTTCCTGACGCAGCTGTTGGAGATCGAGAACATCCGCGACATCCGGCTCGCGACCAAGGCGCTCGTGGGACTCCCCCAGCACTGGCTCCAGGACGACGTCCGGGCCGGGGTCGAGCGGGTCGCCGGCACCGCGCGCTCCCGCGGCGTCTCGCTGGCGATCCACACCCACGCCAACCACGCGAACTCGATCACCCCGATCGTCGCCGCCGCCTCGAAGGCGATGCTCGAGGCCGGTGTCCGCGACGTGCGCAACCAGGGCGTGTTGCTCAACGGCGTCAACGCCGACCCGCACGCGCTGCTCGACCTGTGCTTCCGGCTGCTCGACGGCGCGCAGATCATGCCCTACTACTTCTACATGTGCGACCTGATCCCGTTCTCGGAGCACTGGCGGGTCTCGGTGGTCGACGCCCAGCGGCTCCAGCACCACATCATGGGCTACCTGCCCGGGTTCGCGACCCCGCGGATCGTGTGCGACGTGCCGTTCGTCGGCAAGCGCTGGGTGCACCAGGTGGCCGACTACGACGCCGAGCGCGGCATCTCCTACTGGACGAAGAACTACCGGACCTCGATCGAGGCCTCCGCGGCGGACGCGCTCACCCGCACCTACGAGTACTACGACCCGATCCACACGCTCCCGGCCGCGGGCCAGCAGTGGTGGGCCGCGCACGCGGACCTCGGCGAGACCGAGCTCAAGGCGGCCGAGGTCGCCGAGGCTTCGCGGCGTACGGCGGCGCTCCAGGCCTGGTGAGCCCGCGGGGCGGTGCCTCGCCGACGCCCCGTAGGCGCGCGGATTGGTCACCAACGGCAGGCATCTCGGCGGATCTCTGCGGATTGTGACCAATCCGCATGCTCAGCGAGGCGGCCGGGATCAGGTGATCGAGCGATTCTCGTACGGCGTGGAGAGCACGATCGTGGTGCGTGTGGAGACGTTGGCAGCGGCGCGGATCCGGGCCAGCAGGTCCTCGAGGTCGGTGGGCGTGGAGACCCGGACCTTCAGGATGTAGGACTCGTCGCCGGCGACCGACCAGCATGACTCGATCTCCGGGATCTCGCGCAGTCGCTCCGGTGAGTCGTCGGGCTGCGAGGGGTCGATCGGGCGGATCGAGATGAACGCGGTCAGCGGCAGCCCGAGCTGGTCGTGGTCGACGGTGGCGCCGTACCCACGAATCAGGCCGCGCTGCTCCAGGCGCTTCACGCGCTGGTGCACCGCGGAGGTGGAGAGTCCCGTCGCCTTGCCGAGATCGGTGAAGGACATCCGCCCATCGTCGGCGAGCAGCTCGACGATCCTCCGGTCGGTGGCCTCGAGTACGGACTGGGTCACGGCGCACAGGATAACGGCGATCCCGTGATTGGATGCGGCCGTGACCACACCGAGACCTACCGGCCGCCTGATGCTCCTCGACAGCGCCTCGATGTACTTCCGCGCGTTCTTCGGCGTGCCGGAGATCTTGGCGCCCGACGGCACGCCCGTCAACGCGGTGCGCGGCTTCCTCGACTTCATCTCCCGCCTGGTGGGCGACTACCGCCCCAGCGACCTGGTCTGCTGCTGGGACAACGACTGGCGACCCCAGTGGCGGGTCGACCTGCTGCCGTCGTACAAGGCGCACCGGGTCGTGGCCGAGCGCTCCGGAGCCCCGGACGTCGAGGAGGTGCCCGATCCGCTCGAGGTGCAGGTGCCGATCATCCGCGAGGTGCTCGACGCCTTCGGGCTCTGCGTCCAGGGCGTGGACGGCTACGAGGCCGACGACGTCATCGGCTCCTTCGCCGCGCAGCGCAGTGCCCAGGGCCAGCCGGTCGACATCATCACCGGCGACCGCGATCTCTTCCAGCTGGTCGACGACGAGCGTGACGTCCGGGTGCTGTACATCGCGCGCGGCGTCGGCAACCACGAGCGGGTCACCAACGAGTGGGTCCGGACGAAGTACGGCATCGACGCGCGGCAGTACGCCGACTTCGCGACGCTGCGCGGCGACGCCTCCGACGGGCTGCCCGGAGTCGCAGGCGTCGGCGAGAAGACGGCGGCGACGCTGCTCGGTCGGTTCGGCGACATGGATGGCATCGTGGCCGCCTCGCTGGACCCGGACTCCGACATGGGGCCGGGGCCCCGCGGGAAGGTCAAGGCCGCCGCGGACTACCTCGCGGTCGCGCCCCAGGTCGTCGCCGTGGCGCGGGACCTCGACCTCGGCGCGCCGGCCACCGCCCTCCCGTCGCAGCCGCGGGACCTGCAGCGGGTGGCCGAGCTCGGGACGAAGTGGGGCATCGAGTCGCCGGTACAGCGGCTCACCGACGTGCTCTGCAGCTGACCCTTCGAGCCCGTCCGTACCGTGGAGGCATGTCTCGCATCGCCATCGTCGGCGGCCACGGCCAGGTGGCCCGCCATCTGATCCACGACCTGCGGCGCTCCGACCACGACGCGGTCGCCCTCGTGCGCCAGGAGGCCTACCGGGCCGACTTGGAGGCTCGCGGTGCCCAGGTGCGCCTGCTCGACATCGAGCAGCAGGACGCCGCCGCGTTCGGCGCCGCGTTCGCGGGCTGCGTGGCCGTGGTCTTCGCCGCGGGAGGCGGCCCGGACGGCAATGTCGAGCGCAAGCGGACGGTCGACCTGGAGGGCTCGCTGAAGTCCATCGAGGGGGCGCAGGCGGCCGGCATCACGCGGTTCGTGCAGGTCTCGGCCATCGGCGTCGACGATCCGCTTCCCGACGACACTGGTGAGGTGTGGCGCGCGTACGTCGAGGCCAAGCGGGACGCCGACGCGGCGCTGAGGGCGAGCGACCTCGACTGGACGATCATCCGGCCGGGGCGTCTCACCGACGATCCGGCGACGGGGCTGGTCGAGCTCGGGACGTCGGTGAAGAGGGGCGACGTCACCCGCGCGGACGTGGCCGCCGTGCTCGCCGCCGTTCTGGACGCTTCGGGTTCCATCGGCTGCCAATGGGACCTGGTGAACGGGTCCACGCCGGTCGCGGAGGCCGTGGCCGCCGCCGGCTGAACTGCCCTATTCGTCGTCGCCCAGGCTCGAGTAGGCGACGACGCCGCGCCGCAGCGCGCCGCCGGTCTGGCGCGCGGTCTCGCGCAGCGGCCCCGCGCCCGCGGCGTCGGCGACCTGCCCCGTGAGGTCGATGAGCTGCTTCATCCAGCGCACGAAGTCACCGGCAGCGAGGTCGCTGGCCACCAGTACGTCGTCCAGGTCGTCGCCCTCGGCCCAGCGGAAGGCCACCCACGCGAAGCCGAGATCCGGTGCGCGGAGGAACTCGAGCTTGTGGTCGCGCTCGAGCGCGTCGAGCGTGCCCCAGAGCCTCACCATCGCGCCGATCGCCTCACGGATCGCGCCCCCGGGCAGCCGCGGCGAGCTCGCGTCGTCGGGCCGGCGTGCCTCGAACACCAGCACCGACAGCACCGCAGCCAGGCCGGACGGCGACAGGTCATCCCAGAGGCCCAGCCGTATCGACTCCGCGGCCACCAGGTCCATCTCCGAGTAGAGGCGCATCAGGTGCCGTCCGCGGTCGGTGACCGCGTCGCCGTCGAGGTAGTCCAGGGCCGTCAGGACGTCGCAGACCCGGTCGAACTGCCGGGCCACTGTGTTGGTCCGCTGCTCGACCCGGCGGCGCAGCGTGCGGGCGTCCTGGTCGAGCTTGATCCAGCGCTCGGCCCAGCGGGCGTGGTCCTCGCGGTCGGGGCAGTCGTGGCAGGGGTGGGCCCGCAGCTGGTCGCGGAGGCGGGAGATCTCCTCGTCGGCGGGCGTGCGGCTCCCGTCGGTACGGCGTACGCCCTGCTTGGCGAGCCGCGGCGGCGCGAGGTCGTGCGTCTTGGAGCGCAGAGCCGAGGCCAGGTCGCGACGCATCTGCGGGTTGCGGCCATTGAAGTTCTTGGGGATCCGTACCTTGCCCTGCGCCTCGACGGGCGCGGGGAAGTCGATCATCGCGAGCCTGCGGGCCTGGCGGTCCGAGGTCACGACGTAGGGCCGTGGCCCCTCGGGTGACCAGCCCGGTTCGATGACCACGGCCCAGCCGGCGAACTTGCCGGTCGGCACCATGATGACGTCGCCCGGCTTCAGCGCGCGCAGTGACGCGATGGCCTCCTCTCGCAGGTCTGCCTTGCGGGCCTTGCTGGCGCCCTTCTCGGCGTCGTTGATCCGACGGCGCAGGTCGGCGTACTCCAGGAAGTCGCCGCGCTCGCAGGAGGCGGCGTCCCGGTAGCCCTCGAGCGCCTCCTCGGCCTTGCGCAGCTGCCGGGCGAGTCCGACGACGGCCTTGTCGGCCTGGAACTGCGCGAAGGACTGCTCGAGCAGTTCACGGGAGCGCTCGCGCCCGAACTGGTGCACCAGGTTGACGGCCATGTTGTACGACGGACGGAACGACGAGCGCAGCGGGTAGGTGCGGGTGGAGGCGAGGCCCGCCAGCTCGCGGGGGTTCATGCCGGGCTGCCACAGGACGACGCCGTGGCCCTCGACGTCGAGACCCCTCCGGCCGGCGCGCCCGGTCAGCTGGGTGTACTCCCCCGGCGTGATCGCGGCATGGGTCTCGCCGTTCCACTTGTCGAGCTTCTCGATGACGACGGTGCGAGCGGGCATGTTGATGCCGAGTGCGAGCGTCTCGGTCGCGAACACGACCTTGCAGAGCCCGCGGACGAAGAGCTCCTCGACCACCTGCTTGAACGCCGGCAGCATCCCGGCGTGGTGGGCCGCAACGCCGCGGGTGAGCCCGTCGAGGAAGTCGTGGTAGCCGAGGACGTGCAGATCCTCCTGCGGGAGATGGCTGGTCGCCTCCTCGACGTACACGTAGATCTCGTCGCGCTCCTCGGGCGTGGTGAGCCGGATGCCGGCGCTGAGGCACTGCGTGACGGCGGCGTCGCAGCCCACCCGGCTGAAGACGAAGACGATCGCCGGCAGCAGGCCCTCGCGATCGAGCCGGTCGATGACGTCGACGCGGCTGGGGATCCACACGCGACGGCCGTTGCCGACGTTGCGCTGTCCCGGCTTGGACCGCCCGCGCGGCGAGCGCCGGTCCTTGATCCGGGTGCTCGCCCAGTCGTCCCGAGCGACCTTGAGCAGCTCGTCGTTGACCGGGGCGCCCTCCTTGACGAAGCCGGCCGCGGCGTCGACGTCGGAGGACGCGAACAGGTCGAGGAGTCGCTTGCCGACCATGACGTGCTGGTAGAGCGGGACCGGGCGCCGCTCCTCCACGACGACCGTCGTGTCGCCGCGGACGGTCTCGAGCCACTCGCCGAACTCCTCGGCGTTGGAGACCGTGGCCGAGAGCGAGACGAGGGCGACGGACTCGGGGAGGTGGATGATGACCTCCTCCCAGACCGCGCCGCGCTCACGGTTCGCGAGGTAGTGGACCTCGTCCATGACGACGAAGCCGAGACCGAGCAGGGTCCGGCTGCCGGCGTAGAGCATGTTGCGGAGGACCTCGGTCGTCATCACCACGATCGGCGCCTCGCCGTTCACGACGTTGTCGCCGGTGAGCAGGCCGACCTGGTCGGGTCCGTACCGGGCGACGAGGTCGTGGTACTTCTGGTTGGACAGCGCCTTGATCGGGGTCGTGTAGAAGGCCTTGCGCCCGGTCTGGAGCGCGAGGTGGACGGCGAACTCGCCGACGATGGTCTTGCCGGAGCCGGTCGGTGCAGCGACGAGGACTCCTCGACCCTCCTCGATGGCCTCGCAGCTGCGCAGTTGGAAGTCGTCGAGTGGGAAGTCGTAGAGCGACCGGAAGTCCTTGAGCACCGGGTGCTCACGGTGCTTGCGGTAGTGGGCGTACCGCTCGGCCGGTGAGAGCTCGCCCTG
>VFQN01008013.1_pt1 | contig 10980 bp, 12 predicted proteins | sample 3512371 | NCBI WGS metagenome assembly VFQN01 (sample SAMN10412370, study PRJNA504923) | tailings metagenome | isolation source: Replicate 2 from Balatoc abandoned mine | place: Philippines: Itogon, Benguet | collected 2017-08-28 | reverse complement strand
TGTAACCGCCAAACCCGCCCCCATATCATCGTGCAAATCTTGGGCGATGCGCCGGCGCTCAGCTTCGGTTGAGGCCATAGAAACCTCCAGAAGCTTACGTTGAAATTCGGCTTCCATGTCTTTGACGCGCATCTGTTGTTCAATCTGCTTGCGTTGATAATACATCACAAACAGCACAATGAACATTGCCATAATCAGCATGATGCCCGTCCCGATAATGATGACATAGGGAGATTCCATATCCGGGCTAGATGACTGTAATATGAGCCGCTCAAAAATACGTAGAAAAACTCGGGACGCTTTATTTTTTTAGTTAACGGCACAAAAAAACCGAGCGAATGACTCGGTATGGTGTGAGATTAAACGTCGGCGAGGTTGCATTATAATTAACAAAACCTCGCCGACGATGAATACTCGTTTCAGCTAAAATTATCAAACGGTTTTCTCGGGCTTCATGTACCAGATAGAAAAACAAAGAAAAACGCTGAAAACTATTGACAGGACTGCATCAATTATCCAGTATAAATCACGATTTGCCAAATTATTAAAAGTGTACTGAATAAAAATATATGGAAAAATAGTACCCGAATAATATAACAAAGCTCCTGAACTAAACCAAAAAAGAGGATACTCGGTAAGTTTTTTCACCTGTAATTTCCTGATTAGCTCATACAAGAAAAAGAGTATGAACAAGATTGTAAAACATCCAGACGCATTAAATGAAAATCTATTAAACTCGGTTGTTCTAAAGTTTAAAAGGGTACTAGAATCAATGAATGCTATTGCAATTAAGATGATTAATGCAAAAATTACGAGCATTTTAAAATACAAATTATTTAGAATCTGAAAATATAAGGCTGCTATTATTCCGAAACTCAACAAGTTATACCAATTATATAAGTAAATATTGTAGATACCCAGCATCATTGTAATAAATGATGCAATGTTCCTAATTAGTGTGAGTACAATATATACATAGATTAACTTATCAGATATTGTCAAGGGAATTTTCCCTTTAAACAATAAATAAATAAATGGTATAACAATACTAAAATCAGCAGCAATTGCAATAAAACGCTCTAACATTCTATTTTTTTATGGATTACAAAAATTTGGACATGGGGCTCCCCCTCCGGCACCGCCATCTCCTGGGGTTCCATCCTTCTCACCCGAAGCACTTTTGATAGCTTTAAACTGAAAATCTCTTCCGTTGCCTTTTTCGTCAATCTTTACGGGCACCAAAAACAGGCGGCGCATCATGGCTGTGCCTGCGGGGTCAATTTCTCCGTTGGTTTCGGGCGCTACGCCGTAGTAAATACGCAAGCCGTCGCAACCGGTGTCGAGGAGTTGTTGCAATATCTCACGGCTAAAGTATTCTGCCTGTCGGTTTTCATCTGGATTTTTGGGCTCGTCGGCTAGGGGCTGATGGGCTTTTTTGAATTCGCCACGGTACTTGTCGATTTCTGCTTTTGAAAAAAAGCGCCCTGCAATTTTTGGCATGTTGGTAAAAGGGATTAAAAAAGTGAAACAATGCCGCAAGCTAAGGAAGGGGTTATAGATATGCAAACCGTTGGATAATTGAAGAAACTAAATTTGCGTTTTGTGAAAAACAGGTATTTCTACGCTAAAATATTTCGGCCTCAGGCACGACATTTGTAACGGGTTTGGTTGAATCAGCATCTCAATGATGCAAGATTTTTTCTCATAGGTTAGGTTAGGAAAAAAAGCCGGAGGCAGTTGCCTCCGGCTTTTTTAGTTTTTTAGAAAAATAACCACTCGAACTTTTGTGATTCAATAATAAACATATTCATTTGCACGTAAAGTTATTAGCAAACTAACCAAAATTAGCCCAAAAATGAGATTTAAAGCATTTTTATCCTTATTAGTATATATATATTTATCATTTTTTTCCAAAACGTCATACGCCCAGTTGTTTAATCCCATCCAAACCAGAATGGATGTGGGAGTGGCTTGGAAAGATAAGTCATCAAATATCGGTTTTCTTTACAATCAATACCTCAAACTGGATAGAAAAGGCATTTTCCAAGTAGGTTGGGGAGTGAGAGGTTCTCATCTGATAACCAATACGTTAGACTACACAACTGCCCCGTCAGAACTAACCCGTGGAAAGTCGGGATTGGCCATCAATGCGCCCCTAGTCATGCAAAATATTGATACGCTTCAACTCAAAACAGCCATCACTTCCTTTAATTTCAATCTAGGTTTTCAGCTATCGTTATTCAACCGATTGGAGCTTGGAGCCAACGCCGATATTTTAGGTTTTGCCTTAGGAACACGCCGTTCTGGCTTTTATTTGGGCTCCTCTGGTTTCAACAAAGTAGATTCTTTAAACCTGCACCGAACCTACCAAGAAGCAAGCCCCTCTGGCTTCGCGCTCCAACTCCCCCAAGACCATGTAAAAGGCACGCTAAACAGTGAGTTATTTGCACGTTTGCGTATTACAGAACGAGTTGCGGTCAAGGTAAGCTACCTAATGGCAGTGAGTGAATATAAAACAAACAATATTCTGGTAGACGACAATAGACGTTTTCGATTACGCTCCCAAATGCTCTACGTCGGGCTTAGCTTTCCAATCAACCAGTAGGTACGAAACCACAAACTATCAGCCTGATTTTAAGGGAATTACAAATTTATTCACTTCGGTTCAAGGGGAATATATTTCCTCCAACATAAAGTCAAAAAGGGAGGATTTTTATCAATAAGTTTTGATAAAAATCCTCCCTTTTTAGGTTATATCAATACAAATCAATACGCTTTCAGGCTCAAGTCAAGGCTTTTGATTTGATGGGTAAGTGCGCCGCATGAAATGTAATCTACGCCCGTTTCGGCAACTGCTCGAATTGAATCTTCCCGGATACCGCCCGAGGCTTCGGTAGGGTACTTCCCTCCTACTCGCTCCACGGCAGTGCGGAGGTTTTCGAGGCTAAAATTATCGAGCATAATGCGCTGAATTCGTCCTACTCGCAGGGCTTCTTCCAGTTCGGTGAGGCTTCGTACTTCAATTTCGATGTGCAATTTTCGTCCCGTACGAGCCAGATAATCATTGGCTTGCGTAATGGCTGCCTCAATCCCCCCCGCATAATCCACATGATTGTCTTTGATTAAGATCATGTCATAAAGCGCGTACCGGTGATTGACCGCTCCGCCGATTTTCACGGCCATTTTCTCAAAAATCCGAAAATTAGGGGTGGTTTTACGGGTATCAAGGAGCTTAGTTGGCAATCCATCCAACATATTTACCAACGAACGCGTATAAGTAGCAATACCGCTCATTCGTTGCATCGTATTGAGTACCAAGCGCTCCGCCTTTAAAATAGCCTGTGCATCGCCGCTAACGGTCAAAACAATATCGCCTTTTTGAATGGCCTGCCCATCGTGCATCAAAAGCTCCACCTGCAACAACGGGTCAACTTCTTCAAAAATGATTTTGGCCACCTCGACTCCCGCCACAATGCCGTCTTCTTTGACCAACAGTCGGGCGCGGCGCTCAGCGTCGCGGGGGATGGTAGAAAGGGAAGTGTGGTCGCCGTCGCCCACATCCTCTGAAATTGCTAAACGAATGTAATCACGAATATCCATGCCGCAAGATAAGTTTTTGTTTAGTATACCCCAAACCCACGCGGTTATCTGATGAATGTCCAAGCACCGTAGCAAGCCGATATCGGTCTCCCTTCGAGTAAAAAGGGGTAAAATATTCCCCTATGAGTTGAGAAATAAATTCTACAAAAATTTACTAAAAAAAAGGGGGTTATATTTTTTTGGCAAGAATCACCATTCCCCGAAGTTCTGACTTCAAACGACTGAACTCAATGTCGTCGAGACGGGAAGGCGCAAGCAGCGAAAAGCCCGCTTTTTTGTAACTTTCAATGGCTTTTTGCGAGGAGTCCATCGCCATCAACCAAACTTGTTTAAATTCGGATTGACGGGCTATTTCAAATACCCAATGCATGGTTTTCTGACCCAACCCCAAACCCGTATACGATTTTAGGAAATAGATTTTTTCGAGATAAAGACACTTCTGCGGGTTTTGGTCAAGCGGCGCTTTATTCTTGACGAGTTTGAGCAGACCGGCATCTTCACCGTTGACCCGAATACAAAAATAAGAAACGTCAGGATTGGCTAAGTCAAGGGCGAGTTGTGTTTCATTAAAACATTTATGCAAGTACCACTCTATGCCCTCAGTGTTGTACCACAAATGCGCATAGTGCGGCAAATACGTCTGATAACCAAGGTGTTTTATTCGTAAAATATCCGTTAACGGCTGTACTTCAAAATTAAAATCACTCATTACTTATTCCGATATTTTCCGACGCATGGCTTTTACTTCCGCGTCGCGCTGTTTGGTCTGTAATCTTTTTTCTTTGGAGGCTGCGGTGGGCTTGGAGGCTTTGCGCGGCTTGGGCTTTTCAAAACTCTTGCGAATCAGGGCGTCAAACTTCTTGACTACTTTTTCTTTATTGCCCAACTGCGAACGTTCGGTTTGGTGATACAGCACCAATACACCTTCATTGGTCAATTTGTTGGCGAGTTTTTCCAATAGAACGGCTTTTTCCTCTTCCGACAAAAGCAATGAATTGGCGACGTCGAAGCGCAACTCAACTTTTGTCTCGACTTTATTTACATTCTGCCCGCCTTTTCCACCGCTGCGTGCGGTTTGAAACAGGAGTTCGGGATGAAGAATTTCAGGATTCATTTGATTCGAATTTTATTACATACTTTGAAGCCTTACACCCTTTCAATGAGTAGCTTCATTTATAATCGTTATTTTTTGGGGGGTTTCGTCAAAAGTACGTAATTTTGTACAAAATCATGTACAAATATGCAAGTTGTTACTTATTCTTCTTTCCGCAAAAACCTCAAATCCGCCCTTGACCAAGTAACAGAAGACGGTGAATTGGTGATTATTAACCGGAGTGAGAACAAAAATGTCGTTTTACTCTCTCTTAACGAATATAATTCCATTCTGGAGACACTGCATTTACTCAGTACCGAAAATAACCGCGACAGACTACTGAAAGCAGTTGAGAGAAGCAAAAAAAATCTGTATGAATCCCACGATTTAATTGGAGATTAAGTAATGAATCTATCATGGGACAGCGATGCCTGGGAGGATTACCTCTATTGGCAACGCACTGATAAAAATGTTCTCAAACGTATCAATGAACTTATAAAAGAGTGTCTTCGGACACCATTTGAAGGAAAAGGAAAGCCTGAATCGTTGAAGGCAAGCCTAAGTGGATATTGGTCTCGACGAATAACCGAAGAACATCGTCTAGTTTACCAAGTGCTCAATGACCGAATCCATATTCTTCAATGCAGATTTCATTATTGACTCACCCCAAAAAGCAATCCAACAGCGCCCCTTCGAGGCGTTTAATGCGATGGGTTTGACGGTCGAGCGGCACCCAAACGCTCATGGCCTTGACCAATAACCGATTATCACTGACCCGATAAATCTCATAATGCCGGTCCCAAGTGGCGGCGGTGTATTGGCCTACCCACGTTTTGATGAGGAGTGTATCTCCCAGCATGGCCTGTCGCAAATAATCTATTTCATGACGTCTTACCATCCAAACTACCTCATCCTGAAGGGATTTCGAGGCTACACTCTGCCAATGGCTCATGGCTGCTTCTTGCACGTATTGCAGATAAACGGCGTTATTGACGTGATTAAGTTCGTCAATATCTGCGGCTGAAACAACCATCGTTAGTGCGAAAGCAGCGTTAGGCGACATCAGGGAATGGTAAGCTCGAAAGTTTAGTTCTTCAATTTTTCTTTTAGCTGCAACATCTCATCACGATAACGGGCCGCCTCCAAAAAGTTGAGTTCTTTAGCCGCAATTTCCATCTTACGCTGGGTCTCGGCAATAAGTTTTTCAATTTCAGGCTTGCCCAAATATTGAATAACGGGGTCGGCTGCAATCCGAATCTCGTCTGGCTCCACATAAAACCGTTTTCCAGACCCTCTGGAATCCGCCACCGAAGTCTGCTCCATGATGGCTTCTCGACTCTTGAAGATGGTCTTGGGCGTAATGCCATTTTCTTCATTATAAGCCAACTGAATGGCGCGACGGCGGTTGGTTTCGTCAATCGCTTTTTGCATTGAGCCCGTCATTCGGTCGGCGTACATCAGCACTTTTCCGTTTTCGTTCCGCGCCGCGCGGCCAATGGTCTGAATCAACGAACGAATATCACGAAGAAAACCTTCTTTGTCGGCATCCATAATAGCCACCAAAGATACTTCAGGCAGGTCTAGCCCCTCACGCAGAAGGTTAACACCGACCAACACATCAAACGCCCCCAAGCGCAAATCGCGCAGGATTTCGACCCGTTCGAGGGTTTTTACCTCGGAGTGAATATAGCGCCCCTTCACTCCCACGCGTTCCAAATATTTGCTCAATTCTTCCGCCATCCGTTTGGTGAGTGTCGTCACCAATACACGTTCGTTTCGTTTGACTCGCTTATCAATTTCTTCCAATAAATCATCAATTTGGTTGATACTCGGCCGCACTTCAATCTCAGGGTCAAGCAGGCCCGTCGGTCTAATTATCTGTTCTACCACTACGCCGTCCGTTCGGCGCAATTCGTAATCAGCGGGGGTAGCACTCACAAAAACCGATTGTCCAGCCAATTCTTCAAATTCCTGAAAAGTAAGCGGACGGTTGTCCAACGCGCTTGGCAGTCGAAATCCAAAGTCGACCAAAGACTCTTTCCGCGAGCGGTCGCCTCCCCACATGGCCCTGATTTGGGGCATAGTCACATGGCTTTCGTCTACCACGAGCAGAAAATCCTCCGGGAAATAATCAATCAGACAAAAAGGGCGTTCGCCAGGCTTACGACGGTCAAAGTAACGCGAATAGTTTTCGATGCCCGAGCAATACCCAAGTTCGCGCATCATCTCCATATCAAACTCCGTACGCTCCCTGATGCGCTGGGCCTCCATGTGTCGGCCTTCCAGCTCAAAATAGCGCACTTGAGCCACCAAATCATCCTGAATTTCGTGAATGGCATTCAACAGCACCTCTCGCCCTGTCACAAATAAATTGGCGGGGAAAATAGCCACCATTTTTTCGGACGATATTTTCTTGCCGTTGGTGGGATTTATACGTTGAATTTCCTCAATTTCATCGCCAAAGAATATAACACGATACGCAAAATCAGCGTAGCTGGGATAAATATCGACGGTATCTCCCTTGACCCTAAAATTTCCCCGGGCAAACTCTGCCTCGGTGCGACTGTAAAGAATTTCAACCAATCGAAACAAAAACTGGTTTCGACTCATGATTTCGCCCACCCCAACGCGCAATATACTTTTTCGGTATTCTTCGGGATTGCCCGCGCCATAAATACACGACACCGACGCCACCACGAGCACATCGCGCCGCCCCGACATCAGAGACGATACATGAGAAAGACGTAACTTATCAATCTCTTGATTGATGGCCATGTCTTTCTCAATGTATGTATTGGTGGTTGAAATGTACGCTTCTGGCTGGTAGTAGTCGTAATAACTAATAAAGTATTCGACGGCATTATCTGGAAAAAACTGTTTGAATTCTCCGTACAGCTGAGCAGCAAGGGTCTTATTGTGGCTCAAAACCAAGGTCGGTCGGTCCAGTTGCGCTACCACATTGGCTACGGTAAAGGTTTTTCCCGAACCCGTCACCCCCAAAAGGGTTTGGGCCCGCTCTCCCTCGCGTATTCCTTCAACTAATTTGGCAATGGCCTGCGGTTGGTCTCCCGTGGGTTGATAATCAGAAATGAGTCTAAATGACATAAGAAGGCTGTTAAGTCCATAATTAGCAACAAACTAACTTATTTTAAAAGTTCGCTCTAATTACTTCCTCCCCATAAAAAAACATGGCCTCACTTCAAAGAAGTGAGGCTAATGCCAAATTACCCTACTCTATTATATTATACAAAAAACTAAACAAGGATAATGCCAAACTATATAAAAAACAAAAAAAATATACCCTACAATTTGATTTACAAGAATACAAAAGCAATATATTCACCCACAAACCGCTCTTTATTAATCAATTACAACAAAAAAATACACTATCAATACCATAAACCTCAAAAATAAGCATGCTTTTTACTTCATCAATTGCGGGAGAATAAAAACCTCCAATACAAGTCCCGCGCTTATTTCACGGTATTTTTTTCGGGTCTGTACCACTTTTTGGGCGTATATTTAGTTTATAGGTTAGTACTCTTTTCAACTCATGTAAAAAAGGCACAAGATGTCCAAAACTGTTTTAATTACGGGAGGCACCGGAATGATTGGAAGCCGCCTTACCACACTTTTATTGGAAAAAGGCTATGAAGTCTCTTACCTTAGTCGAAAAAAAGAACCAGTCCCCAATGTGAAGGTGTATAAATGGGACGTTGCCAAAGGAATCATCGAAGAAGAGGCCTTGGCCAAGGCTGACTATTTGATTCATTTGGCGGGAGCAGGAATTGCCGACCAACGTTGGACGCGCGCGCGGCAACAAGAAATCATCACGAGTCGTACCCAAAGCATTGAGCTCATTGCCCGTCACTTGCAAGGACGTCCCTATAAGTTAAAAGCCTTTGTATCTTCTTCGGCAACGGGTTTTTACGGGGCAAATACTGGCGATATTCGTTTAACGGAAGAAACCCGCTCTGGCACAGATTTTTTATCACATGTAACTCGGTCGTGGGAAAACGCATCTGAGCTCATCCATAATGTAGGGGTCAGAACCACTAAATTGCGGGTGGGTGTGGTATTGAGTATGCAAGGAGGTGCATTGCCAAAAATCGCCGCCCCCATTCGCTGGGGAGTCGGCTCCCCGCTTGGTAGCGGCAAACAATGGATTTCATGGATTCACATTGAGGATTTATGTAAAATGTACATTGAAGCCCTAGAGAATGAGAAATGGAGCGGTATTTACAATGCGGTCGCCCCAGCACCTGTGACGAATCAAGACTTTACAAGTCAAATAGCTAAAGTGTTGAAACGCCCCCTATGGCTTCCAAATGTTCCCTCTTTCGCTTTAAAAATTTTGTTTGGCCAAATGGCAGATGTAGTACTCGGTAGCAATTATGTAGTTAACGATAGAATTGCAAAAACAACCGATTTTACCTACTCATTTGAATCCGTATCAGCGGCCCTGCAAGACTTGCTTAAATCCTAAAAAGGCAAAGGACCATAGTACAGTTTTGAAATGTTTTTTTAACTTTGACAATTAAATTTTACCCTATTTCAAGTAAAATTGCAGTTTTACATCCAATGATTGAGCATTTACTGACTAAATATTCTACCCGCTTCGTATCACGACATTTGATATTAGCCATTGATATAGCAGTCGTTATTGTCGCTTTTTTTATTGCCTGTACCCTCCGATTCAACCTCGAAATCTCGGCCGTAAACTGGTCGCTCTATAAATATTACCTGTTGGTTCTGCTGGCCACCAGAATCATTTTTTTCTTCTATTTTCGGTCGTATACGGGCATTGTTCGCCACACCAGCATTGCCGATACCTCCCTGATTTTTAAGGCCATTACGACAAGCAGTCTGCTGACCATGATTATCTCGGTGGCCTTGTCTCGTACTACCGACAACAACCTTTTTTACATTCCAATTTCCATCCTTAGCATTGAGTATTTCATCTCATTGTTTTTGATGATTGCGAGTCGTTTATTGGTAAAAAATATTTATAAAACACTGATTGTCAACGCTCCTGGAGAAAAAGTTAACGTTCTAATCTATGGTGCGGGAGAACTAGGAATTTTAATCAAAAACACCCTGCTTCGCAACCGCCACAAAAAATATAACATCCTTGGATTCATTGATGATAATCCGTCATTAAGTTTTAAATCACTTGAAGGAGTAGTAGTTTATTCCGAATCAGACGCTGTCCATCAGTTCATCGAGGGCCATAATCCAGAAGATATTGAAGTAATTTTGGCCATCAACGACATTAAACCACAGCGTAAAAACCAAATCATTGAGCGTTTTTTAAAGCAGGACATCATCGTCAAAGTAGCCCCCTCTATTTACGATAAACTGGGTGACTATCAACTAAAAACGGAAGAAATCCGTAATATTCGTATCGAGGATTTGCTCGAACGTGACCCCATTCAGATTGATAATCAAAACATAAGCCGCCAACTGGCTGGAAGAGTGGCGTTGGTGACGGGCGCGGCGGGTTCTATCGGGAGTGAAATCATTCGTCAACTGATTCGTTTTCAGCCCAAAACTCTCATTTTACTCGACCAATCCGAATCGGGGCTTTATGATTTGGATAATGAATTAAAGCAACAATTCAAAAAATATTTAGGCGACGGAACAAGGGTTATTTTACAAGTAGCAGATGCAACGGATGAAATCCGGATGCGGCATATTTTCAGTCAGTACCATCCTAATTTTGTTTTTCACGCGGCCGCTTACAAGCACGTTCCGCTGATGGAAGACCACCCCTACGAGGCGATTAAAGTAAACGTTTTCGGAACAAAAATTTTGGCAGATTTGGCCGTCGAAACGGGCGTCAATAAATTTGTTATGATTTCGACCGACAAGGCGGTCAACCCCACCAATGTGATGGGCGCAACCAAACGTTTGGCCGAATTGTACGTTCAAAGTCTCAACAATCGTTTCCCCAACAGTACCCGTTTTATCACCCCTCGCTTTGGAAATGTACTCGGCTCCAACGGTTCGGTGGTTCCGCTGTTTCAGAAACAAATTCAAGCAGGCGGGCCGATTACCGTCACCCACCCCGACGTTATTCGCTATTTTATGACCATCCCCGAAGCCTGTCAATTGGTGTTGGAAGCAGGAAGCATGGGCAAGGGGGGTGAAATTTTCGTATTTGACATGGGTGAACCCGTTAGAATTGCCGATTTAGCCCAAAAAATGATTAAACTCTCTGGTTTACGTCTGGAGAAAGACATTCAAATTACGTATACTGGCCTACGGCCAGGAGAGAAACTTTACGA
>VFQN01008012.1_pt1 | contig 10980 bp, 4 predicted proteins | sample 3512371 | NCBI WGS metagenome assembly VFQN01 (sample SAMN10412370, study PRJNA504923) | tailings metagenome | isolation source: Replicate 2 from Balatoc abandoned mine | place: Philippines: Itogon, Benguet | collected 2017-08-28 | reverse complement strand
TTCAATTGCATTTCTTTTTGAAGGATTATGAAGCAAAATTGAATAGTATAAAAACCCAGCTTGAATGAAATCCACCTTCGCTCCAAAACTAATTGAAATATCAATAATGTTCTCCAGAACAACTTTCGCGGGTTCAATCCATTTCTCACGGAGGAATAATAAAGCACTTTCCCATAAGAGGGGAACAGCGACAGTTTGCTGAGATTGGCGAAGATGTATTTCTGCGATTTGAAGCTGCAAATGAGCAAGTTTTCGGTTTCGATTTGTTGGTAACTTTTCGACAGCTTTAGTCAAATATTGAAGAATCAGCGGGGTACAATCAGTACTCAATTCAACTTCCTTGCAGTAATCTGAATAAACCTTGCTTGATTCCTCAGTACTGTACAATTGATCGAACTTTGGGTCCAAGAATAAAGGCGTCGATCCGATAAAGCGAGAAGGGAGTTTGGTCAAGCCGCGAAATACAGGAACGCTTCCATTTATTTCCTCAGTAACACTTCGACGCTTGTTCGGGTAAGTTTCTTCAAAATTGGAAAGCCTTTTGAGACTGTATCTTGCAGCATTTTCCCAGTAGAACACGCGTTCAGTCATAGGATTTTGCTCAACCACTTCATACTTGTCCAAAAGTTGACAAAAAACAAGATATTGCCGTACTACCCAAGTGTAATGTCTCCACAATTGCTGTGTAAAAAGAGATTCGAAGGTGGAAACATGAATTTTAAATTGCTGCAGAGCATCTTCCAGTAAATCAGAAGACAGCAAAAGATTGCAAATTTTAAAATGACAGAATTCAGCAACAGCTTTCACTTGATCGATCATTATCTCTTCATCAACATAGTTGATCCAGGCAGCCAATGCACTGTAGGATTGTCTATAATACTTCAAAGAGTAGAGGAATTGGCCTTGGAACTCATTCAAAAATGCGATCTTGAAATTAAAGCGGGCTGACAACATATTCTCAAAGGGACCTCTATATCTATCTGTTATTGACTTCTCTGTCGATTTAAAGCGCTTAATATGGGAAGTATAAAATGAGGACGAAAATTCTCGTAAGTACTTCGAAATTCTTTTCATGTTTTGAGGTTCGTTCATAAAGTCTGTCGAATTAAAGTAGAAGAACGTTTTGTTATCAGAGGAGGATAGTCGCTTATACGCAGATATTCTTTCGTCGAGTACGTCCTTTTCAGCCACGCCATTTCCAACGCGAACCATAACGAAGATCATTTTGGTCTCTCTGGCTGCGAGTGTTGTCTTAATTTTGATTGCTTTATCTGCAAAGACAGTTTCTCTCCTCACTCTCTCAGCGGTACTCCAATCAAAATTCAATGGAGCAAAGAAAACAACAACTGAGGGAATGCTACCAAAATATTTTGACAGCCAGTTTTCTTTCAATATCCCTTCAACTGATAAATATTCCTTCGGGGGCTTTTTCTCAAGGAACACATATTCTGTGTGTACTGATATCAGTTGCAGTTGCAAGCCGGAATCTTTTCCATCCCCATCTTTACTTGCAGATAGGTAAGATTTTGTAAATCTACTGTGAAGATCTGGGTCTGTGTCAACTGTTCCAATCAAGAAAGCCTGCTCTAAACTTACAAATGGTTTGAAGTGGAAAGGGGAAACGTACCAAAGGCTTCGGCGTTGCGGTTAGGGGTACAGGATACTCGTTCATCTAAATTCTTGTCATAACGGTATACCGACAATATTACTTTAGTTTGGTATTTTTCTTTACCTGCATTAAACGATGTCTTTAGTAAAGCAAATTCAAAACAAAGGGGCGGTCTCATGTTGGAGCCCACAAATTAATTTCCCAAACTTGATAGCGCTGGGGACTAAGGTATCAACTTTCCTCACGTCTTTTAAGTTGTCAAATCTCTCTGAGTAGGAGTCTGCCGGCTCAGGATTTGAAGATCACGGGGGCGAAATAGAAATTCATGAACTGAAATTTGCGGATCCCTCATTAGAAAGTATTTGCAAAGGAAAACTTCGGGCAAGGTGAGACCTCTTCCTAGCTACGATGTCTGTTGAATTTTTATCTTCAGTTCCCGCTTTACTTCGATTGCCTGGTCTCCAATGACGGCCTTCGTGGAACAATTCCATTTGGGATTAATTGCTGGCGGTATGATTGATGGTATCGTGAATATTTGGAATCCTCACTTAATCGTGGAAAATGTTGATGATGCACTGCTCGTTTCCTTGGAGCAACATCAAGGCTCTGTTACTGCTGTTGATTTTAACCCACATAAGGAATCTACCCATCTTTTGGCAACGGGTGGTAGTGATGGGGAAGTATATGTCATTTCTCTTGATAATCTAGAGATGCCAACTGTTTTTATCCCTGCGCCAAATACGGTTAAACATACAGCAGACATTACTCAAGTGAAGTGGAACACTCAAGTGGCCCATATACTAGCATCATCCTCCCAAAATGGTTCTTGCTTTGTGTGGGATTTGCGACAGAAGCGTGCATGGTAGGTTTCGAATTCTTTTCTCCTTGGCTTAGGTTGTAATTTGCTGATTTCAGGTGCGAACTTCGAGATCCAATGGGCGGTTCTGTTTCTGATATCGCATGGAATCCGGATCAAGGGCTTCACATTATCACAGCATCCGGGGATGATAGACATCCTGTTCTTAAGCTGTGGGATTTGCGCTCGAGCACATCACTTCCTTTGGCGACGTTAAGTGGACATACAGAGGGAATCCTTTCGATCGATTGGTGCCCACACGATACCTCGTTATTAATATCATGTGGAAAGGACAGCAAAACCTTTTTATGGGATTTATTTCAGCTTCAACCTGTTTATGAGCTTCCAACTCAACAGTTTAATGGAGTCTCAGAAGAGGTAAATATTTTCACCTCTATCGCTTCCACAGCGAGTCATCGAAAATATCGCGCATCATGGTCTCCGTGTATCCCTGCAGTTCTCTCTACTTCCTCCTTTGATCGACGGATTCAGTTTCATTCTATGACGGGATTTCGCTCAAAACCTGCGAAGGCGCCGAAGTGGCTACGAAGAAATGTCTCTGCTTCTTTCGGATTTGGAGGGAAACTCGTTGTGATTGACAATATCCCAAACGCAGCAGGCAAAAAGACCCCTGTATCTGTAAAGATTCATGTTCATCAAGTTGTTGAGAATTTTGAAGTCGTGAATCAAAGTGATGAATTCCATTCCTCAGTGGCCAAAGGTAGCTACAGTGATGTTTGTTCAGTGAAGTCTAAGACTAGCGATCCGGATCACAGAGATGTATGGGAGCTCATGCGTGTCATCTGTTTTGGCAAAAATGCGAGGGAAGAACTCCTATCTTTTCTGGGCTTTGACAGTTCCGTCATTTCTGATGATGCTAAATCCTGTCACACATCCATTGCTTCGTCTTCCTCTTCTTCCTCCCTAGAAGAAATGATTGCATCTATACAAGCATCGCATCAATCAAAATTGACAAAACTGATCAATTCTGTCGAACTGGCAGGAGCCGCGGAGCCAACAGTCAGAAAATCATTGATAGTAGGCAACTTTGACATGGCTGTCGAATGTTGCTTGGCGTCTGGCTTATTGGCAGAGGCTCTTCTTTTGGCACAGTGTGGTGGGCCAGAGTTAAAGGCCAAAACCCAAGCTGCTTTCTTCGAAAAGCAGAGGCAAGAATACTCATTCTTGAATGTTCTACATGCTGTAATTAAAAACCAATTATCTGAATACGTGAGAAACTCAGATCTCAGCGCTTGGAAAGAGACATTAGCGTTACTGAGTACGTACGGGAAGAGTGAAGAGTTTCCAAGTCTTTGTGAGACCCTTGCCGGTCGATTAGAGGAGGAGAGAAATAACAAAAAAGCTGCGGCATTGTGTTATATGTGTGCAGCCAATGTAGCCAGGACAATTCATTTCTGGGTGGATGAGCTGATTTCAGCTAATAACCGTCTTGGTCAGTTAGATGTTTCTGCTTTGCAGGATTTCGTGGAAAAAGTGGTGATATTCACCCACGCCAATCCCGTCGATGACTTAGGCGAAGATTGTGGTCGTTTCTTTGCTGAATATGCAACAATTTTAGCAAATCAAGGGAGATTAAGTAGTGCAGCAAATTATTTAAAGGGAGACAGCACTCCAATTAAGGTTTTGGCAGACAGAATTTACCACGCCGGCAGTAAGCCGGCAGGATCACGCCCTCCAGTTTTCCCCTTTGATCGAGCAAATGTTGAAAGTAACCCTTTAACTCTCGAGCATAAATCAAAAGTTGTGACCCAAGGGATCACGCCAGTGAAATCAGATACTACCAAGCTTTCTATGATCCCGTCAACTCCCGTTCAGAAACAGGAGAATACTGTTATTGCACCTTCTCAAACTTCGGTTCCTAACGCAGGGATTACCTCGCGCCTTCCTGCGGGTTGGGTTCAATTAGTTGACCCACAATCCAATCGTGTTTACTTCGCGAATCAGACTACTGGTCATTCTCAGTGGGAACCTCCAGATTTTCCAGCGGAATCGGTCTCATTTGAATCGAAAGTATTAACGCAAACTAGTGAAGTACCAGCTTCCCTTGAAATATCAGAGACACCGAAGCTTAATCAAAGTGATGCAACTCGCTCAAATGAATTTGATTGTGTTATAGCTCTAGGACAAATGATCGAGGCAATTGCAGGTGCGAGTTTGATTGCTGATATCAGAATTTTTTCTTAACCAATTCCGTTTTAGCCTTAAATTTGTCTGCCCCTGAGAAAAAGCAAGTAACAATGCTGAGATCGAACTTTCAGATTTTGCTCGAGAAAATGAAGAACGAAGAGCTATCCCCAGAAATAATGGAGAAATTGAGCTTGTTTACCGACGCTCTGGTGAATCGAAATTATTCTGGCGCAAGTTTAATTCAAACGGTGAGTAAGTTTTTGCGATGCACTGAAAAATATTATGGAAATTGTTTGATAGGATCTTACAAACACAGCATGGAGTCAGCACAAGGAATGGTTGAAAGGCCTGAAGATTCTTATTCAATTAGCGATTAAAAAATAGGGTTTAGTCGATTAAGTTTAATAAATAATTATGAAGAGATTGAACCAAGAACTCTAAGTATCGTCGTCGTCGCCAATTCTAGTTTCCGTCGTGCCACGGTTGTATTCGCTATTCATCTTCTTTCTTCTCCTGTCATCCATTCGCTGCTGACTCAAAGCTAGTTGCCTACGGAAGAAATCACGATGAAAACGAGAAACTTGCGTGAGAAAACGCATACCTAAACTGTTCTCGTAGTTTCAAACATTGAGGAACTTTGCAATTCTCCACTCTGCAAGATCGTGCATGAATGTTCAGGAGGTTTGAAATCCGCGAACATAGTCGACAACCTCCAGCACTTTTAATTTTGCATTGTGATTCATGAAGCAAAAAATCCTGAATAGAAGAACAAAATAAGCGACAGACCAACAAAAATTCAAATAAGTACCTTCATCTTTGCACAATTCCGAGAATCACATTTTAAGCAATTTGCTGCGTGATTCAATAGCTGCATATGCAACTGAATACTTCTTTGTCTTTCCCTTCTCTGCTCTTCAGTCAATTTCGCTGGCGCCGCATTGCTACCATTTATTGCACGCAGCGGATGATTGTGGATACTCGTGCCAAGTCGAGAAACACAGGTTTGGCAATAGTCTAATTCACATTTCTCACAACGATACCTTATTCCAGTAAGAATATCAACATGGCAGTTGCCACAAGAAGGAACAAATTTAGGTGCGTCAGGATTGTGCAAGTGATACAAAACCATCATACTAGAATGTTTGGCACGTCGAAGCTGATCGAACTGGTAGTGATTCCCTTGGCAAAGATTCAAAAATGATTGTCGGGTATCAAAATGTTCGCTTTCCTGAATGTCGTCGACATCCTCAGTGTCATCAGGCAAATTAGGTAAGTCTTCTCCACAAAGAATTAACCTCTTCCCCAAGTGGGGTTCAGTTTCGACTTTCATACTCGATAGCAAGTTAAGATTCGCATTAGGTGTCTCATGGTTTCCACACGCGTCTCCTTGTGTCGAAGAACGACTGTTGGTAATCGCAGTATCAGGCCGAATAGGCTCTGTCTTCACCTCAATTGACTCGGCTTTACTTTCGTTTATTTCCTTACTCTCATCGTTCGCACTAATCATTGTGGCGTTTTTCATAAAATCATCTTCGCTATCGCCGTCCTCCTCATTAAACGAATCATTTCGAGAAGTTTCATCAATATCCTCATCTCGAGGCCTTTTAGTTCCCTTTGCGGAAGTTATTTGCACTTCAGGGAGTTGGGGAACGATATCTTGGCCACATAGAGCTTCTTCTTGTAACTCTTTATCACTTTTCTCCTTGTTAGCTTCTTCACTGGCTTTATCGAGTGAACATTCCGCCTGACGAAACTTCTCAGCATACTCTTTCGGATGAAGTCGAGCAACAAAGAACGTATCCTTCATAGGGTCAATTATTCCGGCGAGTTTCGCCATGAGAGGGTCCCGCTCAGACTTTCCATTTCCCACAATATTCGGCGCAATTTTACCAGGTCGTTTTGATTTGCTTCGCCGTTTAGATTTACTATTAGAATCCTCACCGAAAGCATCATCGTCCTTCCGCCCTTCTCCAAAACTTTTGATAATGACTTCAGCCTCATTTACCCAGTAATCACCCTCAAAATAAGGTAATGTAATGGCTTCAACATTCGGGTCTGCAAGAAATTCTGTATGGAAGTCAGTCATTTCACAAACAATCCCTCTTTCGAGACAACGTTTTAACATTTCATCGTACCAGACTCGTAAAATTTGTGGTTTTGGTGTCTTTTGATCTTGGGGATGGACGTATAATATGTAATCATCCCCCTTTTGAGGAGGGCAAGCCCAAATATGAACGGTATGAAATCCACGAGCTCTCACATAATCGAGATAACTGATTAAGATCTCGTGATAAACCATCGTGCGATACTGTTTTGGTCTTAAATAATGGACAGAATCTAGGTAGGAAACATACACCCTTCTTTGATTTGGTTGGGGACATTTATGGCCATACTCATAGACATACATTCCAAACAGAATTACATCTTGACCATCAATATTTTGAAACAAAACCAGACATTTTGATCGGCAAGGAAAGTCTGTGGGATATCCGCGATCCTTGTAACGATTGTAAAAACCCTCTCGCACCGGTTGAAGTTTATCTACACAGGATACTTGACGTAAAGTCAAAGGAGGACATTTCTCCACTTGGTTAATATCCATGTTATATTTAGCAGCGGTTTCTTCATATGCCAGGCTTAATCGCTTGTATATTCGCTTCTCTAAAAAATCACTAAGCGTGGTGACAGGTAGATCGCTCGCCTTCATTTTCTTATTCGTTGTCGCAACAATTTCTTCATTGGGTGACTTGCGACGCTTCTCCTGTAGACAAAGCGGACAAACGTAAGAAACATCATCGCTGACATTCCTACGATTATTAAAGAGAGAGCAAATTTGATGAACCCATCGTTTACAACCACCTTCACACTCAACCCAGCCTTCACCAGATTCCTCAATGTGTTTCTTTTTATTCGCTGCCAGTTCCGATTTAGTAATACTGCAATCAGGAAATCGTATTACATCACTTTCTTTCATTGCGTTAAAACATAAACTACACCAATGATAGGTGTTTGAATTGTTTGAATAGAAAACTGCATTTCTTCGAATTCGTTGAGCACAAGTACCATTACAATAGTACACTGGAGGTTCATACTTTAAAGCAACTTCACCACAAACAAGACACGCATCCTTGTTCTTCCTGTTTTCATCGATCGATTTCTCGAATTCAGCTATTTTAGCTCTATACTTCTTATCAAACTCCTTCTTGAGATTACTTGCTAAAAGATAAACATCAGTATTCTTCGGATTATAAAGCATGGCATTATCAAAAGTTAAAGAGACATCAGAGACGAAATTTTGCAAATCACGATACGACCCGCCATCTAAACGTTTAATTACCGTTCCTAAGTCCATCGGAACTTTCACAATCTCAAAATAATCTGAGAGACCAAGGGCGATAGGGTCAACAGGGGCTCCAAACACACCTTGTACATGAGGAATTTTAAAAAGTTCCTCAACTATGGGTTTACACATCTCTTTAATCTTCGCAACTGTAAGTCTTAAACCTTCATGAATCGTCCGAAAGTGAGCTTGAATCTGGTCATTTGAAAAACTATAGATAGCACTGGATATAGGATCTAAAGGATAAATTCGTCTCGGAGGTTGGCGAATAATTAGAGGTTGGACAGCTTGGTTCGAAGAGGCAACAGCGCTCGGTGGAGCCGTATCCGACTTTCTCCTCAACTTCTTCTTCTCTGGCTCATCAGATTTTTGAGCAAGCTGAGGAACAGTAGACGCAAGGGTGGTCGGCTGGGAATGGTTACTCATGGATGAAATACCTTGAGGATTAGCATTTCTAGCCATTTTCACCACGTCTCGACTCCTTTCATAATTTCGCTTAATAGCTTCCCGAACTGGGCCACAGACGGGGCAAGTGGGTTCCTTACATTTCGAATAATGGGACAAGACATAACGAGAAGATACACAATGGGCAACTTTGCAGTCTTGATCTTTACAGCTCATTATATGCTTCCAGAGTTGCTTCATATTCCAGCAATGAGGTGTCACAGGACAGCGCCCGCTTTCATGAGGGCATTTTGAGGCGTGTCGAAGTAGCAATAACCGTTGTTGCTGTTGTTTCAAAACCTGTTTTCGATGCTCGTCCGTGCTCTGAGATATCTGATTGGTAGGGTGTAGGTTCGAGTTCAAATTACCAATTGTATTCATTTGGTTAGAGGGAACGGGTGGAACTTGAGCAATATTGGGAACAGAACTCACTCGATTGTTAACTTGATGACCACCGTAGTGGGAGGGATCATCGGCAGATTTATACATACCCAGTGGCTGCGACGCAGATAAAGTGGGTCCAACGGAACTATGATATCCACGACCAAAGGAGTCATTAGAAGGATTATCAACATGATGGAAAGATTGGGAAGAAATCAGTGAAGAACTCGAACTAGGAATATTTCGAACATTCGGATTTAACTGGGACTGATACTCAACTGAACCTGAATGGTATGTATTCGACGACATTTGCATGGGCTGAACAGAATGATGAACATTGGGGTTGATTTGAGAGTATTGCGGTGCTGCTGCCTGGGCAGTTCGTTGCTGCAACTGCTGTTGTTGATAATTAACATATTGGGAGGGTGGCTGTTGTGAGTTTGTATGCGGAATGTGACTGTGAGATGAAAGATTTGTTTGAGGATAAGAAATGTTTTGGGTACCAGTAAAGCTTTGTGTGGATTGTGAAAGCCCCCGTCCTAATTGCTGGCTGGAAGCGAGCACTGAGTTAGAGCTTGGAAGCGGAGTTGGTGCGGCTTGCGAATTGCCTGTACTCTTATTTTGGGAATTTTTATTACCCATGGTGAGAGCCAACTGCTGCAATCTTTGTTTCAATGTATTCCGATCAGAATATTCATCATAAGTTAAAGCCTCATGGTATAAGGCGTCCTCCAATCGCTTTGCCATATGCGGCAACTTATCATTCCAACCATCCCCAGCATTCGGCTTTCGAGATTTCAGAATCTTTACTATTTCTTCAGCAACAGCTTCACGAACTTGCGAATGTTCATTTGAATGCCAATTTCTCGAGGATGTGTTTCGAGAGCTGTAACCAGAGTTAGTGCCATTATAGTTAGAGTTGGAAACATTTGAAAGATAGTGGACACTCCCTTGATTGCTGGAAAGTGGATAACTATGAGAGGAGGTTTGATGAGAAGTTACCGGCGGAGGGTGATGAGGAAGGGAATGGATGGAACTGTGTTGAGAGGATATCATCCCGATGTTGCGATTAACGGGCATGTAATGATTAGTCATGGTTGATTGCATATTCGATAAATTTTCTTGTGGCATGGTCATCGAAAGAGGTTGGCTGTGATTACTCACCATATTGCTGCGGGAAATCATTAGATCGCTCGTCATTTGCATGGGGTGGTTGTTGTTGATTTGAGGGTGAGTCAGTTGAGGATTTGTCTGTATTGGATTGTGAGTTTGCGAATTTGAGTTTGTACCGTATTGAGAATGGGTTAATCCTTGAGGCTGCATGGAGACAAACTGTTCATTAGTTGTAAGATTGTGGGGATGCATGTGCTTCAAATTGCTATAATTTCCATTTGACAGGAGCGGACCCTGAGAAGTCAAGCTCAGACCTGAGTTCATCTGGACATGGCCTGAGCGGAATAATAAAGGAGCGATCTGTTAGAAACGGGTTTAACATACCTTGAGAAAAAGGTATTTGAAAGTTAGAAGGTATCGAATTCCGAATTACGTTTTGATCATCCGCAGTGGTTTGTTGGGGAGGATTTTGATATTCCATTCCTGTGCTGTAACTTGATATCTGAGAGCTGTAAACAGTTTGCGACTGAGTAAAGTTAGAATTTTGTAAGTCCGATGATGGTTGACTTATCCCTATGACAAGGTAAATTGGTATAAGATGGAAGAAGTCGTCCTTACCTTGCGAATAACTGGTATGTGAGGGAGGTTCGTTGATTAAATGAATGCCATATTCACTCGAGGAATTAGATTTTCTATTGTCTGAAATGATATCTTTAGAGTTTGGAACTTCATTCATCCCATTAAATACTTCTGACATTAATCATTTATTAGAACAAATCCTGAATTTAAAAATTATGAAATTGCTTCGCAGAAAAAAACTTCAGATTTACAAAAATCGAGGAAAGCAAAAGAAATGCAACACAAATTTGTGTTGCGAAAAAAATGTGATAATCATCATTGTTTCAGAAAACGATAGGTTGAAAACCTTGATTTTTAACAAACTCGGAGTTATCGATGCTCAAAAATGGCCCCCCCCCCCCCCCCCCTTTTTTTTTTTTTTTTTAAAAAAAAAACTAAAAAAAAAATTTATTTTCCCAATATTTTTTTTAAAAAAAAAAAAATTGGGGGGGGGTTTGGTGTCCGCTCTTT
>VFQN01008011.1_pt1 | contig 10986 bp, 12 predicted proteins | sample 3512371 | NCBI WGS metagenome assembly VFQN01 (sample SAMN10412370, study PRJNA504923) | tailings metagenome | isolation source: Replicate 2 from Balatoc abandoned mine | place: Philippines: Itogon, Benguet | collected 2017-08-28 | reverse complement strand
CGGCCAGCGCCTCACCGCGATCCGCGTCGATGCGGCCTGGCTCGCGCAGCGCCTGCAGGACCTGCCCGACGTGCAGCCGGTGGTGCAGGGCATGAGCGAGCAATGCGCGGCGATCCAGAGCGACGTGCGCAGCCTGCTGGCGCGTCTGCAGCCGCTGGCCGGTGCCGGCGATGCCATCGCCATGGCCACGCTCGCCGAGCTGCTCGGCGGCCTGGCCGACGGCTGGCGGCGCAGCGCCAGCGGCGCGCTGCGCGTGAACCTGGACATCGATGCGCAGCCGCAGCGCACCCTGCCGCGCGATCTCGCCCTGGCGCTGTACCGCATCAGCCAGGAGGCGCTGACCAACGTGGCACGGCATGCGCAGGCCTCGGAAGTGACGCTGCGGATGCGCTGGGCTGCCGGGAGCGAGGTGATCGAGTGGTCGGTTGCCGACGACGGCATCGGCCTGCCTGACGGCGATGCCGCGCTGCGCCGCGGCAACGGGCTGGCCGGCATCAAGGAGCGCGTGTGGGCCTTCGGCGGCGATCTGTCGCTGCAGGCGGCGCGGCCCTGCAGCGACAGGCCCGGCCTGCGGCTGGCCGCAGTCCTCGGTGTGCCGGAATAGTCCCTTTGCCGCACTGCGCTGGCGCGAATAACATGCATCGCGCCGGCGGGCCGACGACAGGCCGGCCGAAAGGAGATGCGCATGTCGCTGAGCCGACGCCGCCTCGTTGCCGCGAGTGCGGCCGCATGGGCACTGCCCGGCGTGATGCTGCAGGGCTGCGCCAATGCGCCTGCCTTGCCGCCCGTTCCGGCCGAACTGGTCGACGTCGCCGAGGTGCCGGGCTTCCACGGCATCCGGGCGTTCGGCGACGGCACCGGGCGCCAGGAGATGGACCTGTGGGGTAGCGGAGGTCCGTCGGGCTTCACGCACCACGACGCCATGGCCGGGCGGGGGCCGCTGCGCGTGCTGGCCATCTCGGGCGGCGGCTCGAACGGCGCGTTCGGCGCCGGGGTGCTGGCGGGGTGGAGCGCAACTGGCCAGCGGCCCGAGTTCGACATCGTCACCGGAGTGAGCGTCGGCGCGCTGGCCGCGCCCTACGCCTTCCTCGGCCCGGATTTCGATGCGCAGATGTCGCGGCTGTTCACCGGCCTGAGCTCGGACAGCATCGTGAAGTCCCGGCCCCGGTTGCTGGCCCTCTTCAGTGACGCGCTCGCATCGTCCCAACCTTTGCGCGAGCTGATCGCGCAGCACTTCGACGTCGGCATGATGCGCGCCGTGGCCCGCGAACACCTGCGCGGCCGCCGGCTCTTCGTGGGCACGACGCATGTCTACGCCGGCCGGCAGGTGACCTGGGATCTCGGTGCGATCGCGTCCACCGGGAAGCCCGAGGCCCTGGCCCTGATTCACCAGATCCTGCTGGCCTCGGCCTCGGTGCCCATCCTGCTGCCGCCCGTCTACCTCGAGGTGGAGGCGCGCGGCCGCCGCTTTCATGAGATGCACATGGACGGCAGCCTGACCCGCCAGCTGTTCGTGTGGGCCCCCGGCTTCGACGGGGCGATGGTGATGCAGGCGCACCGGCACCGCGGGCGCCCCGAGTTCTACGTCATTCGCAACGGGCGGGCGAAGTCGGAGTACATGGTGATGCCGCCACACGTGGCGGCGCTCGGCGAGCACGCCATGTACCTGATGTCGCAATCGCAGGGCGTGGCAGATCTCTACGTCGTCTACACGCAGGCGCAGCGGGCGAATGCGCAGTTCCGAGCCGCGTGGATCGGCGACGCCTTCGAGGCGACCTGGGACCAGTGGTACGACCCGCGCTACGTGCAGGCCTTGTTCGACCATGGCCGTGCGCGTGCCGCCAGCGGCGAGGTGTGGCGCGCGGTGCCGCCCGGCTTCGAGGGCGTTGCACCAGGTACCTCACCCTGAACGGGCCGGCAAGGTCCCAAGGCGTTGGGCGTGTGCCCCAGCGGCAGCTCGCCGGTCTGCGCCGGCAACGGCCCGGCTCAGTCGGTCGGATCGTGCGGCCGCGGCCGGTACTTCGCGATCCAGTCGCCGGTGAAATCGAAGCGGTCGGCCGAGAACACGGCGGCGAAGCAGGGCTCGGGCCGGCCGTCGTGCCACAGGGTCACGTACAGCCACTGGCCGCCTCGGCGCAGCAGCAGCACCTGGTAGGGGCGCATGCCGCCGCGCTGGTAGAGCGGGTAGCGTGCCTGCGCCGCCGCATCGAAGTGCTGGCGGTCGGCCGCGTCGAGCGTGGCCTGCTCGGCCGAGGCCGGCACCTGCAGCGGCGGGCTGCCGCCCACGCAGCTGCGCAGCGACATCTGAGCGGCAGGCTGCGCGAAGGTGCCCATCGAGACGGCGAGGCCCGCGATGGCGGTGCCCCAGGCGGTGCGTGCCTGCATCGTGCTCTCCTTGACGCCGGGCCGGCGACGCGATGCTAGACCTCGCGGCGTGTGTGCGGATGCAGGAAAGCCCTCGCTGCCGACAGCGGTACGGTTTGGTGCGGCGTGGCCGATGAGCGAGACTGCATCACGGGCCGCGCCGCGGCCCCCAGGAGCGCCTCATGACCGGCTTCATCATGCTGTTCTTCGTGCTGGGGGCGCTGTTCGGCCTCGCGACCGGGTCGTCGCAGCATCTCTTCAGCGAAGGCGCGGTGCGCCGCGGCAAGGACGCCGTGCCGTACTCGCGCGGCAGCCGCGTGCTGTGGGTGCTGATCTGCAGCTGCCTGTGGCCGATCTTCCTGCTCACCGGCGCGCCGACGCTGTGGCGCCTCGCCCGCGCGCGGGCCGGGCGTGCACGCGGCCGCTAGCGAGGACGGGACGACGAGCGTCCGGTGCATGCCGGCGGGGCCGGCGCACGGCGGATCGATCACTCGAGCGCGCTACCGTCCTCGCGCAACCGCGCCCGCAGGCTGCCGAACCGGCGCCGGTACTGCGTCGGCGACATCATCACCTTGCGCCGGAACAGCCGGTTGAAGAAGCTGGCGTCGCGGTAGCCCACCTCGAAGGCGATCGACTCGATCGAAGCCCCGTCGGCCTCGAGCATCTGCTTGGCCTCTTCCAGTCGCAGGTGGTGCACGTAGTCGAGCGGGGCCATGCCGGTGGCCTGCACAAAGCGTCGCTTGAAGGTGCGCTCGGCGAGCCCTGAAGCCGCGACCATCTGCGCCACCGGAGCTTCGTGCCGGTAGTGCTCGGCAGCCCAGGCCTGCGCTGCGGCCACGGCCGGGTCGCTGGCCTGCGCGCCGTGGCGCAGCGAGGCGTAGGCGATCGGGCTGGTCGCCGCCAGGTCGATCAGGTTGATGCGCGCCACCTGCATCGCGGCTTCCGCACCGGCGAAGCGGCTGATCAGCGCCATCACCAGCTGGTGCCACGCGACGCCGCTGCCAGCCATCACGATGCGTTGCCCGACGCCCGCGAACAGCAGACCGCGCTCGGGGTGCCAGCGGGTGCCCGGGTACTCGCGCTTCAAGACGTCGCAATAGGCCCAGTGTGACGTGGCATCCAGCCCTTCGAGCAAACCGGTGCGGGCGAGCAGCACCGCACCCGAACACGAGGACGCGAGGATCGATCCCTGCGCGTGCCGCTCGCGCAGCCAGGCGACTTCGGCGTCGTAGGTGCCGCCGATCGGCGCGCCGGGCGGCACGGCGATGTCGGTGACGCACACCACGTCGGGCGATCCACACGCATCGAATGCCGCTTCCGGCACGACGCGCACGCCGTTGGCGCCTTCGAGCGGGAGGCCGTCGCGGCTGACGACGATCGAGCGAAACGGCGACTCGGCCTGGCCGCCGTGCAGCATCGACCAATCGCGGTGCACGCTGGAGAACAGATCGTGAAAGCCGTACAGCGTCGCGGCCGTGACGCCCGGCATGGCGAGCAAGGCCACGGTGATCGGTCGATTCGTCATGGACGTTTCGGCGTGGCAGGAATGGACGGATTCTTGCCGAAACGCCGCTGTCGGGCGAGCGGTCGCGTCCGCACACTCGAGCTCCTCCATCGCATCCCCTTCCCGGAGTCACGAATGCCGACCCCTCTCGAACTTCTGATCGATCCGATCACACTGTCGATGCTCGCGATGTTCGCCGCGCTGGCGATCGCCGAGCGGCTCTTCCCAGGGCGTTCGCTGCCGCAGGTCCCAGGCTGGCGACCCCGGGCGCTGGCCGTCTTCGCGGTCTACGTCCTTTTCTCGTCCTACCTCCCGCTGCTGTGGACCGACACGCTCGCGCCGCTGCAGTTGCTCGACCTCTCGGGCTGGCCCGTGTGGGCCGCCGCCTCACTCGGCCTGCTCGTCTACGAACTCTTCGCCTACGCCTACCACCGAGGCATGCACAGCCTCGACGCGTGGTTCCGCATCTCGCACCAGATGCACCACAGCGCCGAGCGGCTCGACGTCTACGGCGCCTTCTGGTTCAGCCCGCTCGATATCGTCGGCTGGACCTTGGTGCCGAGCGTGGCGCTCACGCTGCTCGGACTGCCACCCGCGGCGGCGACGGTGACCATCCTGACCATCACGTTCCTGGCCATCTTCCAGCACGCCAACCTGCGCACCCCGCGCTGGCTCGGCTACATCGTGCAGCGCCCGGAGAGCCACACGGTCCACCACGCTCGCGGCATCCATGCGAAGAATTACGCCGATCTGCCGTTGATCGACATGCTGTTCGGCACCTTCGAGAACCCGCGCCGCTTCGAACATGCCACCGGCTTCTGGCACGGCGCCTCGGAGCGCGTGCTCGACATGCTGCTCGGGCGCGACGTGTCGCGTCCCGGTGCCACCCGCCTTTGAGGACATCACGATGAACCCCGTTCCGACCCAGATCCAGTTGCCCGGTCGCGTGCGCATCGAGTACGTCGAGCAGGGCACCCGCCACGGCGTTCCCGTGATCGCGCTGCACGGCGTCACCGATTCGTGGCGCTCCTTCGAGCCAGTGCTGCCGCACCTGCCGTCCGACCTGCACGTGCTCGCGCTCACCCAGCGCGGCCACGGCGGCAGCGACAAGCCGGCCGGCGCCTACGCCCCCGCCGACTTCGCCGCCGACGTCGTCGCCTTCATGGACGCCATGGCGATCGAACGCGCCGTGCTCGCCGGCCACTCGATGGGCAGCATCACTGCGTTGCGCTGCGCGATCGACCATCCGTCGCGGGTGGCCGGCCTCATGCTGGCCGGTACGATGCCCTGGTTCGGCCGGCCGGCGGAGATGATCGAGTTCCACCGCGAGCAGATCGCGCCGCTCGCGGACCCGGTGCCCGAGGCCTTCGCGCGCGAGTTCCAGCTGAGCACGCTCGCACGCCCGATCGCCGATGTGTGGCTCGATGGCTTCGTCGCCGAGAGCCTGAAGGTGCCGGCGCGCGTCTGGCGCGCCGCGTTCGCCGGCTTCATCGGCGACGACTTCTCGGCACGCCTGCGCGAGATCGAGGCTCCCACCTGGATCGTCTGGGGCCGCCACGACCGCTTCTGCCCGGCTTCGGAGCAGCAGTCGATGCTGCAGCGGGTCCGCGGCTCGCGCCTCGTCGAATACGCCGACGCCGGCCATGCCACTGGGAAGAGCCGCGGCGCTTCGCGGCCGATCTCGCCCGTTTCGCCCAGTCGGTCGCTGCCACCGCGGCCGCCGCCTGATCTACGCCAGGAGACCCGCCATGACCACCTTGATAGACGCCCTCGGGCATCCCACCAGCGGCGCCACCCCCGCCGCAGTGGACCACTACGAGCAGGCCGCGCACGAGTTGCGCTGCCTCGTCGGCGACCCAGTCGCCTCGATCGACCGGGCGCTCGCCGAGGCTCCCGGCATGTCGGTCGCGCACACGCTGCGCGCCTGGCTGCACCTGCTGGGCACCGAGGCGTCGGCACTCGGCACCGCGCGCGAGGCGGCCGCGGCCGCGGCGCGCCATGCCGGCACCGAGCGCGAGCGCATGCATGCGCAGGCTGCTGCGCTGGTTGCCCAAGGCCATTGGCGCGCCGCCGCCCGGCTGCTGGAAGACCTCTCCGCGCAACACCCGCGCGACCTGCTCGCGCTGCAGGCCGGCCACCAGGTCGACTTCTTCACCGGCGACTCGCGCATGCTGCGCGACCGCATCGCGCGGGTGCGACCGCATTGGAACGACGCCATGCCCGGCCACCACGCGGTGCTGGCCATGCACGCCTTCGGCCTGGAGGAGACCGGCGACTACGCGCAGGCCGAGCGCACCGGTCGCCGCGCCATCGAACTGCAGCCGCGCGACACCTGGGCCTGGCACGCGGTGGCGCATGTCCACGAGATGCGCAATGCGCCGAAGGAGGGCATCGCCTGGCTCGAGCCGCACGCAGCGCACTGGTCGCACGACAGCTTCTTCGCCGTCCACAACTGGTGGCACCTGGCACTGTTCAAGCTCGAGCAGGACCGCCACGACGAGGTGCTGGCGATGTACGACGCGGCGATCGGCGGGCCGGGTTCGGGTGTCGTGCTCGACATGATCGACCAGAGCGCACTGCTGTGGCGGCTTGCGCTGCGCGGCGTGGACGTGGGCGACCGGTGGAAGCCGCTGGCCGAACGCTGGGCGCCGCATGCGTCGGCGGGTAACTACGCCTTCAACGACCTGCACGCGATGGTGGCCTTTGCCAGTGCCGGTCGCAGCGATCTCGCCGCCCGGCTGCGTGACGCCCAACGCACCGCGCTGTCGGACGACGGTGACAACCGTGCCTTCACCGCCGAGGTCGGCGAGCCGGCAGCGCGTGCCGTACAGGCCTTCGTGGCGGGTGACTTTGCAGCCTCCGTCGAGCTGCTGCGATCGATCCGCTCCGGCGCGCACCGGTTCGGCGGTAGCCATGCCCAGCGCGACCTGCTCGATCTGACATTGATCGAAGCGGCGCTGCGCAGCGGCGACCGCTCGCTGGCGCAGGCGCTGTCTGCCGAACGCGCCGCCATGCGGCCGGCAAGTCCAATGGCGCAGCGTTTCGTGGCGCGCGCGGCGGCGTGATGGTCTGCGTCTCGGGGTCGGGGCGTGCGGTCCGGCGAGCTGCATGGTGCATCGGGGCCTGCCTCTCATGCCTGATCGCGGCTTGTGTGGACGCCCCCGAGCCGTCTCCGCAGGTCAGGCCCGCTCCAGGCGCTGCGGCCCCGAGCGCCGCCGGGCATGCGCACGACGACGAGGACCTTCCCCTGTGCGCCGCGCGTGGCCCGTGCTAGTTCACGGCATCCAGAGTCGGCCAGGCCGGGCTACCACGCGGCGTGGCTCCATCGCAGGTCGGCCGGTCGCTAGACTCGGCCGATGCCGCGCCGCGAAGCTCGCCATCATCACCATGTGTACGTCGTCGAACTGTCCGACCGCGTGTGGAACGAGCCGAGCTTCCGCAAGGCCAACCCGGAGTACCGGCTGGGCAGGCCCTTCGTCTATGTCGGCATGACCGGGCTCGACCCGGACCTGCGCTTCGACAGGCACAAGGCCGGCATCCAGGCCAATCGCTTCGTCCGCGCTTACGGTATGCGCCTGCTGCCGCACTTGTACGAGGTCTACAACCCGATGCCCTACGAGGCCGCGCGCGAGATGGAAGTGGAACTCGCGATCGGCTTGCGCGAGGCGGGCTACGGCGTGTGGCAGGCCTGAGCGCCGGCCGACCCGCGACGTCGCCGAAGTGCCCAGGCGAGCCGCCCGCTCAGGCCGAGAAGACGAACCTCGTGCCGGTCGACGACCTCACGAACTTCGGCCCGAACTGGGCCTGCGCCAGGCTGATGAAGGCCTCGCCGCTGCAGTGCATCGGAATGACGAAGTCGGGGTTGAAGGGTTTCAGCCCTTCGATGGTCTGCTGCAGGTAGGCCTCGGGGTGCGGCGCGAGGTGGAAGCCGCCCAGCACCGCATGGACCTTGTCGATGCCCGAGACCTTCACGGCCGTGCGCACCGAGTTGACGATGCCGCGATGGCCGCACGAGGTCATGATGACGAGGCCGCGCCCCCTGACGTTGTAGACCGTCGCCTGCTCGTGCTCGAAGTCGTCCGGGATGCTCATGGCCACGCGCTTGGCCGCGTTCACCTTCGCCGGCTCGCAGCCGAGCGCGCCCTGCATGCCGACCGACATGCGCGTCGGCGACAGCACCTTCTCGAAACCCTCCGCCGGAATGAAGCCCGTCGTGAAGCCGTGGGACGCGAGCAGCGAGGGCTTCTCGGCGAACGTGACGACGAGGCCCGCCTGCTTGATGGCCTCGCGGTCGAGCGCACCGAACTTGCCGGGATTGCCGGGCACGTTGAGCTCACGCGTGCAGAAGCACTCCTCGCTGCCCATGTAGAAGGGCAGGTCCTTCTTCAGCTTGCCCCGGGTCGCCTCGAGGAAGCCCACCATGCCGCCGAAGTGATCGTAGTGGCCGTGGCTCAGCGCGATGGCATCGAGCTTCGAGGGATCGATGCCGAACAGCGCGAGGTTGTTGAGCAGGGTCTCGGGCGTGTAGCCGAAGTCGAAGAGCACCTGCCGGCTCTCCGCCCCGCGCTGCGATTCGATGTGCCAGGCCAGGCCCCATTCGTTCTGCACCGCGCGCTTCGGCGGCTCTGCCGCGGAAACCGCAAAGCCGAAGCGCTGGATCTCCAGCGAGCCCAGCTTGGTGCTGCGCTCGAAGGCGTGGTGGTAGGAGTCGGTCACGACGCGGATGGCCACCTTGTCGACCTCCGGCACGGTCGAGCCGAGCGGTTCGGCTGCGGCCACTCGGCTGCCGAACAGTCCGCCCGCGGCGGCCGCCGCAATCGACCCCATGCCGGCGCGCAACAGCCGGCGCCGGCCCGAGCTCCCAAGGTACTCACTATCCTGCGCTGCTTCTCGCACCTGCGTTCCCCTGTCAATCGATGACGGGTGATTGGATGCGGTGGGCTGGGCTCACGTCAACTTGCAGTGCAGCATCGAGGCGCGGTCAGCTTTTCGCGGTCGGCTGTCAGGGTTTGCGGCTGCTGAGCAGTCGCTGCACCAGCGGGTGCGCGACCTTCTTCTCCGAGCCGATCGCCCAGAAGTGTTCCTCGACCCCCTCGCACTCGCCGATGCGCCGCACGCCGTAGCGCTCGACCAGGTCCTCGTGGACCATCGCGGCGGCGGGAAAGACGCCGAGGCCGCCGGCACCGAAGGTCTTGAGCATCGCGCTGTCGTCGAACTCGCCGACGACCATCGGCCGGATCTCCTCGCGCTCGAACCACTGATCGATGCGCTGGCGCACCGCGGCCTGCGCGGTGGGCAGCAGCACCGGCACGCGCTCCAGCGACTGCGGGAAGCCGCGGCGCGCCGCCACGTGCAGCGAGGGCGGGGCATACCAGGCGAAGCCCGAGGCGCCGAGTGCATGGCTGTACAGGCGGATGTTCGCGTTCGGCGGCGCTGCCTGGTCGGCCAGCACCAGGTCGATACGGTGCAGCGCCAGGTCGGCGAGCAGTTCGTCGAACGGCGCCTCATGGCAGCGCAGGCGCAGCTGCGGCTCGCCCAGCATCGGCTGCATCAGCGCACGCACCACCAGCTTGGGCAGGCCCGCGGCGATGCCCACCCGCAGGCGCACACCGGGCGTGGTGGCGGCGTCGCGCACGGTGGCCGGCAGGGCCTCGCCGAGCTGGAAGATCAGATCGGCCTGGCGCAGCGCCGCCTGCCCAGCATCGGTGAGCGCCAGGCCACGGCCGGCCGGCTTGAGCAGCGCGTGGCCGAGCGAGCGCTCCAGCTCGCGCACCTGCGCGCTGACGGTCTGCACGGCCATGCCCAGCCGCGCAGCGGCTCGTGCCATGCCGCCTTCCTTGGCCACGACCCAGAAGTAGTACAGGTGCCGGTAGCTGAAGTTCAGGCTCATGCTCAGGTTTTCTCTGAACGACGGTCACGGATTGTCTGCTTTGACCGAAGACCCTCGGCGCCTATCTTGGGCTCACGGTTCAACCCCGAAGGAGGTCGTGCGATGCAAGTGGTCTTCGAGTCCCGTGATCCCGAGGCGGCCCGCCTGCGCGAACTGGCGGTGCACCGCGTGCGCTTCTCGATGCGGCGGCTGGCGTGGTGGGTGCCGCGCGCCAAGGTGATGCTGTCCGACATCAACGGGCCGCGCGGCGGTGTCGACAAACGCTGCCAGGTGGAACTGCGCACCGACGGCGACCGCACCGTGGTCATCACCGCGATCGCCCGCGATTGGCGCAGCGCGATCGACAACGCCCTGGCGCGTGCGGTGCGCGCGCTGGTGCGCATGCTCGCGCGCGGCCGCGCCGGCGGGCAGCGTGCGTTGCCTTCTGCCCGCCGCATCACCGCCGCGGAGCTGTCGTGATGCGCCACTACCTCCGCAACAGCCCGCAGGCCGCGGCGCGCATCGTGGCCCTCGCCGTGCTGGCCGACGGCCACCTCGCGCCGGCCGAACTGCACGTGCTCGAACGCAGCCACGCCCACGAGCGCCTCGGCCTCGCCCGCGAGGAACTGCATGCCGTGCTGCACGGCTTCTGCGAAGACCTGCTGCAGGGCGCGCACCTGGCCTGGGGCGACGCCTGCCGGGTCGATGCGCGCACGCTGTCGCAGCTGCTGGCCGACGTCGACGATCCCGGGCTCCGGCGGACGGTGCTGCAGCTGTGCCTGGACCTCGCCCAGGCCGACGAGCACATCGCCGACGGCGAATCGGTGGTGCTCGAGGCGGTGGTCGAGCACTGGGGCCTGCACCACACGATGTTCAGCCGCGATCCGGCGTCGGCCGATGCAGTGCCCGTCTGAGCGCTGCAGTCAGCTGGATGCGGCAACCACCGCGCTAGCCAGCAGGTCGTCGATCTCCACTTCGCCGTAGCCCAGCTCGCGCAGCAGCGCGCGGGTGTCCTGGCCGATGGCCGGCGGGGCCTCGCGCACCGGCAGGCGCTGGCCGTCCAGCGCGATCGGCAGCAGTGGCGCGCGCGTCTCGAAGGCGCGCCCGGCCGAGCTCGCATCGGCCGGCACCGGCAGTGGCGCCAGGCCGCCGGTGGCCGCCAGGTGCGGATCGTCGAACAGTTCCTCGGGCCGCGTGATCGGCGCGTAGGGCAGGGCGTTGGCCTCGAAGCGTGCAGCGAGCTCCGCGG
>VFQN01008010.1_pt1 | contig 10988 bp, 8 predicted proteins | sample 3512371 | NCBI WGS metagenome assembly VFQN01 (sample SAMN10412370, study PRJNA504923) | tailings metagenome | isolation source: Replicate 2 from Balatoc abandoned mine | place: Philippines: Itogon, Benguet | collected 2017-08-28 | reverse complement strand
AGGCCGTTGCGGTAGGCGAACTCGCCCAGGCCGTTTTCGTAGATGCTGGTGAGCAGGGCGGCCGTGGCCGCGTCGATCGGCTCGCCTTCGATGGCGATGGCCGGCGGCACCGCGGCCTTGTAGTAGCTCACGCCGGCGATGAGGTGCAGCAGGCGCAGCGCCCGCTGCACCGCCGACGCGCGCGCGCCGTCGAGCGCGAAGGGCGCGCCGGGGAAGCGCAGCACCTCGCGCATCACCGGGCCCTCGTCGAAGGCGTAGTCCAGGTGCGCCTCGCCCGTGGCTGGGTCGAAGTGGCAGCCGGTGAATCGGAAGGCGCGGATGGCCTCGCGGTGGAACTCAGTCATCGAGCACGTCCTCCTGCGGCAGCTCGCGCAGGTTGTAGCGGTTGGCCATCACCGCGCCGTAGGCGCCGGCGTGGCCGACCAGGATCACGTCGCCCTCGGCCGTGGCCTCGGGCAGGCGGCGCTGGCGGCCCAGCACGTCGCCGGTCTCGCAGATCGGGCCGACCACGTCGGCCGGCGGGCCGGGCGGCGCATCGGCGCGGCTGAGGTTGGCGATTTCGTGCCAGGCCGAATACAGGGCCGGGCGCATCAGCGCGTTCATGCCGCCGTCGGCGCCGATGCGGCGCTGGCCCTGCTTGTCCACCACCTGGGTGACCGAGAGCAGCAGCGCGCCGGCTTCGGCGACGAGGTAGCGGCCCGGCTCCACCCACAGGGCGTACTGCGGCCAGGCCTGCTTCATTTCCGCCAGCGCGGCGCCATAGGCGGCCAGGTCGAAGGGCTCGGCCTCGGGGTCGTAGGCCACGCCCAGGCCGCCGCCGACGTCGATGAAGCCGACCGTGCCGATGCCGTCGGCCAGCGCCGCCAGCTGCGCGTACACCGCGCGCCAGTGGTCGGCGTCGTGGATGCCGCTGCCGATGTGCGCGTGCAGGCCGGTGATGCGCGCGCCGGCCTGGCGCGCCGCGGCCGCGAACGCCGGCACGTCCTGCGCGGCGAGGCCGAACTTGGCTTCCTTGCCGCCGGTGCGCACCTTCTCGTGGTGGCCGGAGCCGAAGCCCGGGTCCACGCGCAGCACGAGGTCGCGGCCGCGGAACAGGCCCGGCCACTGCGTGAGTGGATACAGGCTGTCCACCGTGACGTGCACGCCGCGCGCCAGCGCCGCCTCCACTTCGGCCCGCGGCGCGAAGCTGGGCGTGAACAGCACGCGATCGGGCGCCAGCGCCGGCATCGTGGCGAACAGGTGCTCGAGCTCGCCGCGCGAGACGCATTCGAAGCCGAAGCCCTCGGCCTCCAGCGCGCGCAGCACGGCCGGGTGCGGGTTGGCCTTGATCGCGTAGAAGCGGCGGTCGATGGCGGGAATGGCGGCCAGCTCGCGGGCGCGTTCGCGCACCGTCGGCAGGTGGTAGAGGTAGCGCGGCGTGCCGCGGGCGGCGACGGCCAGCACGTCCCCGCGGCGCGCCAGCCACCAGGGCGCGGGCCGCGCCGGCGCCGGGTGGTCGATGTGGCGCCAGCTCGGGCCGAACACCGCGGCCTCGGTCACCGGCATCGCGCCCGACTGCGCCAGCAGCGCGTGCAGGCGCGGCAGCATGCCCTCGGCCAGGGCCTCGTCCACGACGAAGGTGAGGTTGAGGTCGTTGGACGACTGCGAGATCAGGTGCACGCGCTCGCGGCCGAATTCCGCCCAGACCTCGCTGAGCTTGTGCAGCAGCGAACGCATGCCGCGGCCGACCAGGGTGATCGCCGCGCAGGGCGCGATGACCTTGACGCGGCAGACCTGGGCCAGGTCGGCGCAGAGCGCGTCGAGCACGTTGGTGTTGACCAGGTTGTCGCTGGGGTCGAGCGAGACGGTGACGTTGGCCTCGGACGAGCCGATCAGGTCCACCGACAGCCCGTGCGCCTTGAAGCGCTCGAACACGTCGGACAGGAAGCCGACCTGCTGCCACATGCCGATGGTTTCCATGGACACGAGCACGATGCCGCGGCGCGAGGAGATCGCCTTGACGCCCGGGATCGTCGCGGCGGCGCCATCGATGACGGTGCCGGCCATGTCGGGGCGCTCGGTGTCGCGGATCCACAGCGGCACCCGTGCCTCGCGGCAGGGATGGATGCAGCGCGGGTGCAGCACCTTGGCGCCGGTGGTGGCGATTTCCTGGGCTTCGGCATAGTCGAGCCGCGCCAGCAGGCGGGCATCGGGCACCTGGCGCGGGTTGGCGCTGAACATGCCGGGCACGTCGGTCCAGATCTCGACGCGGCGGGCGCCGAGCAGCGCGCCGAAATACGCCGCGCTGGTGTCCGAGCCGCCGCGGCCGAGGATGGCGGTGCCGCCGTCGGGCGCGCGGGCGATGAAGCCCTGGGCGATGCGCAGGGCCGGGCCGTCGGCGGCGAAGCGGGCGCGCAGGGCCGCATCGCCTTCGAACCCGCAGCTGGCGGACAGGCGCTTGCTCCAGTCGTTCTGGTTGGGCAGCGGCTGGGCGTGGATCCACTCGCGCGAATCGGTCCAGCCCACGTCCAGGCCCTGCGAGCGCAGGTAGGCGACGCCGAGCGTGGACGAGAGCAGTTCGCCCTGGGCCAGCACCTCGGCCTGCCAGGCGAGTTCGCCGGCGGCGCGGCGCGGGTCGCCGGCGAGCGCGCGCAGGGCGGCCAGGCGCTCGCCCAGCACGGCGGCGGGGTCGAGGCCGAGCTCGTCGCGGCAGAAGGTTTCATGGCGCGTGGCCAGGGCCTCGAGCCGGGCGGCGGTGCCGGCGGCGTCCGCGTGGCCGTCGCAGACGGCCTGCAGTTCGTTGGTGACGCCCGAGACGGCGGACACGACCACCAGCACGCGCGCGCCTTCTTCGTCCGCGCGCCGTTTCATCAGCCGGCCGATCGTGTCCCAGCGTTGGCGTCGGGACACCGAGGTGCCTCCGAACTTCAGGACGATCCAGGTCGGCGCGGGGGCGCCGGCGGGCGGGGCGGGATTCATGGTCGAGGGGTAGGATGGCGGCGGTCGCGCGGCTGCGCGGCCGCGTGAGTGTAATGCACCGCCGCCGCGCGCGGCCGGAACGGAGCCCCCCGATGCATCGCCGTGATTTCCTGCAGCTCGACGTCTTCGCCGACCGGCCCGGCGCCGGCAACCCCCTGGCCGTGGTCCTGGACGCGCGCGACCTCGACACCGCGGCGATGCAGGCGTTCGCGAACTGGACCAACCTTTCGGAAACCATCTTCCTGCTGCCGCCGACCGCGCCGGGCGCCAGCTACCGCGTGCGCATCTTCACCCCGCGCCAGGAGCTGCCCTTCGCCGGCCATCCCAGCGTCGGCGCGGCGCACGCGGTGCTGGAGGCGGGCCTGGCCGAGGCGCGCGGCGGCCGGCTGGTGCAGGAATGCGGCGCCGGCCTGCTGCCGGTGGCCGTGGCCGGCGAGCCCGGCGCGCGCACGATCACCGTGCGGGCGCCGCGCGGCCGGCCCTGCACGCCGCCCGGGCGCGAGGCCGCCCTGGCCATCGCCCTGCCCGCCGCCCTCGGCGCCTTGCCGCCGGCGCTGATCGACAACGGCCCGCGCTGGTGGGTGGTGGAATTGGCCGACGAGGCGACCGTGCGCGGCCTCGTCCCGCCGATGGGCCTGGTCGCCGACTTCACCGAGGCCACGGGCGCGGTCGGCCTGGCGGTGTTCGCCCGCGGCGGCCGCGACGCCGACCTCGTGGTGCGCGCCTTCTGCCCCGCCGACGGCATCCCCGAGGACCCGGTGACCGGCAGCGCCAATGCCGCCATCGCCGCCTGGATGCACCTCAACCAGGCCCTGCCCGCGCAGGACTACGTCGCCAGCCAGGGCCGGGAGCTCGGCCGCGACGGCCGCGTGGCGGTGCACGTGGACGCCGAGGGCGAGGCCTGGATCGGCGGCCAGGTGCAGACCGTCATCCGCGGCAGCGTGGACTGGTAACCTTCGCGCCCCCGACGGGCAGGACGCCCCCATGAACCGAAACTTCGTACAGCTCGACGTGTTCGCCGCCCGCCCGGGCGATGGCAATCCCCTGGCGGTGGTGCTCGACGCCGCCGGCCTCGACGACGCGACGATGCAGGCGATCGCCCGCTGGACGCGCCTGCCCGAGACCACCTTCGTGCTGCCGCCGACGACGGCGGAGGCCAGCTACCGCCTGCGCATCTTCAGCCCGCGCCGCGAGGTGCCCTTCGCCGGCCACCCGAGCATCGGCAGCGCGCATGCGGTGCTGGAGGCGGGCCTGGCGGCGCCGCGCGACGGGATGCTGGTGCAGGAGTGCGCGGTCGGCCTGCTGCCGGTCGAAGTGCGCGGCGAAGGCCGCGAGCGCCGGCTGTCGGTGCGCGCGCCGCGGGCCCGCGTGCTGGAGATCGGCCAGCCCGACGACCGCCGCCTGGGCGCCGCGCTCAAGGGCTACGTGCCGGGCGCGCTGCCGCCGGTGCTGATGGACGGCGGGCGACGCTGGTGGATCGCCGAACTGGTGGACGAGGCCTCGGTGCGCAGCCTGGTGCCGCGCTGGGAGGCGGTATCGGCGCTGGCGCGCGGCCACGACGCGATGGGCCTGTGCGTGTTCGCGCGCACGCCCGGCCGCGACTACGACCTGGTCGTGCGCGCACTCGTGGGCCAGCCCGCGCAGGTGGAAGACGCGGCCTCGGGTGCGGCCAACGCCACGCTCGCCGCCTGGCTGCACCACTGCAACGCCCTGCCCCATGCCGATGGCCGCTACGTCGTCAGCCAGGGCCGCGAGGTCGGCCACGACGCGCGCCTCGAACTGCGCGTCGACGCCGACGGCGAAGTCTGGTCCGGCGGCCAGGTCCAAACCGTCGTCCGCGGCACCCTGACCTGGCCCTGAAAATGGGGTCAGACGTTATTAACGATTGAATCGCGCGCTTGAAGCGTTAATTCCGTCTGACCCTATTTTTGGAAGACGGGGGTGCCGTCGATCCAGGTGGAACGGACCTCGAGCGCGGGCAGCGTCGCCGGATCGGCGGTTAGGGGGTCGCTGCCGAGCACGACGAAGTCGGCGCGGTAGCCGGGCTTCAGCCGGCCCAGTTCCTTGTCCTCGCGCGTGGCGAAGGCCGCGCCGATCGTGAAGCCCTGCAGCGCCTGCGCCGGCGTCAGTCTTTCCTGCGGCCGCCAGCCGCCCGGCGGCCGGCCGGCGCGGTCCATGCGCGTGACCGCCGAATACAGGCCCAGGCGCGGATCCACCGATTCCACCGGGAAATCCGAGCCCAGCGCCAGCGGCACGCCGAGTTTCGCGAAGCTCTGCCAGGCGTAGGCGCCGGCCAGGCGCGCCTCGCCCACGCGTTCGCCGGCCCAGGGCATGTCCGAGGTCGCGTGCGTGGGCTGCATCGAGGCCGTCACGCGCAGCTCGGCGAAGCGCGGCAGGTCGTCCACCGCCACCACCTGCGCGTGCTCGACGCGCCAGCGATGGTCGCCGCCCGCGCGCGTGCCCAGCACCTGCGCGTAGGTGTCGAGCACGATCCGGTTGCCGCGGTCGCCGATGGCGTGGCTGGCCGGCTGCAGCCCGCAGCCGTCGGCCTTGCGCACCGCCGCCAGGAAGGCCGCCGGCTCGGTGACCAGCAGGCCGCGGTGGCCCGGTTCGTCGCTGTAGTCCTCGATCAGCGCGGCGCCGCGGCTGCCCAGCGCGCCGTCCACGTAGAACTTCACGCCGTGCATGGCCAGGCGCCCGCCCGGGTGCGTGTACGGCCCCATCGCGCACAGCGCCGCCAGCGCCGCCGAGTCGCCGTCGGCATAGGCGCGGATGCGCAGCGGCAGCCGGCCCTCGTCGGCGAAGCGGCGCATCAGCGCCAGGTCGGCCAGCGACACGCCCATGTCGTGCACGCCGGTCAGGCCGTGGCGCACCGCCGCCTGCAGCGCCCGCTCGAGCGCCTGCGCGCGCAGCGCCTCGTCCGGCGCCGGCACCACCGCATCCACGAGGGCCGAGGCGGTGTCGATGAACACGCCGGTCGGCCGGCCGCCGGCATCGCGCAGGATGCGGCCGCCCTCGGGCTGCCAGTCGCCCGACAGGTCGCGCGTCACCGCGCGCAGCGCGGCCGAATTGGCCCAGCCGGCGTGGCCATCCACGCGCTCGAGCCAGACCGGGCGGTCGGGGAAGGCCGCGTCGAGGTCGGCGGCGGTGGGAAAGGCCTTCTCCGGCCAGTCGTTCTGGTCCCAGCCACGGCCCAGCAGCCAGGCGCCGGGCGGCAGCGTCGCCTCGAAGGCCTTCAGGCGCGCGATCACCTCGTCCTTGCTGGCCGCGTCCACGAGGTCGGCGCGCAGCAGCGAGAAGCCGAGGTTCATCAGGTGCGCATGCGCGTCCACCAGGCCCGGCACCACGGTGGCGTCGCCGACGTCGACGCGGCGGGCGTGCGGATGCCGCCGCGCCAGGTCCGCCGCGTCGCCGGTGGCGAGCACGCGGCCGTCGTTGCCGAACACCATGGCCTGCACCGTCGGCGCGGCCGGGTCGCCGGTGTGGATGCGCGCGGCGGTGAGCAGGGTTTCCGCGCCGGCGGCGGCCGGCAGCAGGCACAGCAGGGCGAGGGCGAGCGGACGAAGGCGCATGCGAGGGATCCCCGGGAGACTGCGCCGCACCCTACCCGCTCGCCCGGCGCCGGAAAAGCGAAGGGGCCTTCACGGCCCCTTCGTCCCCGCACCCGTCGACCACGCCGGCCGGATCAGCGCTCCGGCGCGACGCTCACCCGGACCGGCAGCGTATCGCCCGGGTGCGCATCAGTGACGGTCTCGAAGACCTGGCCGGCGTATTCGTAGCTGACGCGGTAGCCGACCACCTGCACGTCGTCGCCACCGGTGCGGACCTCGCGGCAGCGCTCGACCATCGGCGCGTGGCGCGGCTGGCCGCGGTAGCCGTAGGCCTGGCGCTCGCGCGCGTCGCGCTCCATGGAATTGCCGACCACGCCGCCCACCACGGCGCCGACCGCGGTCGCGGCGCGGCGGCCGTCGCCATCGCCGACGGTGTTGCCGAGCACGCCGCCGACGATGGCACCGAGCAGGGCGCCGTTGCCGCTGGTGCGCACCGCGCGGCGATCGTAGCGGTCGTCGTAGGGGCCGCCGGCGTAGGCGGGCGCGGGCTCGCGCCAGCACTGCCGGCTCACGCGCGGCGCGCTGCGCTCGACGATCGGATCGACGCTGAGCACGCGGGCCAGGTCGCGGGCCTCGCCGCCGGCGGCGCCGGGGTGGCTGCCATAACCGGCGCCGTAGCCGTCGCGATGGTCGCCCGCGTAGCGGCCGTCGTAACCGTCGTCGTAGGCCTCGTCGTAGCGGTCGTCGTAACCCGCCTCGTAGCCTGCGTCGGCGTAGGGATCCTCGCCGTAATACTGCGCCTGCGCCGCACCCGCGGCACCCAGCAGGACCAGGGCGAAGGTGGTGGACAAGGAACGATTCATGGCGGGCTCCGGGGCGCCGGGAGTGGCGCCCGCGCATCCTCCGGCCGCCCCGCCCAATCCGCCCTGAATCCGGACCGCCGGGGCGGGGGCGTTCAGCCCGGCGAAAGCGGGCGCGGATCAGCGCGCGGCGACGGCCGCGACGGCCCAGGCCAGGGCCCGCTCCGCCAGCGCCGGCGCGCAGCGGCCGAGCAGCGGCGCGACGTGGCCGCCGGGCTCGCGCCACAGGCTGGCGCCCAGCGCGGTGGCCAGCGCGGCCGAGGCCGCCGGCGGCACGTCTTCGTCCGCCTCCGAGGCGACCACCAGCACCGGGCAGGCGGGCCGCGGCAGGTCGCGGCCGGCGCGGGCCTCGGCGAGCACGCGGCCGGATTCGTCGCGCCATCGCCGCCAGGCCCAGGCGCAGGTGGCGTCGTCGGCGTCGGGTGCCAGGGCGCGGCGGGTCCCGGCCAGCGAGGCGGTGGCGCCCCAGGGCACGATCGCCGGCGTATCGCGCGGCGGCAGCCCGGCAGGCGGCATCGGATTGACCAGCACCAGCGCGTCGGCGAACTCCGCCGCGGCGAGGGCGAGCAGGCCGCCGAGGCTGGCGCCGACCAAGAGGCGCGGGCCCGGCGCGTCCGCACACGCCGTGCGCACCTGGGCGAGGTAGTCATCCAGCGAGGTGGCGGCCAGGCCACCGGCGGCCGGCACCAGGTCCGGCGCATGCACCCGCAGTCCCGCGGCCGACAGCACGCGCCGCCAGCCGACCCATTCCCAGCCGCCGGCGCCGGCGCCGTGCACCAGCACGGCGCTGGCCAAAGGCGCGCACGCGCCCCGACCGGCCAGGCGCGCGCCCGCGCCGGGCGGGGCCGCCGGCGACTCAGGCAAGCGCGGCATCCAGCGTGACCGGCACCGACAGCACCTTCGAGATCACGCAGTTCTGCTTGGCGTTGTCGGCATGGGCGGCGAAGGCCGCGGCATCGAGGCCGGGCACCGCGGCGCGCACGATCAGGTGGATGCCGGTGACGTGCGGGCCCGGGTCGGTGGCCATCGAGACTTCCGCGCGGGTGTCGATGCGCGTGGCGACCACGCCGGCGTTCTGCAGGATGAAACCCAGGGCCATCGAATAGCAGCCGGCGTGGGCGGCGGCGAGCAGCTCCTCGGGGTTGCTGCCCTTCTCGTCGCCGAAGCGGGTGCCGAAGGAATAACGGGTGCCGTCGAACAGACCGCTCTGCGGCGTGCTCATGCGGCCCTGGCCGGTCTTGAGGTCGCCTTCCCAGAAGGCGGTGGCATGGCGCTTGAATCCCATGGCGGTTCTCCTTGGCGGGCCGCGGCGCGGCCGGGCGGCCAGTGTAGTCCCGCCCGCGCCCCGGGTTGACCCGGCCCGGCGGTGGTGGAAGGCTGGTCGCCCCCGGCCCCCGGCCGGGCGTCCGCCATGACCGACGCGCGGTCGCGCACAGACGACCGATGAAGGCAGCGCCATCGCGCCGCCGACCATGACGGCCCAACCACCCACCCACGGGAGGAACGGCCTCATGTCGTACAGCACTTCGCAGATCCGCAATGTGGCCCTGGCAGGCCACTCCGGCGCCGGCAAAACCACCCTGTTCGAAGCCCTGTTGCATGCCGGCGGCGCGATCCAGGCGGCAGGCAGCCTCGAACGCGGCACCACGGTGTCCGACTTCGACCCGATGGAAAAGGCGCGCGGGCACTCGCTCAACACGGCGATCGCCAGCACCGACCACGCGGGCATCCACGTCAACCTCATCGACACCCCCGGCTACGCGGATTTCCGCGGGCCCACGCTCAGCGCCTTCTCGGCGGTGGAAACCGTGGCCATCGTGGTCAACGCCGCCGCGGGCATCGAATACGGCACGCGCCGCATGATGGACTACGCCCGCCAGCGCAACCTCTGCCGCGTGCTGGTGGTCAACAAGATGGACGCCGAGCCCGGGCGCCTGGCCGCCCTGCTCGAGGACATCCGCGAGGCCTTCGGCCCCGAATGCCTGCCCATCAACCTGCCCGCCGACGGCGGCACGCGGGTGGTGGACTGCTTCTTCACCCCCGCCGGCGAGTCCGACCTCGGCCCGGTGGCCGATGCGCACCAGCGCATCATCGACCAGGTGGTCGAGATCAACGAGCAGGTGATGGAGCGCTACCTCGAGGTCGGCGAGGAGGGCCTGAGCGGCCAGGCCCTGCACGACGCCTTCGAGCAGTGCCTGCGCGAGGGCCACCTGGTGCCCGTGTGCTTCGTGTCCGCGCGCACCGGCGCCGGGGTGAAGGAACTGCTGGACCTGGCCGAGAAGCTCTTCCCGAACCCGCTGGAAGGCAACCCGCCGCCCTTCGAGAAGAACGGCGCGCCGATCACCGCCGTGCCCGACCCGGCCGCGCACGTGATCGCCGACGTCTTCAAGATCGTCAACGACCCCTTCGTCGGCAAGCTCAGCGTGTTCCGCGTCTTCCAGGGCACGGTGCGCAAGGACAGCCAGCTGTTCATCGACGACGGCCGCAAGCCCTTCAAGGTCGGCCACCTGTTCAAGCTCAAGGGCAAGGAGCACGTGGAGATCGAGCGCGCCATCCCGGGCGACATCGCCGCGGTGGCCAAGGTGGAGGAGATCCACTTCGACGCCGTGCTGCACGACAGCCACGACGAGGACGACATCCGCCTGCGCCCGATCGAATTCCCCAAGCCGATGTTCGGCCTGGCCATCGAGGCCGCGACGCGCGGACAGGAGCAGAAGCTGGCCACCGCCCTGCACAAGCTGGCCGAGGAAGACCCGGGCTTCCACGTCGAGCACCACGCCGAGCTCAACGAGACCGTGATCCGCGGCCTGGGCGAGCTGCACCTGCGGGTGATGCTGGAGCGCATCAGGGAGCGCTACGGCGTCGAGGTGGTGACGCGCCCGCCGCGCATCGCCTACCGCGAGACCATCTCGGCGCCGGCCGACGGTCATCACCGGCACAAGAAGCAGACCGGCGGCGCCGGCCAGTTCGGCGAGGTCTTCCTGCGCGTCGAGCCGCTGGCGCGCGGCAGCGGCTTCGAGTTCGTGGACGCGGTCAAGGGCGGCACCATCCCCGGCCAGTTCATCCCGGCCGTGGAAAAGGGCGTGCGCCAGGTGCTGCAGGGCGGCGCCGTGGCCGGCTATGCGATGCAGGACGTGCGCGTGACCGTGGTCGACGGCAAGTACCACAGCGTGGACTCGAAGGAAGTGGCCTTCGTCGCCGCCGGCAAGCGCGCCTTCCTCGACGCCGTGCTCAAGGCCCGGCCGCAGGTGCTCGAGCCCATCGTCGACCTGGTGGTGAGCGCGCCCGAGCAGCACATGGGCGACATCACCGGCCAGCTCGCCGGCAAGCGCGCGCGCATCAACGGCACCGACGCCGGCCGCGGCGGGGAGATCGTGGTGAAGGCGCAGGTGCCGCTGTCCGAGCTCACCGACTACGCGGCCGAACTCAAGGGCGCGACGGGCGGCCGCGGCCGCTACGACCTGGAGTTCAGCCACTACGAGCCGGTGCCGCCGAACGTGCAGAAGCAGCTGGCCGAGGCCTACAAACCCCGCCACGAGGACGACTGACGTTTCTTTCCGGTCGTCCGTGGGGTTTCGTCGTGGCGCCGGCGCGCTGCGAGGGGGACTCCCCGTCGGCG
>VFQN01008009.1_pt1 | contig 10989 bp, 9 predicted proteins | sample 3512371 | NCBI WGS metagenome assembly VFQN01 (sample SAMN10412370, study PRJNA504923) | tailings metagenome | isolation source: Replicate 2 from Balatoc abandoned mine | place: Philippines: Itogon, Benguet | collected 2017-08-28 | reverse complement strand
CAAATGGCTCCCTGGATTTCCATTCCGGAGGTTCGGGAGCCATGGCGCGAACGCGATCGACCGCAAAGGCCAGTTGCACATAAGCCGGCTGTTCACACCAGAGCGTCCCATCATTGTCGAAAGTCGCGATTCGCTCTGCCACCGGCACAAAATCGGCCGATCCTTCCCTGGTGACTCTGTCCACAAACGAGAGAATCGCAGTCCTGGCGGGGCCGTCATTCCAGGAGGGCAGCGGTGTCTCCCGCGTTGGTGGTTGTGCTGTCACAGGGCTCAGGCTTGCCTGTGACAGCACGATGAGAACTCCAATCGCACAGCGAATCTTCAGCACCAGTTTCTTCATGGCCATCGTCAACCTGCAGGAACTATCGTTGTGCTGATGGAACCGTTCGCCGTGCGACCGCAGAATTCACGATGGAACTTGATGTCACACGTCCAGGAAACCTTACTCTGCAAAATCTTTGGGATCGATCCCCTTCTTTTTCAGCAGTCCCTTGATATCCTCGATCGTCTCATACCGTTGAATCGTCAACGGGCCGGTATAGGTTTCGCTTTGCAGCTTGCGGGGGGGGTATTCACTGTAGGTTTTCATCAGATCCCCGGCAGCCTTGTTGAACAGGGGCAGCGTCCAGGTTTTCTCGGTGAAACTGTTCATGAACAGATCGTAGCGTTCTTGGGGATCTTGCCAGAGGTCGTAAACGGCAGGCACGGTGGCGACATACTTTTCCGGTCCGCGCCATCCCAGTTCCGGAGCAGGAGCTTCACTCCCGGCCATCGCCCCGTTGTCACCACGCAGGTTGTAGACGGCCTTCCATTTGCCGACCCGAATCGCACCGGGCGACAGTTCGGATTCGGTGAAGAAGAACCAGGTTTTGCGCGGCCAGCCGTCTTCGCCCTTGAACAGCGGAGTCATGTCGTAACCATCGAAGACGGTCGGCTGGCCTTCCCGGTCTTCCTTGGGAAGTTCAACGCCCGCGACCGCAGCGAACGTCGTCAGCATGTCCAGGCCGCCGGCGATTTCGTGAGATTCCGAACCCGGAGCAATCACGCCCGGCCACCAGGCAATCGCCGGAACCCGGCTGCCGCCCTCACGGCAGGAACCTTTTGTGCCCCGGAACGGCGTGTAACCGGAATCGGGATGCACGTCCTGCCAGGTGCCGTTGTCGACCGTGTAAAACACGAGCGTGTTCTTGTCGATGCCGAGTTCGCGGACCTTGTCCATGATTTCCCCGATGTGGTGATCCAGTTCCACCACAGAATCCGCGTACTTGCTTTTAGCCGGGGACGCGCCTTTGAACTTTTTGGCGGGAATGTTCGGCTGATGATTCTTCCCGAAATTAATGCTCATCAAAAAGGGCTTGTCCTCTTTGGCCAGCTTCTCCAGGTATTCCACTGACACCCTGGTGGTCATCACGTCGATTTCCGTGATGTTGCTGTCGTCGATTTTGGCGACCTCGCGCGTTGGACCGCCGGCTTCCCCTTCCAGCAGACCGGTGGTGATCTTCTCAAAAGCTTCGCGAATCTTCGGGCTCATATCCGGATTGAAAGATTCCAGCGGATACGTATACGCATTCAGGTGATAAAGAAACGTATTGCGCATCACGTCGAAGCCGTGAGCGATGGGCATGGCGTAATCCGCTTCTCCCAGATGCCACTTCCCCGCGAAGAACGTGTTGTAGCCTGCCTTTTTCAACACCGACGCATAAGTCCACTCTGCCGCGGGCAATCCGCCTCCCTGGCCCTGAAAGGCCACGGTAGTCATGCCGCTGCGGTTCGGAATGCGGCCGGTAATCATGGCAGCGCGTCCCGGTGTGCAACTCGGTTGTCCATAAAAGGACCAGAACTGCAGCCCCTCCCGCGCCAACCGGTCAAAATTCGGAGTGGGCATGCCGCGACCGGCCCCGCCTCCATAGCAACCGAGATCGCCATAGCCCGTATCGTCCGAGATCAGCACAATAATGTTCGGTTTGCCTTGCGCGAGTGACGACCCGCAACTGGCAACCACGACCATGAGAGCGGCGAGCAACTGTCGTTTCATGATGGAACGTGCCTCACAGAAAAGAAGAGGTGCCACAAGCCGGTGGCGGGAATGCGATCTCCGGCCAGGTGCGCACTTCGCAGGGATGAGAAGTTCCCGGAATCGCTCATTCGTGAATGTCGTGAAGTGCAGCGTCAGCATGCCACACCCCGCGCAGGGATTCCAGTGAATCCGGAGTCGATGCGAGATTTTGCAGAGCGTCGTGTCGGGGATGCAGGACCGCGATGTGAGGTTTACTTCGTCAGGCCAGTCAACGTACGACGGAGGGTGTACCCAGGGCTTGTTGAAGACTCAGGGCTCTACACAATTCCTTGCGAGCGGATGGCGATGCGCTGCGGATCGGAATGACGCCGGGTTGCGATGCCGGCAGGCAGTTCCGGGCGGGTAGAGGTTTCGGTCGTTAGCAGGGCGACCAGGCGGCAGAGATCGTCTTCGTTGATGTCCACGAAAGAGTCGATCTGCCGCAGGGCTGCGACGACCGCTTCGTGAGAGATCGCCGTCTGTGGCTTGCGGCTGCGGGCAGTGACCAGGCAGGCCGGATAGCGTCGCCAGGGAAACGGGGCATTCAGGCAGATCGCCAGCAGGACCATCGCGGCGGCATTCAGGAAGACGGGACAGAAAACAAACTGGAAGCCCATGCCGGCAATCGCAGGTCCGCCGATGACTGCTGTGAGCGCCGTCGCTCCCCCCGGAGGGTGGATGCACTTTAACTGGTGCATCGCGCCGATTGACAGACCAACCGCACAACCGGCCGCCAGGCTCTGCTGGGGAATCAGCTGGGCGCAGGCGACACCGATGGTGGCGGACAGCAGGTGTCCGCCCAGCACGGGCCAGGGCTGCGACAGCGGACCGTGCGGCACACCGAACACAAGGACTGCCGTGGCTCCCATCGAGGCCACGAGCAGTAATCCGCTGCCGGTCGGCAGACAGGACTGACAAACGACTGTGATGGTCAGCAGCGCGAAAAAGCCGCCCAGGGCAGAGACCAGTTTCTCCTTGCCACTGACCGGGTCAATTTCCACGTCGCCCCATCGCCAAAGCCACATCATTCGGGAGCGCTCCGAAGGCAGTGTCTGGACGAACGGTCAAGCAGGTGGCGGACGATATCTGTTTAAACAGGTGATGTCAAGCCGCTGGACGTCGAGGGTCGGAAATAGCAGCGGCTTGTCGCTCTGCGGCCTCCTCAAATCTGCGAGCGAATTCAGCGGAGGAGCGTCCTTCCGGGAGATCAGGCCAGGATTTCATAGCCGGTGGCCAGCGCCGGTTCTGGTATCCGGGTCAGATACGTGCCGTCCGGCAGCCGGGCGGGCAGGGGCCGCACACAGATGTAGCCAATCCACCCGAACCAGCCGCAGAGACCGACGACGATCGGCCACAGCCAGGAACGGTTGCCGTAGATCCGCACCTCGCGGCGACGGCAGGCAAACCCGCAGGTGATGCCGATCGCGAGTGCCACCAACAGCCAGGTGCCAGTCAGGTCGAACATCCGCCGGAAGCGGGTGGCGTAATCGCGGGGATCACCGTCCCAGGCCATGGCGCTGGGACCGATCGCCAAACCGATGAATGGAACCAGCGGAGTTGGCACTGCCAGATACACATTGTAGAAACTGATCGGGATATCGCCCATTGTCGCCAGGGTGCGTGTTTCGGTGCGGATCAATTTCCCGTCGGGTTGGAACCATTGAATCTCACAGGAGTAGGGTTGCGAGGGATCAACGCGATCTCGAAAGTAGGACAGGATGATTCGCTCTCCATTGTTTGCTTCTCCGTAAACACTTCCAGTGCAGGGCGGTGGCTGGAGTGGTAACGGCAGTCGTGTTTCGGCGAGCGTCCGGGGATCGATGATGCGCAGCTCCTCTGGCGTCCGTAGTAATAACTGCAGCAAGCGGCGGCCATCCCGGTTCGCTTCCGTCTGATAGAGAGCAATGGCATCGTCGGATTGAAGCAAGGGCTTGACCTGACGCTGCGACAAATCGATTTCGTAGACCGTGCCTTCTGAGAGAATCCACAGTCGTACCCCCTCAACGTTCGCGAAACGTGGGGCAGACCGTTGCTGATGCACCGGTTCATAGACGTCCTGGTAAAACCAGTGCTGGGCGTGACTACTGGCCACAGCGCCGATCCATAAATTATAACTGTCTCCCCAGGGAATCAGAAAACGATCTGCGGGAGCAACGGGGTTCGGAGTAAATCCTTTACGTCCCACAAAGCCTGTTTTTTGACGAGACAGGGAATTGAAGCCCACGAAGCAGAGTCGCTGCGGATCCTCTGCGGAGACTTCCAGATACCAATAAGTCGGCGGGGTTCCTCTGTCTTCAATCGGGACCAGCCGTCGACCCCAGGGCGGTACGCTCACCGTCTTTGAGCCCAATGGAGATGTCGATGCAGTCACCAGATTCATAAATTCCGTGGGGATTTGATCCGGTGAAACCCTGGTGTCATCCAGCCGATAGTACTCAAGTGAGTCAGCCCAGGTCTCGCCTGCCTGACGGGTATTTCGCTGGATCAAAACCTCGCCGTCTTTTGTGATCTGAATCGACTCGGCGGTCGCGGTACCTGTCCAGAGGGGTTGCAATAGCGTGCCAACCCATAGCATACACACCAGATGCACCAGGCCATAACCCAGCGTCAGCATCACGAACAGCAAACCAGGCGACAGCCGGAAACGGGACATAGCAGATACTTTCAGTTCATAACGAACCGGACTTTTCGATCAGCCGTAAGCGTCAGCAACGGGCACGGAATTTCCTGCGACTCGGCAGAATTAAATGCCCGTCGCTGACCCTTACGGCTCGTGAATTCATTTTGAAAATCAAACTCTTACGGATATTCGCGCACCCGGGCTTCGTTCAGAATCAGCACCATTAACCCGGCTGACAGCAGCAGAAGGTAGAGATAGCCCCAGAGCATGCTCCCGAGGCCGTTCTTGCAAAACAGCGAGATAGCAACCGTCGCGACCAGCGGCAATAACCGCGAGCCGATCCAGCGAGCCGGCCGCAGACCCGTGAAGAACGCTCCCAGGTAACAGGTCGCCGCCACGACCAGACTGCGCCACCAGGTTTCCGACATCGACCACTCAAACGGACTGGCATGCGTCCCGGGGTATGCGGCCCACAGGCAGTAGATCAGCAACGGAATCGCTCCGACAACCACCAGAATCAGGCCCCCGGCCGCCAGCTTTCCCAGAAAAATCTGTGTGCGCGGGGCAGGTCGATGCAAGAGAAACAGCGTGGTCTGTCGGAACGATTCCCATAACGTCTGATGGAAACCGCAAACGATCGCAACCAGCACGACAATCGTGGTGAACAGGTTTTCGCGGTTACCGGAAAGGAGAGGAATTTCTGTCTGGCGGCCGTTACTCATCCAGGCAACCAGCGGGAGATTCATTCCTTCTCCAATCACATGCAGCATCACCAGCAGCGCGAACGCTGCGTACAAACTGCACTCACGCAGTTCTTTCCACAACAAGGCGGTCCACATCGGGCGTCTCCCGGGCAAAACTGGGGATCGGGCGGCGTGAGCCGCGGGTGTATTCGATGAAGGCGTCTTCCAGGTTCAGTTCCACCACGTCGACCCAGCGCGGCTCGCAGGCGTCAACGATCGCCTGCTGGGCAGGGCCCCAGTGGACGACGACCAGTTCCCACTGCAGGCCGATGCGCCGCCAGGCGACGAGACCGTCGCAGCCGGGGAAGTCGGGCGGAATGTCGTCGAATTCGACGACGACTTTGCGGATCGCATCGCGAAAGGTTTCCGTCGGGCAGTCGACCCGCAGCACGCCGTCGACCATCACGCCGATCCGCGAAGCGACCCGTTCGACGTCTGCCAGCACATGCGAACTGAAAAAGATCGTTCTGCCGCGAGTCTGGATGATCTGGATCAGTGCTTCCAGAAAGTCGCGACGGACAACGGTATCCAATCCCAGCGTAGGATCATCGAGGATCAGCAGTTCCGGGTCCGGGGCCACCGCCAGGGCCAGTGAGACCTGTGCCTGTTGACCGCGCGATAACCGGCCGCACTTCTGTTTCGGTGAGAGTTCAAAATGGTCGAGAATCTCGTCGACCAGTTTCTGGTCCCATTGTGTGTAGAAAGACCGCGTGAAGCGGACCATTTCCCGGATCGACATCCAACCGTAGAGCGGGTGTCCTTCCGCCATGTAGGCGACCCGCGCCTGGGTCGCCGGCGGTAGCGCTGCCACATCATCCCCGAGCAGCAGGCAGCGGCCGTGGTCGGGGCGGACCATGCCGGTCAGCATCTTGATGGTAGTCGACTTGCCGGCGCCGTTCCGTCCGAGGAAGCCATACACGCAGCCGGTGGGAATGCGCAGATTCAGGTCGCGCACGGCCCAGCGCGGCCCGTAGGCTTTGGACAGCTGCTCGGTCACAAGGGCATCGCTCTCGCTCATGATTCATTCTGCCATTGAAACTGTGCGATTTTGTCCTGGAACAGAGTGCTCACTTCATCGGCCGTGAAGCCCATCAGCACGGCTTCCGTGAAGAAACCGTCCAGCAGGGTCAAAAGCCGCTCACGGCGGGCTTTCTTTGTCAGGTCACTACCGGGCTGCGCGACATACACGCCCAGGCCTTGCCGCGTGACCAGCAAGCCGTCGCGCTCCAGCTCGCTGTAGACCCGGGCCACGGTATTGGGATTGATGACCAGCTTTCGCGACAGATCCCGGACGGACGGCAGTTTGCCATTCGGCTTGAGCCGTCCACGGGCGATCGCGGCCCGGATCTGATCGGCGACCTGCCGATAGATCGGAATCCGGCTCGTGGCGTCCACATGAAAATCCATAAGTGCCTCACCAACTGTTCTACGTCATTTAATACAGTTGATGTCGACAGGTCAAGAGGCTGTTGTCAGGAAATTTAATCTCTCGAAGACGGGGCAGGAGGATGTCGCTTCCAGGACTGGCTCGATCCAGGAGCCAACAGACTGCGACGGAATCGTTGTTGCCCACTGGCGGGAGTGTTGGCGGTGTGATGTGAAACGCGAGTGGGATCTGGAGGGAGAGAGAGGCCAGTCGAGGTCTGCCGGTATGTCCGGGAGAAAAGCACGCCGAACAAGCGGGGACGGGAGCGCGACCGGCGGCCTGCATGCCATTGGACTGCGGGGGAATCGCCCCGGGTCTCTGTCTGGCAAGGAAATGCGAACGGAGCGTTTTTCAGGAAGACTGACAGGAAGACTGAACGGGTTGCCCGAGTCGCAGGGGAGGGCAGCCCCTGCGACCCGGTTGGAGGTAAGTCGTAAATCGTCCGGACAGGTTGCGGATTACGGCCATTCCGGAGTACGAATGGCCGAAATCGTAACGTTGACTCCGCGCGCCCCGGTAATCCCGCCACGGGTTCCGGAGACCTGTGTAATTTTCCAGGTGGCACTGGCGTCAGCCACATTTCCTTCTGCGAGCGCCTTGTCCAGTTTGCCGAGCGCTGCCTGTAATGCTTTCTGAAGGTCTCCTTCCGGAGATTCGCCTTCAAACAGACGCGATTTTGCCACCGCTTCCGCCGCCCCTTTGTTCGAGAGCATTTTGACCATAACGCCATTTCCAGAGCCGTGGATCCGCACACCCTTCAGCCACGGGGCTTCCGACGTGTACTTCTTCCAGCGATTGGACGCGGAGACCGGCGTGATCACCTGTGTGGCTGCTTCTCGTGGCGGAGTGGCCGTCAAATAGTAGTCCTGAATCCCGTCTGCAGGCGGTGTGACGTAGTGAGCTCGTATCAGCATCACATTCGAGTAACCACCCGTCGGCACATTGCCGGTCACCGAAACCACCAGATTCGGCGGATTGATTTCCTCCTCAACATATTGGACTTTGGTGATTTCCGGGACGATGACTGGTTGCGACTCCTCTGCAGCGGTCGCGTCAATCGCACACAGCGACGCTCCGAGCAAGATCATCCGGATTGCGAAGGTTCCTGCCATCATCATGTTTCCCCTCAGGTACGCGAGCGACGGGTTCAATTTCCTTCGATACGGATCGAAGGTTCAGTGTTTGTTTGTACCCTTCCTAGGCTTCGTGTGCAACTGGCAGCTATGGGGAATTCCTGCAGCCCAGAGGATGAGTAAAGCAGCCAGCGGGAATGTCGTATTACAGGCGCGATATGCGCTTGTCGCGGATCGTCAGCAAGGAACAGAGGGGCGCTGACTGTTCATGCCCGCGAGTCAAGCCTTTCTCACGGTCAGGATCAGTGCAAGCTTCGGGCAGGAACATCATTTTGCCTGATCGCAAGCTGATGAATTACGGTAGAGGATTACAGGGAGATATCTTGTTACCAATAATCACGGATTCAGAGTGTCAGGCCGGCATATTGCGATTACAGACCGGGCAGCTGGCACGCGATGTTGGTGTCTGACAATTCAGGACGAGGCTTTCGATTAAATATGCGTCTGTTTCTGCTGCCAGTCCTGTTGCTGAGCCTGCTCGGAGCATACTTTCTCTTCTGCTGCCATCGCGTTCGCGCCTCGACCAGTATCACGTTTGATGAAAAGTTCTATCTCAACTGTGGCCTGCAGACCGTCCATGATGGCGTCGTGGACCCGCGGCTGGCGGCGGAAGGCGTGGCGCCGCTGCCGGTGCTGATCACTTATGTGCCGGCGCTCTGGTTCCAGTCACGGGAAGCCAGGCCGGAGATGTGGGAACCGGGGTTGAATGACCGGCAACGGATTTCCGGTCCCCGGCTGTTGAACCCGATCCTGGTCGGGTTGCCGTTGATTGGACTGGTCTTCGTCTGGCTGGCCCGGCGGCGGGGGATACTGACGGCGACCGCCGGGACCGCGGTGCTGGTCTGCTCACCGACGATCACAGCGCACGGCGCGCTGGCGACGACGGATCTCTGCAGTGCGCTGTTCAGTCTGATCGCAATCCTCACGACGGGCTGGTACGTGAAACAGCCGTCCGGACGACGATTGTTCTGGCTCGCACTCGCCCTCGCGGCAGCGATGTCGGCCAAATATTCTGCAGTCTTCCTGTTGCCGGTCATTGGACTGATGTTGTTCTGCAGTCGTTTCCGCACGCAACGGGACGCCACGGGCGGATCGATCATGTCCGTCTTTCCGGGGGCACTGGGCTGGTCGCTGGGGCGCTATGCACTGCTGTGGCTGATGTTTCTGCCGCTGTGGCGGGGCATGCATGGCTTCGGTTTTACCGGGCCGCTAAAGAATGTGCCGCTGGCAGAGACGCCGGACGATTCTCCGTGGGTAAAACTGCTGGGCCGCGGCCCGGTCGCCGACTGGATCATGGATCGGGCACACGAGGACTGGTATCGTCCGGCCCCGGTGGCAGGCGTCCTGTTTCAGTATCTCCACAATCAGGGCGGGCATGTTTCGTTTTTAATGGGACAGCGTTCGCAGAACGGCTGGTGGTATTACTTCCCCTGCGCGTTTGCGTTCAAAAGCACTCCGGTCGAGTTGCTGCTGACCTGTGCCCTGGCGGGTCTGTTGCTAATGACGCTGCGACATCCCGTTCGTGCCTGGACGATGCTGGACGCAGATCGCCAGGTGATGTTGTTATCACTGGTGGTTGTGATCGCGCTGGCAATGTCCGCACACATCAACATCGGGCACCGGTATCTGATCCTGCTGTATCCGCTGCTGATCATGCTGGCATTCGACCGGTTGGGTGCCTCGTGGGGAGAACAACCGTGGCGACCGATTGCCCTCGCGCTGCTGCTCGTTGCGGGGCAGGCGGCGAGCCACCTGCCGATCGGACCGTATGACCTGGCCTATTTCAATCGCCTGGCCGGCGGACCGGAGCACGGCTGGCGACTGCTGGTCGATTCCAACATCGACTGGGGGCAGGATCTGCCGGCCTTGCGGCAGGAACTGGAACGCTTGCAGCCGGCGCGGCCGGTCTTGCAATACTTTGGCAAGGCGATTCCGGCCGCTTACGGAGTTCAGGCGGAGCCCCTGACAGATCTGCAGCAGCAACTTGATGACTACGACTTGCTGGCAGTTTCCGTCAGTTGCCTCCAGGGGCTCTACATCCCCGGTGATGATCCCCTGCGGGAATTTCGGGAACTGCCCCCCGACGGACGCGCCGGCTATTCCATCCGCCTGTATCGCCTGGATTCTCCGGCCCGAAAAGCGCTGTTTCGTCGGGCTGTTGCGCGGCTGCGAAGTTGACCAGCGGTGACGTTGCCGGGCGTGGACGTTGAGCGGCAGGGACGTTGACAGGCGGTGAACCGGAAGTGATGTCTGCCACTCGACCAGTTGATTCACGTGACGACGCATCTTTGCTGCAAGTCATTTTTTGACGGGCCGCCCGGGAAACTGATTCCAAAGCACACATCTGACCCCAACCCGTAGCGGAAGTCTTGAAGTTGCGCCTCTGACTGCCACAAGAGACGGACGGACAGGGACGCTGTCATCGAACGGCTGTATTCACAGGGTTTTGAGCCCCGGAAGGGGCGGCAGATCATAGCCGCGGGTGTCAACCCGCGGTAACGCCTGCTAATCCCTGCTCCAGACACGATCAGATGCCTGTAAAACACAACATCAAAAAGTGCCAGCGACGAAGTCGACAGGACTTTCTCGCTGGCGATTCGGGCTGGTGAATCATCCGGCTTGAAAACGGGGGCGACACAATTCCGGCAAAAATTCCGGGCGATGTCGAACCGCGCGGTCTCCAGGCGATTACAGGGTGAACCGCAAAGCTGCTGATGTCCTGCTGTCAGGAGCTCCCTGCCAGATTTCCTGAGTCGAATCTCCCGAACAGCGACCGAAAAAGGAACACTTCCATGCCCTCAACCGTCCGTCTGCATCGCGTGCTGACTGCCCCCGCGGAACGAATTTACCGGGCCTTTCTTGATCCGGACGCCATGGCAAAGTGGCTCCCGCCGCATGGCTTCACCGGCAAGGTTCATCAACTGGACGCCCGGGTCGGCGGCAGTTACCGGATGTCCTTCACCAATTTCTCGACCGGTCACAGCCACTCGTTTGGCGGCGAGTATCTGGAA
>VFQN01008008.1_pt1 | contig 10990 bp, 10 predicted proteins | sample 3512371 | NCBI WGS metagenome assembly VFQN01 (sample SAMN10412370, study PRJNA504923) | tailings metagenome | isolation source: Replicate 2 from Balatoc abandoned mine | place: Philippines: Itogon, Benguet | collected 2017-08-28 | reverse complement strand
GTTGCGGTGGTCGCCGCGCCAGTAGGCGCCGGCCACCTTCATCAGCTTGAAGTGCCTGAGCTTGCCCGTCGAGGGCACGTGCGGGCCGCGGCAGAGGTCCTCGAACTTCCCTTCGCGGTACAGCGAGACGTCCTCGCCGGCCGGGATGCTGGAGATGATCTCGGCCTTGTAGTGCTCGCCCAGCCCCTTGAAGTAGGCCACGGCCTCGTCGCGCGGCAGCACGCGGCGCTCGACCTTCTCGTCCTTCTTGGCCAGCTCGGTCATCTTGGCCTCGATGGCCGCCAGGTCCTCGGGCGTGAAGGGACGCTTGTACGAGAAGTCGTAGTAGAAGCCGTTCTCGATCACCGGACCGATGGTCACCTGCGCATCGGGGAACAGCTCCTTGACGGCATAAGCCAGCAGGTGCGCCGTCGAGTGGCGGATGACCTCGAGGCCCTCGGCATCCTTGTCCGTCAGGATGGCGAGCGTCGTGTCGGCGTCCATGCGGAAGCTGGTGTCGACCACCCTGGCGGCATCGCCCTGCCCCACGCGGCCGGCGATCGCCGCCTTGGCCAGGCCGGGGCCGATGGACGCGGCCACCTCGGCCACCGTGACCGGGCCGGGAAACTCGCGACGCGAACCGTCGGGCAACTGAATCGAGACCATAGCAAGACTCCGAAAAACAAAAGGCGCGGACCGTGCCGCGCCTTGGATGAACAGGGACGAAAGACGAAGATCGACGCGCGCAGCTCCGCTAGACCTTCCGGGTCCAGCGCGTAGTCCGCGGTGTCATAACCGTCATGCCTTTCTCGCCCTTGCTGGTGTGTTCGAAGCCCGCATTGTATTTCAGTAGCGGTAGACCTGGTCGCCCTCGATGCGCACCCGGTCGCCGACGCGCAGCTCGGCCAGTTGCTGGTAGTCGAAGCTGCGCACCTGGCCGTGCTGGGTGACGATGCTCACGCGGTAGAAGTCGCGCGCGCCGCGGTTGTTCTTCTCGATCTGGTTGCCGATGATCGCGCCGCCCACCGCCCCCACGGCGGTGCCCGCGGCCTTGCCCGACCCGCTGCCGATCTGGCGCCCGACCACGGCACCGATCACGCCGCCGAGCAGTGCGCCACCGCCGGTGGTCTGGCTCTCGGCACGCACCAGGTCGATGCTCTGCACCTGGCCGTACTCGACGCGGTAGGCCGAAGGCGTGGGCGGTGCCGGCTGGGTGGCCGGATGAACGGCACAGCCGGTGGCGAGGATGGCGGCCAGCCCGGCGTCGGCCAGACGGAGGGGGCGTTGCATGAGCGTCTCCTGGTTGGGTGGCATGCACGCCATTCAACGCAGCGCACTGCGTGCGGTTGCCCTGCTGGAACGCAAAGTAGTGTTGCTTCGTCCGACCGTCTGCAAGCGCCGGCTGTGGACAACTCAGGCCAGCGGCTGCACCTCGATCGAGCCGGGCTCCTCCAGCCACTGCGCGAAGTCATCGGCCAGCCGCTGGCTCTCCGCCACCGCGCGGCTCCAGGCGGCCACGCGCGACGCGAGATCGTCGCCGAAGCGCTTGAAGTCGTTGCGGTCGGGCAGCTTGGCGTCGGGCAGCGTGGCGATCCACTCCGCGCGCGGCGACAGCACGATCACGTTGTCCAGGTGCGCGGTGGCGCGGTGGCGGTGGCGCAGCGCCTTGTCCAGCCAGCCCGGGATCACCGTCTTCTGGAAATGCGGGTACAGCACCAGCCCGTCGTGCATGGAGGCGTAGTCGAGGTGCAGGTGGTAATCGGTGATGCCGCCGTCCCAGTACGCGCCCTTCGGGCCGCCGGGGATGTCGTGCACGGCCTGCAGCCAGAACGGGATGGAGCAGCTGGCCAGGATGCTCGGCTGCAGGTTGGCCGCCGCCAGCGGCACGACGTGGGTGCGGAAGTCGCGCAGGTGCACCGGCAGCGGCTCGCGTGCATCCGAGAAGATCACCCGCTCCAGCCAGCCGCCCATGGCCTTGCGACTGAGTGCGTTGGTCGCGAAGGCACCGAGGTAACCCAGTGGCGTACGCAGCTTGCCCTCGCGTCCGAGCAGGTGCCGGCCCCGGCTGGTGAACACGTGCAGCCGGTAGCGCGGGTGGCCCAGCACTTCCGCCTCGCGGCCGCCGAAACGCTCCGCCAGCTTGGCGCCGAACACCTCGCTCACGTGCGACGCCTTCGGCGGCTTGCCCGGCGCGTGCTCGTAGGTCTGGCCGATGTAGTCGTGCGCCAGTTGCGCGAAGGCGGCGTCCGGGTCGCTCAGGCAGGCCGTGGCCATGCGCCAGGCGCCGATCGAGGCGCCGAGCAGGTGAACGCTGTGCGTGCTGCCGGCGAGCCACCGGCCGAACACGAACCGGTCGAGCGGGTTGAGGATCAGCCCCTTGGGGCCGCCGGCCGCTGCCGGAATGGCATGGATGTCGTGGGGTCGCAGCCCGCGCTCGCGCAGGTGGCGCAAGGCGCGCGGGCCGGCGTGGATCTGCAGGGCTCGCATGGGCTCGCACTGTAGCGAAGGCACCGCTACGATCGACACCATGGGACACGACCACCACGATCACGATCACGACCACAGCGAACTCGGCGAGATGGATCTGCGCGTGCGCGCGCTGGAGACCGTGCTCGCCCAGAAGGGCTACATCGATCCGGCCGCGCTCGACGTGCTGATCGACACCTACCAGACGAAGATCGGCCCGCGCAACGGCGCGCGCGTGGTGGCGAAGGCCTGGGCCGACCCCGCCTTCGCCGACTGGCTGAAGCGCGACGCCACCGCGGCCATCGCCTCGCTGGGCTACACGGGGCGACAGGGCGAGCACATGGTGGCGCTGTTCGACACGCCCGACGAGCACCACATGGTGGTGTGCACGCTGTGCAGCTGCTACCCCTGGCCGGTGCTGGGCCTGCCGCCCACCTGGTACAAGAGTGCGCCCTACCGCTCGCGCGCGGTGAAGGATCCCCGCGGCGTGCTGGCCGACTTCGGCGTCTCGCTGCCCGAGGCCACGCGCATCCGCGTGTGGGACTCCACCGCCGAGGTGCGCTACCTCGTCATCCCGATGCGCCCGGCCGGCACCGAGGGCCTGAACGAAGAGCAGCTCGCCGCGCTGGTCACGCGCGATTCGATGATCGGCACCGGGCTGCCGCGCGCGCCGGCGGAGGCCGCATGAGCTACACCACGCACGCCGACCTCGGCGGCCGCGACGGCTTCGGCCGCGTGCTGCCGGAGCCCGAGGGCGAACTCTGGCACGCCAGCTGGGAACCGAAGGCACTGGCCCTCACGCTGGCCATGGGCGCCACCGGCAGCTGGAACATCGACGCGAGCCGCAGCGCGCGCGAGACGCTGCCCGACTATGCGGAGCTGAGCTACTACCAGATCTGGCTTGCGGCGCTGGCGAAGCTGATGGTCGAACGTGGCCTCGTCAGCGACGAAGAACTGGCCGAAGCCCGCGTGCAGCTGGCTCCCAGGCCGCTTGCCCGCGTGCTGCGCGCAGCCGACGTGCCCACGGTGCTCGCGCGCGGCTCGGCCACCGAGCGGCCGGCCACCCGCGCGCCGCGATTCGCCGTCGGCGACCGCGTGCGCACCCGCACCGGCCGCGTCGACCACCACACCCGCCTGCCGGGCTATGCGGCCGGCCGCGTCGGCATCGTCGAGCGGGTGCACGGCACGCATGTCTTCGCCGACACGAACGCGCAGGGCCTGGGCGAACAGCCGCAGTGGCTGTACGCGGTGAGCTTCGACGGCCACGAACTGTGGGGCGACGCGGCGCAGCCCGGCCTCAGCGTCTCGATCGACGCCTGGGACGATTACCTGGAGCCCGCATGAAGACCCCCGCCCTGCCCGGCCAGCCGATGTGCGGCGACGAACCGGTCTTCCGCGAGCCCTGGGAAGCGCACGCCTTCGCGATGGCGGTGACGCTGCACCAGCGCGGCCTGTTCACCTGGACCGAGTGGGCCGCCGCGCTGTCGGCCCAGATCACGAAGGCGCAAGCCATGGGCGATGCCGACCTCGGCGACACCTACTACCGCCACTGGCTGGCGGCGCTGGAAACGCTGGTGGCCGAGAAGGGCGCCAGCTCCGCCACGGAACTTGCCCGCTACCGCGACGCCTGGGATCGCGCCGCCGACCGCACGCCGCACGGCCAGCCGATCGAGCTGCAGCCGCGCGACTTCGCGGCCTGAGCCCGGCGCGGATTACTTTCGCGTCTGCAGCTTGGCGAAGGCCGCGGCCATCGCCGACTGGCCCTGCGGCTGCGCGGCGCCGCGCGGCGCCACGGTGCGCTCGCCGCGCCCGGCTGGCCGGTAGCTGTTGTCGCCGCGCTCCCCCTTGGCCACCGGTTTGGCATCCAGCTTCATGGTCAACGAGATGCGCTTGCGGGCGAGGTCGACCTCCAGCACCTTCACCTTGACGATGTCGCCCGTCTTGACCACCTCGCGCGCGTCGTTGACGAACTTGTTGGACAGCTGGCTCACGTGCACCAGGCCGTCCTGGTGCACGCCGAGGTCGACGAAGGCGCCGAACTGCGCCACGTTGCTGACCGTGCCTTCCAGCGTCATGCCGGGCTGCAGGTCCTTGATGTCTTCCACGCCATCGTTGAAGCGCGCCACCTTGAAGTCCGGGCGCGGGTCGCGGCCCGGCTTCTCCAGCTCGGCGAGGATGTCCTTGACGGTGATCGCGCCGAAGTGCTCGTCGGCAAAGGCCTCGGGCCGCTCTTTGGACATCAGCGAGCGGATCACGTCGCTGCGCCCCATCACCTCGCCGATCGGCTTGCCGACCTTCGCGAGCATGCGCTCGACCACCGGGTAGGTCTCGGGGTGCACGCCCGACTGATCCAACGGGTTGTCGCCACCCCGGATTCGCAGGAAGCCAGCGCATTGCTCGAAGGTCTTGGCGCCCAGACCCGACACGTCGAGCAGCTGCTGGCGGCTGCGGAAGGCGCCGTTCGCATCGCGCCAGCGCACGATGCTCGAGGCCACCGCGTTCGACAGGCCCGACACGCGCGCCAGCAGCGGCGCCGAGGCGGTGTTCAGGTCCACCCCCACCGAGTTCACGCAGTCCTCGACCACGGCGTCGAGGCTGCGGGCCAGTTCGCTCTGGTTGACGTCGTGCTGGTACTGGCCCACGCCGATGCTCTTCGGGTCGATCTTCACCAGTTCGGCCAGCGGATCCTGCAGGCGCCGCGCGATGCTCACCGCGCCGCGCAGGCTCACGTCGAGCTCGGGCAGTTCCTTACTGGCGAACTCGCTGGCCGAGTAGACCGACGCGCCCGCTTCGCTGACGACGATCTTCTCCAGCTTCACCTCGGGCGCCATCTGCTGGATGCGCTTGATCAGGTCGGCCGCGAGCTTGTCGGTCTCGCGGCTGGCGGTGCCGTTGCCGATGGCGATCAGGTTCACGCCATGCGTGGCGACCAGCCGGCCGAGCGTGTGCAGCGAGCCTTCCCAGTCGTTGCGCGGCTCGTGCGGGTAGACCGTGTTCGTGTCCAGCACCTTGCCGGTGGCGTCGACCACCGCCACCTTGCAGCCGGTGCGGATGCCGGGGTCCAGGCCCATCACCACGCGCTGACCGGCCGGGGCGGCCAGCAGCAGGTCGCGCAGGTTCTCGGCGAAGACCTTGATGGCCACTTTCTCTGCCTCCTCGCGCAGGCGCGAGAACAGGTCGCGCTCCAGGCTGAGGCTGAGCTTGACCTTCCAGGTCCAGGCGATGGTCTTGCGGATCAGCTCGTCGCCGGGCCGCTTGGCATGGCGCCAGCCCAGGTGCACCGCGATGCGGCCCTCGGCCAGCGTCGGCTGCCCCGGCACCACCTCTTCGTCGAGCACCAGCTTGGCGTCGAGGAGCTCCTGCGTGCGGCCGCGGAACACCGCCAGCGCGCGGTGCGAGGGCACGGTGCGGATGGGCTCGGCGTAGTCGAAGTAGTCGCGGAACTTGGCCACGTCGGCGTTGTTCGGATCCTTGCCGTCCATCAGCTTGCTCTGGAACAGCCCTTCGGCCCACAGCCACTCGCGCAGCTTGCCGACCAGCACGGCGTCTTCGGCCCAGCGCTCGGAGAGCAGGTCGCGCACACCGTCGAGCACCGCATGCGCGTCGGCGAAACCGGCCTCCGCGTTGATGAAGGCCGCGGCTTCGGCCAGCGGTTCGAGCGAGGGATCGGCGAACAGCCTGTCGGCCAGCGGCTCCAGCCCCGCCTCGCGGGCGATCATGCCCTTGGTGCGGCGCTTGGGCTTGTAGGGCAGGTAGAGGTCCTCGAGCTCCTGCTTGGTCGGCGCGGCCTCGATGGCGGCGCGCAGTTCCGGCGTGAGCTTGCCCTGCTCGTCGATGCTCTTGAGCACCGCGGCACGGCGCTCCTCGAGTTCACGCAGGTAACCCAGCCGGGTCTCCAGCTCGCGCAACTGCGTGTCGTCGAGGCCGTCGGTGGCCTCCTTGCGGTAGCGGGCAATGAAGGGGACGGTCGCTCCACCATCGAGCAGTTCGACGGCGGCGTTCACCTGGGCCGGCCGAACCTTCAGCTCGGCCGCGATCTGCAGAAGAATCTTGTCCAAATCAGCTCAGGCCCGCGAGGGGCGGTCTCGAAAAGCGGCGCAGTGTGCCACAGGGGTGTGTGCGAATCGTTACCCGCGCACTGTGCTAGTGGCGAAGGCCGCCGCGCCGCGGCCGGCAACCAGGCCGCTGGCCAGGCTCGCGGTGAGCAGGTAGCCGCCGGTGGGCGCTTCCCAGTCGAGCATTTCGCCGGCGCAGAACACGCCGGGCAGGTGCCTCAGCATGCAGGCTTCGTCGAGTTCGTCCAGGCGCACGCCGCCCGCGGTGCTGATCGCCTCGTCGATGGGTCGAGGCGCCACCAGCGTGATCGGCAGCGCCTTGATCGATGCGGCCAACGCGGCGGCATCGGCGAAGGTCTCGCGCGGCAGCAGCTCGTGCAGCAGCGCCGCCTTCACGCCGTCGAGGCCCAGGCGGCTCTTCAGGTGCGTGGACATCGAGCGCGAGCCGCGCGGCCGCGCCACCTCGTCGTGCACGAACGCGGCACCGCGCTCCGGCAGCAGGTCGATCTCGGCAACGGCCTGCCCGTGGTCTGCGATCGCCTCGCGCAGCGTCGCCGATGCGGCATAGACGAGGCTGCCCTCGATGCCGGTCTCCGTCAGCACGAACTCGCCGCGCTGCACGAAGTCGCCGCAGCGCAGCGCCACGTTCTTCAGCGGCGCACCCGCGAACTTCGTGCGCAGGTGATCGCTCCAGCGCGCCACGTCGAAGCCGCAGTTCGACGGCCGCAGCGACGCGATGGGCACGCCGCGCTCGGCGAGCAGCGGCACCCAGGCTCCGTCGGAGCCGAGGCGGGCCCAGCTCGCGCCGCCGAGCGCGAGCACGACGGCGTCGGCCTGCACGCTGACCTCGCCCGCGGGCGACGCGAACCGAAGCGCTGGCGCACGGCCCACCTGCGCTTCGGCCCAGCCGAGCCAGCGGTGACGCATGTGCAAGCGCACACCCGATCCGCGCAGCCGATGCAGCCAGGCGCGCAGCAGCGGCGCGGCCTTCATGTCGGTGGGGAAGACGCGCCCCGACGTGCCGACGAAGGTGTCCACGCCCAGGCCCTTCGTCCAATCGCGCAGGGCCTGCGGGCCGAAGGCGGCCAGCCACTGCGCCACCCGCTCGCGCGCCTGGCCATAGCGACCGATGAACGGCGTCAGCGGCTCGCTGTGCGTCAGGTTGAGCCCGCCCTTGCCGGCGAGCAGGAACTTGCGGCCTACCGAGGGCATCGCGTCGTACAGGTCGACGGCCACACCGGCCTCGGCCAGCGCTTCGGCGGCCATCAGGCCCGCCGGCCCGCCGCCGACCACGACGGCGTGTGCCGTCATGCCGGGGCGGCCTGCGGTTGCGGCCACACGAGGTCGAAATACTCCAGCACGAGCTCGCTGTCCTCGCCGATCTCGAAGCCTTCGCGCTCGGCCTGCTCCGACCACTGCTGGCGGTGCGCCACCAGCCACCAGTGCAGCGTCAGGTCGCCCTCGCCGGCGGTGAAGGCGAACTCGTCGTCGATGTCGCGGAAGTGGCGCAGCTCGACGTGCGTGTTGCGCACGATCGCGCGCGGATGGCCCGCGCCGTCGAGCACCACGAGATGGTCGCCCGGGCCGGGCAGCGGCTCCAGGTCCTTCTCGAACTCGCGCTTGAGCGTGGCGTGGGCGCGCTTGACGCCGTTGTGCACCAGCAGCGCCAGTTCGTCGGACACGGCGCGCGTGGGGCCCAGCGCCGTGGCCGCGAAACCTTCCACCTTCACCCCGCAGGTACGCTGGTAGTCGAGCCAGAACGGCTCGATCTCGTCGGTGCGGCCTGGTGCCGGCGGGTCGTCGGCGCGCGCCATCACTCCGTCTCGCGCAGCGCGCGGCGCAGCCCCTCGCCGATCTCCGGCTTCAGCGCGAAGGGGTCGGTCGGGTTGCGGCCGAGCATGATGTCCTCCAGCCGCGTCTGCACGCTGGCCAGCGACTTCGGATGGCTGTAGACGTAGAAGCGGTTCTCGCGCACCGCGTCCATCACGAACTGCGCCACCTGCGCCGCCGTCACCTTGCCGCTGGTCACGGCCTTGTCGCTCATCGCCTGGGCGATCAGCTGGCTCTTCGTCGGCCGCACGTCGCTCTCCTGCATCTCGGCGGGCCGGTTGCGCTCGCTCTGGTGGATGCCGGTGGGCACGAAGAACGGGCACAGCACCGAGGCGCCGATCTGGTCGGTGACCAGGCGCAGGTCCTGGTACAGCGTCTCGCTGAGCGCCACCACCGCATGTTTGGTGACGTTGTAGACGCCCATGTTGGGCGCATTGAGCAGGCCGGCCATCGACGCGGTGTTGACGATATGGCCTTCGTAGGCGGGGTCGGCCTTCGCGGCCTCCAGCATCATCGGCGTGAACACGCGCACCCCGTGCGCCACGCCCATCAGGTTGACGCCGACCACCCACTCCCAGTCCTTCAGGCTGTGCTCCCAGATCAGCCCGCCCGCGCCCACGCCGGCGTTGTTGAAGACCAGGTGCGGCGCGCCGAAGCGCGCGCGTGTGGCCTCGCCCATCGCCTCCACCTCGGCGGCCTTGGCGACGTCGAGCCGAAAGCCCATCACGTCGGCCCCCGACGTGATGCTCGCGCGGACCTCGGCGACGGCGCGGTCGAGCGCGTCCTGCTGCACGTCGGCCATCACCAGGTTCATGCCGGCCGCAGCGGCCAGGCGCGAGAGTTCCAAGCCGAAGCCCGAGCCCGCGCCGGTGATGACCGCGGTGCGGCCCTGGAAGGTCTTCATGTCCTGCTGTCCTTTCGAATCTGGAAACCGATGCGGGGAAAGTGCACGTGCAGCGTGCCGGCGCGTTCGTCGTGGCGGCGGATCACCACCTCGTCGGTGTCGAGCCCGACCAGCGTGCCGGCCACCGGATCGCGGCCGTAGTCGGTGGGCGTCACGGTGACGGCCTCGCCGGCCTCGAAGCCCAGGCCCGGCTCGACGCGGCAGGGCTCGTGCGAGTTCGTCGCCGCGGCCAGCGCGATCGCCTCGCCGCTCTTCATGACCGTGGGTGTGCCATGGCCGAGGGCCGTCATGCGGGCGTACCAGGCACGCAGGCGCGGATGCGGCTCGAAGATCGCCGTCATCGGCGGCGCCAGGTGCACGAACCACAGGCAATGCGCCACCGAGAAATCGGCGATGCTGGGCTGGCCGCCGCACAGGAATGCACGGCCATCGGCCAGTTGTTCCTCCAGCCAGCCGAGGTAGTGCGTCAGCGCCACCGTGGCGTCGACCGGGGTCTGCCGTACCATGCCGGCGGTGAACGGCGCGCGGTCGGCGGCGAAGGCCTTCAGGCCCTCGGGCGGCACGCCGGCCATCACGTGCGTCAGGCCCTGCGGCTGCAGCGTGTACGGGATCACCGCCCAGAACAGCGTGCCGTCGGCCCATTGCGCGAGCAGTTTCGACGCCCCCGCCACGCCGGGCGGGTACAGCGACGGCTCGGGCTGGGCGCGGTCGAGCACGCGGGCGATCAGCGCGGTGTCGCACCAGACGTCGGCGCCACGCTGCAGGATCGGCGTGCGGCGGTAGCCGCCGGTCAGCGCCACCACGTCGGGCTTGGGCATCACGCTCGGGATGTGCACCGAGTGCCAGGCCATGCCCTTGGCGCCGAAGATCAGACGCACCTTCTCCGAGAAGGGCGAGTTGGCATAGTGGTGGAGGATGAACGGATGCATGCGGCCCCTCAGGTCGGCATCGCGCGAGCGACGAGGTCGTCGAAGGCCGTGCCCGCCGGCAGGGTGCCGAAGGCCTGGCCCCAGTCGCCGCTCAGGCGCGAACGGCAGAAGGCCTCGAAGACGAAGTCCGGCGCATGGCGGCGCAGCAGCGAGGCCTGCACGGCCAGCGCCACGTCCTGCGCCAGGCGGCGCGCTTCGGTCTCGTCGACGGCGGCGTCGATGCGCGCCGGCAGCGCGTCGGCCACGCGGTCGAAAGCGGCATTCGCGCCGCGCGCCGGGGCCAGTTCGGCCACCAGCGCCTCGGCCACCGAGCCGCCCTTGCCGCCGCTGCGCAAGGCGCGCAACAGGTCCAGCGCCATGATGTTGCCGGCGCCCTCCCAGATGGAATTCAGCGGCATCTCGCGGTAGATGCGCGCCATCACGCCCTCGCCCGCTTCCTCGACGTAGCCGTTGCCGCCCAGGCATTCCATCGCCTCCTGGCCGAGCATGCTGCCGCGCTTGCAGATCCAGAACTTGGCCACCGGCGTGAGCACGCGACGCATCAGCGCCTCGAAGGGATCGTCCTGGCGGTCGATGGCACGCGCCAGGCGAAGCGCCAGCGCGGTGGCGGCCTCCGACTCCAGCGCCATGTCGGCCAGCACGTTCTTCATCAGCGGCTGCTCGATCAGGCGCTTGCCGAAGGCCAAGCGCTGCGAGGTGTGATGCAGCGCCAGGCTCAGCGCGTGGCGCATCAGGCCGGCCGTGCCGAGCGCGCAGTCGAGCCGCGTCAGCGTGCCCATCTCGAGGATCTGCGCCACGCCGCGGCCCACTTCGCCGACGCGCCAGGC
>VFQN01008006.1_pt1 | contig 10995 bp, 10 predicted proteins | sample 3512371 | NCBI WGS metagenome assembly VFQN01 (sample SAMN10412370, study PRJNA504923) | tailings metagenome | isolation source: Replicate 2 from Balatoc abandoned mine | place: Philippines: Itogon, Benguet | collected 2017-08-28 | reverse complement strand
TGGCCGGCGGGGAGGGGCCCACCAGCGCTTCAAGGTGGCGGGCCATGCAAAGCCGTGGCGGATGCAGGTCGTGTCCTGCTCGCCCGACGAGACCGGCTTCGAGCAGCGCGCGACGCTGGCCGCGCGGGCGACCGTCGGCGAGCTGGCGGAGACAGCGCCCGCGGGCGTCGAGGGGCGGCTGGACGATGAGCGGACGCTCGCCGTGCGGCTCTATGCCGGGGCGCTGGCGAGCGTGCCGCTGACGCAGATGCTGAACGGGGCGAACGTGATCGCGATCCGTTCGCAGTCGGGCGCCTGGGAGATCGTGCAGTTCGCGAGCGCGGACGAGATCGCGCCGGGCCTATGGCGGCTCGCCCGCCTGCTGCGCGGCCAGCTCGGCACCGGCGATGCGCTGGCTGCGGGCGCGGCGATCGGCGCCGACGTGGTCGTGCTCGACCAGGCGGTGGTGGCCGCGGGCCTGCGCCAGGGCGAGGAGGGGCTGGAGCTCAACTGGCGCGTGGGCGCCGGGGGACTGACGGTCGACGCGGCGACGACGCTGACCGAGACCCATGTCGGCGGCCTGCGCGCGGCCCTGCCGCTGTCGCCGGTGCATCTGTCGGCGACGCGGCAGGCCGACGGCGGCTTCGCGTTCGCCTGGGTGCGACGCGGCCGGTTCGACGCGGATTCATGGAACGGCGTGGACATTCCCGCCGACGAGCCGTTCGAGAGCTACCGGCTGCGGATCGCGCCACCGGGCGGACCCACCGCGCGCCTGGCGACCGTGGGCGCGCCCGCCTGGACGTGGCCGGCGGCACAGGTCGCGGCCGACTTTCCGGTCCTGCCGGCCGCAATCGAGATCAAGATCCGCCAGATCGGCCGCGCGGGCGAGGGCATCCCCGCGCGCCTCACCTTCCAGACCGCCGCGTGAGGCGGCGCATCATCCAGTCAAGGAGACCGACCATGACCACGGCCAAACCCTGATACCTCTCGCGCACGATCTGGGCCTCGATCGTCGCCATCCTCTCCGCCGCCGCCGGCTTCGTCGGCGTGCCGCTGGCCGGCGTGGAGGACGCGGAGCTGACGGATGCGGTGCTGCAGGCTGTGACGGCGGTTGCGGGGCTGGTGGCGATACTCGGGCGGGTGGGGGCGAAGGACCGGATTGGGTGATGCGAACAAAGAATGAACAACGCCCTTGACGGCCGTGCTGGATATTGTCAACATATCTGTTGACTTCCACAGAAGTGTTGAGGGCGGTACATTGAACTCGGCCGAGTTGATGAAGCTGCTGCGAAGGCACGGATGCACCTTCGAGACGCATAGAGGTGGGAGTGGGCATCTCACCGTGCGTCGGGGAGACCGCAAGTCGGTGATGCCTGTGCACGGAGCGAGCAAGGAACTCGGCAAGGGGCTTGTGAGCAAGATCCTCAAGGATCTGGGCATCAGGTAAGGTGCGATGTTCTACGATGTCGAATTGATGAAGGACGAAACGGAGGCGGGAGCGGTGCTCTGGCTGGCGACAGTGCCTTTGTTTCCGGAGGTTACCACGTCCGGCGACACGCCCGCCGACGCGTTGGCGAGTGCCGGGAAGGCGATCGAGGAAGCGATGAGTGCCCGGATGGCCGACAGCGAGGATGTCCCGGCACCGCGCGCTCAAGGGGAGGGCGCGGCATATGTCGAAGTTTCGGCGCTCACCTATCTCAAGATCGCTCTCTACACGACTGCGCGTGCCAAGGCGGTGACACGTGCGGAGTTGGCGCGGCGTCTCGGCTGGCATCGCGAGCAGGTGGACCGCCTGTTTCGTCTCGATCACCGTTCACAGCTCGACCAGCTTGAAGCTGCCTTCAAGGCTCTGGGGGAGTCGATCCAGTTCTCGATGCCGCACATGGCAAATGCAGCCTAGATGGCCCCATTCATTCCCCGTTCAGCCGAAACGCGCTAGAACCCATTCCATGAACACGGTCCTTTCCATCAAGAGCGCGCTGTTGGCGCTTGTGCTTGCGGCTTCGCCGGCTTTTGCCGGGCCGGCCGCGGTTCCTCTCGAGGCGCCCTCGCTGGCCGTGCCGGTCGCGGGCGACTGCAACGCGATCGCGCAGCAGATGGCCGCGCAATACGGCGGCAAGGGGCGCGGCACGGTGCAGAACCGGGGCGGCCAGCAGGTCTGCGTCGTCGTCATCGTCGTGCAGGGCCAGAACGGCCAGCGCGCGCAGCGGATCGAAGAGGTCGTGCCGCTGAACTGAACGCGGAGCTGCCCGCGCGGCGAACCGGCATCGTTCGGTAACGCAGGCGCTGGAACATGGGCCGGTCCGGACCAGCATTGCGGTCCGGGTCGCGCTGCGGGCGGCATGGTCCGCGACTGAGGGGAACGCATGCGGATACTGGTCGTCGAGGATGACAAGGAGCTCAACCGGCAGCTGGCCGACGCGCTGGTTGATGCCGGCTACGTGGTCGACCGCGCCTATGACGGCGAAGAAGGCCATTTCCTCGGCGACACCGAGCCCTATGACCTGGTCGTACTGGACATCGGCCTGCCGCAGATGGACGGGATTTCGGTGGTCGAGAAGTGGCGCCGCGACGGGCGCAAGATGCCGGTGCTGATGCTGACCGCGCGCGATCGCTGGAGCGACAAGGTATCAGGCATCGATGCCGGCGCGGACGACTATGTGACGAAACCCTTCCACATCGAGGAAGTGCTGGCACGGGTGAGGGCGCTGATCCGTCGCGCCGCTGGCCATGCCTCCTCCGAACTCGTCTGCGGGCCGGTCAGGCTCGACACCTCCGCCTCCAAGGTCGACGTCGACGGCAAGCCGCTCAAGCTCACCTCGCACGAGTTCCGCCTGCTCGCCTACCTGATGCACCATCCGGGCAAGGTCGTGTCGCGCACGGAACTGGTGGAACACCTTTACGACCAGGATTTCGACCGCGATTCCAACACGATCGAGGTCTTTGTCGGGCGCCTGCGCAAGAAGATGGGCATCGACATGATCGAGACCGTGCGCGGCATGGGCTACCGCCTGCGCGAGCCGGATGCGTGAGCGGCCGGCAGCGCGCTGACCGCGGGGGCGGCCGATGAACTGGCTGCCGAAATCGCTCGCCGCCCGCGTCATCACCTTCTCCACCGCCTGGGCGATCGTGGCGCTGGTGGTGATCGCTACGCTCGTCTCGGCGCTGTTCCGCGAGGCGTCGGAGCGCGGCTTCGACAGCCTGCTTTCGGCCAATCTCTTCAACCTGGTGGCATCCGTCGGCGCCGACGCAGAGGGCAACCTCACCGGCTCTCCCGAACTCGGCGACGAGCGCTACATGACGCCGGACTCGGGCTGGTACTGGTCGGTCGAGCCGCAGACGGCAGGGCTCAAGGGCGAGATCCGCTCCGCCTCGCTGCAGGCGCAGATCGCCGCGCCGACGGTGGCGGAGGTTCCCTTCGGCAGCGGCTTCCAGCGCCGCTACACCACCACCGGTCCCGGCGGGCACACGCTGGCCGTGCTCGAGACCGAGGCGGTGCTGGGCGCGCCGGATCGGATCGCGCGCTATCGCGTGATGGGAAATCTGAACGACCTCGAGGCGGAGATTTCCTATTTCAACCGGCAGCTCTGGACCTATCTCGCGCTGTTCGGCGTCGGCATGACGGCGATCAACGCCGCGGCGATCTGGCTCGGGCTGCGGCCGCTCGCCCAGGTGCGCGAGGCGCTGAAGAGCGTGCGAGAGGGCACCGCGAAGCGGCTCGACGGCAGCTTCCCGGCGGAGATCGAACCGCTGGCCAACGAAACCAACGCGCTGATCGAGAACAACCGCCGCATCCTGGAACGGTCGCGCACGCAGGTCGGCAACCTGGCGCACTCGCTGAAGACGCCGCTCGCGGTGCTGACCAACGAGGGCCATGCGCTGGGCGGCGACAAGGGCAGGCTGATCGGCGAGCAGACCGGCGCCATGAAGCAGCAGATCGACCACTACCTGCAGCGCGCGCGCATCGCCGCGCAGCGCGAGAGCGTGGTCTTCCGCGCGCCGGTCGTGCCGGTGCTGGAGCGGATGACCCGGGTGATGGCGAAGCTGAACCCGCGGATCGACCTCGCCTTCGACACCGGGGACGGGGAGCCGGTCTTCGCGGGCGAGCGCGAGGATCTCGAGGAGATCGTCGGCAACCTGCTCGAGAACGCGATGAAGTGGGGCAAGCGCCGCGCACGTGTCACGTTGGCCGATGATGGCACGGGCGCGGACGGCACCTTCGCGATCGCGATCGAGGACGACGGGCCGGGAATTCCGGAGGACAAGGCCCGGGACGCGCTGAAACGCGGCCGCCGGCTCGACGAGTCGAAGCCCGGCACCGGGCTGGGCCTGGCGATCGTCTCGGACCTCGTCGCCGAATACGGCGGCACGCTGAGGCTGGAGCGGTCGGAACTCGGCGGCCTTCGCGCCGTTGTGCAGTTGCGAAAAGCCGCATGACAGGCGAACAAAATTAGGACAAACATGCACCCTAGGGGCAATCTGAACGCGCGCGGCGACCAAGGCGAAAGAGGCGGAATGTTCAGGACTGCAGGCATCATCGCATTGGCGCTCGCGCTGGGCGGCTGCGCGACGAGCGCACCCGGCGGCGCAGGCGTGTCCGGCTTTGCCAGCCTGCCGACGCGTCCGTCCACCCAGCCCGCGGGCCAGGCGATCATCAAGGCGATGGCAGGCGGCCTCATCGGCGGCAACATCGGCACCGGCCTGTCGAGCGGCGAGAAGGTGCAGGCGCTGGAGGCCGAATACCGGGCGCTGGAATATTCCCCGGCCGGCCAGAGCGTGACCTGGGGCGACAAGGCCTCCGGCCGCTACGGCGACGTCCAGGCCGCGCAGCCTTACCGTGTCGGTTCGCAGGACTGCCGCCAGTATACGCACAAGGTCATTCTGGGCGGCGGCGAGAACGTCGCCCGCGGCACCGCCTGCCGCAATCCGGACGGCAGCTGGACTCCCTTGACGTGAATCAAGGTGGCTGACGCCCGTCGCCTGCATGAGGACATGATTCCGGGTCAAAACCGGCAAAAGGCCGCATGCCGCCCTGGTTGGCAGGGCGTCGTGCGGCCTCTAAATGGTGTCCCATGCTGTTCTGGATCGTCGCAGCCGCGTTGACGCTTGCCGCCTCGCTGGCGGTGCTGATGCCATTGACGCGCGCGCGTCCAGTCGCGGACCCGTCTTCGGGCGCCCATGACGTGGAGGTCTATCGCGACCAGCTGCAGGAGGTCGAGCGGGACGCCGCGCGCGGCCTGATCGAACCGGCGCAGGCGGAGCAGGCGAAAGCCGAGATCGCGCGACGGCTGATCAAGGCCAACGCCGCCGGCGCCGCCGGACCCACGCGAACCGGCGGCATCGTCCGCCTGGCGGGACTGGCGGGCGTGCTCGCCGTGCCGCTGGTGAGCTGGGGCCTCTACACGGCGATCGGCATGCCCGGAGCGCCGGACGAGCCGCTGGCGGAGCGCCTGGCCCGCAATCCCGCCCAGAACAGCGTCGAGGAACTGATCGCGCGGGCGGAGCGGCACCTGACCGAAAACCCGAACGATGCCCGCGGCTGGGAGGTGCTCGGCCCCGTCTACATGCGCCAGCAGCGCTATGCCGACGCGGTCACCGCCTGGCGCAACGCGATCCGCCTCGCGGGCGCCGATGCACGGCGCGAAACCGGCCTCGCCGAAGCGCTGGCCGGAGCGGCGGGCGGCGTCGTCACGGCGGAGGCCCATGCCGCCCTGGAGCGGGCGCTGGTGCACGATCCCAACGAACCCAAGGCCCGCTTCCTGCTGGCCAGCGCTCTGGCGCAGGAGGGCAAGATGGCGCAGGCCGGCGAGGCATGGTCGGCGATGCTCGCGACCCTGCCGGCCGATTCGCCCTGGCGCGGCCCGGTGGAGGCCGCCATCGCCGAGGCCAATGCGCGGCAGGCAGCCCCTTCCGCCCCGGGTCCCGATGCCGAGGCCATGGCCGCGGCGCAGGACATGTCTCCCGCCGACCGCCAGCAGATGATCGAAGGCATGGTGGCCCAGCTCGACGAAAGGCTGCGCGCCAACCCCGCCGACGTGGAAGGATGGCAGCGGCTGATACGTTCATATGTCGTGCTCGGCCGCGCCGACGACGCCAAGGCTGCTCTGGGCCGGGCGATCGCGGGGCTCGAGGGCGAGGACAGGGCGAAGGTGACGGCCTTCGCAGCGGAGTTCGGCGTGAAGGTGGACGGCTGATGACACGCAAGCAAAAGCGACTGGCAGTAATCGCGGGGGCGCTGGCCTTCCTCGGCGGAGCGACCGCACTGACCTTCTTCGCGCTCGGAGAGCGCACCTCCTATTTCTACATGCCATCGGATCTCGCCGAGACGCCGGTCGCCCCCGGGCAGCGCATCCGGCTGGGCGGCCTGGTGGAGAAGGGCTCGATCGCGCGCGGCCAGGGCACCGAGGTCGCCTTCGGCGTCACCGACCAGACCAAGGCGATCAAGGTCGTCTACAAGGGCATCCTGCCGGACCTGTTCCGCGAGGAGCAGGGGGTGATCACCGAAGGGTCTTTCGGCCCCGACGGCACCTTCGTCGCCGACAGCGTGCTGGCCAAGCACGACGAGAACTACATGCCGAAGGAAGTGGCCGACAGCCTGAAGGAAAAGGGCGTCTGGCAGGACACGGGCAACGGAGGCTGAGGCGGGCATGGTCGAGACCGGTCACTTCGCCCTGGTGCTGGCCTTTGCGCTGAGCCTCGTCCAGTCGGTGCTGCCCTTCGTCGGCGCGCGCCTGCGCCAGGAGCGGCTGATGGCCGTCGGCGGGCCGGTCGCCGTGGCAGCCTTCGGCATGACGGCGCTCGCTTTCCTCGCGCTGACCATCGCCTACATGCAGTCGGACTTCTCGGTGCTCAACGTCTTCGAGAATTCCCACTCGGCCAAGCCGATGATCTACAAGATCACCGGCACCTGGGGGAACCACGAGGGCTCGATGCTGCTCTGGGTGCTGATCCTCACGCTGTTCGGCGCGATGGTCGCCGCCTTCGGGCACAACCTCCCGCGCCTTCTCAAGGCCGACGTATTGGCCGTGCAGGGTCTCGTCGGCGTCGCCTTCTTCCTCTTCATCCTGACGACGTCGAACCCCTTCATCCGCCTGGCGCCCGCCCCGATCGAGGGGCAGGACCTCAATCCGGTGCTGCAGGACATCGGCCTCGCGATCCATCCGCCGCTGCTCTATCTCGGCTATGTCGGCTTCTCCGTTTCCTTCGCCTTTGCCGTGGCCGCGCTGATCGAGGGTCGCATCGACGCGGCCTGGGCGCGCTGGGTGCGGCCCTGGACCCTGGCCGCATGGACCTTCCTGACCATGGGCATCACGCTCGGGTCGTGGTGGGCGTACAACGAACTCGGCTGGGGCGGCTGGTGGTTCTGGGATCCGGTCGAGAACGCCTCGTTCATGCCCTGGCTGGCCGCGACGGCCCTGCTGCACTCCGCGGTGGTGGTGGAAAAGCGCGACACGCTGAAGGCCTGGACCATCCTGCTGGCGATTCTGTCCTTCGCCCTGTCGCTGCTGGGCACCTTCCTGGTGCGCTCGGGCGTGCTGACCTCCGTGCATGCCTTCGCGACCGATCCCTCGCGCGGGGTCTTCATCCTGGCCATCCTGGCGCTGTTCGTGGGCGGGTCCTTCGCCCTCTTCGCCTTCCGGGCGCAGTCGCTGCAGGCGGGCGGGCTGTTCCAGCCGATCTCGCGCGAGGGCGCGCTGGTGCTGAACAACCTGTTCCTGACGACCGCCACGGCGACGGTCTTCGTGGGCACCCTCTATCCGCTCGCGCTGGAGGCGATCACCGGCGACAAGATCTCGGTCGGGGCGCCGTTCTTCGACCTGACCTTCGGCGCGCTGATGGTACCGCTGATGCTGGCGCTGCCTTTCGGGCCGCTGCTGCCCTGGAAACGCGGCGATCTGCTGGCCGCCGCCCAGCGCCTCTACGCGGCCTTCGGCCTGGCGCTGCTGGCCGGCATCGTGGGGCTGCTCTTCGTCGACGGCGTCACTGCCTTCGCGGCAGTCGGCATCGGCCTGTCGGCCTGGCTGATGCTGGGCGCTCTGACGGACCTCGTCCTTCGGGCCGGCCTCGGCAGCGTCGCGCCGGGTGTGGCGCTGAGGCGCTTCGCCGGATTGCCGCGCTCGGTCTTCGGCACCGCCCTGGCGCATTTCGGGCTGGGGATGACGGCCCTCGGCGTGGTCTGCGTGATGAGCCTGCAGGCCGAGCACATCGTGGCGGCGAAGCCGGGCGACCGCATCGACATTGCGGGCTATGTGCTGACGCTCGACCGGATGGAGCCGGTGAAGGGTCCGAACTACACGGAGGACCGGGCGATCTTCACCTTGCGGACCGAGGGCGGCAGGGACCTCGGGCAGATCGAATCGTCGAAGCGCCTCTACACGGCGCGGCAGATGCCGACGACCGAATCCGGCATCGCGACGCGGGGCTTCAGCCAGATCTACGTGGCGCTGGGCGACCCCGCCGCCAATGGCGGCATCGTGGTGCGGGTGTGGTGGAAGCCGATGGTGACGCTGATCTGGCTCGGCGCGCTCGTGATGATGGCGGGCGGCACGATGTCGCTGCTCGACCGCCGGCTGCGGATCGGCGCCCCGGCGCGGCGCAAGGAGCGTCTGGCGCCGGCTCAGGTGGCGGCCGAATGATGCGGCGTCTCCAGGCGATCGCGCTCGCGGCCTTCGTCGCCCTGCAGGCCGTCGCGGCACTTGCGGTGACGCCGGACGAAGTTCTGTCCGATCCGGCGCTGGAAGCGCGCGCGCGGGAGATTTCGGCCGGCCTGCGCTGCATGATCTGCCAGAACCAGTCGATCGACGAATCCGACGCCGCGCTCGCAAAGGATCTGCGGGTGCTCGTCCGCGACCGGCTGAAGGCGGGGGACAGCGACCGGCAGGTCATCGACTACGTCGTCTCGCGCTATGGCGAGTTCGTGCTGCTCAAGCCGCGCATGAGCTGGCGCAACGCGCTTCTTTGGGCAACGCCCGCGGTTCTGCTGGCGGCGGGCGGGGCATACATGCTCCTGGCGGCCAGGCGCAGGCGCGGCCCGGCCGCCGAAACGGCAGGGCTGAGCGAGGAAGAAAAGGCGGCCCTGGCCGAGGCGCTCAGGCGCGAGGCCTGACCGGCTCCGCCAACATTACGAAAGTTTCATCTGCCGGAAAGGGCGGCGTAATGTGACCTGCCTTATCTCTCATGTCCGACGGTGCCGAGCGCGCACCCGATTTGGAAAAGGACATGATCGAGATGACAAACGCTTCCTTGCAGCCGAGAAAGCGACTGCTCGCCGCGGCCGCTTCCCTCGCCATTGCCGGCGCGATCGGCGCTGGCGCAGTCACCACCGGAACGATGCCGGTCTTCGCCGAGGCAGTGCGTGTCGAGGCGCCGCAGGCGCCGGGCTTCGCCGACGTGGTCGAGAAGGTTTCCCCCGCCGTCGTCAGCGTGCGCGTGAAGTCGCGGATCGAGCCGGCTTCGGACAACGGTTCGTTCTTCAGCGGCCCCGGCGGCGGCATGTTCAACGGCCCGGGCTTCGACGAGCTTCCGGACGACCATCCGCTCAAGCGCTTCTTCCGTGAGTTCCGCGGTGACGGCCAGGGCAACGGGCCCCGTGCCGAACGTCGCGGACGTCCCGACGAGCGCCGGCCCGAGCGCCTGCGCCCGAGCTCGCAGGGCTCCGGCTTCTTCATCTCCGAGGACGGCTACCTGGTCACCAACAACCACGTCGTCGACGGCGGCTCCGAATTCACCGTCGTGATGGACAATGGCGATGAACTCGACGCCAAGCTGGTCGGCAAGGACGACCGGACCGACCTCGCCGTGCTCAAGGTCGAGGAGGCGCGCAAGTTCACCTACGTGTCCTTCGCGGACGATTCGAAGATCCGCGTCGGCGACTGGGTCGTGGCCGTCGGCAATCCCTTCGGCCTCGGTGGCACCGTCACGGCCGGCATCGTCTCGGCCCGCGGCCGCGACATCGGCGCCGGCCCCTATGACGACTTCATCCAGATCGACGCGGCCGTGAACCGCGGCAATTCGGGTGGCCCGGCCTTCAACCTCAACGGCGAGGTCGTCGGCATCAACACCGCGATCTTCTCGCCCTCGGGCGGCAATGTCGGCATCGCTTTCGCCATCCCCGCATCGACAGCCAAGGACGTTGTTTCCAAGCTGATCCAGGGCGGCACGATCCAGCGCGGCTGGCTCGGCGTGCAGATCCAGCCGGTGACGACCGAGATCGCGGAATCGATCGGCCTCGACAAGGCGCGGGGCGCCCTGGTCAGCGAGGCCCAGGCCGACGGTCCGGCCAAGGCGGTCGGTATCCAGGCCGGCGACGTGATCGTGTCGGTCGACAAGAAGCCCGTCGCATCGCCGCGTGAACTCGCCCGCCTGATCGGCAACATCGATCCGGGCAAGTCGGTCGCCGTCGACGTCTGGCGGTCGGGCAAGTCCCAGACCTTCGAGGTCAAGCTCGGCACCTTGCCCGGCGCACAGGATCGTGCCGAGGCCACGCCGGACAAGGCTGCGCCCGAGACCGGTTCGCTCGAAGGCTTCGGCCTGACGGTCACCCGCGCCGAGGACGGCAAGGGTCTCGTCATCACCGACGTGGCCACGGACAGCGACGCAGCCGATCGCGGCCTGCAGGCTGGCGACGTGATCCTGTCGGTGAACTCGAAGGAAGTCGCCAGCGCCGCCGACGTCGAAGCCGCGGTGAAGGAGGCCTCCAAGGCCGGCCGCAAGGCCGTGCTCTTCCAGGTCCAGCGCGACGACGCCAACCGCTTCGTGGCACTGCCCGTGGCTCAGGGCTGATCGAACCCTCGGCCGGCCGCTGGTGAGTAGCGGCCGGTCACGGGCCAGGCGCCGTCTCTCGGGATGCGCCGACGGCAGCGGGCACCCCCATCGCCCGCTGCCGTGCTATTATGCCGTGGAAGCAGCCGGGGTGCCTGCTTTCCCCGAATGATCTCCTATATTCCGGCCATGAAGATTCTAGTGATCGAAGACGACCGCGAAACGGCACACTTTCTCCAGAAGTCTCTGCGGGAG
>VFQN01008005.1_pt1 | contig 10996 bp, 19 predicted proteins | sample 3512371 | NCBI WGS metagenome assembly VFQN01 (sample SAMN10412370, study PRJNA504923) | tailings metagenome | isolation source: Replicate 2 from Balatoc abandoned mine | place: Philippines: Itogon, Benguet | collected 2017-08-28 | reverse complement strand
CCAGCGCCTCCAGCCTCCCCGTGCCGCTGTCCCCCACCACCGCCGTGTAGCCCACCCCTAACCCACCCTCATGACCACGTGCACGTCCAGCGCCTCCAGCCTCCCCGTGCCGCTGTCCCCCACCACCGCCGTGTAGCCCACGCGGCCGTCGCAGCGCCCGCCGTTGATGGCCATGTCGGCCAGGCGGGGCAGCTGCACGCGGACCTGGGGGCCATTGGGGGATGCGGAGGGGGAGAGGAATGTCTGGGAGTGCACGACAGGCAGCGGGTGCACTGGTCGCTCGGGCCGGGTAACAGCTACCGGTGCAAAACGTGTTTGCAAGTGGTTGGCAGACAAGCGACTCTGATGTGTACTGCAGACTGCACTGACCTGTCCACACGCCCAATACCCCGCTACCCACAGCCCCCACCTCCTCCGTTTCTCACCTGCCGCCCCGTGATGACCGCCCCCACCGCGGCCGCCACCGCCGTCCTCTTGGCCAGCGTGGCCTTGCCCCCGAAGCCGCCGCCCAGCCGCCGGCAGCGCACAGCCACCTTGTGCAGGGGGAGGTGCAGCGCCTGGCACACAGCCTCCTGCGGGGGGAGGGAAGGGGGTGAAGGTGGGTTAGGGGCAGCGCACAACCACCTTGTGCGGCGGTAGGCGCAGGGACGGCTTACGCGAATGTAGTGGGCGATGCCCAACCACCGCCCTGCAAACGGCTTTGCTTGTAGCCCACAGGAAGTCGTGTCCTAAGCCCTGCGCTGCACAGGGTTTGGCCCACGACTTCCTACGGGCTACCAACAAAGCCGTTTGCAGGGCGGTGGTTGGGCATCGCCCACTACATTCGGGCAGGCCTGCCCGTTCCGCGAACACCTGATGCACAACCTTGCTTCCTCCGAGTCCGAAGTGTAACCACAGGTGTTACTGAAGGCACTGCCCCACTTGTGGCCCCTATGGGGGCAACCCCACAGGCGCCCCCACACGCACCACACGCACCTGCGTGCGCATCCACAGCTCACAGCCGGAGCCGCCTCGACGTCCGCTTCCAATTGCCGGACATGCCACTTGCCTCGCCCTCTACTAGAACCTGCTTGCTAACTTGCGATTTTGTCCACGCAACTGCATACGCTACGCACCTGCGTGCGGTCCGTGGCCCGATTTCTGCTTGCCCCTGTTGGCCAGCCTGGTCGTTTCCCAACCAAGAGTACGGTGAAGCTGGCTGGTCGCCCAGCACCGGTGCCGCAGCACCACTCAACGCAGGTAACCCACGGCCACCCCCCACTTGCATAGGCTCCAAACCCACCTGGATGCGGTCCGTGCTCTGCGTTCCACTCCACACGTGCACCATGCCGTCCTCGTCGGGCCACGCCACGGCGCTCTGCGTCTCCATGTACACGTGCTGCTGGCTGGGCGTGGAGTAGCGACCCGTCACCAGCACCGCACCCGCACCCGTCGCTGGTGAGGGGCCCTCCCCTGCACCACTCGCACCACCACCACCAGCACCTCCCTCCGCCCCCTCCAGCGCCACCTGCGCCGCCGATGGCGCCCCCGCGCTGTCCAACACGCCCTGCACACTTGGCCGCTGCCCTGGGGAGGAGGACGAGGACGCCCCTGGTGCCCCTGGACCTCCCCCGGGTGCCCCTGGACCTCCCCCGGGTGCCCCTGGACCTCCCCCAGGAGCCCCTGGACCTCCCCCTGGTGCCCCTGGACCTCCCCATGGCCTTGCAGCTGGCGCGATACCCGCCTCCAGCACCAGGCTCTTGCCCTTGCCCACGCTGTCACCGGGGCGAGTCGGGAAGGGGAAGAAGAAGCCGGGGATGGGGGTGAGGGAGCCGGCGGCGATGGCGTCGTCCACGGACAGGATGGGGTTGGGGACGGGGGGCACGTCGGGGACGGGGTTGGCGCCCTCTCCTGACGGCGGAGGGCCGTACTCCACATCCACCAGCTGTGCAGCTTGTTGGGCCGCCCAGGGGCTGCGGGGGGAGGGAGGGAGGACAGCGCACGGCGCATATGTCAGGGGTATTGGGAATGCAAGGGAACGTCGGGAGGGCCTGGGCACGCGTACTCCACAACCCCCAGCTGGGCGACGTGCTGGGCGGCCCAGGGGCTGCGGGGGAAGGGAGGGAGCATGGCGCACAGAGTTGGGGGCTAGACAGGCAGTGTTTTTCAGTTTAGGTCACAGCTGCGAAGGTAGGCAGGCGGGAAGGCACCACAGGGTGGGGAGGAGCATGCCATGGGCAGGGCGCAGACAGCATGGGTTGTGAGGAACAGAAGAGGGACCCAGGCAGGAGGCAGGATGCTAGTTGTGGGGCACGAGGGTAGCGCGCCAAAACGGCTTCTGCGCCTGAACGCTAACCAGGACTCCTGTCGATTTAACAGCGGCATGCTGTCACACGTGCGGGTGTGCTCTTTTCAAGATACCGGTAGCAACCCTGCCAGCAGTACGGCATCGCATGCCCCTTCCTCCCCCCCCCCCTCTAGACTACGCCACTGTTGCTAAATGGAGCCTACCCGCCGGCCAGCCTGCCGGCGCATGCTGTGGGAGCTGGAGCAGAAGGCGGACCGCGAGTACAGTAGGTCTACAATTTCATTTTCCGTACCACTACTACTACCTCCTCCTCGCGTTACTAGTACTTTGGTCCCCCCCCCCTCACCTGTCCGCCAGCAGCATTCCGACCGGCTGCCCCGCATACCCCGCGTAGCCCTCCGCGAACAGCGGCTCCTGCGGCCTGACCGCTGGCGGGTCCACCAGGTTGGCCAGCCCCGCCGCCGCCAGATCCCCGGGACCCACCCAGCGCACCGCACCGGGGGCTGCCAGCGCGCGGGCCGGGTCCACGCGGACAAGGGACACGTGCGCCCGCGCGCTGAGCACCAGGCAGCCCCACAGCGCCCCCACGTGCACGGGAACGTCCTCCGTGTACTGGGCGGTGCCGGAGGCCTGGGGTTGGGCGGGAGGGTAGCAAGGCAACGTGGATGGGGAGTGTGGTGCAGCAAGGTGGCAGGACAGGGTTGAGGACAGGCAGGCGCAAGGGTGTGGGCCCCCAGCCAATTTCACACCACGTCCTGAAGCAGTACACCAACAAACCACATGCCCTCCCCCACCTGCAGGTGCGCCTCTATCTTGGCCACCGGCTGCGTGACGGGTGCCAGCTCCGGGACGGGGGCGGGATAGCGCTGCGTGCCGTGCACCAGCGGGGGAGGGGGCAGCCGGCAGGGGGCGGGCACGGCAGGCACCGCGTGGCCGTGGCCGTGGCTGCCGCCGTTTGCGCCCGCACTGGCTGCATGCTCTCCTTCCTCCTCCACCTCCTCCCGTGCCAGCCCCAGGCAGGCGGCCAGGCCCTGCGCCACCAGGCCCTCCGCAACGGCCGCCGCCGCCCCCTCGCCCCCGTCCTCCCCTCCGCCCCCCGCCCCCACCAGCCCCGGCAGGTCCCGCCCCGCCAGCGCCGCCAACGCCGCCGCCAGCGCCCCCGCGTCGCCCGCCGCCGCGCCCTCCAGCGCCGCCTCCGCCGCCGCCGCCCGCCCCACCCGCCAGCCGTGCAGCACCACCGCCGCGGCGTCCCGCCCCTTGGCCTCATTGCGCGCCCTCACGCCCGGACCGCCCGGAGCGCGCAGCCCAACCACCACCCTCGCCCCCACCACCCTCGCCCCCGCCCCCTCCCCCTCCTCCACCGCCAGCGCCACCGCCGCGTTGGCCACCGCCGCCGCGTTGCTGTAGCGCGCAGCCACGCGGCCGCTCCAGAAGCGGGACCAGCGGCCGGAGGGCAGCGGCACCTCCACCCACAGCACCAGGGAGCGGGGGCCAAGGGCGACGGTGGTGTCAGGGGAGGTGCTGCCACCCTCGTGCCGGCTGCCACGTGCCGTCACGTAGTCCAGCAGCGGCAGGCGCTGCCGCGACCCGTGGGTATGTGGGTCGGACGACACGTGCAGCAGCACCACGTGGGCGCCTGGGGCGGAGGGAGGGGCGGGGAAAGGGAGGCACATGTGCGAACGGTCTAAGGTCACAGCGGAAGTTGACTGAGTCACGGTTCAAGCGGCAAATGGTTGCCTGCTGGACTAATTCAGTGCCTGACCAACCGGCTAGCAGGCTGTCAAGGGAGCCATGGAATCAAGGGAGCCCTGGACGTGCACCCCTCACCGGCCCACACGCCGCCGCCAGTGTGGAGGCCAGGTCAGGGTACAGAAAACAGGTTGCCGGTGCAAGCCAGCCTACACCATACGCCGTAAAAAACCCTCCCTAACCGCCATTGCTGTTGCCAGGTCGCTATTTCAGACGTCCGACATACAACAATTCGACATGCGAGCTAGGGTAACCCCACAATCCACAGCCCACGCTTCTCTCACCCGCCGCCGCCAGCGCCGTGACCAGGTCGCTGGGCAGCTCCCCCTCCGCCGCCAGCGCCACGTTGCCGCCCACGCTGGCCGCACTGCGCACGTGCCGACCCGCGATGCGACGCACGTGCCGCGACGTCTCCCCAGCCCACTGCCGTACAGCCGCTGCCGTACCGCCACCATCACCGCCCGCCAGTCCGTCCAGGTGCGCCGCCAGCTGCTCCAGCGTGACGCACGCGCCGATACGCAGCACCTTCCCCTCCCCCTCCTCCTGCTCGTCCACCGTTCCCATGCTTCCCAGCTCCGTCACTGTGTTGAGGTCTAGCAGCACGCAGGGGCCGGAGGGCCAGTCCTTGTACACGCCGTGCCCCGTGCAGCCGGCCACGGGGCGCCACGGCACAGCGCCACGTGCCAGGCGGCCGGCCTCGGACACCAGGGCGGCCAGCGAGCGGGGAACCTGCGTGGAGGTACGGCAAGGGGGAGGGCGAGGAAGCCGGAGGCCGAGTGCCTAATTGGTTGGACAGAGGTCGCAGCCCGGCTTATAAACCCCGCTTACTTGGTGATTCCCATGCCCGACAACGGCTGGAGTACCTAGCTTGACCCACATGGACAGGTGTTGACTGTTGAAGAAGGCTTGTCGTGCGCAACACACTAAGGCAACATGTATGCTTCGGTCACCTAAGAGCGGCCCAACGGACCGGTATCACACGTAACCCACATGGGCAGGGGCCGGGTACGCCTTACCCTGAGCAGCTGCTCGTTGCCCAGAGACACCTCCTCAACCACGTCCTCCGCCACAGAGTCCGGCGTAGCGGTCGTCGAGCCATTCGACGCGTGCTGTAGCTCTTGCTGCTGCTGTGCGGCGCACGGCGGGAGGGTGGCCAGGTCCTCAATGTCGGCCAGGAAGCTCTGGGGGTGTTGCATTTGGAGGGGCAGGGGTGATTGCGTTTGGGGAGACGCTGGCCAACAGGTGGGGTAAAGACTGGTTTCTCACCGAGAGGCACGGCCTGGTAGCAGAGTGTCTGGTGATTTAGAGGGGTGTCGGTGGAGCGGCATCCATAGCAGTTGTAGTACTAGGAGCAGTCGTAGCAGCGGTCAGCTGCCCGACCGAGGAGGCACCCAGTCCGCTACTTCAGTGTCGCAAAGCACCCGACCCAGATGGGGGCGACCCAAATGACGAAAGCAGCACACGGCCAACATGTGACTCCAAGGTCGGAGCAGAGCTAGGCGCGCTCCTCTTGTCAACATGGACCCGCGCACAAACACGGCAACCGAGACATAATCTCGGTGCATGCCAGGTAGGGCCCCCTAATCCTCGTAACACGAAACGTTTTTTCCTGCGCCACCCCTTCTTTACCCCCGCCCCCAGCTCACCCTCGCCACGTCCACGATGGGCCTGTACCCCGTGCAGCGGCACAGGTTGCCGTCCAGCGCGCCACGGAGCTCGGGGCCGGACAGCAGCGGCCGGGGGGCGCATGTAGCAGCGCCGTCTGCAGCGCCGTTGCCGTTGCCGCCGCCGGCGCACGTGCTGGCCTTGCAGCCTCCTGCAAGCTGCTGCTGCCCCCTCGCGTTGTGCAGCGCGGCGTGGCAGGCCACCACCAGGCCGGGGGTGCAGTAGCCGCACTGGCTGGCGTGCAGGGACGCAAAGCGCTCTGGGGGGAAATCAGGGGCGGGTGTCAGGCGAGGAGTGTAGGAAGGAGACAACGACCATGAGCAGCTGTGCCATGCTGTGATGCTGGACAGCCTGCACTGGCTAGCGTGCAGGGACGCGGCGCGCTTTGAGGCGGGTCCATATGGAGGGGATGGTGGCCGTTTGCAAGGGACCACAGGCTTTCTGTTGCGGGACTACGAAATGAGCAGCCCCGTTGCAGGCAAGAGCGATAGTGGGATGCTGCGAAGTGTGCCATGGCTGGCGTGCAGGAACGCGGGGTGAGCGAGGGAGGGTGCGAGGGGTAAGGGGAAGGGGGAAGCGGGTAGGGGAAAAGGCGGTAGGAAGACAGACGATGGCTGTAGATCGACGTGGATAAGGGAGGCCGTCGGCAGCCATGTGGACACGACAGCGGGAAGCACTAGCTGACTAAGCGAGTGATACGCGGTGCAATGTGCAACATCAACTTGTTTGGAAACACCCCGGGTAGCAGCGGGCACCGTTGAGCGCAGCGTCACACTTCCGTGAGTCGAGGGGGCAAGGCGGCACCGCAAGAATGGTTCGCATGCCACAGCTCCTAGCTGTCTGGCGAGTGCTGTTTCTGATTCTGTCCATTTCCGCTACAGGAGAAGCATGGCTTGGCTGGCACGACCCACATCGTGACCCACGCCGATCGGCGCCCACCTGCCACCTCGGACACCTTGCCTCCCTCCTTGGGCGGCAGCCCCTCCGCCGTGACCACGGAGCGGCCCCGCAGCGCAAACACGGGGGTCAGGCAGGACGGCAGCGTGCGCAGCTGGGAGCGGCCTGGAAGGGTTGGGATTGGCGGGGAAAAGAGGGTTGCTAAAGGTAGAGAGCGGGACGGTCAAACCTGGGTCGCACGCAGCCGCACGCACTCTCTGTGGGCGGAACGGTCCTAGTCTGAGCGAGTCGGTAAATTTCGCATTCCGGCGCGCAATACTTTGATAACTTTACATTTTTTCGCAGGGGCTGCATGTAGTCGCTGTTGCACTTGGTTCATCCACTCAATGTGCTGGACTCACCGTCTTGGGTCTCCTCCACTGCGACCGTGCAAGCACCGCAGCCTCCTTCCCCACATGCTATTTTTACGCCCTGTGATCATGCAATGTGTTATAGTCACAACCTGTGCCCTGCCAGTCTCGAGGTTAGGGCGCCATACTCCATTCCGTTGCCCGGAACCGAAGACCTGAGACTCGCAGAGTTCACATTGCCAATACATTGCATGTGTCGGGAATGAGGTAACGCAGTCGCGCACCTTCCACTTCGTCCTCAGGCGGATGAAATTTGCGAGGCTAACGCCAGCGTCCTCCGCGGTGACCGCATACTCCTCTCCGTTGACTTTCAGGCTCACAGCTGCACTGCTGCCGCTTTCCGGTGCCATAGTGGCCGTTGAGAAGCTCCTCAGCCCAAGAGGGCTGCGCGTCTTTCGGCAAAACTGGCAAGCCTTGAGTACTTGTCCCCAACCTTCCGGCTATGGAGTATACCGAGTACAAATACTTGCTGTAGCTACGTGCCGCTCCTGTCGCAGCTCATGTGTGACGTCGAAACCTATGTACGGCATGACCCAACGGTTCGCTACGATCTGTCTAAACAACCTGTTGGCAAGTACCGCACCCCCGCTCCCACGCTGCCACGCAGCACCGCATTTCCGCACCCCGCAACCAACAACTTCAGGCCATTGCCTTGCGAGGAGAATGGGGTCTGCGTCTCCACCACACGCACCGCGGCCGCTTGGTGCATCTGGGCTGGCGCCCGCCAGGCACACCCCCATCCCAGCTGGCGCCCCCATCCTGTGACAAGTTCTTTTTGGCGAAAATTGCCATCGATCACCCTCTGGTGTGCAGTACCTAGTGCACGCGCGCACGAAAATCAAGGCCAAGCAAGGAAGCTGCCGGCGTGCTCTCCATTACAGTTCTAACAACATCGTGGCTCGCGCGCATGCCTGTATCCGTACCCCAAAGCCACGTGGCATGGTGGCAACATGCGCCTTTTAAAGCTGGAAGTCCCACTCCCCTCCCCATAGCGTGTATTACCGTACTGCCGGTACTGGTGCACCTCTATGGCCAGGGCAACGGCCCCATACGGCAGCCCTCCCAGGTCTGGTGACTCCAAGTCTGCAGCCATCAACGCGGCTGAGCTGGTCTGTGGAAACGTCTACAGATCAGTTACCGGCGCCTTGTAGCTCTTCAGTGCGCGCAGCTACGCGTCCCTACCCGTGGCCGCCGGCATGGGGCACGATGCAATCAGGATGCAACTACGGTACCCGTGGATGAGCTAGCCTCGACTTAACCGTTAACCCTCCTACCCGTGGATGAGCTAGCCTCGACTTAACCCTCCTACCCGTGGATGAGCTAGCCTCGACTAAACCCTCCGTATTCCAAACACGTGCAGTCGTGCACAGATTTGGCCCCGCGCCGGCATGACCAAGCCGCACTGCCCCAGAACCCAATCCCTAACGTACTTCACACGCCCGAGGCGGCCCGATCACCGCCCGTTCCCACTCCCTGCCGTGTGCTGCCGCACCCCCAAAGTCCAAACTCCCCGCCGTTTCCACCCTCGTTCCCTGCCGCTTCCCCTCACTTCTACACCCGCTGTGACAGAAGATCCTTCAAGTGGCCCCCCGACCCCTAGAGCCTAGACCCCTGGTCCTCACACAACGCCTTTGCTTGTACAACGCCCCCCGCGGCCCACACCGACGACACGGCTTCGGCCAGCACACTGCCCTCATCCTCACTCGTCACTCCCCAGTCCGCTGATCCAGCTGGGCAGCTGCGTACATATGCGGCAGCAGGTCACACCTGCTGCCCTGCATGTGCTGCACTACTGCAACACTTGTAACACGCCGCCTCCGCCTCCGCCCTCACCTGGACTGCAGCAGGCCTGGAGACCAGTGGAGACCACACGGGGCAACACGCCACACCCCATCACGCACCACTGCAGGGTACCTGAGACCCGTTTCGGTACATTTGGCAACACCTGGTGGCAGCGACGGTGCACTGATTCTTGCCTGGAGCTCTGCTGGCTCCTATCCGTACAGCGAGAGGGGTGACGGGGAAGGCCCGGGGCCCTGATGATGGCCGGGAGCAGCCCTGTTTCCCGGTTGGGACGGGGCTGGGCTCTGGAAGGGGACCGAGGATCTACCATCTTGTTGCATTTGGCGGCACGTTGTGGCAGCGACAGTGCACCGGTACTGTGCCCTGCGCCCAGCAACCCCGCCCTGCTCTTGACCCACACTTCGGTGTCCCCAGGTGTCCCTCCTCTCCCCAGGGCTGCGCCCCAGCAGTTGACTTCGCTGTCCTAAGCCGTGTTGACACTAGGAGCAAGGCTGCCGACAGCAGCTGGGTGGTGTAGCTAGCCAACGAAAGTCAAACACCCAAGGTGCCACGCTGATTAAGGTGAAGTGCATGGCGGATGATGGCCCCGCACGCACAGCAGGAGCTCCAAATGCGCCTGGCAGGAGTCCAACGCACGCTCGTCCTTATTTTATCGTATATTTCCGCATTGTAGCTGTCAGTAAGCGGCCCTGCGGCCGCGAGCGTTCGGCAAAATGCAGCTGCCGGTGGATAGGTTAGCTATCCGAGCGCATATGCGCGAACAACTTCGCAACCATGGTCTATTGCAATTTGCGGAAGACGAAAACAATCGGTACCGGTATGCGTCCCTGACCTTCAAGGATGTTGCCCAACAATGGGCTCAAGAGGCAGAAACGCTGCAGAGCGTCAAGCTGGAAGGCATTGCAGCAACAACAACGGTAAGTGATACTTCTACTAGTCTTGTGACGTCAAACCGGCAGCGGGCCATGAGCTCAGGCGCTGCCAGAGGCGGGCACGGACTCCCCAAACTGCCACGAAAGCTGCATGTGGAAAAGGTGCGACCCACCAACATTAGCTGTTTTCCTACCTGCCCTGCCTGCACAGCTGCCAGCCCTCCTCACCCAATCCCCTGCCCACCCGCAATGCCCCCCACCCCGCTGGTGCCCTACTCCTCTTCGTCCGCCTGTCAGGACCACCCAGGCCAGGGCATAGGTGCGTAAACCCAATCCGTGGCACATAATCCGCCTGCAGCTGATTGAACCCACTGAGAAACGCACATGCCGCGTCATCCGTGTGAGAAACTGTTATACACAACGGCAAGACCCCTCCGACACACACCACGTCCCTGCCCATGCGTCCATGCCGTGCGCTGTTGCCTACCAATCCTTACGCACGGCCACAATCCATCCCCTCCTTTCCAAGTGCACACCAGGTCCAACACCCCTTCCATCCGTGCCATGCCTTGGCACACCGTATATATTGCTCTGTGCCCACTGCCCTCTGCCATGTGCAGGCAACACGGTGTCAGAGTCCGATGTCGACAGCTTCTGGTCGTCCACGGGCAGCGCCGGCCGCGACGCGGAGGACGCCCTGCTGTACCGCCTGTGTACGGACCGGGGCCAGCCGCCGTACCGCCTGCTGTACGTCAGCGTCGCGGTGTACCGCGCGCACTTCCAGCACGGGTGAGGCCTGGAAGCACTACGGTACGCGCGCACTAGGCAGCTGTAGATCGTAAGGATTGAGGTGGCCTGGCACGCTGAGTGCCGCTGCAGGCTCCATTCCTAGGCCCCTCCTCATTGCCCCCTGCCCACTGCAGCAAGCCGATGTGAACCCCACGAAAGCGGGGTGTTGCTCTGGTCCTGGCCCTCACCCTGACCAGCCTGACCTTGGCATTGCGCCTTTGGCCCCCCACCGCCCCCTGCAGCGAGCCGATGTACCCCCCGCGGAAGGTGTCCTTCCTCACTGGCCCCACCCCCACCCAGCTCTACCCCGCTTCGCCGGTGTACCCCGTGCAGCTTACGGACGTGCCTCAGGTGAGTTCCGACGCACCCCTCATGCCAGATGCACCCCAACCGCCATCCCCGCCCCCCCACTCCTCCCTGTCGGCACCTCACCGGAACCCACACGGCCCCCCAGGTGTTCGCCCTGTTTCCCCCCCCCGCCCCCCCCCCCCCCCCCCCCCCCCCCCCCCCCCTCCCCCCCCCCC
>VFQN01008004.1_pt1 | contig 10998 bp, 7 predicted proteins | sample 3512371 | NCBI WGS metagenome assembly VFQN01 (sample SAMN10412370, study PRJNA504923) | tailings metagenome | isolation source: Replicate 2 from Balatoc abandoned mine | place: Philippines: Itogon, Benguet | collected 2017-08-28 | reverse complement strand
TCGGCGACGGCAACAACATGGCCAACACCTGGCTGCAGGCGGCCGACATCCTCGGGTTCACGCTGCATGTCAGCACGCCCAGCGGCTACGAGATCGACCCGAAGGTGGCGGGAGTGTCGAACCCGGCCTGCCTGAAGACCTTCAGGAGCCCGATCGCCGCCTGCGAGGGCGCGAACCTGGTCACCACCGACGTCTGGACCAGCATGGGCTACGAAGCCGAGAACGAGGTCCGCATGAAGGCCTTCGCCGACTGGTGCGTCGATGCGCAGATGATGTCGGTGGCACAGCCCGACGCCCTGTTCATGCACTGCCTGCCGGCGCACCGCGGCGAGGAGGTCGAGGCGGAAGTCATCGACGGCCCGCAGTCGGTGGTGTGGGACGAGGCCGAGAACCGCATGCACGTGCAGAAGGCGCTGATGGAGTACCTGCTGCTCGGCCGCATCGGCTGACGCCCGTCACATGAAGCTCGCGCTGGTCACCGACCTGCACGCCAACCGCGAATCGGTGAGCGCGGTGATGGCCCACGCCGCCACGCAGGGCGTGGACCGCTACGCCTTCCTCGGCGACTTCGTCGGCTACGGCGCCGATCCCGGCTGGGTGGTCGACCGGGTGCGCGAGCATGTGGCGCGCGGCGCGATCGCGGTGATGGGCAACCACGACGCCGCCGTGGTGCAGGGGCCGCTGCCCACGATGATTCCCGAAGCGCGCCAGGTGGTCGAGTGGACGCGCGAGCGGCTCGACGCCGAGCAGCTCGCCTTCCTGGCCGCGCTGCCCATGCAGGTGACGGACGCCGACCGCCTGTTCGTGCACGCCAACGCCTTCGCACCCGAGGAATGGGCCTACGTGCTCGGCCGCATGGAGGCGGTGCGCAGCCTGCAGGCGACCCACGCGCGCTTCACCTTCTGCGGCCACGTGCACGACCCCAAGCTGTTCCACCTCACGGGCACTGGCAAGATCGGTGATTTCGTGCCCAGCGACGGCATGCCGATCCCGCTGTCGGAGCAGCGCCGCTGGCTGGTGATCCCCGGCTCGGCGGGCCAGCCGCGCGACGGCAACCCGGCCGCCTGCTACGCCACCTTCGACACGGCCAGCAGCACCCTCACCTACTTCCGCGTGCCCTACGACACCGAGGCCGCCGGCGCGAAGATCCGCGCGGCCGGGCTGCCGCAACGACTGGCCCGGCGGCTCGAACATGGGGAATGACGACGGCCACACCGCCATGCAGCTCGCGGCGGGGCAGGAGATCGACGGCTTCCGGCTCGAGGAGCACCTGCACCGCGGCGGCATGGCCAACCTGTGGCGCGTGACCCGCCTCGACGCGCCCGACGGCCCGCCGCTGATCATGAAGGTGCCGCGCATCAAGGGCGGCGACGATCCGGCCACCATCGTCGGCTTCGAGGTCGAGCAGATGATCATGCCGACGCTCTCCGGCCCGCACGTGCCGAAGTTCGTCGCCAAAGGTGACTTCACGCGCCAGCCCTACATCGTGATGGAGCACATCCCGGGCGCCTCGCTGCGTGCGCGCTTCGACGCGGCGCCGCTGCCGCTGGACGAGGTGGTGCAGATCGGCATCAAGGTGGCCACAGCGCTGCACGACCTGCACCGCCAGCACGTCGTCCACCTCGACGTGAAGCCGAGCAACATCATGTTCCGCCGCAACGCGGACGGCGCGCAGGGCGAGGCCGTGCTGGTGGACTTCGGCCTGTCACGCCACGACCGCCTGCCCGACCTGCTCGACGAGGAGTTCGAGCTGCCGATGGGCACCGGGCCCTACATGTCGCCCGAGCAGGTGCAGTTCGTGCGCAACGACCCGCGCAGCGACCTGTTCGCCCTCGGCGTGCTGATGTACCACCTGGCCACCGGCGAGCGGCCGTTCGGCAACCCGAACAGCGTGCGCGGCCTGCGCCAGCGCCTGTACCGCGCGCCGGTGCCGCCGCGCGTGCTGCGCCCGGAGATGCCGCCCTGGCTGCAGGAGGTGATCCTGCGCTGCCTCGCGGTGCAGCCGTCCGAGCGCCACCAGACGGCCGCCCAGCTCGCCTTCGAGCTCCAGCATCCCGAGCAGGTCACGCTCACCGAGCGTGCCCAGCGCCAGGACAAGCCAGGCGGGCTGGTCACGCTCAAGCGCTGGCTCGCGGCCATCGGCAACGAGCCGGTGGTGATCGCCGGCGCCGCCGAGCAGACCGAGCGCAGCCCCATCCTGCTGGCGGCGGTGGACGTGGCCGGCGCCACGCCGGCGCTGCTGGAGGCCGTGCGCCACACGGTGCAGCGCCTGCTGCAGACCGAGCCGGGCGCGCGGCTGGCCTGCCTGGCGGTGATGAAGACGCACCGGATCGCCACCGACGAACTGCTCGAGCCCGACGGCAGCAGCAAGCACGTCAACCTGCTGGTCAAGCTGAAGCACTGGGCGCATCCGCTGCAGCGCGCGCTCGAGCCGCAACGCGAGCTGCAGGCCGGCCGCATCACCTACCACGTGCTGGAGGCGCCTGATGCGGCGTCGGCCATCGTCGAATACGCGCGCAAGAACCACGTCGACCACGTGGTGATGGGCGCGCGCAGCAGCGGCGGTCTGCGGCGCTACCTCGGCAGCGTCTCGGCGGAGGTGGTGGCGCAGTGCGACTGCACCGTCACCGTGGTGCGCGCGGCGGCGGAAGACTGAAGCGGTGGACGACAACCCCTGCACGCGCTGCGGCGCCTGCTGCGCCAGCTTCCGCGTCGACTTCGCGGTCGAGGAGCTCGATTCGCAGGGCGGCCGCGTGCCCGACGGCCTGGCGGTCGAGGTCAACGACCGCACCTGCCGCATGCGCGGCACCGACCATGCGCGCCCGCGTTGCGCAGCGCTGGTGGGCACGGTGGGCGTGCAGGCGCACTGCGGCATCTACGAATGGCGGCCGTCCCCATGCCGCGAGTTCGGCCTGCGCGCGCCGATGGGTCTGGGCGACGAGGCCTGCGCCCGCGCGCGGGCTCGCCACGGGCTGCCGCCGCTGGGCGGCTGACGCCATCACCTCGCGCCGGCCGCCGGCCGCAGCACGGGGCCGGGGCGCTGCAGCGCCGCCTGCCACTCGGCCAGCATGCGCTCGTCGTGCCCCTCCTCCACCTCGAGGCCCAGGCGCAGTTCGCGGCTGGACTCGTACCAGCCGGGGCCGGCGGACTCCTCCTCGTCGCCCGGCCGCATCATGCGGAAGCGGCGCAGGAACGATTCATCGTGGGCGCGTTGCCGGCACAGGTCGGCCAGGCGGGTCATCAATCGGGCCATCGTGTCCTCCAGCGGGGTTGCTGGAAGCCAGTCTCCCGAGACGGCCCGGCGCGCACCATCGCCCTCGTGTGTCACCCGGCCGATGTCCCCTGCCCGTCACCCCCGCGCGGGGGTGCGTGCCTCAGGCGGCGACCGGCACCACGCTGACCGCCACGTCCATCGTCTGCGCGCCGCCGCCGAGGATCACGCCGCGCAGCGGCACCACGTCGGCGAAGTCCGCGCCCCAGGCCAGCGTGATGTAGCGGCGGTCGGCCAGCTGGTCGTTGGTCGGGTCGAACTCCACCCAGCCGTGGCGCGGCGACCAGGCCGCCACCCAGGCGTGGGAGGCATCGACCCCCATCAGGCGGGGCTGCCCCGGCGGTGGGTCCGTGAGCAGGTAGCCGGAGACGTAGCGCGCCGGCAGCCCCCAGCCGCGCAGCGCGGACAGCATCAGGTGGGCAAAGTCCTGGCAGACGCCACGCCGCTCGCGCAGCACCTCGTCGACCGAGGTGCTGACCGTGGTGGCGCCGGGCTCGAACTCGAAGTCGGCGTGGATGCGGTGCATCAGCGCGGTGACGGCCTCCAGCCAGTCGCGCCCGGGCGCGAGCGTCGCCGCCGCGTACTGGCGCGCGGCCTCCGACAGCGGCAGCAGCGCCGTCGCCTGTGCCATGCGCGCCGCTTCCAGATCGTTCGGCGGCCCGGGCCGCACCAGGGCGTCGCGCACCGACTCCCAGGGCTGCGCCGGCCCGGGCACCCGCTGCGGCCGCGCGCCCACCTCGACCTCGGCGCGCATGCGCACGCGCAGCTGGCGGTGCGCGCCGTGCAGCCCGAAGTGGGTGACGATGTTGCCGAAGGCGTCGGGCCCGTCGTGGCGCTCGTCGGGTCGCGGGTCGATCTCGATCGCGTGGGCCAGCAGCCGCTGCCACGGCAGGCTGCGCGGCGTCAGCCGGGCGCGCTGCCAGGACTGCGACACCGGCGCGTCGTAGGCGTAGCGCGTCTCGTGCTCCACCCGGTAGCGCACCGTGCTCATGCGACCAGCGACAGCACGCTGCGCGACGAGGCGTGCGAGAAGAACTTCAGCGTGAGTTCGTCGGAGACGTTGCCGGCGATGCGCTGCAGCTGGTCGAGCAGCGCGGCCAGCGCCTCGCTCTCGGGGTGCAGGTCGGCCGGTGTCAGCGCCGCCAGCGCGGTTCGCCCCGGCGCCACCACGTCGAGCGCGAAACGGCCGTGGCGCGCCTCCAGCTTCTCGACATACTCGGCCAGGCCCTTGAGCTGGAAGGCCAGCGAGCGCGGCACCAGCTCGTCGCGCACCAGCAGGTCGAGCACCGGCAGCCATTCGGGGGCGACGAGGTAGCGCGAACGGTAGGTCACCGACGAATCGGCCCATTGCAGCAGCCACTCCAGGCCCTGGTCACGGCCTTCGCGGGTGGCCACCTGCAGCGCGGCCGAGAGGTTCCACAGCCGCTCGATGCGCCGGCCGATCGACAGGAAGCGCCAGCCGGTGCCGCGGGTCATGCCGTCGAGCACGAAGCCCGACAGCGTGACCATCGCCGCCACGCCGCGGTCGAGCCAGGCCAGTGCCAGCGGCAGGCGCATCGCGGTGGAGGGCGAGCCGCGCTGGAACACCGGATCGCCGATCAGCTGGTTGATGGTGCGCCAGTGGTCGGCCGACATGCGGTCGCGCAGGTTGAAGGCCACCCGCGAGACCTGCCGCAGCCGCTCGGCCAGCGCGCCTTGCGGATGGGTGGCGGCGCGCAACAGCGCGGTGGCCGGGTCGTCGTCGGCATCGATCAGCCCGAGCCGGGCGCACAGCGCCAGCACGGCGGTGCCGCCGTCGGCGCCTTCTTCGTCGAGCTGCGCTGCGATGGCCACGCGCAGCAGGCGCATCGCGGCATCGGCGCGTTCGCCGTAGCGGCCGAACCAGAACAGGTTCTCGGCGGTGCGCGACGGCAGGTTGGCGCGCGAGCTGACCAGGTCCGCCGGCGTCACCGTGGTGGTCAGCAGCGAGAAGGCGGCGTTGACCGGCGCGTCGGAGAGCACCCAGGTGTCCTTGGAGCGGCCGCCACGCTGCATGGCGATCACGCGGGGCTCGCCCTCGCCGGCCACGCGCGCCAGGCCGCCGGGCATCACGCGATAACCATCCGGCGTGGCCACCGCGAAGACGCGCAGCCCCACCGTGCGCGCCGCCAGCGATTCGCGGCCGTGGGCGCCGCGCTCGAGAACCGGCGCCTGCGAGACGTGCACCCACTCCTGCGCCACGTAGCGCTGCGGCCGCGCGGCCACGCGCTCGCGCAGCGCGGTGCGGGCGCGTGCGTCGAGGTCGATGCCGAAGACCGAGGGCTCGCGCGCCGAGCGCTCGATCGGCTTGATCAGCACCTGGTCGAGCCGCTTCCAGGCATCCTCGAACGCCGCCGGCTCGCCCAGCCACCAGGTGGCCACCGAGGGCAGCTTCAGCGGTTCGCCGAGCAGGCGTTCGCTCAGCGCCGGCAGGTAGCCGAGCAGCGCGCCCGACTCGAGCACGCCCGAGCCCAGCGAGTTGGCGATCAGCACCGTGCCGCGCCGCGCGCACTCGGTGAGCCCGGCCACGCCGAGCGCGGAATCGGAGCGCAGTTCGAGCGGATCGCAGTAGTCGTCGTCCTGGCGGCGCAGGATGGCGTGGACGCGCTGCAGACCTTCGACCGTCTTCATCCACACGCATCCGTCGCGCACGGTGAGGTCGTTGCCCTCGACCAGCGCGATGCCGAGGTAGCGTGCGATCAGCGCGTGCTCGAAGTAGGTCTCGTTGAAGGGCCCGGGCGTGAGCAGGGCGATCAGCGGCGTGTCGCCGCCGGGCCCGGCCTTGGGCGCCCAGCGCAGCAGCGACTCCTTCAGCGCGGCGAAGAAGGCGGCCAGGTGCTGCACGCGCAGTTCGCGGAACATCTGCGGGAAGACGCGCGAGATCACCAGCCGGTTCTCCAGCGCGTAGCCGGCACCCGAGGGCGCCTGCGTGCGGTCGCCCACTACCCACCAGCGGCCGTCGGGCGAACGGGCCAGGTCGGCGGCGTAGTGGAACAGGTGCACGCCGCCGGGCGGCCGGATGCCCAGCGCCGGCGAGAGCCAGCCGGCATGGCCGAACACCGCGGCCGGCGGGATCGCGCCGGACTTCAGCAGCGCCTGCTCGCCGTAGAGGTCGCCCAGCACACGGTTGAGCAGCTCGGCACGCTGCGCGATGCCTTCCTCGATGTCGCGCCACTCCTGCGCCGGCAGCAGCAGCGGCAGCGGGTCGACCTCCCAGGGCCGGTCCATGCCCTGCGGATCGGCATAGACGTTGTAGGTGATGCCGTTCTCGCGCACCTCGCGCTCGGTGAGCGCCAGCGTGTCGGCCAGGCTGCCGGCGCCGCGGCCGGCCAGGGCATGCAGGAACGCATGCCAGTGCGCGCGCGGCTGGTGCGACGCCGCCAGCAGCTCGTCGTAGCGGCCGCTCTGGGCGGCGTAGGCGGCGAGCAGGGTCTTGAGCGGCATCGGTCAGGATTGTCGCCGCAGGTCCAGGGTGAACGGGAAGTCGGGATTCCTCTCTTCGCGCGGCACGCGCATCTCGCCCGGCGTGTGGCCGAGACGGAAGAAGCGCGCCAGCCGCCGCGCCTCGGCCTCGTAGGCGTTGACCGGGAAGGTGCTGTAGTTGCGCCCGCCCGGATGCGCCACGTGGTACTGGCAGCCGCCGATCGAGCGACCCATCCAGCCGTCGACGAGGTCGAAGGTCAGCGGCGCGTGCACGCCGATGGTCGGGTGCAGCGACGACGGTGCGTTCCAGGCCCGGTAGCGTACCGCGCCGACGAATTCGCCGACGCGGCCGGTGGTCTGCAGCGGCACGACGCGGCCGTTGCAGGTGAGCACGTGGCGGTCGCCGACCAGTCCGGTGACGAGCAGCTGCAGCCGCTCGACCGACGAATCGACGAAGCGCACAGTGCCGCCGATGGCGGCCTCCTCGCCCATCACGTGCCAGGGTTCGAGCGCCAGGCGCAACTCGACGTCCACGCCCTTGGCGTTGAAGTCGCCCAGGCGGGGGAAGCGGAAGTTCAGGTGCGGCGCGAACCACTCGGCCTGCATCGCATAGCCGAAGTCGTTGAGCTCCTCGGCCACGTCGCACAGGTCCTGCCAGACGAAGTGCGGCAGCATGAAGCGGTCGTGCAGCTCGGTGCCCCAGCGCTTCAGCCGCGCCGGGCGGTACGGGTGCTGCCAGAAGCGCGAGATCAGCGAGCGCATCAGCAGCTGCTGCGTCAGGCTCATGCGCGCATGCGGCGGCATCTCGAAGGCACGCATCTCAAGCAGGCCGAGCCGGCCGGTCGGGCCGTCGGGGGAATAGAGCTTGTCGATGCAGAACTCGGCGCGGTGGGTGTTGCCCGTCACGTCGATCAGCAGGTTGCGCAGCAGCCGGTCGATCATCCACGGCGGGCAGGCCGTGGGCCCGAGCGCGGCCTGGCGCTGCAGCTCGGCGAAGGCCACCTCGATCTCGTAGACCGAGTCGTTGCGCGCCTCGTCGATGCGCGGCGCCTGGCTGGTCGGGCCGACGAACAGGCCCGAGAACAGGTAGCTCAGCGCCGGGTGGTTGTGCCAGTAGGCGATCATGCTGGCCAGCAGGTCGGGCCGGCGCAGGAACGGCGAATCGGCCACGGTGGCGCCGCCGAGCACGAAGTGGTTGCCGCCGCCGGTGCCGGTGTGGCGGCCGTCGAGCATGAACTTCTCGGTCGACAGGCGCGTCTCGTGCGCCGCCTGGTACAGGTGCGTGGTCTGGTCGACCAGTTCCTCCCACGAGTGCGCGGGGTGGATGTTGACCTCGATGACGCCCGGGTCCGGCGTCACGCGCAGCGTGGCCAGGCGCGGATCGCGTGGCGGCTCGTAGCCTTCGAGCACCAGCGGCAGCTTCATCTCGACGGCGGTGTCCTCCACCGCGGCGACGAGTTCGAGGTAGTCCTCCAGCGCCGAGGTCGGCGGCATGAAGACGTAGAGACGCCCACCGCGCGGCTCGGCGCACAGCGCGGTGCGCGTGATCCAGCCGGCCGACTCGAAGCGCTGCGGCGTGCGTGCCGCGGCGGCCGGCTCGGCGGATTCGTCGAGCTGGCCGAAGCCGCTGGTGCCGAAGCCGTTCCCGCGCAGCGCGGCCCGCGACCGATCGGCGAAGCTGCCCACCGGCTGCGCCGTGTCGCTCCCGGTGGCGAGCCGGTCCGGAAAGCGCAGCCGCTGGTAGGCCGGCAGCGGCGGGAAGGGCTGGGTCGGGTCCGGCTGGTGCGTCCAGGGATGGTCGGTGGCCGAGGCCCAGGGCTGCGAGTCCAGCGGCAGCCGGTAGCCCAGCGGCGAGTCGCCGGGCACCAGGTAGCAGCGCTCGCTGCGCAGGAACCACGGCCCGGTCTGCCAGCGCGCCGGCCCGCTCGTCGCGCGCGAGACCGGCAGCACGTGGCCGACCACCTTGTCCAGGCCCTGGGTGAAGACCTTGCGGATGCGTTCGCGCTCCAGCGGGTCGGACAGCCGGGCGTCGAACGGATCGACGTTGGCCGGCAGCTTGCGCTCGCGCCACAGGTAGTACCAGGTGTCCTCGTAGGCCGGGAAGACGTACTTGGCGTCGAGCGAGAGCCGGCGCGCCACGCCCTTGAGGAACTGGCGCGCCTGCACGTCGGTGACGCCGTAGTCCCTGTGCTCGTCGGCGAAGAGCTCCGGATGCGTCCACACCGGCTCGCGGTCCTTGCGCCAGAACAGGTTCAGGCTCCAGCGCGGCAGCTGCTCGCCCGGGTACCACTTGCCCTGGCCGTAGTGCAGCAGGCCGCCGTCGCCGTACTTCAGGCGCAGCTTGTCGAGCAGGTCGGCGGCGAGCAGCCGCTTGGTCGGCCCCATCGCCTCGGTATTCCACTCGGCGCCGTCGCGGTCGTCGACCGAGACGAAGGTCGGCTCGCCGCCCTGCGTCAGGCGCACGTCGTGGGCGCGCAGGTCCTCGTCGACACGGTGGCCGAGCGCCTCGATCGCGGCCCATTGTTCGTCGGTGTGGGGCAGCGTCACGCGCGGCGCCTCCCACACGCGCGAGACCTTCATGTGGTGCTCGAACTCGGTCTCGCACTCGTCCAGCACGCCGATGACCGGCGCGGCCGAGCCGGGGTCGGGCGAGCAGGCCAGCGGAATGTGGCCTTCGCCGGCGAGCAGGCCGGAGGTCGGGTCCAGCCCGATCCAGCCGGCGCCGGGCAGGTAGACCTCGCACCAGGCGTGCAGGTCGGTGAAGTCGACCTCGCTGCCGCTCGGCCCGTCGAGCGACTTCACGTCGGGCTTGAGCTGGATGAGGTAGCCCGAGACGAAGCGTGCCGCGAAGCCGAGGTGGCGCAGCAGCTGCACCAGCAGCCAGCCGGTGTCGCGGCAGGAGCCGCTGGCGCTGCGCAGCGTCTCCTCCGGCGTCTGGACGCCGGGCTCCATGCGGATCAGGTAGCCGATGTCCTTCTGCAGCTTCTGGTTCAGCTCGACGAGGAAGTTGGTGGTCTGCTTCTTCTCGCGCGGGATCGCGGCGAGGTAGCTCGCGAGCAGTGGCGTCAGCTCGCCCTTGAGCCGGTACGGCGCGAGCTCGTGGGCCAGCGAGGGGTCGTAGTCGAAGGGGAAGTTCTCCGCCGACGGTTCGAGGAAGAAGTCGAACGGGTTGAGCACCGACATCTCGGCGACCAGGTCGACCTCGATGCGGAAGCTGGTCGTCTTGTCCGGAAAGACCAGTCGCGCAAGGTAGTTGGACTGCGGGTCCTGCTGCCAGTTGATGAAGTGGCCGGCCGGTTCGACGCGCATCGAGTAGCTCAGGATGCGCGTGCGCGAGTGCGGCGCCGGGCGCAGCCGGACGACCTGCGGCCCGAGGTGGATCGGCCGGTCGTACCGGTAGTGGGTCACGTGGTTGAGCGCGACGTGGATGGACATTCAGGGCTCCAGGGTGATCTCTTCGTGCAGCGCGCCGGGCACAGGCTCGATGCGCACGCGCACGCTCATCGCCTCGTCGCCGCCGCCCTCGCGCACGCCGCGCACCGGGGCGCAGGCGGCGTAGTCGGGGCCGACGGCCAGCCGCACGTGGCGCTCGTCCATCGTGCAGCGGTGGGTGACGTCGACGGACAGCCAGCGCCGCGCCGCCATGTCGACGCAGACGTCGGCCCAGGCGTGGCTGGCCATGTGATGGGCGCGCGGCGAATGGAAATAGCCGCTCACGTAGCGCGCCGGCAGGCCGGCGGCGCGACAGGCGCCGATGAAGACGTGCGCCTGGTCCTGGCACACGCCGGCGCCCAGTGCGAGCGCCTCGCCGGCCGTGGTGCCGACGTGCGTGACGCCGCCACGGTAGGCGACGCGGTCGGCCACCGCAGCGGCCAGGGCCAGCAGCGCCGCCTCGTCGTCGCTGCGGCCCACCAGGTGTGAGCGGCCCAGCCCGGTCAGCGCGGCATCGGGCGCGGTCAGCGGCGTGGCGCGCAGGTACAGCGCCGGGTGCGGCGCCGCGAGGTCGTCGACCAGCCAGGGCGATGGCTGCGTGCGCACCACGCCATGCGCCATCACGCTGCCGCGGTAGACGTGCCGGCCGCCCTTGGCCCGCGCCATGCTCCAGCTGTGCGAGAGGTTGCCGTAGGCATCGCGCTGCGCATAGAGGTGGCCCGGCGCGCTGACGTGCCAGTCGTCCACCGACTGGTGGGCGTTGGCCTGCGGCGTGAGGCACAGGTGCTGCAGCGCGTAGTGCAGCGGCGCGCTGTACTCGTAGTGCGTCTCGTGGCGGATGCTGAGTTTCATCG
>VFQN01008002.1_pt1 | contig 11000 bp, 20 predicted proteins | sample 3512371 | NCBI WGS metagenome assembly VFQN01 (sample SAMN10412370, study PRJNA504923) | tailings metagenome | isolation source: Replicate 2 from Balatoc abandoned mine | place: Philippines: Itogon, Benguet | collected 2017-08-28 | reverse complement strand
GGGGGGGGGGGGGGGGGGGGGGGGGGGGGGGAGGGGGGGGGGGGGGGGGGGGGGCAGGGCAAGGTACGGTGTTCCATACGGCGCCATGCGATCGCCCTATTTTTGCCAGCCAACCCTACGAGTCACCGAGACTACGGTACAACGCAAGCCGTCACTCAGCTTGCCTGAACACCTCGTTCTCACACCCAGCCTCCACCTCACAGCCAGCGCGTGTTGCAAGACGCCCCCCTGAGCCCCTGCACTACCACACGTACCCTTGGCCTCAGTCCACGGCGTCTTGCTCGACACCCCCTTCCCTCCCCTCCCCGTCCCCCATCCCGCCCTAACTCCTCCAACCCCCTTTTCCACCCCCCCCCACCCTCCGCATTCGTCCCAAAGGCGTTGAACAACACTCCCTCCTGCCCCTCCCCCTCCTCCACCCCGTCCCCTACTGACCCTCCGCTTCCGTCCAGCGCGTGTTGCACGGCAACTCCCTCTCCACCCAGTCTTTACCCTGGCCCCTGCCCCGTCGCCACGCAGGCTCGCACCGCCTCACCCACGTTCCTCTAAATCCCCATATAGCAATTGATGTGCTTCCCCACCCACCCTCCGCCTCCGTCCAGCGCGTGTTGCACGACACGTACTGCGCCTTTCCAACCTCCACCCTAGCACAGCACCGGCACCCGTGCACCCACCCTCCGCCTCCGTCCAGCGCGTGTTGCACGACACGTACTGCGCCTCCATCTCCCGCTGGATCTGCTCCGCGCTCTTGGCCCGCGCCGCCGCCGCCTCCACCCGCCCCAGCAGCGCCGTGGCGCCGCCGGCAGAGGTGTAGAAGCGCCCGCTCACGCGCCCGCGGTACTTGTAGGTCTCGTGCTGGGGTAGTGCGCGTGAGGGAAAGGGGGAGCAGGGTACGGCGTCAGGCAGGGAGACCTCGTGTTGTGGTGAGGCGTGGTGGGGTAGGATGGGGGGTCCAACCGAAGCTAAGAAGAGCATGAAAGGCGGAGGCAGCAGTGGCGGGCGGAGAGGAGGGCCAAGGCGAGCAAAGCGAGTGGGCGAGCACGCGTGCGGGGTCCGCATTTAGCTGTGTCCGCGTGGAATTCCCGCTTTTGCACGTGCAAGGGACTGCAGAACATAATTCGCGGTCTCTCATCTGGGTCGCCTACCTCTCTCATCTGGGTCGCCTACCCCTCGTCACGTTCAGGTGCGAGGTCCCAGCGTGCCCCGCCCCCCGCCCCTCCTACACACACGCAACTCTTTGTTCCCCCGCTCCCGCCGTTTCCGGGTGACTAAAGTCGCGCGTTGTAACCCAGCTTGCACAGCCTCTCAGTTCCAGCCAGCTAAGTCGCCCCTCCGGTAAGCACCACGCAGTAGGCAGTACGTACCCAGTACTGCGCTGTGTTCGCTGGTCGCCATGCTCCGCGCAGGCCAAGCTGGTTTCCACTTCTTTGACTTTGCGCCACTCTGCGATTACCCCCCGCCCCACACGGTTTCCTCGCGTTTCACGCGTGATCCCCCTACCTTACGGTAGAAGTCCCTCCACCCCACCAGCCCCTTGCACTGCTCCGGTGTGAAGTCGGCCACGTCGTCGTGCAGGTCAGCCTGGAAGTCGCCTGGGGGGAGGGAGGGCGAAAAGGGGGCCAGGGAGGTGAGTTGTTGGTAACACCGAGCCCGTAATGCAGTTGGAATGGAGGACATGCATAGGGGCAACGTGCCGCCGGGTGGGCCCCAGGCCAAGGTGCGTGCGCTGATGGCGCGGTAGGCGGGGACTGGGAGGATTGCTAGGGAATCAAAACCAGGCAATGCCAGTGGGATGGGAGTGGGGCGATGGAGGGCGGATTAGTAGGATGGCCTGGGTCGCTGGGTGGTAGCCGCAGGGTACAAACAGCGTATGTGTGGGCATGCTGGGTTCAGGGGACACCAATGAGCAATGACCCAGGTGGTCTTAAGCAGGAGGAATGTGGGACATGCATGGAGGCTGGCAGCATCTGGCGGTAGCTATGCTGCGCATGGCTTCACCCATGCCAACCCGGTGACTGCACTACAGTAGGGGACTGTGCGCACGTAAGGGGGGGCAGGCGCAATCGCAGGCGCGCTGCAGGCTCGCTGCCCGCGGACGGTTCATGCACGGCATCTGGCAGCAGCGGCAGCCCCGCTCCCCCCACTCCCACCCCACACAGGCTCTCCGCAGGCCCTAGTGGCTTCCGGTGCCTCCACTTTGCCACTCTGCGGTTACCCCAAACCCCCTAGACTAATTTCGGCTTCTGATACTTTGCCACTCTGCGGCTACCCCACCTGTGATGAAGGCCCGCGACGCGTCCTTCCCCACGAAGAAGCCATATCCGCCGCCACCTGCAGGGGAAGGGTAAGGGTGAGGGAGGAAGTGCAGCTTAGTGGCACCTTGGTTCAGGGGGGCGCAGGCGGGTAGGTGCAGGCACGTCAGCGGCGTGGAAGCACAGCGCCAAGGTGCGAGGCGTGGCGTTGCAAGGAGTCAGCACGGCTCTCTAGCATAGCACGCGATTGGCTTCCAGCATTCTTCCCATCATCGCATTTGGGTCGAGCCGTCAGCTGCGTTGCGCATGTGGCGTCAGCCCCTTGCCAACCCACAGCGTACCGTAGTGCTTCCTGCCAGCAGTCACGTCGTACACCTCCCCCAGGATGGCTATGTACAGCGGAGCGCCCTTTTCGCCGTTGTAAAGGGACAACGACTTTGGGGTGAACAGCTTCTGAAGGGGGGATGGAAGGGTGTTGCATGGAGCGGTGGTGACATTGGGAGTGGCGAATGGAAAGCGGCCAGGCCAGGGCCAGGGCCAGGGCCAGGCGGGGCGTTGACCTGGCTGCAGCGCGCAGTCCAGTCACATACCTGGTCGGGGACACGGGATGTCATGCGAAGAATGAATATGCATGTGATTGCTGTTAGTAGAACCGCGATCAGCTCAGGGTGTTGCCACCACCATCGCAGGCTGAATCGAACAGGGGGCAGCGGAGGCACCCCCGAGAAGCTAACTCTCTTCTTTTGCGAGGCACCATCCGGCTTCTTTGCTCCGTCGTTGGCATCGTCTGCAACAGCCGAGGCAGTAACTGTCTCCGCTTCGGGTTTCTTCGCTCCATCGCTCAAGTCTTCGGCTTGGGCGGGCATGGTTCTTTCGTGCTACATAAGTAATCCAACAATACCACTTCCAGTCTACTGCCTACGAGTTGCTGCCATCCCAGTTGAACTGACAACGGCCATGCAACTGCCGTCAGTAGGCCCGTACGTGCAGCTGGTGTCCAAGTCTTTGGCCTGGGTGCTGGGACGGACCTGCACGTACCGGTGCCCCTCCCTACACCACCCTGGCCCACCACAGTACGTCAGTGCCCGACCGTTCGGTGACGGCACGATCAAAGCAGGAGCAGGGGCTGGCAGGGGCGGGGGCAGCCGCGGGGACCTGGGCAGGGATAGCGACAGGGGCAGGTAGAGCCGGTGCCACAATACCGGTACGGCAGCGGCACGAAGGTCGATAGGCTGCCGCGGCTGCAGTTTGTTTTGCGGGAGTGGGGCTATCCCTGCTCCCCTGGTGCGGAGGCGCTGGGCGTACCGTAGTTGGCGAGGAGCTGGTGGATTGGGCGGTGGTTCATGGCAGTGGAAGACATCTGCCCCCTACCATCGACCGGTATAAGAGGGTAGGGATGCTGACCTATGTGTTGATCACAGTGGTATGGTATGCCGCATGCGTCTGGCGGCGTCGCACAGGGCCTGCGGCGGCCGGCCGGTAGCGCAGCTGCGTGCCGTCGACGCGCCATGTGCAGCTGTGCTCTGCTCAACGGAAGGACCGGCAGCCTTAACACGCTGAGATGCCCGCCTGCCCCTGTCCTTTGTGATCCACGGCGCTGGATGCGTGTCTCGCCCAGGCACGCAGTCATGGGGGGTGCCGCCCCCGCCCATGGCGGATCAAGCTCAATCGCCGAGGAACAAACCGAGGAACAAAGGCATGCATAGATGTCCTAGGTATCAACGGGGCGGACACACGAAGACCTGGGAGGATGCAAGTATGGCAACGGATGGCGATGGTGAACTGGATGGGAGGGGGAGCGAGGAGTAGGTACAAAGGCAAAGGGTGAAGGCTGTGGTGAGAGGAGCAAGGTCCTGCGGTGGATCACTGTAGGGGGGCTGCTGAGCGGCAGGGGTTGCGCCAGTCAGCTCCAGTGTGGGGCTTGCATGCCTGCAACGGCTGCATGGCTTGTTGGCATGATACACCAGCAACATCCCTTGACAGCTGATGTAGCGGATGGGCGACAGTGTACCGGTAGGTGCCTGCAGGCACTGGGAGCGGGCGGCGCGGTGCGCACCCTGCATGCACGTGCGTATGGCTCGTGGGCAATAGGAGCGCTGGCAGTGAAGGCCGTACAGGCAGGTGCATGCCGAGGGCGAGAAAGGAGGCGCGTACATAGCGTGCGACCTTGAATGCACAAATTTATAACGTTTCAGCGTGCTTACCGTCACATTTACAGCACAGCCTTCAGCGGTAGCTCTCACATATATCAGTAGGACCCACGGGTCTGACGCCAGGCGAGGGTTTCCGTTGTGCAGGCCGTCGAGGAGAGGAGCGCAGCCATGGCGACACAGCCGCAACCAGCTTCCCGAATATCAAAAGTCGACGCCAAGGTCTACCTTGGTGCGTATTCACGGCCTAATAACGCTCCAGTAGCAAAGCCGCGCGCGGTTTCCAGCAGTGATGAGCTTGCTCCCGGCATCAGCCATGCGACGGCCTCATACCTCATATGTTCCATTCTATGATGGCTGCGTCCGTGCTGTCTGTTCCATGGCTCACGCCACTGCAATCCGCCGTTCCAAGCGCGCAGTTGCCCACGCGGTTCCCCAGACCAGGGAACCCGCGTTCCGCTACGCTGCGCCACCCGTACATGTCATACTGTTGCTGCTGCGCACTGCCCACACCACTCGCAGCCAACGAGCGCACCTTCCTGACGTGGATGCGGGCGGCGGTGCTGGTGGGGTCCACGGGGGCGGCCATAACAGGTGGGTTAACGTCGGTGGTGCGTGGCTGCCCACCCGGCCAGTAACCGGCGCCATCCCACACCGTTGCCGCTGTGCCTAAGTTCGTATACCGTGAAACAGGGTGACAGGGTGTGCGGCACGTACACTCCTGACCTGACGCCTGCGCACGCCGCCTACGTGCGCCCCTCCTGGCCCCCACCACGCAGGCCTGGTGTCCCTTACCCAGACCGATGTGCGGCAGGGCTCGGGTGACGAGCCGCCCGGGCCTCCTCCGCCTCCTGCTCCTCTGGACCGCAGGGTACTGCTGCGGGCGCTGCTGATGCAGGTGGGTGCACGCGTTTGCTGTTGTAAACACTAGGCAGCAGTGCATGCCACGTGCCGTGCGCCGTCCGTTGTACGGGTGGCAGCCTCCTGCGGCTCTTTTCATAAAGCACAAAGCGGTTGATTGGCACGCGCACAGCACGCATCCATGCACGCGGAACCCAGTGTTCGTGCCGCTTGCCACGTGCTGCATGCCCCCACGCGATGCCCACCGTCACTGCGGCTCCTGCGAGGCATGCATGCCACATGGGTAGTGTCTTACTACATCGTTATGCGTGTGGACAGCGGATAGGCGTGATGTGGATGCAAGGACAGGGTGACGCCGTGGCGTTGCGGCACACAGCAGGCGGCAGCCGGGGCGGCGTGGCACGCATGCCGTGTGCCACGTGTCGGCCTGCTCCTGAACCCGTACGTACGGGTTGTACCCCATGTCCCCATGCAGGGCGCGGCCATGGCGCTGCTGCTGCTGGGGGCCGTCGTGGCGGCCATCGCCGGGCGGAACTACCTCATCCGGGGCAACATGATCAGGTGCGGCGTGAGCAGGACGGTGAAAGATGCGCATTGAGGGGTGGTCCTGTCTGTGTCTCGCCAGCTGCCACAAGCCAACATGGATGGCAGGGAGTCACGTGAGTAATCCGCAAGCGGCGGCAGCATGCTTGCCTGGTGGCCCTGGCAGACTGGAGACAAGACCGTACTTCATTGCTGTTTGCCATGCACTGCGGCATGCTGCTTATCAGGCATATGAGCAGCCAAGACGTACGAATGTACGTACCACTTTTCGTTCGTGCCTTCCCCATGCCTTCGCAGGGCCGGCGTGGGCTCTGACAGCCCGCAGTGGGACAGCCGCCTGCTGCCGCGGCTGCTGACCGCAGCCATGGCGGCCATCGTGGCGGGGGTGTGGGCCACCTCCCTGCTGCGGGTGGTGCAGCGGGGCTGAGCAGGGGGCACAAGCGCACAACGTGGCATGCTGGCGGTGGAGGAGTGTGGGGCGAGGCGCCGGTGCGCAACAGTGTCGGTGGTGCAGCTGGGCAGACGGGGTTACGAGGCGAGATTGTGTTCGTGGGGCAAGCGACGGTGCCGTACGGTATGTTGCAGGCAGTACGGTTCTTGTAATTGCAATATTGCATACGGAGGAGTTGCAACGGCTGTCTGCAGCGTGTAAGGCATACTGAGAGGGCACTCACCCACGTCTGGCACCCAATGTGCGATGGCCGGGCGGACACCAGCAGGGCCGGCCCGCTGGCGTAACTACTGCTGCCATGCACGACAACCAGTGAGGCAGCAGCGAGTAGGACACTGTCCTGGCAGGTTGAACGGATGCAGGACTGCAAGGCGCGACGTGTGTGGCTTGTGCTGCATGCGTTGCACATTAGTCGCATGTACTGGTATAGTATTGGCTAGCGAAGCAAGGCTAGTGAGGTTTTGCGGAGGCACCAGGTGGAGCCACGGGTGGAGCCGGCAGGGTCTGCTGTGAATAGGTTGGGACCACCTGAAATGGTTCCTCGTCAGCAAGCCAAGTGTGTCCTGCCTCGCCTTACAAGCACGCAGGCAGCCAGCACTGATGTCCCGTTAAATAGGCTGCATCTTCCAGCTTTCGACAATACAGCTCTTGTAACGCGTGCTTGGCCGCAGAGGCGCCTACACGGCCTACATGCGTGCCGCACCAACCAGGCAGCCAAGCAGCAGCAACAGCCTGCAGACACAACATGGGAGACAACCGACGGCGTCAGCCACAACCCAATAATTGTCCTTACTGCCTCGTCTGGCTGCAAGTGCCAATGCCACACGAGCATACCAGCCCCCTCCGCTTCAAATGCAGCTCGTGTGGCCGAACTCAGCAGCCCCCAAAGAGACTCCTCATGCCGCGCCATGCGCCTCCCCTACCATCATGGGCACCGTTGCTCTCACGCGTGCCTCCCTTGCTGCAATGCCCCTACCGCATACCGCTCCTGCACTGCTATGGTGTTGTGGGTTGCCCACGCCGTACGACAGGTCGCGATCCCGCACACTCCGCCGTCCCGCACACTTCTCAGCCACCAACACCGGTGCATGGGCCTGCTAGACCTACCGCCGGGCGAAGCATAACCCGCGGCGATTTGTTGACAGCACAAATAGCATTCATACGTGGCTGCTCGCCGTTTTGGTACTGGACCGCGCCGGCACACCAACTGCCTGGCACTTCGAAGTGCAAACCGCAGCTGCTGCTGCTCCCGCTGTGCCGCTGAAAAGGCGAAAGGCCTTGAGCAACAGCAGGCCTGCCACCAACGCGCCGACGGCAGGGGACGGGAGTGTCGCTAGCTCGCTACCCATCGTGGCCATGGCCATGTCTGGCCCGGCCGCGTTGGTGTCGGCTTGAGCGTAATGCTGCAGCCGTCGCCACGGCCGCCACTCCCGCTGCGGCTGCGGCTGCCAATCCCGCCAGTCGTGGTACATGCGTGCGCGAGCAGTGCTCCACATACCACGTCCTGTTGCTGCCCCAGCCTTTGCAGTTGCTGCTTGTGCCGTGGACTCCGCACGAGCGCGGAGGGGGCATGGGGCATGGGGCGTGGGCATGGCCCGCCCGCCCGCCCTCCTGACATGCCCGCCGCCAGCTGGTAGGTAGCGGTGCGTCTACGTACAGCACGTGTCAGCCTGAACCTCGTGAAGCGACGCTGTCGCGGCCCACGGCCCGTACCAACCCGTGCCGCTGCCGCACTCCCAGCGGCCCCATGCACATGCCTCCCAGCGCTACCGGTTGATAGGTAGGTGTGCACCCCAAATGCACTTGCTGCCAGTGCCGCCGGTGGGCTGCCTGTGCTCCTGCTGTGGCTCCGTTCAGCTCCAGCCCACAGCGTGTAGTACCTGTACGTATATGCACACACATGCAAGCCGCAAAGCACGGGTATAACAGCTGCTGAAGCTCCTGCTGCACCTGCTGCTGGTAATGATGCTGCTGCTGCTGCTCCTGCTGCTCCTGCTGCTGATGGTGGTGGTGGTGCCGGCAGTGGCGTCCCCAGGAGTGGCTCCAGGTGCCACGTGCCACAACACAGGGCTGCATCCCATCTGTGGCGGGGTCATACGCAGGACCAGGTTTGAACCCGTCAGCGCAAGTGGAGACTCTGGGCCGTACAAGGGGGCTTCCGGGGAAGATTGCAAGGTGGATGCATCCATCCTGCATCCATACCGGCAGTCGGGCTACCCTATTTTGCCCGGCACGTGGCGGGTGTGCGGATGTGGTCCGCCTACTGACACGCCAATGGTTAACAGCTTAACTTTCTAAGGCATGCACGTAAAGAAGGCCAGGCCAACACCTGGGCTGCTCTCAAGACGCAGCTATCCACACGGCACACTTGCCTGCTGCAGGGGTCCCTTGCCAGGGGACTCACTCGTGGCCGCGTGCTGCTGGCTCATGACGCCCCCGTGCGTGTCGCGGTGCGCGGTTGGCGTTGCCTGCATGAAAAGGTGCAGCAAAAGTTTGGGGATGCTGAGCAGTCAATATGGAGGTCCGTGCTCCCGCCATACCCTGGGTAGCGGGCGGGTGAGGTGTCCAAGTCGGGCGTGGCGCTACACAGACTGGAACTGATGGCAAAGGCGCTTGTTGGATGGATGCGATGCAGGGTGAAGAAGCAACTATCATGACAAGGTTAGGGAGGCAAGAACCCGATAGCGATGGCAAACGTGGTTGTGTAAATTGGTGAGCTGGCCCAGATTGTGCCACATACCTGACGCCCCGAGCAAATGCGCATGGTATCAGCACCATGCGATGGGCTATCGGGGGCGGGTAGTCATCCGCGCATTCGTTGAGGCCGTCCAGCGCCTTGCTGAAAGCTGTGGCCTCGTCGGACGGCGCTGGGAGAAGGTTATAGCCGGGCGGCAAGGTAGAAGCCGTTTCAAAGCAGGCGTTCAGCTGGTCTAGTATTTCGGCAAACGCCTCCTCCTCAGTGGTCGCGAGGACACAGGCGCCACAGACATCTGGAACCCAGACTTCGTGCCAGTCGTCGCCGAAAACCCAGTGTATGCCATAGTAAGCTACAGTCATGTTACAGCAGAAGTCCTGGGCAAGGGCCGTTCGTGGCCGGCAAGTCTGCCTACAACTTCCTTCTTGGCTGCAGTGACCTTCCTGGTAGCCCTATGCGACAAGGTATGCGCTGAGCGGGGAGAAGACGATATATAAATTTACATCAAGCCGTACCACAGTATGTTGGTACTCCTGTGACTTGAGGGGTGCAGTACGGCCCGCATCGCGGTCCTCTCGGACCCACTGCTGGGGAGGACCGCTCTTGCACTACATCCATGACCAAACACCACCGCGTCAAAAGCGCTGAGCTTACAGGCTACCCTACAGCTATGAAGGAAGGCACGAACCTGAGGGGATACGTAATCACGAACCAACGCCCGAAAGGTGCGGAAATACAACGCAACATCCAAACAGTGTTGTCCCATAAGCTAATGTACAGCTGCGCCCTAGTGGGCAGGTCTGGAGTTCGGCCTTTGCTAGCACACAAGATCCAAGACCACACAGAATGTCATGCACGACACCAGAGCCTTCAAAAACATGCCCATGTGCAAGGCAGCGACCACATATCCCCAGAACACCCAAAGACCAATAGCACGGCAGACGAGCCCCGCTAATGCGACGAGCGAACTGGCCAGTTCCATGTCCCGAAACGCCAGGTTGTGCACTGCCTCCTGTAGTGAGCTGATGACAGTACTGTGTGCCTATAGGTGCAGCCCGCACACATAGGGCCCCGTCCCGTGTCATCTTGCTGTGTGCCACAAGGCAATCACGTATTGGGCCAATGCAGCCCAGAGTAATGTTGCATGCGCGTCTACGTGCACAGCTTCCCTCTCGCCCCGCCTCGCCTCAGTAACACCTGCAGCCGTCTGCTGCTGCTGCTGCTGCTGCCGCCGGTCGTGCAAGGCAGAGCTGGCTTCAGGCCCCCGCGCGCAAGACCATTCCGTCAAAACTTGCGCGCGGTGCGTCGTGCCGGTGCCCTAGCCCTTCGCCGCCGGCAGGACAGCAGACTCGTGGGTCACCCTTCCGCCCCGCGCAGGTGCCGACCTTGGACGTGTTACAACCTGGTCTGGTGCATCTTGTCCGTCGACGCAGCCCCTGCCCGAATCCTCCTGAAGTGGTGCCCTACCGCCATATACGCCTGACCCAGTGCTCGTAAGCGCACCCAGTGGTCTGTCCGATTCCGTTTCCTGCATCCGCCTCGTCCCTTTCAACCCCAGCTCAGCGGTTGGCGACCATGGACTCCGCGTTCTGCATGCAGGGCAGCAGGCGCGACAGTGCAACGTTAAGGAGAAGCCCCGCTTGTGCAATGACCACAATAAGCTGCATGCAGGCCGTCCTAGCCCCAACTCAACCCAAACCCACACGAGCACAGCGTTAGGGACATGCGCACGGGTGACGACGCCCCATTTGTCATGCCGGCACGACGCCGTCTGGTAACCCACCATCTTAACATGCAAGACCACGACGCCACCCGCACGTGCCGCCCTCGTTGCTGCCCCCACACCAGGCCCACACTGCAGAAAGGCCTCCTCGTCACCTGGAATACTGCCTATTCCACACAGGTACACGCACGCAACCCCCAGTCCCATAACAATCACCCCGCCCCCGCTCCTTTGCCAAACTTCAACCAACCAGCTCATTTGACTGGAACACTGGGATACCAAAAGGTGAGTAACACTCAGGTGAGAACGGGGCGCAGTCGCACGA
>VFQN01008001.1_pt1 | contig 11001 bp, 5 predicted proteins | sample 3512371 | NCBI WGS metagenome assembly VFQN01 (sample SAMN10412370, study PRJNA504923) | tailings metagenome | isolation source: Replicate 2 from Balatoc abandoned mine | place: Philippines: Itogon, Benguet | collected 2017-08-28 | reverse complement strand
GGCACTATGTACAGTAGAGGCTGGGAGGTGATGGTACACTAGTACAAGAGTTGACACTACCTTGAGTGCTGCAGTGCGCTCATACATTATACGTGCTACTCACATCATACGACTCCGTTGATTCGCCTTTCCTGATAGGTGTGGTCGGGATCGTGTGGCCACACCACCTGGATTGTAACATAAACTGCCAAATGCACCCATGGGGCCCATCCATTCCAACGGTAACACCGTAATGCTGTCCTGGCGACAGGTCATGTCATCCGCACCGTCCAATTCACCATCGATCTCTCGACCACCCAGGTTGCCGCAAGCACGCGACGTTGCACCTGACGACATCCAGGCCCATGGCACATGCTGATGCTCCCGCTTGCGGCTGCACACGTTCTGCTGCACCACCGTACGCCGTATGGCCATGCTACGCAAGCAGCTTCTGTGCCATCGGAACCAACACAGTCCTACTTACGGTTAACTGAGCCAAGAAAGGGACGAGTGCAACTGCCCTGCCCATGTGCGTGCTACGCGCAAGATGCCATTCCTTGTGTCCCTGCCACATGCCGCCGCTTATGCAGCTACTCAGCCATCTCAGTCGGGCTCTGTGTTCCCAGCCCCAGGCGGTCAGGCCTACTGCGATGCGAGCCGCCCCTCAAACCACGCCACCGTGTCCATGAACTTATTGTGGGCCCTGGCCTCCCTTACAGCGAACCGCACATAGCCCTCATCCCACGGCGCTCCCTGCTCCACCAGCCACCGTACGGACGGCAGCGGCATAATCTTGTACACCCCATCCCCAAGCACGTCGTCGTTCCACGGCAACCCCAGGCGGCGCAGGCAGGCCATAGTGTCCACATCACCCACAAAGCCCGCCATCGTGTACGGGTGCAAGTCTGTGTCCTCCCCCGGCACGCACCCCGCCCCCACCAGCCACTCCACCACCGGCTCGCAGCCGCCCTCCGCCGCCCCTACCAGCGTCTCAGGCGCGAACTCCGTCCCCAGCTCCTCATGCAGGTAGCGCGCAAGCGCCAGGTGGCCCTTCCCTGCTGCACAGCCCACGCTATCAGCCCTGTCCGTGCCCCCACCCGGTGGGCAGCCAGCTGCCACCAGCTGCCGCACCGTGGCCTCCAGGAGCATGCTACCGGCGTCCGAGGGCCAGTGCTCGATGACGTTGCTGAGCGTACTGCGGTCCCAGGGGCAGCCGGCCTCCCGCACGAGCCATCGCAGCATGGCAGCATCACCCGCCTGTGCAGCACTCAGGTACGCTGATTTACCCACAGCGCAGCCCGCCTGCAGCAGCCACGTGGCAGTAGGCACACTGCCCGACCTCGCCGCCGCGCGAAACACCTGTTCTGTCAGCGGCAGGCGACACTCTGCATGCAGGAGCCGAACCGTCTCGAGCTTCCCCGCCCTCGCCGCACTCTCCAGCAAGACGTCGTGCACCGGCACCCCCCGCCGCAGCAGCCAGCGCACCGCCTCCCCGCTGCCGCCTTCCCCCGCTGCCCTCCACACAAGCTCCCGCGCCCGCTGCTGCCCCTGCTCCAGCGGCAGTGGGCACCCCACCTCGTCCACCAGCCACTCCGCCACTGCCACGCGGTCGTGCTTCAGTGCGCTGCTCAGCACACGCCCACAGAGCGTTTCGTTTTGGAAAGGCTGCAACGGGGCCGTCGCGCCCCTCCGAAGGTCCAGCCCCTGCTGCCCACACAGCCACTGCAGCACGGGCAGCTTGCCAAACGCGGCGGCGCTCACAGCCGCCCCCTCCAGCACGTCCGGCGTGTGTTGCTGCGTGGTGGGGTCACTCATGACTGACAGCAGCCAGGACAGCTTGGCCATGCCGGGTTCAGCACAGCGGGCAGCAGCTTCAGCAAGCTGCCGTTGTCCGTACGCGGAGAAACTGCCGTACGGCACCCCATGGCATCCCAGGAGCTCCCACACACGCTGTACCTCTGCCAGGCTGCAGTGCTCAAGAGCTGCAGCAAGTGTATCTTCCGAGCGCTTTACGCAGCCGTGCTGCACCAGCCAGGGCAGCAGGTGCAGGTGGCCGGACCGCACGGCGGCAGCGCCGGGGTTTGTGACGCCGACGTAAGTGCCGATGTGGGCTAGGCCGGCGAGGGACACGGACGGCTGCACCAGGCCCCACGCCACCTCCAGGTTGACCTCGCTGCCGCTGCTGGCTGCGGCCGCAAGCGTGTTGACCTTCTGTTTGAACCGCAGCTGCCGATAAGCTCGCTGCAGGTGCGGCTGCCAGGCCGCGCCACTCGCGGATGAGGGCAGCGGCAGGCTGAAACGCGCCGTGCGATGATGCGGCTGGTTCAAGCAGCTGGATATGTCCTTGCTGACCAGGCGCCCGTTCAAAGCCGTATAGTTGCTGCCTAGTGCCTCCAAGGCGCGAGCGATCAGGTCTGAGGGCAAGACGGGGCCCATCAAAATTGCCGGCACGTCGACCTCCATGCCTGTTAATTTCAAGTATGTCAACGATTCTGTTTGATGAAAGCCATCGCATCAGCTTCCGCGAACCGTTGATCAGTCCAAAAGCAGCTGCAGAAGTGACAAAGTACCGATGTTTCACAGTATTGTACCAGCAGTCGCTCTGAATAAGCAACCATCTATGTTACTGGCACAAGGTTGAGTATGATTAGCGCTCTGGCGATACCCCATGCACCTTCGTCCTCGGTGTCAGGCTGCGTCAAACGACACAGGCAGGTGGCATCAAGGGAAAGTGTGTCCCTGTCTGCCGAACGGTACGTACCTGAAGCTAGCTGGACCCGGCTGGACAAGGTTCGGGCTGCAAGTACCAAGTTACTGCCGTGTGTCGGTGTATGAAGGCAGTTGGCGGCAACAGGGGAGCTCCCATGGCCGGCAGCTAGGTACGTACCGGTAGCGCCTGTGCAGACCGTTGGTCCCAGCTCAATTACCGGCACCGCTTACTGCATATATTCGGAGCCCCCCTAGCGCGCATGCTTGGCTTCAAACCTGCCGGCTGCAGCAACGTGCAAGCCTAGGTAACAGCAGCATTGGCAAGATGCTTACCGGTGTACTATTCGCCGGGCCGTGCGAAGCAACAAGCGTTTCAAGCCGGCAGCTCAACACCATAACCCACATGTTGATAACCCACATGTTGACAACCAGCAGAGCATGACGGCCCAAGTAAGCGCATGACGGCCAACAGGCTTTTTCCACTCACGGTACTCATGTGCACGTTGCCCGTACTTGCGGCGGCATGCAGCAGCCCTGCACGCCCCCCAAACTACACAGTGCACCCATGGGGCCCATCCATCCAAACGGCACAACAACAACATGCTGCCACCAGCCACCAGTGCCTGGAGGCAGTTCAAGGCATCCACACCATAGACCAGACCGTCCACAGCGGCACCGCAAGCGCGACGTTACACCTTAGCGGCAGTCAAGCACGTGACACATGCTGATGCTCCTGCTTGCGGTTGCGCACGTCTTGCTGCTCCTCCGCACCTCACATGGCCTTGCAGTGCTTGCAGCTTCAGTGCCATCCGCACTACCAACTCAGCACTGCTTGCCACTCATAAAGCCAAGAGGAGCATGGGCGCAACCGCTGCAGCCGTGTGCGTGCTACGTGCAAGATGCCATTCCTGGTGTCCCTGCCACGTGCCGCCAGTTGCAACCGCTCTAAACCAACGAAGTCCGGCCCCGCGCTCCCAGCCCCACGGGCTTAGGCCCACTGTGATGCGAGCCGCTCCAAAAACCACGCAACCGTATCTTCAAACTTGCCGCCCGATTCGGTCTCCCGTAACGCGAACCGCACAATGCCCTCATCCCACGGCGCTCCCTGCTCCACCAGCCACCGTATGGACGGCAGCGGCGTGAACCTGTAAACCGCATCCCCCAGCACGTCCTCACCCCACGGCACCCCCAGGCGGCGCAGGCAGGACATCGTGTCCACATCGCCAACAAAGCCCGCCATCAGGTACGGGTTCAGTTCCGCACCCTCCCGCCGCACGCACCCCGCCCCCACGAGCCATTCGATCACCGGCTCGCAGCCGCCTGCCGCCGCCCGTGCCAACGTCTCACGCGCGAACGCCACCCCCAGCTCCTCGTGCAGATAGCGTGCAAGCGCCAGGTGGCACTTCTCTCCTGCACAGCCCACGCTATCAGCCCTGTTGGTGCCCCCACCCGGTGGACAGTCAGCTGCCCCCAGCTCCACCAGTAAGCAAGTGCATCTCGTCGGCCAAAGCCTCACGAGCAAACCGCTTCAACAAATGAAACATACAGGGTACGGCTGCAACCGCCATGTAGAAGCGCGTGGCTGGCTGACCTCGAGTGTACCAGCATGTAAATGAGCACTGCATGCATAAATGCTAGCGTGTAAAGCCGACTGCACAGACGGAGCTACAGTATTGCATGCTGCAGTGCTCTGAGGCCAAACCGCAATCGTACATAAGTACATGCTGCTGACCTGCGAGCATATTCCCAAGAGGTGCGGTCCTCATTATGCTCCCCCTGGCCACACAACAGCAGCAACGGCCCACCTCTGTCCGTGTGCCACCCTGCGCTAGCTTGGGCACCGCACGCACTTCCCGCACCACGTGCGAGGGCAACACGGGAGTCACGTGTTGTGTCTCACAGAGTGGCGCTGGGACTACACCAAGAACCAGTCAACTCAGCACCCAAACGCCCGCGTGCCCCCCGCCGATACCCAAGCTCACCAGTTATAGACATCGAGAAGGGCAACCTACGCCCCAGGCTCGGGTCCGCTATGCAGTCCCACCGCCGCAGCGGCTGCGCCCGCTCTAACCAGCTCTACACCTATCCCCTATCCATGCCGCTGCAGCTCCTTGCACTCCTCCTTGTGCGCCCCGCGCCAGTGCGCCCGCTGGCAGTCCGGCCCGCAATACCGCACCGCCTTGCAGCCCCCGCACTGCTTCAGCTCCAGACCCGCCTCCGCGCCTCCCGCAAAGTTCCCGCAGCCCGGGTTGCCGCACACCCGCACCCGCCGGCACGGCACCGCCACCGCGTCACCGCACAGCGCTGGAGGCACCTCCGCTCGCGGCCTTGCCAACCCGCCGCTGCCTCCACCTCCCGTACGTGCCCGTTCCTGCTTCAGATCCTGCCGTACTTTCTGTGTGGTAGGCCCGGGCTGCGCTACTTGTGACGACACCGCAAAGCGCTGCGGGTCCTGCAACGTCCCGGCGGACACCAGCACAGCCATTGAAAAGTCATCGCCATCTCCACCTCCATCCTCACCCCCGCCGCCGCCGCCACCTTGCCCCGTTGCCGTACTCGCCCTGGCCGCCTGCCGTACTTGGTGCAGCAGCCCGGCGTACACCGGCATGGCGCCCGCCATCCGCACCAGCGCCTCGTCGTCAACCACGCCGTCCGACCAGCCCGCCTCGCCGCCCGCCACCAGGGCGGCAGCGTACGACGCCGCGCCGCCGCCCCCGCCCGCCGCCGCCTTCGGGGCCAGCCATGCCTTCACGTAAGGCCTCAGCTCCTCCCGGGTCGCCAACATGACAATCGAGCAACACACCCCACAGGCAATGCGCTGGTTGGCGTCGGGGTCCAGCGCCCCGCCCCCTCCGCCGCCACGCCTGCCTGCCGCCCCTTCCGCCCCCTGCCCCGCCGCCGCCGACAGCACCTCGCAGCACGCAGCCGCCAGCCGCTGCGGCTGCGCCGCCAGCAGCTGCCGCCAGCTAATACACGCGGGCGGCAGCGATGCCAACACATTGACCATGTTGAGCATCTGGGCGCCCGCATCCGCCAGGCGCGCTGCCTCAGCCCGCGGCAGGGCCCCAGCCCCCGCCCCTGCACGGCCTCTGCCGCTGCCACCCCTTCCCCCCTGCGCTGCCAGGTGGTGCGCCAGGTGGTGCATGAGCTGCGTCGCCAGAGCGCAACCGCACCGCAGCGAGAACGCGGCCGCCTCCTCCAAAGCCGGCAGAAAGCCGCCGCTTCCCCCCATGCTGCCGCTCCCCTGCCTCCCCCGCACCCCTGCCTCCACATTCAGGGCGGCTGCAGCAGCAGCCATGCACGCCTGCAGCAGCTCCAACGCCTCCGCTGCCCCTAGCACACTGGCCACCCACCGCCGCGCCTGCCCCTGCCCCTGCTGCTCCGCCGGTGCCAGTGCCGGCAGCGGCAGCGCCTCAAGCTCCCCAGTCAGCTGCCTTGCACGCTTCGCGGCCGTCACCAGCAGGCCCACCAGCTGCTCCCGCACGTCCCCGCACCCATCCTGCCCCGCCTGGCCGACTCCCCCACCGCTGTCGCCCCCGCCCCCGCCCCCGCCCCTCCCAGCCCCGCCGCTTCCCCCAGTCGCCAGGGCCTCGTCGCTAAACATCTGCGTCAGTGGCGCCAGCGCCCCCGCGATGAGCAGCAGCGGGTCCTCGTCCTCGTCGGGCGCCTCGTGCGGCCGCAGCTCGTAGTGCAGGGCGCCCCGCAGCGCCAGTCGCAGCGCGTGGTCCAGGCCGGGAAGCAGGCGGCCGGCAGCGAGGCGGGAGGCGAGCGCGGCGGTGGCGGAGGGCGGCAGCGTGAAGAGGGCTGTGGGCAGGGGAGAGGGCACGGGGCGGGTGGGATTGGGGTAAGTGGGGTGGTGGCGCGCGTAAAATTGGAGGAAACCGTGTAGGGCGTCAGGGGAACACGCACGCGCTGGTGCCTGCGTGCGAAGAGGAAAGCTGGTTGACAAGCAAGCAAAAGCGACAGATACTTACACCAAGGTCCTCGACCTCGGCTCTTCGTTCCCTCAACCTCCTGTCCTCCCCCATTCCCTTTATGCAAACCGCTCCGTGCCTGCTCGCACCTTTGGTGAGGAGGTCCTGCGCTTGGTCCAACAGCGACACGGTGCCGTCCGCCGCCGTGCCGTACATGCTCTCCAGCTGCAGCACTGACACCCGCCCGTCGTACCGCGCCTGCGCCATCAGCTCCGGCTCGCGCCCGCCCTCCACGCAGTCCGCCGCCATAGCCAGCAGATGGCCCTTCGCCTCCAACCAGTACGGCAGGCAGGTGACCAGCTCAGCCGCCCCCATCGCATCGCTGTCCTCCCCGCCGTCCCACGCGCAGTTCGTCATCAGCACCGCGTTGCGGGGGAGCAGCGCAGCGGCAGGCGGTACGGCATCCGACCGGAACGCGCCCCCCAGCCCCTGCCCCAGCTGCAGCCGTCGGAAAGCCTTCGCCGCCGCGAGCCCCAGCGCCGCCATTTCTCCGTACGACGGCAGTACGGCGGCGGGCGAGGGGTGCGCACCGCTGCCCGCCTTGTGCTCGTGCAGCGCGCGCCACAGCCCCAGCGTGGCGTGCAGCACGCACACGTGCTCCGCTTCCAGCTGCCGGACCCACTCGCCCGCCAGGGTCAGGTAGGGGTCGTGCACCGCCCTCCCCATCTGCTGCTCTGCCTCGGTCAGCGCCCAGGCGCCTGGCTGCTGCTCGGGGGCCGCCGCGCCTGCCGCTGCTTCAGCTGCTGCTCTCTGCCGCGCGGCTTTTCTGGATGCGGGCGTGGGCGGGGGTGCTGGCGGCACCTGCACGCCCCCGTGCACCAGCAGGCGACGCAGCAGCTCCCTCTGCGCCCGCACCACGTCCGGCTGCACCGCCAGCACACACACGCGCGACAGCAGCGGGGCCACCGCGTGCGAGCTGCCACCCCCCAGCACCACCACCATGCTGGACATGACCTGGTGCAGGGACACCAGGGACTCGGCCAGCAGGTAGCCGGCCCTGCGGACGCAGAACAGGGCGTCGGGGGCCAAGGAGGCGGGCAGCGCCGGCGTTTCAAGCAGGGCCCGGCTCACGCCCGCGAGCCAGTCAGCGCCGAGGAGGTTGTCCAGCACGCTCGCGGCGCGGGGCGGCAGGGCGGGGCTGCGGCGTTGACCAGAGGAGGAGCCGCGGGAAGCTGCAGTGTGTAGCGTGATGTCGGAGGTCGCCGCGTCTAAAATGGCTTTGCTGAGGCTGCTGCAGCCGCCGAGGAGGGCCCCATACGCGCTGTAGCAGGCGTTGGTCCACTCCCGAGCGGGCGAGCTGTCCGAGGTGATTTGGTTTATGCATTGGCGTATGGAGGGAAAGATGTTGAGGAGGGAGCGAAGAAGCCCAGGGTCACAAATGTCATCGAGCAGGCTGTGGACAAGCGGCGCGACGGCGTTGAGAGCGGGCGCAACTGATACTACGCTCCTATAAAACTCCAAGCTACCAGCGGCGGACTGCAGGATACCCGACACCAGCAGTCCTGCGGTTGCTGCGTACGCTACTGTGGTTTCTCGGGCGTCTCCGGTTAGCCCTGGTAGGCCACCCAGCAGCCGAGCAGCCTGTTCAAGATGACGTTTGGAAGCCTCTAGTATTTTTTGCTCAGTGTATGCAGTTAGCACCTTTCTGCACGCCAGCAGGGGCTGCGACATGGCTGAGGGCAGCCCCTGAGGCTGCTCGGCAACATTCTCAAGATCTAGCGAAGCTAGTTGAATATGTGCGTGCACAGCTTGCGGGAGCTTTGGGTCTAACGTGCCACCGTTTTCAGCCTGGGCGCAGAGACGCGAGAGCGCGTCCAGCGCTCTGCGCATGTGCTCTGCCACACCTTGGGCCATTTCGGCAGCCGCTATTGGCGAGGACCAGGTAAATTTACATCAGGAGGTGACAAGTGAGTCATGCGAGTAGATGGAAAAGGCTTTAGTCTCGTCAGCAACGCAGCCGTACACCAGCCCGCATGCATGGGGTTTGGGTGCCTCCCCACTAGTAGGATGCGTGCGACAGCAAGTGCGCAGCGGTCATACCTCTTATAGGTACGGCGATGCAACGGCGGTGCAGACATTTGTGTGCGTTAGTGCACGGTCAGTAGCGTGCCGTTGCGCACGTGGCAGGTGTCCGGTGCGCAACAGTGGATGGGGCCGTCTAGCTACCTGTCTACTTGTATTCCCTTGCAGCATCTTCACTGTCGAACGCACTTTCGCGTTCGTCGTTAGCTGTTGGCTGTTGGAAGTTGATCGCCCTGGTAACCGTGCAAGGAGTAGACCGGGTTTGTCTTGTGTGCCTTAGCGGGGAGGACGACGAGCGACACGTGCGTGCTGCTCGAGTGTCCGTTAACGCTGCGGAGGGGTCGTTGCTGTCTACGGTACAGGTGACCAGTCGCAACTGTCGAAAATGAAGACATAGTAGCACAATGAAAATTAAGTACTAGTTACAGGCTAGACGCAATCAGGCTGTGTAGTGTATGTGAGTGGGTTAAATGTCCGGCTACCAAGTCGCTGCCTTGTGTGGTAGCACGTGGCAGGGTCGGCAGGGCGCAGGTAGGCGCAGGTGCAGATCCTTCCAGCATGACTACTGGCACGTGCTGCCCGTACATGTCGCCTGAAGTGCAGGCAGCCAGAGCCCTGGCCGTGTCCTTGTGTATCACGGCAAAGTCGACAACGGCACCCCCCAGCCGCGGTGCTGCCGTTACCGTTCGTTCGGGGTTGCGCCAGGTTGCGCCCACAGCCTCCATCCTCCCAACATGCAAGTTGGGCACCCCTCCAGCATCATGCCGCAGCTCTAATCCCCCCGAAGCACTTACTGCCCCCATGGGTCCCATCTGTCAAACCATAACACGTACTGACGTCCTGGCGACACGTCAACGCAAGCAACCACACCACAGTACAGTGTTGGCAGCACCACCACCGCCAGACCGCCAAGCTCGGCACACACGTGGCGCTGCACCGGGCGGCATCCAGGCACATGACACATGCTGATGCTCCTGCTTGCGGCTGCGCACGTTGTGCTACACCGCCTTGCAACACCGTAACCAACGTGCAGAAAGCGAGCCTGCTTCAACGTTTATTATAGTTACGGCACCCCACCTGCTCCCGCACCATACCGCACCGCACCCCAAGTCACCTCACACGGCAACAACAAGCAAGTTGTACGTCCGTCCGGTAGGTGGCATGCAGCAGTAGCTAGTAACCCTCCCACAGCACCCATGGCGCCCAGCCATTCAAGCAGGACACCGTGATGCCGTGTCCTTGGAGGCAGGTCACACCTTCCACACCACACATAACACAGCACCATTGCCTGACCGGAGGTCGCTGCCGGCAATCCACCACACCACCTCAGTCCTGCTCAGCAGCCCGCCGAGCCATGCCTCTGCGCCTGCTACGTGTCACATGCCGCTGCCCTAGCCATCTCCGTCCGACTCCGTGCTTGCACCCCAGTCCATCAGGTCCATATCGAGCCGCTCCTCACACCATGCCACTGCTTCCGCAAACTCACCCCGGGCCCTGGCCTCCCGTACAGCATACCGCACAGCTCCCTCGTTCCACGGCGCGCCCTGCTCCACCAGCCACCAAATAGATGGCAGAGGGATCTCCCGTCCCAAGGCATCCCCCAGCACGTCCTCACCCCACGGCACCCCCAGGCGGCGCAGGCAGGCCATCGTGTCTACGTCGCCACAAAACCCTGCCTCCGTGTACGGGTTCAGGTACGCACCCTCCCCCAGCACGCACCCCGCCCCCACCAGCCATTCAATCATCAGCTCGCAGCCGCCTGCAGCCGCCCGTGCCAGCGTCCCAGGCGCGAACCCCACCCCCAGCTCCTCGTGCAGGTAGTGCGCCAGCGCCAGGTGACCTTTCTCTGCTGCAAAGCCGACGCTATCAGCGGCATTCGTGCCGCCACCCGGCGGGCAGCCAGCTGCCACCAGCTCCCGCACCGTGGCCTCCAGGCGTCTCATACCGGTACTACCGGCGTCCGAGGGCCAGAGGCCAATGACTCCACTGAGCGTACTGCTGTCCCAGGGGCAGTGTGCTTCACGCGCCAGCCACCGTAGCATGCCGTCAACGCCCGCGCTGGCAGCTGCAAGGTACGCGCCCGCGTCCATGGGGCAGCCCGCCTGCAGCAGCCACGTGGCAGTGGGCACGCTGCGTGAGCCCGCCGCAGCACCAAGCACCCGCTCTGTCAGCGGCACTCCATGGTCCTCATGCAGGAGCCGCACCGTCTCGAGCTTACCCGCCTTTGCCGCGGCCACCAGCCCATCCGCGTGGACCGGCACTTCCCGGCGCAGCAGCCAGCGCACCGCCTCCCCGCTGCCGGCGCCCCCAGCTGCCC
>VFQN01008000.1_pt1 | contig 11006 bp, 8 predicted proteins | sample 3512371 | NCBI WGS metagenome assembly VFQN01 (sample SAMN10412370, study PRJNA504923) | tailings metagenome | isolation source: Replicate 2 from Balatoc abandoned mine | place: Philippines: Itogon, Benguet | collected 2017-08-28 | reverse complement strand
AGGGGGGAGCAGGTGTTGGGGTTGGGGCGGGGACACTCAACACCACCACCACCACCACCGATCGGCGTGGCGGCAGAACCATGGCCTGGGGGTGGGGCAGGCGGGTTGGTGGGGAGGGGAAAGAGGTGTTGGCGGCGGGGCGGGGACGACAGCGCGCAGGCATACTGAGGTTGGCGTTCACCCACGCAAACCAGTTAGCAATGGCCATCTCCATCGAAGGCCAACAAGCATGCCCACCGCCCCCTGTACTCTTGCCGACCCACCAGTACAGCCTGTTGAGCTCCTGGGTGCCGCCGCACACCGCCACAGGCAGGTTGGACAGCGCGCCTGGGGGAGGGGGCGGTCCGGGGGAGAGGAGAGGACGTGGTGAGGTAGTAAACGAGGCAGTCTGTACGCTTGCCAGTTGTGCTTGGGCTGGAGGCAGGGGGCTGTGGTGTGCCAATCGCATTGTTGGAAGGACTATCCTGGCCGTTGAAACCCGTGGACCAGAGATGCGGCGGAGGCAAAGTTGCTGTTCCGTTGAAGCACGGGCGTCCACTTGCGGGGGCCGCGCCGCCTCACCCCACCATGGCCCCTGCTTTTCCCCCACCTGTGAGCGCCCCTATGGGGAAGGCCAGCACCAGCAGCAGCGGGGCGGACATGAGCGCGCGGGCGGCGCGGCCGCGGGGCAGCGTCCATAGCGCCTGGGTTGTGGGTGTGCATGTGGTGGTGGGGTGTAAGGACATGACAGAGCGACAAATGAGTCGGGAATGAACACGACGAGAAACACGATTTAACAAGGGATCAGGACCAGCTGCCGCGCCCACGACCGCACGCTTAGGGGGAAACAGCAGGGTGAAGACAGCAGGACGGCTGAGCAAACAAGGACACAAGGTCAGTCGTGAACGCGCTGACAACGCAACGCGACGTACAAGCGTTTTATGGCATGCTGCTTGACACGTGTCCATGCTGTACATGTCACACCCACCTGCCAGTACACTGCGTCCGGCGGCGGCGCGGCGCACGCCCTGAAGTGCAGCGGCTGCGTGCGGCTGGGCGGCGCCAGGGGCGCGCACTGCGCCGCCGCCGCCGCGTCGCGCTGGCAGCCGAACAGCGCAAAGTACGCCCGCCGGGTGGGCGTGCGGAGAGCGCGGGCGCGCTCCGTTCGGATGCGCTCCTGCAGCTGCCGTACCCGTACGGCACAGCGCAGCACGTGCAGCATTAGGGGCGAGTCAGGCGGGGGCAGCTCGCGAGGTGGGGCCACGGGCACGTTGGCTGCTGGAGGGGTGGAGCCGGAGGTGGAGGTGGTGGGGAGGGGGTGGGAGGGCAGGGGCGTGGGGAGGAGGCTGCTGCTTGATGCGCGGGTGGGGGCGGAGCTGCCGGGAGGGGTGGTGGTAGAAGTGGGTTGGCGCAGGGGCGGTGGCGCGGAGGCGAGCGCGGCCGCGACCTTCTTGGTGGCTGCTGCTGCCTCCGCCTTGGCGCGCGTGTGCACTGCCACGTGTGCGGCCAGCAGCGCGGCGGCCAGCTGGGCCATGGCGGCAGACCACTGGAACAGCAGCTCGTCGACGACCTGGAGAGAGGGGGCCGGGGTGGGAAGTGGGGTGATGGTAAAGAGAGTAAGAAGCTGTGGGGATTCTTGCATTACGGTGTGTGGTATCTGGAACAAGCTTGCCCCACAGCCTGGGGTGAGGAGGGAAAGCCCAAATTATGGGTTCAGCTGTTGCCATTGGGTAAACGTGCCTGGAAGTACCCTTGTGGGTAGGTAAGCGCTGCATCCACATGGCTCAAAATTGGGCTGGACCGCCACAATCCATACGTCCCCACGCACACAGCGCCCATCTCCAACCCCATTTTTCACACCCTGCAACTCGCCCCCACCCTCCTCTCCTACCGCTGAACCCATGTCCCCTCTTCCACGCCCCCACCCTCCTCGCCATCCCGCGCACCCTGTGGTTGCACACGGGCACCAGGCGCTGGAAGGAGCCGGGGAACAGCTGCGCGTAGAAGGCCGCCACCGCCGCCGCCTCCTCGCTATCGTCGCGTGGGCCAGGCATCAGCGGCGGCGGGCCGCCCAGGCCGAACAGCGACGCCATGCCGCCGCCGCTGCAGCTGCCGCCGCCGCCGCCGCTGCCAACGGAGGCGCCAGTCCTGCGGTTGCGGCCGCTCCTCCGGTTCTTGCCGACCTCACCTTCGTCTTCAGGACAACCGTGACCACTGCCATTGCTGCTGGCCCTGCCGCTGCACGACGGTGAGGTGCGAGGAGGCAGCAGGGGGTGCGCAGGGCCGGTGGCTGCGCCAGGCGCACGGGAAGGCATGTGCGGCGCAGCGTCGCCCACATGGTCGGTGTCCTTCCCAGCCCCTGTCGCAGCTCCATGCAGCGCCGCCGCCCCCAACCTCCGGCCCTCCTCCGATGCAAAGGGCCCGCCCTCAGCCACGTGCTGCCCAGCTGCGCCAGGGAGCACTGCCGGCACGGCAGCGGCAGCTGTCCCTGACTCCCCGGAGTCGGGGCCTCGTGCCGCTGTCCTCATCACCTCAGCCCCGTCCGCGCCGTCGCCGCCACCTTGCTCGCTGCCATGCGGCATCAACTGCGCGGCTGCCGATGCACCTGGCGGTCGAGCTGTGGCGTGCGGAGGCGGTGGCGTTGGTGTTAGCAGCGGCCGCATCTCATCCGCCTGCCCCTGCCCTCTTCCTGCCGCTGAACCTTTTGCTCCTGCTGCTTCTTCGCCGGTGTCGCTGAAGCGGCCATGGTCCCTGCCCTGGACCTCCCCATACTGATGGTGGTGGTGGTGCTGGTGGTGGTGACTGTGCAGCGCCTGTGCCGCCAGGCGCCGGGCCCGGGCCCACAGCCCCCCGCCGCCGCCCTCCCCAACCCCCGTGCCGCCCGGGGAGAGCAGGGGCTGCTCCTCGTCCTCCCCCTGCTCGTCCTCCTCGCCGGTCACCCAATCGCCGCTACCACCACCGCCGCCACCGCTGCCTCCTGACAGAGTACGGGCGGCAGTGGGCCCGCCGTCCGACATGCGCCCTCTCCGCCGGCCCCGCCGTCGCGGAGAGTGTCCGCTCCCGCCGCCGCCGCCTGCAGACCCGGACCGCCGTCGCCGCCACATGGAGGTATCGTCCTGCCGCTGCAGCTGCCCCGACCCGCTGCCGCCTTCCTCACTTGGCCTGCCTGCGCCTGTGCCGGTGCTAGGCCGCCGGCTGCGGCTGCTACCCGACCGCCGCAGGGACCGGGACCTGTCGTGGTGCGTGGCGTGTGGGTGAGGGTGCTGCGTGGGCGGGTGCTGCAGCCAAGGGGAGGCGTAGTGCCCCGTGCCCTGGCCCAGGAGGGGCACGGGCAGCGGCAGCTGCTGTGGGGTGGGGGACGCCGCTGGAGTGGTAGGGCCCTGCCGGGGGCTAATGAGCCGTTGCTCGTTGCCACTGCCGCTGCTGTCGTACTCGACACTGCCACCTTCTGCACGGCCCGCTCTCCGCCTCCCATCAGCTACCATACTTTCTTGTTGCTGCAGCTGCTGCCGTTGCGTGGCGGCAAAGGGGGAGCGTGAAGGCGTTTGCAGGCGGCCCCTAGGCGATGGCGGCCCTGAGGACGCTGGGCTTGCCGAGGCCTCGGAGCCAGCGGGCGAGCCGCCAGTGGAAGCGGAGGCGGGGGAGCCAGAGGATGTTCTCCCGCCTCGCGTCCCGGCCCCAGCCGCCGCCCCTGTCGTACCCGCCGCCACCACCTCCGGCAGGCCCAGCCCGTTGATGCGCTCCACGGGCCGCAGTACGACGTCCCGTACCAGTACGGCGTACTGGTGGGCGTTCACCAAGTGGTAGCGCCCGCCGGCGCGGACCTGGAGTACAGTAGGGCCAGGGATTGGGACAGGTACGTCATATACGAATCAAGCAGTTGTAGGCACGTGGGTTGCGGTTTGGACAGACGGCGAAAGGGATCCTAGGCACCATGCAGCACGTAGCGGCAGGCCCTACCGATAGACTGGCTGTGACCCACATCGCGCGCCAAGAATGAAGAGAAAGCCACATGGGCTCTTGCCCGCCTCTCCATCACCCCAGGCCCCCCACCTTCAGTAGCTGCCGCAGCCGCGCGTTGCACCTCCCCGCCACCAGCGGCTGCTGCTGCGCCTGCCCGCCCGTCCACGGCCGGTCCCACTCGGGCCCCGGGTCGGACCACTCAGGCCAGGCAGGCAGCCAGCCGCCAGGGGAGAGCCCCCCGCCTGCACAGCCGGCAGCGCCCGTGTGCTGCTGCTGCTGGTCCTGCCCCTCCCCGGCTGCTCCTGCTGCGCCCTGTCCCACCGCCCTCCGGCGGCGCAGGCCCCGCACGGCGGCCCGCTGCTCGGCCGCGGGCGCCCAGTAACGCAGCACCGGGATGGGGGTATGAGAGGCCCCGCCCCGCGCCCCGTCCGCCTCACCCGCATCCACGATGACAAAGCCCTCGTCCTCCTCGTTCCGCCCCTGCAGCTGCTCCCTCCCCTGCAAGCTCCCCAGGCTGGCATAGCTGCCGCCATGCCCTGCCCCCAGCTGTGCCTGCCCCTGCCCCTGCTGCTCCCGCTCCCCTTCCCGCGCCGCCAGCTCCACCTCACCCACACCCAGGCCTCCCCCGGCGCCATGCACCTCTCCGCCGCCTCCATTCTCCTCATCCCCAGCCGCCCGCCTGCTCCCCCGCGGTCCTCCCCCCGCCCCCTGGGCTCCCCCGCCCTCCTCCTCCCCGCCCCCAGCGCCCCTGCCACCACCGCCAGCCCCAGCCTCCCGCGATGCCGTCAGCGACCCCCGCCTGGAGGCCGGCCGGCTGCCTGCCCTGCCCCCGCCGCCCCACCCCCACCCCCACCAGCTCCACCACCCGCCGCCCACATCCACGTCCAGCAGCATGCCCAGGCTGCGCGCCAGGTCCACCACGCTGCGGCTCAGCAGCAGCTGCCCGCCTTCCTCCGCCTCCGCCCCTGCCCCAACGCCGCCCTTGCCCTTCCTACCACCGCTGCCCTTGCCTGCCGCCGCCGCCGCCGCTCCGCTCTCCTCGACAAACCGCCACCGCTCCTGCCCGCCCGCCCCTCCGTTCCCAGACCACGACCACGCCCCTAATCCGTCACCGGGAACCGTCCCCAGCGCCGTACGGCCAAGAACACCCACCCCACCGTTACCCCCGTTGCTGTAACCTACGCCCCCGAGCCCTGCCACCGTGCCCCGCTCCGCCGCCCAGCCCTGAGGGCCCTCCCCTGGCGCCCCCGCCCCCGCGTCCTCCTCCCGGCCAATGAGCAGCAGCAGCAGCTGCTCGTCCGCCAGCATCAGGGCCCCGTGCGCGGCGGTGCGGGCGGGGGGTTGGCCGGCGGGCGGCGGCGGCAGGGTGGGGTTGGGGTCGGCGTCGGCCGCCAGCTGCTGCGCCGCCCAGTCCTCCTTGTCGCGGGACAGCATCTGCGTGGGATGTGAATACAGAGGTTGTACGACGGTAGGATGAGCATTGGTGAAGTCGCCCGGTGCACAGGGCCGAGCTGTAACCCCAAAACCCAGATTTAAAAACGTGACATGGTGTAAAATGGAAGCATAAAGGAATAAAGGCTAGCGCGTCAGGACCCTGGAGAGGGTATGTATCAGGATGCCATCGGCGCTGCCCAGACTCCAAAAGCTCCCGCCCAGCACCGACCCTCGCACCCACCCTCAGCGGGTTGACCCATGCCACCAGGTTGTCGAACGCCGCCTGCCGCGCAGCCGCCCTCAGCAGCGGGTCCGCCGCCCGCGCCTCCGCCTCCGCCTCCTCGTCCGCCTGCTGATCACCGGCCCCAGGACCGGTCGCCCCGCGCAGCGGTGAAACGTCCGCCGCCGCTCCCGCCGCCGGCCCCATGTCACTGCCCGTTGCGCTGCCACGCCGTGAACCGGGCGCCCCTTCCGGCAGCAGCCGCACAGGCACGTGTCTTAGCCATGGAGCCCACCTCCGCAGCCTCTCGCCTAATGGAATCACCTCCTCGCCGCCACCTTCCGACCCTGCCTCCGTCCCTCCTGTTGCGGGATCGCCAGCACCATCCCTCCGGCCCCGTCGCCCCCTCCGGCTACTGCGCCCCTTGCCACCCGCTGCCCCTTTCCCACCTTCATCCCTTCGCCGCTTCCCTCGCGCCCAGCCCTCCTCCTCGTCACGCGTCACGCACTCGCCAGTCTCAACCGGTCGGCCCCTGCTGCGCGGCTCACCTTGAGCATTTGCATTTGTTGCTGCCGGCCCTGCGCGCATTTCTAGGCCTGGACCGGCGTGTCCGTCGCCCTGCCCCGTCACATCAGCACAGACAAAGCCGCGCTCTTGATCTTGTTCATGCTGCTGCCCCCCACCAGCCCCCTCCCCCTCCCTCAGCAGCTGCTGCAGGTCAGCAGCGCTGCCTGGGTGGCTGCTGAGGCCCCCCGCACGGAACGAGCTGCGCGACCGCAGCGCCCGCCCGCCCGCCGCCCCGGCCCCCACCCTGCCCGCTTCCCTACCGGCACTGCCACCACCCAGGCCCACCCCTCGCCCCTCGCCGCTGCCGTACCCGACTGCCACCGCTGCTGCCGCGATCCTGCTTAGTGCGCTGTCCTCTAGCGAGCGCTGAGCCGAGCGGCGTGCTCGGTTGCGGGTATGGTCGGAGAGGTGCAGGGGCAGCAATGGGATGTGGGTGTGGGTCTGAGCGTAGGCACCAACGGTAGAGGTGGCAACGGTGGCGGTGACCCCCGAGGTGGGGTGCGGGTGGCTGCTGCGGCCCAGGGGCGGCAAGGGAGCCTGCGGGCCTGGCGCCAGGCTCCCACCGCTGGAGGTGTGGGGCACGGCGCCGCTGCTGCTGCTGTGAATGGGGCCGCCCGGCGGCCCGGCGCCGGCGTTACTGCTGGTGGGTGCAGCAGCAGCAGCTGCTGCAACACTGTCACCAGCCACGGCTGGTTGGGGTCCAGGGGGGTGGTGGTGGTGGCCATGGGGCGGGTGGTGGTGGTGGTGGTGGTGTTGTCCGTGTCCCCCCTCCGGCCCCGCTGCGTCCAGGCACAGCATGTAGGCCACTCGCAGCTCGGCGTAGGACTGCACGGCGGGGGCAGAAGGGCGCAAAGCAATAAGCAAAGGCGTGTACGTCGATGCTGGCACCTCTAGACCTCTAGAGTTGAGTTGATGCCGCGTGCTGGGCTACGCCTTTGGTCCTTTCCCGTTAACTGCTAGCCTGCTCAGTGCAGGCAAACAGAAACACCCGCTTACTGTGCACCTGTGCGGTACGGTACCAGGCCGCCATTTCCCCACACATGCACCTGTTAAATCGCGCTCAGCAGGCCCTAATGGCTCGCGGTTTCACTACTTTGCCGCTCCGCGGTTGCCCCACCTGGCAGTGCACCAGCAGCACCCAGCAGCTGTACCCGATCACCACGTAGCACGCAAAAAAGGGCAGCCACAGGATGGCGTGGCCTGCGGGAGGACAGGGAGGGGACAACTACGTGGAGCAGACAGGGCAGCTCCTTTTCACACCGCGGCCAGCCAGACCAATGGCCAACAACACGACGGCATCGGTGCAGGAGGGGCTATGGCCCATCAGCATCAGTGCAGCCTCACACCACCAACCCTGCCCCCTCATCATCAGCTCCTGCCCGGTCCCATGACGCACCCGGCGGCAGGTTGGATATGGTGGCGCGGGACAGCTCCGCGGCGTTGGCCCCCCGGTGCAGGCGGTGCGACACCACGTCGTCGAAGGCGTAGTACGTGGGCAGCACTGGCGGGGGGGAAGGGAAGGTGGGGCCACAGTAAGATTGCAGTTAGGAGCTGAATTCAGGATCCAGCTCAAACACGAGCTTGTGCCGCATGAGCTGGCCGGATGCCGGAGAAGCTAGGAGTTTCAAGGGGACGCTGGCAAAGCTGCATAACGAGCACAAGGGCACGCCGAACCAGCTGCCTGTCAGGAACCCGCAGTCCGCGTGGCCCGTACCGGTAGCCATATATGCTGTCAGAGCCCCTGCTGTTTGAAACCATCTTTTGTTGGCGGCCCACCGAACATATGAAGGACAAGGCGCAGGCACACTGGCATCCCACGAGGGCCCCCTTCCTGCTCACGTATGCCCAGGCTGACGACTGTCAGGGCGGAGAAGATCTGCAGACCCATCAGCAGCGTGCGGTTCAGGATCTGCAAAAGGGACAGGAGGTGGAGGGCCTCAGCCACGTCGCAGGCAGCGGAGAGGGAAGCACGACGCGGACACCTACAATGCCATCGGGCAGGTGCACCACTGTGCAAGTCACGCCAGACAGTACCCGTCGGTCGCACATTCGTCAGCCCGTACATCATGCACACGCCCCGACTGCCGCGCAACCAGCATGTCCAGCCCGGCGTGCCGCACTTGCACCCGCACCACCACTTTCAGCCAATCGCATCTATTATGCCACCCTCAGCATGCAACCCTGCGCCGTAGCTGTACATTTCACCCGCGAGTCCATTCCGCGCAGTACATCGCCTCAACTTTCACAGACCACACCCTTCACCCTCCAACCCCTCCCCCGCCCACCATCCCAATCCTACCACCCCGTTCCCTACATACACGCAACGCGCTACACGCTGCACACACAACACACATACACCCTCCCACCGTCCCGTCACTTATCAGCGCGTCCAACCCCGCGCAGCACACCAGTTTCATCCTCTGAACCCATATCCATCTATACCTACCAGTGGCAGACCCTCCCAGTCCACCCCCTCCCCGCCACCACCCACCAGCGCGTCCCACCCAGCGCAGCGCAACACGCACACTACCACCACCCAAACCCGCACAACGCAAACTCCCATCCCCCTTCTCCACCCCGCCTGCCCCGTCCCCCGCCACCCACCAGCGCGTCCACCCCCGCGCAGCGCACCACCTCGGCGTCGCTCATGGCCAGCGCCGCCGCCACCCACGACACGCAGCGCTGCAGTCCCCGCAGCCGCAGCGGGGGAGGGCGCAGGAACAGGTCGGGCAGCTCCTGGGGGGCCGGGGGGCGAGAGGAGGCAGACAAGGAGCGTGGGGGAGGGCAAAGTACGAGCGGGGGGCAAAGGAGGGGCACACGAACAGGTCGCATAGCTGCTGGGGGAGAGGCACGGCAGTAGGGAGTGCGACGGTTTAGCAGTCAAAGGTGGACTTGGCGGCGCCCGACCAAAGTATTTTAGGCATGACGGAGTGTAGATGGCAGGGGTGTGGGGGGCCGCTGGTAGGGCGGAGGCGCGTCAGGGCGGCCGTGCTGCGTCCCGTGAGGCCGGGGCACAGCGGGACAGGCAGGCGCTGCGAAATTGCAGTAGCTGAGCAGCCTGTGAAGAACCGGCAGCAGCAGTCGATCACACCCCTTATGTTCAAAATGGGTATCAGATCCAATCGGCCAGGTGGACCCGGGTGGTGCTGCCTGTGCTGCATGTGCGTCACACGTACCCGGGCACACGTGCAAGGCAGGTAACAGGAGGCAGGGGTACAGGCTGCGGTCTTTTCGACATATTCATGACACGACCCCTGTGCCATAGGTGAATGCGATGAATGCGGGTGAGGGCACTGCTGTGATGGACGTCTGTTGGTTGGCTGGTGTCTGTCTGGATGGTGGTGCAGTCTTACCCTGCGCCGCTGCCATACCCCGCCGACGGTCCGCAAGGTGCCGCGCAGCAGAATGAATAAAGTAATAGCAATGCATCCGAGGATGAAGTTGATGAGCGCTCTGGGGGTTGTCCAAGGAACCAAAAGCTTGTATCAATCGTCGGGCTTCGTGCAGCTGAGGGTTGGAAGATGAAGGCACGCGCGCTCTTACGATGCTCGTATTTGGTCATCTGACACAACAAATGGAAACTCAAACGTAGAGGTCGGCATGGCTGGTCAAGAGTAAACTATTCGCCACTGCCGGCGTTTGAAGCTGCCTACTGCTACACTGTTACATTTTGCGAACCTTAGAGTTGCATTACAATACCTTCAATTTGTGTCAATACGGTATGCAGGGGTTGGAATGCGGGTAAGCCGCAGGTTGCAGGGGTCCTACACGCATGTTGTACGGCAACCAACCAAGCCAAGCCCTTAAAATGTGGAGGGCCCCAGCGCCCAGGGCACCAGGCTGGTCAACAATGCGCAATGCGCGGAAACCCAGATGCTATGAGGGAGACCGGCGAAGTGTTGCCAGGGGCCATGGATGCATGGTAGGCTGACATTCGCCGACAGTGGTACAGCATGGGATGGGGCACGGAGGGCGCGGCTGCTGCAGCATGCGTGCCTTACTCTGGCAGGACTGTGTAGTGTGTACAGACAACCAAGTCACTAGGTCCCAATGAATCAGCACGAGGGGTGGTGACCCAAGAACGTGGGCCCGACCGGAAGGGGTCCCCCAAGCATGGACAGCAAAAAAAGTCAAACAGTCAGTCCCTTGCAGACAGTGCCCCCATTCGCCAACAGGATGCAGTTGCAGGAACCAGCTATCACTGTCAGCACACCGCAAAATAAAACGTGAATCAACAGCCCGGCTGTATCGCTGGACGGTCTGCACGCAGCCATGGACAAGCCTGTCACCGGCCCACTGCGTCACGGAAGGCGCACATCGCAAACCTGGTGGTTCTACGCACAGACTATGGTAACGTCCTGGCCCGTTCGCTCCAGGCAGACACCATGTTCCTAGCCATGTAAGACGTACATCCTCCACGCAAGGCAAGGCAAGTCCAGGCCAGGCCAGTGCAGCAAACACACTGCAATCCTCTATCCCCCCTGCCCGCCCCCCGCCGCCTTCTTGCACTCCGCCCTGTGGCCCCCCTTGGACCAGTGCTCCACCTGGCACTTCCGGCAGCAGTACCACGCCCCGCGGCACCCCCCGCACACCGCCAGCGCCTCCCCGGCCTCGCTGTCCCCCTCCAGCCGCCCGCACGCACGGTTCCAGCACCCCCGCGGCAGCCGCCTCCGCGCCTCCGCCAAGCTGTACAGCCACGGCTGCCCCTGCAGCTTAACACACCCCTCCGGCGCCTTGTCGGCGTCCTCCCTCGTGAAGTCGCACATGTTCTGGACAATTGCCACCTTGCTCCAGGCTATGTACGCATCGGCATCGCGCACGATGTCTAGGTTCCCGTCGTCCT
>VFQN01007998.1_pt1 | contig 11010 bp, 11 predicted proteins | sample 3512371 | NCBI WGS metagenome assembly VFQN01 (sample SAMN10412370, study PRJNA504923) | tailings metagenome | isolation source: Replicate 2 from Balatoc abandoned mine | place: Philippines: Itogon, Benguet | collected 2017-08-28 | reverse complement strand
GGCAGGGCGCGATCTCCATCGTGATCGGCATCGCCATCATCTTCGGCGCCGCCGAACTGGTCGACGCGATGAAGGCGGCGGGGGGCGTCTGACATGCGTGACGACGCTCCCGATGTCGAACCGCTCATCCAGCCGTTGACCCGGCCGCCGATGTACTTTGGCGTCGACATCATCGTCTTCGTCGTGAACGGGATTTTCGGGATCGTCGTCTTCATCGCGTCGTCGAATTTTCTGGCGCCGCTGGTCGTCCTGCCCGTCCATTTCATTGCGCTGTACCTCTGCCAGCGGGACATCCACATCGTCCGCGTGGCTCAGGTTTTCCTGTCGATGCGCAGGTCGATCCGTAACCGACGATTCTGGAAAGCGGGGAGCTACGCCCCATGAACATCGTCAATCACGATCTGAAGTTCGGCCGCGAGCGCGCCCGTGATCTCGGGATCGGCACCCACGTTCCCTATCTCCGCCATGTCGACGAAGAAACGATCGTCACCAAGTCCGGCCTGCTGTTGCAAGTCATCCGGCTCTCCGGCCTGCCCTACCAGACGATGGATCAGGCGGAAATCAATGCCCGCCTCGCCAACCGCAACATGACGGTCCGGTCGCTCGGATCGTCACGTTTCGCGCTCTACGCCACCATCATCCGGCGACAGATCAAGCCGGCAATCGACGGCGGTTTCGACAACCCCTTCGCCGACGAGCTGAATGCCCGTTACATGGACGGGCTGCAGCACCGGACGATGTTCGTCAACGAGCTTTACGTGACCGTGATCCGCCGGCCGATGACTGGGCGCGCCGGCAAGGTCGACCGCATGTTCGACATCTTCCGCATGGCCGACAACGAGGTCGAAGCGCGAGGTGAAGCGCTACGCGACCTGAAGGACGAGTTCACCGAACTGGGCTGGATGGGGATGTTCGAGGTCGTGGAGGACGTGGCATGAGCGAGCAAATGGCAGGTATTCCGGAACGCAAAGCATCCGCAAGCAGAACGGCGCTTCTCTGGGCGCTGTTGCCGGTCGCGCTCCTCATCGCCGCCTTTGCCTGGCTTTTTGGGAACGATCTCACGGCCAGTTTCCGCAACGGTGCACCGGCGGTCGAGAACATCGCCTTCGAACGGACTGTGCTCGACCAGAATGGCCTTCGGCTCCTCGTTCGCGCCGGCGGCTCGGAGCCGATGACGATCGCTCAGGTGCAGGTCGATGCCGCGTACTGGCAGTTCCGGCTTGATCCCCCCGGCGCGATCACTCGGGGAAGCGCGGCCTGGGTTGAAGTTCCGTTCCCGTGGGTACTCGGCGAAGCCCACAAGGTCACCCTGGTCACCAACACAGGAGCGACGTTCGACCACGAGATACCTGTCGCAGTACCGACGCCGCAGCAGAACCCAGGCACCTTGGTCCGCCAGGCCGTGCTTGGCGCGTTCGTCGGCATCCTGCCGGTCGTGGCGGGCCTGATGTTCTTCCCGGCCTTGCGGGAAGCGGGGCCACGGGCGATGCGCTTCCTGCTAGCTTTGACCGTCGGCCTGCTGGCGTTCCTACTCGTCGATACGTTCGAAGAAGCCTTCGAGTTCGCCGGCAAGTCCGCCGCGCTATTCCAGGGAACGGGCATGGTGGTGTTCACGGCGCTCGGTGCGTTTGCCGTCCTGACCGCGGTCTCGCGCCGCGAGGGTAGCCCCAGCGGCCTGGCGCTCGCCACCCTGATTGCGGTCGGCATCGGGTTGCACAATTTCGGGGAAGGGCTTGCTATCGGAGGTGCGTTCGCCGCCGGTGCTGCCGGCCTTGGGACCTTCCTCGTCATGGGGTTCACGCTGCACAACATCACCGAGGGCATCGGTATTGCCGCACCGATCCTGCGCGAGCGGCCTACGCTCAAGCGGTTCGCCGCGCTCGCCCTCATCGCCGGTGGCCCTGCGGTCATAGGCATCTGGGTGGGCAGCCTCGCCACCTCGCCGCAATGGACGGCGCTTGCGCTTTCCGTCGGCGCGGGTGCAATCCTCCAGGTCATCGTCGAGGTCTCGCTCTTTGCCGCGCGGGGAGCGCCGAGCCTGTCCGCAGGATTGCTCCGGCGCGAGTTCCTCGCCGGCGCAGCCGTGGGTCTCGCCGTGATGTACACGACGGCGATGCTCGTCAAAATTTGATCAAGCCGTTGGGAGCGCAACCTATGCACTTGCACTAAGCGATCCGACGAGCAAGACCAAACCGCCGGCTATGAGAACGATCGCCATCACCTGTGCGACACGTCTTCCACCCGGAGCCAGCTTCTCGATGGCGACATAGAGAGCGATGCCGACGATCCACCAGATATTCATGACGCCGCCGACAAACAACAGCGCCATCAGCGCCCAGCAGCAACCGAGGCAATAACCGCCATGGATGAGCCCCATCCGGAACGACGCCGCATGCCCGGCGCGCCGATGGCGGGTGAGCGCCTCGACCGGACTGCGGCAGAAATCCAGGCATGCGGCCTTCAAGGGAGACAGCTGATAGAGACCGGCGCCGATCAACACCGCCGCGGCGAGATAGGGTGTCGCAAGGTTCATGTACATGGCGGAAACAAGCCCGCCCGCCGAAAAGGCCCCCTGGATGAGGGTCGCAGCCGCGCTGAACCCTGCCCATACCGCGAGGTAGCCGAGGAGGAATTCAAGCGCGGGCCAGACGCCCCGGTCCCGGTGAAGCGCTCCGTAGAGCAGAACGACGGGCGAAGCACTGGGAACCATCATGGCAACCATCATCAGCCACCACATGACGAAGATGACGATCGCATAGCCGGGCGTCCAAACCACCGGACTGACCATGTCGGGCGTGCCGCCGATAAGCGCGCCGGCAGGGCCTGTATCCATCGACATGTCGAGTGAGGACATTCCCGTTCCGCCGCCCGCCAGGATGTAGGCGGCGGAAAGCGCCACGGCGCTCAGCAACGACACCAGGACGATCAAACGATCGCGGGCAAGGAGACCTTCAAGTGTCGACCGACCCATGACCAACCCCTTATGCGGCGTGGTCGATAACACCTTGCCCGTTCATGTAGACCCGGCAGATATGCGCGTGCGTCCCCTTGTTCTTCTCGAGCGAAATCGCCCCTGATGTCTGCGTCGTGCCGCTGGCCATTTCCGCCACACGATATTCGAAACCGTGGGGAAGATTGATGCGCGCCCGATGCTCTGCGCCGGTCACCGGATTGCGGATCGGCTCGACGCCAAGATCGAATACGTCCGCCACCCGCACATATCCGGTTCGCGCTTCCGCATCGACTTGCGCGTCGATCCGCTTCGTCAGCGTTTCGAGCTTGTTCGGCGACATCTTGCTGAACACCCAGAACATCGTTGCCATGTCCTCGGTGTCGCTGCCCGTGACGATCTTCTCCACGGCCTCCCGCTGCTCCGGCGTGAGCGTGGTGTCGACGACCAGTTGTATCGTTCCGTTGCCAAGATGGATCGGCCCGGGCCATTTGGCTGTCAGCGCAAACTTCACGCCGTCCAGCCGGACATCGCCAAAATGCCCCTTCCTGACGATGAAGCCCACGGCGGCTTCGCAATTGCCGTGGGTCGGAAGCGAGTTGAACTGGCACGGGCATCCAAAATTGCAATTGCAGTTCGCGATCTCCATCGCGTCGATTTCCCAAGGCGTCATGTCAGCCTCCTGAAACTGGTCCCGATGACCGTCATTACAGATACCACTAAAGTACCTTGCGAGATAGGGCGGAGCGACGGGGCCGGGCGGGAGCGGCCTCAGATCTTGGGCCGAACCTTCAGGAAGACCGACGTCTTGCCGTCCTTGCCGACGCCGATCACATCGTAGGAGGCAGAGGGACCGTCGCCCATGCCGAGCGATCCGGCCGGCATGCCCGGCACGACCAGCCCAGCAAGGTCCGCTCTGCTTTCAAGCATCCGCGTCGCTTCGAGGGGAACATGACCCTCGAGGAACTGCCCGCGGTAGACCGCCGTGTGGCAGCCCTGGCTATCCAGCGGCACACCGAGCTTCTGTTTAAGGGAAACCAGGTCACGCTCTTCGACGATCTCCACCCGATATCCCGCCTTCCCGTAGGCGTCCGCCCATAGAGAGCAGCAGCCGCAATTGGGATCTTTGTGGACCGTCAAGATATCGGCATTCGTTGCTGCGAATGCAGTAGTGACGGGGAACGCGGCGGTGGCGGCCAGGGCCGTGATGAACTCTCTTCTCTTCATGGTCATGCTCCTTCCAAAGCCGGCGTGGGAACCGTCCCCGACGCGGCTGGTTGATGTTCTTCGGTCTTCCCCAGCCCAAACCCCTTTACGAGGCCGTAGACGGCGGGAATGACGATCAGGGTGAGCAGGGTCGACGAGACCATGCCGCCGATCATCGGCACGGCGATCCTCTGCATGATCTCCGATCCAGTGCCCGTGCTCCAGAGGATCGGGACGAGGCCCGCCATGATGGCGACGACGGTCATCATTTTCGGCCGCACGCGCTCGACCGCGCCGACCATGATCGCCCGGCTCAGGTCGGCGGAGCCAAAACGGCGGCCTTCGCGTTCGCAGGTCTCCTTCTGCTCCCGCAGCGCCTGGTCGAGATAGATCAGCATGATCACGCCCGTCTCGGCGGCCACGCCGGCGAGCGCGATGAAGCCGACGGCGACGGCAACGGAAGCGTTGAAGCCGAGCCACCACATCAGCCAGATGCCGCCGACCAGCGCGAAGGGCAAGGACAGCATGACGATCAGCGTCTCTGTCAGCCGGCCGAAGTTGAGGTAGAGCAACAGGAAGATCAGAGCGAGCGTGAGCGGAACGACGATGGAAAGCCTGGCCTTTGCTCGTTCAAGATATTCGAACTGGCCGCTCCAAGCGACGGAATAACCGAGTGGCATCTCGACGCTTTTTTCCACCGCTTCCCGCGCCGCTGCGACGTACCCGCCAAGGTCCCGCCCGGCGATATCGACGAAGATGTAGACGGCAAGCTGACCGTTCTCCGTCCGGATGCTGGTTGCTCCACGGCTCAGACGCACCTCTGCGACCTGCCCAAGAGGAACTGATCCTCCCCCGGGAATGTCGACCTGGACATCCCGGGCGATTGCTTGAGGATCGCTCCGGAACGCCCGCGGATAGCGGACGGCCACGCCATATCGCTCACGCCCCTCGACCGTGGACGTCACGACCTCGGCCCCGAGGGCAATGCCGATGACGTCCTGAACGTCGTCCACGGTTAACCCGTATCTTCCGAGGGCTGTGCGATCCGGAATGATGTCTAGGTAGTATCCCCCGATTACACGTTCAGCATATGCGCTTGAGGTTCCGGGAACTGTCTTCAAGACGGTCTCGATGTCGCGCGCGATGCGCTCCATTTCCTTGAGATCGGTTCCGAACACTTTTACCCCGACAGGCGTGCGGATGCCTGTCGAGAGCATGTCGATACGCGCCCGGATCGGCATGGTCCAGGCATTGGACACGCCGGGGAACTGGAGCGCCGCGTCCATCTCCTGCTTGAGGTTATCTATCGTCAAACCAGGCCGCCACTCCGATTTCGGCTTGAGCGTAATGATGGTCTCGAACATTTCGGTCGGGGCCGGATCGGTCGCCGTCAGCGCCCGCCCCGCCTTTCCGAACACGGTTTCCACTTCCGGGAAGGACTTGATGATCCTGTCCTGGGTCTGCATCAGTTCAGCTGCCTTGGTGACGGACAGACCGGGCAAAGTCGTCGGCATGTACATCAGCGTGCCTTCATTCAAGCTGGGCATGAACTCGGTCCCGATTTGGTGAGCAGGCCAGATTGTGACTGCCAATGCGACAACGGCCAGAAGGATGGTGATCACCTTGGCCCTCAACACACCCGTGATGATCGGGCGATAAACCCAGATCAGGAACCGGTTGAGAGGATTTCGGTGTTCGGGAACGATCTTTCCTCGGACGAAAACAACCATAAGGGCCGGAACGAGCGTGACCGACAGCAGCGCTGCGGCTGCCATAGCGAAGGTCTTTGTAAACGCCAAGGGACCGAAAAGGCGGCCCTCCTGCGATTCCAGGGTGAAGATCGGCAGGAAGGATACCGTGATGATGAGGAGGCTGAAGAATAGAGCTGGACCGACTTCGCTCGCCGCTGCGATCAAGACCTCAGACCTCTTCCTGTCAGGCGGTGCACGCTCAAGATGCTTATGCGCATTTTCGATCATGACGATGGCGGCATCGATCATCGCGCCGATGGCAATCGCGATACCACCGAGGCTCATGATATTTGCGCCAATGTCGAGGGCTCGCATGGCGACAAATGCCATCAGAATTCCGACCGGCAGCATGATGATCGCGACCAATGCACTTCGCACGTGGAGCAGGAAGGCAACGGTTACCAACGCAACGACTATCGATTCCTCTATCAGCGTACCCTTTAACGTCTCAATGGCAGCCTCAATCAGTTGAGACCGGTCATAAACGGGCACGATTTCAGTGCCTTCCGGCAGACTTTTCTTGATGTTGGCGAGGTTCTCCTTAACGCCCTCGATTACAGACAACGCATTCGAACCGAAGCGCTGCAGAACGATACCGCTCGCGACCTCGCCCTCCCCGTTTAGCTCCGCAATTCCACGTCTTTCGTCTGGGACAATTTCAACCCGAGCAACGTCCCTTAAACGAAGTGGCGCGCCCATCTCAGTGGCCAAAACGATGTTCTCGATGTCAGAACCACCTTGCAGGTAGCCTTTTCCACGCACCATGAACTCGAATTCGGACAGTTCGACCGTCCGGCCACCCACGTCGCGGTTACTGGCGCGAATAGCATCGGTCACCTGCTTGAGCGTAATTCCTTGCGCCCGAAGACGAATTGGATCAACGACGACCGAATACTGCTTCACGAAGCCACCCACACTGGCCACCTCGGAAACGCCGTCGGCTTTGGCCAAACCGAACCTGACCACCCAGTCCTGCAGGGAGCGAAGTTCGGCAAGCGACAACTCCTTGGCAATTAACGCGTACTGATAAACCCAGCCCACACCGGTCGCGTCGGGGCCAAGGCTCGGCGCGACATCGTCAGGAAGGCGGCTGGTGGCAGCGTTCAGGTATTCCAGGACCCGGCTGCGCGCCCAATAGGGGTCGGTCCCGTCCTCGAAAATGACGTAGACAAATGAAACGCCAAAGAAGGAGAAACCTCTCACGACCTTGGAGCGCGGTACGGTCAACATCGACGTCGTCAACGGATAGGTGACCTGATCTTCGACGACCTGTGGCGCTTGCCCCGGGTAATCGGTGTAGACGATGACCTGAACGTCGGACAGATCGGGTATCGCGTCCAGGGGAAGTGTCCTGAGCGAGTAGACGCCTGCTGCAACAGCGAGAGCCGCACCGACGAAAATCAGCACAAGATTGCGAGCGGACCAAGCGATCAAGTTTGCGATCATGGCTTGCCCTCCGTGGCTGCGAGGGCGTTGAGAGCCGACGTCAAGTTGCTTTCGGCGTCCAAAAGGAAATTTGCTGCCGTAACGACACGGTCTCCGACTTCAACCCCTTCCGTGATTTCGACGGTATCGTTCCCGCGCGCACCGATTTTCACGTCGCGCGTTTCGAATCGTCCCTCCCCTTTGTCTAAGAACACCAACCGGCGACTTCCGGTATCGACGACTGCCGATCCTGGGATGGCGACAACCGGCGCATCTGCGCCGGTTTCCACCTCGACCTCGGCAAACATGTTTGCCAGAAGCGTGCCCTGAGGGTTCGCAATCTCGATCCGAACCTTTGCTGTTCTGGTCTGTGTTTGCAGGTCCGGGTAGACAAGAGCGACTGTGCTTTGGACGACCTTGCCCGGGAAGTTGGGGAATCTGACCGTAACCGGTTGGCCGACCTTGATGGCAGCAAGGTCGTATTCCGGTACATCGGCTATAACCCAGACCACCGAGTTATCGGCAACCCGGAACAAAGCATCACCCGCTTCGGCCATCATGCCTGGGAGCGCTGGGCGTTCGAGTACCACGCCATCGATAGGGGCGTAGTATCGCAAGGAGCGAGGCACGACGCCTTCCTTGGCGATGACATTAATAGTTTTGTCCTGGAGACCCAGATTTCGGAGCTGCTGCCTCACCCCATCGACGCCCTTACCTCCGATACCTGCCCGGACGGATGCCGCATACTCCGCAGCTGCCCGGGCGATATCGCCGGAGTAGAACGAGAAGAGGTGGTCACCGGCCTTTATCCGGTCACCGGTTGTGACGTTCGCAACGTTGTCGATGAATGCATCTGTCCGCATTGAGACGAACTGGACGCGTCGCTCATCGAACTGCACTGTGCCCGGAACCCTCACGCGACGCGAGATTTTCTGCCGTTCGACCGTGGCTGTTCTGACGCCGGTTTTCTGCAGCTTGCCCAGAGGCACGCGTAGCTCGCCAGCTTTAAGCTGCTCGCCCTCGTAGACCGGAAGGTAATCCATCCCCATGGAGTCCTTCTTTGGAACCGGCGATGTGTCAGCAAGGCCCATAGGATTGCGGTAGTATAGGACCTTGCGCTCGGTCGCCTCTGCCGCATTTTCATTTTCCGGTTGGACCGCGTCGAAGCTGACGTCCTCGCTTTGACGCACCTCAAGAAATGACCGGCCGTCTGGTGTTTGCCTCGGAACGGCGGAATATTCCGGCAGCCCATCTGGATGCCGGAAATAGATCACTTTGCCCGTTGCCTGTTTTCTTGCAGGCGGCGATCCTGCGCTTGCCGAAACAAAACGTTTGACGTGCTCTCGGCCAATGCCGTTGATACCAGCCGCATAGGTCCCGGCCCCGACGGCGATCAACACGGTCGAGGCGAGAAGGATTCTGCCGACTCTCATGGCTTTGCCTGCAGAACCAGCTCGCCTTGGACCGTCTCCGGCTCACCTTGGACCTTTAGGGCCAGCTTAAATCGCCATCCGCCTTCCATGGAGAGGTTGGCCTTGAAGCGATAGACGCCAGCTTCGTCGGAGGGCAGCGGGTCCAATGTCGTGGTCATGGCCTCCATTCCCTCAGGGGCCATGTCGAGGCGGGTGGCGAAGATTACGGCACCCGACACGGGTTTGCCGGTCCGTTTATCTTTGAGGAAAACTGTTACCACCGCCTCAGGACCTTGGGCCACTGACGTCTCAGCCAGATGGAATTCATAGTCCGCCGAGCCAGCCGAGACGGTGTGAGGAAGGAGCGACACGAAAAGAACAGCTGTCAGCAGCCGCATAGTGTGTGGGATGTTTATCATTGATATCTCACCGGAGCACGCAGCAAGCGTCGCTCATGCGTTCACATTCAGGCAGATCGCCAGACCTGCCTCATACGGAAAAGCCTGTGAGATTACGCCTTTGGCGGGCGAGCGGGTGGTTCTGCGATGGTTGATAAGAGGTCGTTATCGCTGGGGAGCGAGAACGTTAGGTTCCGCATGGTGACGAGAACTCTCCAGTCGGCATTGGAGCCGAAATTCCCACCGAGGCTGGTTGAGCATATCAAAGCGAGCGGGCATGGTTTGCCGCAATCAATCTTCTTAATCGGTTGCTCTTCTGGGCAGCACGGCATATCCGCGTCGCCATCCATCTGCATCTGCGCGCCCGCACCGGGATTCATCGCGGCCATTGCCATGCCGATAGTGCCAGGGGCGAATAGCAACCCCAGTACAGCAAACAGCAAAAGGACGCGCCGGAGCGCAGCGATGACAACCATATGCCGATACTGTCACAGGGCGCGTTCGCTGTGAAGTAGGCTATTCCACGAACAGGCGCGACGGAGTAACGCGGAAATTTTCCAGCCCACTTGACCCTCCCATCGTTGGAAGCCCTACATTCGGTCAGTCAAAGCAATTGGAGACCTCCCATGATAAAATTCGATGTTCCCGATATGACGTGCGGCCACTGTGTAGGCTCAGTCGACAAGGCGATAAAGGCAGTTGACCCCGACGCAATCGCCAAAATCGATCTCGGCACCAGGACAGTGACGATAGAAACCAACGTTGCCCCCGAGGTGATCAGCGCATCGATCACTGAGGCGGGTTACACGCCGTCACTCTCGAAGTGATCAATTGGACAAGCTGCGCCCATCCCGCAGCTCGTCTTCATCCTGGCGCGAGGGCGTTGCCACGACCGGCGGCAAGAAAAAATTTCGGCAAGGTGGCCAGTTGATACGTAAGCGGTCAGCCGATGGCGTCGGGCTTGAAGTTCCATGGCATCAGGGCTTCGATGTCGGCGGCCGGCCAGCCTTGAGCGATGCGGCTTAGGGTCTGAGCCAGCCAGGCAAGCGGATCGACGTCATTCATCTTGCAGGTCTGAAGAAGCGTGGCGAGCGTTGCCCAGGTGCGACCACCGCGCTCGCTTCCGGCGAACAGACTGTTCTTCCTCGTGATCGTCTGGGGCCTGATTGCGCGCTCGACAATGTTGGAGTCGATCTCGATGCGACCATCGGTCAGGAACCGCTCCAGCGCCTCGCGCCGGGTGAGCCCATAGCGGATCGCCTCGGCGGTTTTGGATTTGCCGGAGACTTTACGCAGTTCGCTCTCCCACAGGTCGAAGAGACCGGCGACGATGGGCGTGGCCCTTTCCTGCCGCCGCGCCGTCCTGGTCTCAGCATCTCGACCACGCGCCTCATCCTCGATCTTCCACAGCGCACTCATGGTGACGATCGTATCCGTCGCGACCTGCGAGACCCCGGCAATGTGCAGGTCGTAGAACTTTCGCCTCAGATGCGCCCAGCACCCGGCAAGCTGGATCGTGTCATTGCTGCCAGCCTTGGCGCGCGCCTTGGCAAGGCTCGTATAGGCGGGATATCCGTCGACCTGAAGGATACCGTTGAACCCGGCGAGATGACGTGCCACGCACTCGCCGCCTCGGCTGTCCTCGAAGCGATAGGCGACCATCGGCGGGCAGGTTCCGCCATAGGGCCGATCATCGCGTGCGTAAGCCCAGAGCCAGGCCTTCATGGCCTTCCCGGAGCCGGGGACAAGGGTGGGCAAGGTCGTTTCGTCGGCAAAAATCCTTTCGCCCTCCTTGACCCGCTCCAGGATATAATCGGCGCATATCTGAAGCTCGAACCCCAGATGCCCCATCCATTGCGCCATCAGGT
>VFQN01007997.1_pt1 | contig 11011 bp, 24 predicted proteins | sample 3512371 | NCBI WGS metagenome assembly VFQN01 (sample SAMN10412370, study PRJNA504923) | tailings metagenome | isolation source: Replicate 2 from Balatoc abandoned mine | place: Philippines: Itogon, Benguet | collected 2017-08-28 | reverse complement strand
CACCAGCCAGTCCTCCTGCGCCCGCCCCCTCCCCGTTCCCCTACTCCACCCCTCAGCAATGCCCAACGTCCCCGCCCTGCTCCCGCCCTCCACGCCCCCCGCACGCCCCTCACGCCATCTTGTCCAGCTGCTCCATCTTGGCCGCCACCAGCGCCAGCCGTTCCCGTGCGTCACGCTCCTGGGCGCGAGCCGTCTCCACGTACTGCAAGGGTGGCGGGTTCGGGCAGACGCAGGGTGAGCAGCAGCAACCTTGGCCGGGGAGTTTGTAGCTCCGGCCAGCATGACGTGCACACCGCACCAGGCCCACGATGCACAACGCTATCGATCCAGGCCCGCGTGTGGAATCATCCTGACTAAGGCCCGTTGCTGCCCTCTGGGAACCCCTGGAGACAGCCCCCGCCGCATGCCCCCGCCCCTCGTCCTTTCCCACGCTGCTCCGGCCCCACCTCTGGCGAGGCCTTGGCCATGAAGTCCGGGTTGTTGAGTCGCGCGTTGATGCCCGCCAGCTCCTTGTCCAGCTTGGCGCGCTGCTTGGACAGCCGAGACCGCTCCTTGGCCACGTCGAACAGACCAGCCAGCGGCAGCAGCACCTGCGGGCCCAGGGCCGGGGGCGCACGGATTAGCCTGTGGCGCTGTCTGCACTGCACAAGGCCGACTGCCTTCTAAACCGTCCGCCTCCTCACCCGAGCCTGAAGTGTATGCAGGTAGGCAAGCCCACAGCAACCTACTACGCGCAACAGCCGCCTGCTGGGGCCGGCGCCCCCTTCGGGGGTCGACCAACACGGCACGTGTCCCCCATCCCGGTCCCCGGCCCCTCCCCGCCCACCTGCACGCCCTCCCGCACCACCAGCGACACGCAGCTGCCCGCCGCCGCCGCCTGCCCCGCCTCCTCCGCGCTGCCCACCACCGCCACCTTGTCGCTGTCCAGCTTGGCCAGCAGGCACAGCACCGGCAGCTCGGACAGCAGCGCCTGGGGCCAGAGGGGATTGCGGCGGGAGACGCACTCAGCGCGGGTTCAGCCGCACGCCTCACAGCCAAACGACGACAGGACGAGTCCGAGTTCCACCGCATACGCAAGCAGCAGTCACGCACCATATTGCATGCATGGTACTCGTTCTTAAGCGGCAGCGCACTTTACGGCAAATGGAAACGGCGTATCCGTCCGCCGTCTGCGTGGCCCGCACCCCCTGCCTGCACCCCCCGGCCGCCCTTCCTACCTCCCTCGCCGCCGCGTCCTCCACCACCACGGTGGCGCCCACCCGCCTGCCGGGCTCCACGTTGTACTCCGCACGCGCGTTGCGCAGCTGCCGCACGCAGCCCTTGAGCAGCTCGAAGTGGGACAGCGCCGCCTCGTCGGAGGGCGCGCCCTGGGCCGGCCACCGGGACACGATCAGCGCGTCGCCTGGGGGGTAGGGCGGGTGGGGCAGGATGACAAAGGGGTTGATTTGGGTTGAGTGGAAGGGAAGAGCGGTTGGGAGCGGACTTGGGGCAGCCCTGCAACGGTGCGACGTGCGTGCTGGGTACTCTAGAACCGTCTGTAACAACACCAGCTGGAGCGGTCTGACACTCTTTCAGTGACTGCCAGGCAACGAAAGCGAACGTGCTGAGCTGCCTGCTATGTACGGCCCCTCCGGCCTTCCTCCCGCCTAGCCAAACTCCAGTCCCCTGTGCCCCGGCGCGCACCCTTGTGCGGCAGCGCCTGCCACAGCTCCTCCGTGACGAAGGGCATGAAGGGGTGCAGCAGCCGCAGCACGCTGTCCATCACGTACACCAGCGTGGCGCGGGAGGCGGCCTGGCGGGACGCGTCGCCGCCGTAGGTGCGGGTCTGGGGGCAGGGGGAGGGGCGGAGAAGGGCAGAGCGGCGAGCGTGAAGGGTGGGGGCACGGACGGGGCACACGGAAGCGCGTTGTTAGGGTATGGTTGCCGCCAGGGCAGGCCTGTCAGCGCACAGCGCGCGCGGGGGAGACTGCGTGCCAGTAGGCATTGTATGGCAACTCTGTACTGAACAGTCGAGCAGGAAAACGCCGCAAGACACATGAGCGGACGCTTGCAGGCCACCAGCGGAAGCTGTGGCGGGAGGGGGCAGAGGGTGCAGCAGACACGGTCACGCGCTGTACTGGGGGATGGTGATTGGGGCGCACCTTGGACGCCTCGATGAACCAGTCCGCCACCTCGTCCCACAGGAAGTTGTACACGGCAATGCCCGCCGCGTTGTAATCGTAGCGCTCGAAGCGCTCCGTCACCTCGTCCACGGTCTGCGCGGGACGCAGGGGGTGTTGCGTGGAGCGAGCGACGTGGTGCGAATGCGCAACGGCGGCACTACAGTTCGTGTGCTTGCAACAAAAGGGGCAAGGAATGGGAGTGGGCGGTGGTGCCCGCTGGCAGCCACACGGAGGGCTCGACGGTATTTATTGGTGGCGCACTACTTTTTTAGTAGTGAACAAGTGCGTGAGCAACAGGCAAGGACTGCCCGCGCTGTCGTGGCCGCCCCACCTTGTGCAGCAGGCTGATGATCCAGCGCTCCGCCAGCGGCAGCTCCGCCAGCTGCTGCTGCGTGAAGGACACGGAGCGCAGCGACTCCCACTCATCAGCCGACACCTGACGGTGGAGGGCGCAACAACAGAGGCCAGACATAGTTGGGTACACCGGCGCAAATATGCATTTTTCGGTGTAGGCAAGTACGTTAATAAGCAGAGAGCGGACATGGTCCGTACGGGCAACCAGTAGAAGGCATCTCACTCCCGGGCCCTGACTGGACATGGTGGCCACGTGTCTGCAGTCCAGCCCCCCCCCCCGAACCTCCCTCAGCTGCCCCCCGCGCCGCACATTGCCCTGCCCGCACGACTGCGCCGCCCCTCACCTTGCCCTGCAGGTTGAACAGCACGAACTTGCCGGCGTTCCACAGCTTGTTGGTGAAGTTGCGGGAGGCGGTGAGGCGCTCCGTGGACAGGTTGAGGTCCTGGCCCACAGTGGTGCCTACCGTGTGGGGGCCGGGGCGCACAGCGGTGGTGTCACGTGTCAGCGGGGCGCGGGGAGTTGCACGGAATGCCCTGGCCCCTGCTGTCTAGCGAGGGGACACGGACGCCTCCCCTGCCTGCACACTGCTTCCGCTAGTGCTCCCAGGCCGCTCGCCACGACCTGCTGGGTCCTGCGCCTCCCTGCGCCGCTCCGTCCAGCCCCATGCAGCTGCCCCCAGTGCCCAGTGCCCACCCATGCCCGCACCCTCCCGCCCTCTTGTCGCTCTCCGCCCTCTCGCTGACCCTTCCCCCACGCACCCGTGGCCAGCGTGAATCGCAGCGCGTCCGTGCCGCACTCCGCCACCACGTCCAGGGGGTCAAGCACGTTGCCCAGCGACTTGGACATCTTGCGGCCCTTCTCGTCGCGGACCTGGGGAGGGCGAGGGGTGCGAGGCGGTCAGGCGTGTGGCGGCGCGGGTGGTGGTGGCCTCAAACAGGTACCGTATCAAGTGCTGCGGACCACAGGGCGTGTTGCGACGCGATGGACAGAGTGTGGGTCGGGCAGGCCCGCACGCACACAGTGGGAAGGTCGTGGTCGGTGGCAGAGCGCGAGCACCTGGTAACGCACCGCAACGTGCAACAAGCCGCACACGGCGTGCTGGACTGCTAGGGGCGACCATGGCAGCCGTGGGCGCGCGCCGCACCGCTGAAAATCCGCAACACGCGTCCGCTCTGTGCACGCCAGGCGGCACACTCCGCCCTTGAGGTGCCCGGCCCTTGCCCTGCCTCCCTCCTTCCTGCCCCTGTTCCGCGCATGCCTCCGCCCCGCAAAAGTGACACATCCGCCCCAGTCCTCGCCCCTGACCCGTAACCATAACTATTGGTCCCTCTTGCTTCCCCACGCCCCTGCTCACCAGTCCGTGCAGGTACACGGTGCTGAAGGGCGGGCGGCCGGTGAACTCGATGCCCATCATGATCATGCGAGCCACCCAGAAGAACAGGATGTCGTGCCCCGTCTCCAGCACCTGCAATAGCAGCACAAACACGACAGGCAGTGAAGGTCAGCCACGGGACCAGCACCTGCAACGGCATCACAGACAACAACAGGCACGGATGGTCACCACAGGCTGTACGGGCGGCAGGCTGTGCCGCTACTGCGCTCCGTTGAGGTGCAACGTGCATATTGTGCTTCCTACGCGCATGCCGTGCCGCCAGGACTGCTTCACGACACGGAGGAATGGGGAGGCTGCGCGGTGCAGTTGCCGCCATACCGGTGCCTACCTGCGTGGGGTAGAAGGTGGTGTAGTCCGGCGCGGTGGTGTTGGGCCAGCCCAGGGTGCTGAAGGGCCACAGGCCGCTGCTGAACCACGTGTCAAGCACGTCCTCCTCCTGGGGGGCACGAGGTGACAGATGGGTCATGCGTCTAGGGAGCCCCTTACTAGCGGTCGCCAATGCTCCAGCTCACAACGGAAGCTGCTTCCAACCCAGGGGCAGGAGCAGGGGAAGGGGGCTGTCCAAAGGGGAGCATACCTGCACGCAGCGCACTGACCCTGCGCTCACAAGCCTGCCCAGCCCCTCCTCCTCAGCATACCGGTACCCATGGCCTGCCCAGCCGCAGGAACGTCACGAGCTGGGGCTGGCGGGCGAAGACCACGGCCGAGGCCCCACTGCCAGCCTCCCCGTGCGCCCCCACGACCCCCCATACACCCCCCCCTCAACGCATCATGCACCGTACCGGTACACCACAGCCATACAAGGACATTCCGTCAAGTACACCACGCAAAACCCTGTCATGCGTCCAGGCTTGGGCCCCTACACGCCAGCCCCTGAGGCCTCAGCTCCCCTCCCCTCCCGCCGCCGCACCTACCTCAGCACCACCTCCACTACACCCACAACGCCACGCAAAGCGCCCTCGCCCTGTGTATCTGTCCCGGCTGTGACTTGCGATCCCGGCCCGCCCTCCGCACCTGCCTCAGCACCACTCCCGGGCCGTGCTGCTGCTCCGCCAGCTGCCTCGCCTCCGCCTCGCTGCGCGCCACCACGTAGTCGGCGCTGCGGCCCTCGGGAGCGGCGGCGGCGGCCTCGGCGGAGGGGAACACGTACCACACGGGGATGCGGTGGCCCCACCACAGCTGCCGGCTGATGCACCAGTCCTGGAGGATGCGGCGTGAGTGTGACGACAATAGGGGAATGAGGCCGCATACGAGAAAAACTCCATGGCGCCATGGCTGTATTTTGCCAAGCTAATGACAAAAGCCGCAGCGGTCTTGAACGGAACTTGGTCTTGGCGGTGTGGTGGACATGGCTGGTATGCACAGGCACGCCTCCGCTACAGCGTTATATGCCGTTCAGCCCTGACATACACGCACAGCAGCGGTCCGCAGCAACTTCCCCACCTTGATGTTCTCCAGCCAGCCGGCGTACACCTTGGCGAAGCGCTCCGGCAGGATGGTGATGGAGCCGTCCGCCACCGCCTGCAGCGCGGGGGCGGCCAGCGGGGCCATGCGCACAAACCACTGCTCGCTGACCAGCGGCTCCACCACCTCGCCGCTGCGCTGGCTGCGGGGCACGCTGCAGGGCGAGGCGGGACATGGGGGCCGGGGGCGGGCGTGGCAAGGGGAATGGGATACAGGAGGAGGGCAGTTTTCAGGACACGGCGCAAGGTGCCATGTTGCCATTCATATGATGGCTGGGGAGGGCAATGGGGCTTGAGCGGCAGAGCCCAGTGGACTTGGAGGCAGGCCTGCAAAGCGGACCGCCGTGCGTGCGGTCCGGCCCCAGCCCTGCCCCCATGCCCCTGTGCCCAGCGACCGGGTGAGTGGCTGCCTGGCATGTGCCGGGACACCCGCCCATTACGCCCACCACTACCACCACCACCCCCTACCGGCTGGTGTGCTGCTCCTTCTTGATGGCCAGCCCCTCCGCCTCAATGTCCGCCCACAGCGCGGCGCGCGCGGCGAAGCGGTCCATGCCTGCGTACTTGCCGGCCTTGTCGTTGAGAGTGGCGTCCTTGTTCATGATGTTGATGGTGGGCAGGCCGCGGCGCTTGCCGATCTCGTAGTCGTTGATGTCGTGGCCTGAGAAGGAGGGGGCCAGGGGCAAGGGGGCAGGGTGAAGCGCGGAAGGTACGCGGGTGAGTCTACATGCCATGGCTTGCATGGGTTGCACATGGGTTCATGCAAGCACAGGCGGTCAGCGCAGCTACGGACGCGACTCTACGACACTCGTACACCGCGTGCCAACCACGACAAATACCAATAGCCCCACGCGCATTTCCTTCGTTTGCTTAGTCATGTCATGCGCACCAGCAGGGGCTCTTGCTGCCACGCCTCCGCGACCGCCAGTTTGCTTTAGCCCCTACCAGCATGCCCTCTGCTCTGCAGGGCCGTCGCCCCAAAGTGCACCCGCACCTCGCGTCCAAGCGTTACCCGCCCAACCATCTCCCCAAAACCCCTGACCTGGCGTGATCTTGAGCGCCCCCGTGCCGAACTCCCTGTCCACGTACTCGTCCCCGATGATGGGGATGCGTCGCCCACCGGACATGGGCACCTCCGCCTCGCGCCCAATCAGGTGCCTGATTGGCAGCAGCCAGGCAGGGGGACACTGTCAGCGGGGCGAAGCCCAAACATACTCGCACCCGCACCGCTCAAGACGGTTCCCTTATGAGGGGCAGCAGAGTGCGCATGGTCACAGGTGTGGGCATGCGCGGTACTCCGCAGTAGTCCCGCAAGGCATGTCCTGGCTGGGCTGAGCAATATTTGCCTTGTCAAAGCGGAAGCGTGCACACCAACTGTAGCCCCTTCCTGCACGGCCCCGCCCCACCCACTTGTATCGCTCGTCCTCGGGGTGCACCGCCACCGCCGTGTCGCCCAGGATGGTCTCGGGGCGGGTGGTGGCCACGGGCAGGTGCTCACCGGTGGTGGAGCCGGCAACGGGGTACCTGCGGGGCAGGGGCGACCGGACGCGCAAGGTTACTATCATGCCGCACACTCCTCCAAACGAAATTGCCGGGGACAGCTCACCCAAGGGGCCAAGCACCTCACGTAGCCGTGGTGAGGAGGACTTAGCCCAGCCCCCATCCCGAGTGCGCCGCATGCATACTCGCTTCACACGCCGTGCATGCACCATGCAGGCATAGTGTCAGTGCTACGCTTCCCTCCCTTGCCGCGCCCCCCATGCCCTGCATTCCAGCCAACTTCATCCGGCCCTGCGCCCAGTCCCCCACACGACACAGCCTCCACGCTCCACACCTTCCTCCGCCCCTCCCCTCACTCCTCCCTGCCCCCTGCCCCCGCCACCCACTTGAAGTAGTACAGGTGCCCCGCCTCCTCAGCGTACTCCACCTCCAGGTCCGACACGGCGGTGCGCAGCGCGGGGCTCCAGTTGACCATGTACGAGCCGCGGTACACAAGCCCCTTGGCGTGCAGCCGCACAAACGCCTCGGCCACGGCGGCTGGGGGCGCGACAGGGGAAAGGGGAGGGCAGGGGAGGAAGAGGGTCAGGGACATCCAGCCGGGTGAAGGAAAAGCGTACTTGGGCCAGGCGAACTTTGGCGGCAGATAATCGTCCTGAAGCGATGTCAGGTTTTGGCAACAAGGCCATTGCTTGGGCATTGTACAGAACCTGTTCCTGGCGCACTGGGCAGTCTTGCACCTGCATCGACCGGAGTCCGCCGCATATGGACAAAGTTCAGCAGCCACCACCGCCACCCAGCCCTCCCACGACGCTTCACCTGCCCCCAGGCCGCCTGCAGCTCGTCCATGCCCCCACCCTTTCACCTCGCAAGCCTCCCGCCCCCTGCCCCGGCCCCGAGCAACCCTGCTCCTCCCCCCGCCTGGCCAATCGCCCCGCCCAGCCTGCTCCGGCCCCCCTGCCCCGCCCCACCCGACAGCCCCTCGTCCAGCGTGAACCGCTCCCGGCTCCAGTCGCACGACGCGCCCAGCCGCCGCAGCTGGTTGGTGATGAAGCCGCCGTACCTGGGCAGGAAGGCACAGAGGGGGTGCAGGGTCGACTTAAAGGGGACAGGGCCGTGTCCGGAGCAGTCTTCAGGAGCCCAGGGAGGCGCAGGGCCAAGTGCCTGTTGCACACGCTGGGCGTGCAGGTTGCAGGGAGTGGCGGCCCCGTGGTCCACAGGAACAGAGTATGGTACTGGTAACGTACGGCAAGCCTGCCGTGCCGTGACGCCCGGGCTCCAGATGCATGCCAGCCGTACGAGAGGCCGAGCAGAGTAGGTGCCGTAAGTCTGTTGCCAGCGCATGCGGTACGCAAGCCTCGCCTGGGTCCAGCACCCCGGCTGCGCCCCCAGCCGTGCGGGATGCAGCGACCCGCGGAATGAGCGCTCAGCAGCAGCCCTTGGCCGTTTGGAGCGGCAGCTCCGCAGCTCGATGTCCTCAACCCGCATTCCCTGATCACCCCACTCACTCCTCCTTCCACTTCCACACGCGGGCCGTGAACTCCTCGCGCCCCAGCTCCAGCCGATTGACGCCCTCCTTGGCCAACATCTTCTCAACCACCGTCTGCGGTGTGGGTGTCGTACAGCCACAGCAGCGGCAGAGCAGCATGTAGGTAAACAACAGCCGCTTTTGCACGCTTGTTCACACCATACGGTATAGAACAGCGGCATTCTAGCGGCTTGCTCGTGGCCACGGCGCACTTGGCAGCTGCCCCCCGGGCCCAGCAACGCAACCGAAGCGACGAGCACCGCACCCGGCAGTAACTGTGCCTTCATCGCCCACGTCACTCGAGCTGCCAGCGACGCCCGCCTTCCAAACATCGTACCGCCCCGCTCTGCACCACCACCACCGCGGCCCCTTAGTCTGCAGCTGCTACCGCTGCCCTGCCCGTCACGTGCGCAGCCAGCCCCCGAGCCCCGGCCCCACCTGCGTGGCGATGCCGGCGTGGTCCGTGCCCGGCAGCCACAGCGCCTGCTGCCCCCGCATGCGTGCGTAGCGGGTCATGATGTCCTGTGCGCAAAGTAGGGCGGTCCCCGAGGGGCAGGTGCACGAATAGGTGAGGGTGGGGTACGCGTGAAACGCGAGGTGAGGGTGGGGTGGAGGTAAAGCTGGTGCTTGTTCACGTGTACCAGCACATGGAACACCGAGTGCAGAATATGTACATCTGTCTCCAGGGAGCTGGCAGGCGCGTAAAGGGAAGAGCAGCACGCCAACCTGACGGCCTCTTCCCATCAGCGGGCGCTGCTAATAGCCTCCACACCGCCGCCATTAGCATGCCGATTCCGCAGGCCGCAGCTGCCATATTAACCCGGCTAAACACTGCCATATCAACCCGGCTAACACAAAAGCCTTGAAGTTGAAGAGCTAAACACTGCCATAGGGCACATGGCTTGCTCATCAGCCTGCTGACCACCAGGCACCGGCCATTGCCACATGCTGCTTGGCTTGTGCACCTCTCACGCCCCCAGGTGGCTGGGTCGCGGACCAAGGCTGTAGGCTCATTGCCCCCGACACCTGCTCCACGCCCGCGTGTTATGGGTCAGGGTGTGGGCCGGGCCCCACCTGCAGCGTAACGAACATGGCGTGGCCCATGTGCAGGCGGCCCGTCACGTTGGGGGGCGGCATGGGGATGGTGAAGGCGGGCCCCGGGGCCTCAGGGTCGGGCCGGAAGTAGCCCTGCGTCTCCCACCTGGGTAGGGCACGGAGGCAGCAGCCACAGCGCGGTAAGGGCAAGAAGGTTGTGTCGTGTACAGCGTTCAGCGACGGAAGTTAGTCCAGCAGGGGGCGGGGCAGGGCCCCTCCGCAGAAGAGGTAGCCGAGCAGCAGGGGGCAGTGCACGCTGGGCTGGGGGGCCAGCGGCTGGCTTGACCTAGCAATCTGGCACACCGCCAGGGTGACTGCGCCTGTGCCTGCAGCTGTGCCCGTGCCTGATCATAATCCTCGCGTGATCTACTTCCCAGGTACAGTTTGGGAGTCTCCTCGGCACCTCACCATTTGTAGATGCGCTCCTCAGCGCTGCCAGTGTCAAACCACTTGGGCAGCTCCGGTCCCCCAACCCCCGTACCAGGTGTCGGGCTGGCCGATGCCGCCTCTGCGAAATAAGTATAGCTATATTACTTCTGTAGGTTCGCGCACGCGGCACCAGCTACAACTTCCGCGTCGTTGGCCAATTGCAAACTTGAGGCGTAGGGGCTGCTGTTCACCTGTGACAGTAGCAGACGCGGTAGGCGCCGCGGATCCGCAAATCCAGGACCTGCTGCTGCCAATTAAGCGATGCCGCGAAGCCCTGAGGAGCGCCGCTGGCCGCGCGGCCGCGCGTGCAGCCATGGGTGCTGCAAGCGGCCGGCCCCGAGGACCCAAAACTTGAGCTTGCATTGTTGCTTTACATGCTATTCTACAGCATCGTCGCTATGACCTGAGACGCAGTTCCATCCTGGTTTCGGGGCGGATGGGAGCTGTTTGCCCGGGCACGGTCCTTCCTTGCCAAGCATCCAGTCCTCAGCTTGCATTGGCACCCATACATTAACACGTATGCACTGCACACTCGATGCAATTGTGTGCTGAGCGCCAAGGCCAAAGAACACGTGCAAACGCACCGTCCCCGCTTCAAGGCATAACCACGTGGCGTCGCATTGTCCAGCATTGTCCGCTGCAGCAGATGCCCCAAGTCACACCGAGTTACCGTTGCACACACAACTGCGGCAGTAATAGTACTTCTTGCATGTACATATAATGTGTGCATGTATGGGATTTAAGCCAAGTTCAGCGGACGTAACACCCACATCGACCGCAGTCGTCCCCTGCCGTAGTCCCGTATGATTACTCAACAGGTAAATGGTCCTTCCCATGCATCGCTACGTACGCTGAACAAAGGTGCCCATGCTTATGTGTTATGACGGGCTGCCGTGCTTCAGTGAGCCCGGCAATGAGCCCGTAAGCTGTCTCACAAAAGGGCTGTGACTGCCGTGGCGGCACGCGTAGAGATGTATGTGCCCCAGTGTGCCCAAGCGGGTACCACTTGGCCCAGGCACTGAGTACACCGCAATGGGTACCTGCCAAATGCAATAAACCCCCCCAAATACCAAAAAACAAGGACACCAC
>VFQN01007996.1_pt1 | contig 11012 bp, 11 predicted proteins | sample 3512371 | NCBI WGS metagenome assembly VFQN01 (sample SAMN10412370, study PRJNA504923) | tailings metagenome | isolation source: Replicate 2 from Balatoc abandoned mine | place: Philippines: Itogon, Benguet | collected 2017-08-28 | reverse complement strand
GGCCTCCAGCAGGGCCCGGCGCACCTCGCGCATGGCGGCATCGACCTCGGCTTCCGTCAGCGCGCCGCGCCGCGTCAGCCGATCGAGAATGCCGCCGAGCCGTTCCGACAGATTGTCGAACATGCCTGCTTTTCCTTCTTACCTCGTCCTGCTCTTTTGCAGGGATGAGGTCACCGCGTCTTCGCGGGCGGGTAAGGGGCGAGGTAGCGCTCGTCCGCGGGATTCGCGGGAGAAAACGCTCACCCCAGAGCTATCGCGTGTTGATTTAGGTGATCGCCAAATCAACAGTCATTCCAAAACACAACTACGCCCGAGGGCGCACAGCGCTGTCGGGCGTTGACCTCCGGCCCCTGCGGCCGGTCGGCGGGTCGAAAAGGAAGTCTTTTCGAGAATTCGGGCGGATTTACAGGCACCGGCCTGCCCGAGTCAAGCTGATCAGCGGGCCACCCTTATGGCGCCCCCTTGATCTCCCAGGAGACGCCGACCGTCACGCGGAGCGTTTCTTCGCCGGGCGCGATGGCGGCCTCCGCGGCCATCGGTGCCGCCGCACGGCGGTACATCACCGGCACCGCGCTCCCGTGCTCCGCAATGCTGATCGGCCCGCCGAGCGAGACGCCCGCAGCCTTGGCATAGATCTCCGCCTTGCGCCGGGCGTCGACGATCGCCTCGGCCCGCGCGTCGTCGAGCAGCTTCGATGCGTTGGAGACCATGAAATTGATGCTGCCGATGTCGTTGGCGCCGGCCGCGGTGACCGCATCGATCACCCCGGCCATTTTGCTGATGTCACGCAACTTGACGGTGACGCGGTTGGTGGCGCGGTAGCCGGAGAGGACGTTGGACCCCGAGCGATTTTGATTGGTAAATTGTGGCTGCAGCGACAACTGCGAGGTCTGATAGTCTTTTTCGGCGATGCCCGCGCTTTTCAGCGCCGCGAGCACCTTGCCCATGGCGGCATTGTTGGCTTCGAAAGCGTCGCGCGCATTCTTGGCGTCGGTCGTGACCCCGGCCTCGATCTGAGCAAGATCGGGTGGCGCGGAGATTGTGGCCTCGCCGGTTACCGAGATTGCTGGTGGTGGCACATCGGCTTGCGCGGGCACCGAGATCAAAGCGGTGATGGTAGCGGCGGCGATGGCGAGCTGGATCCGGTTCTGCATGACGGTTCTCATTTCAGCGGGACATAGACATCAATGATCAGATTGTCTTCCTCGGTCTTCAGTGGATCGGTCTTGTACTCCTCGATGAAGGTGTCCTTGGCCTCAAGCTTCTTGTCGTCGAGGGTATTCGTAATCGCCTCATAGGTGTTGTCCATGTTGTCGTAGGATCCGCGATGTACGAACTTCAGCGCCTTGCCCTCCGGTGATTTGCCCATGCTGACGTTCTTGGGCAGATCCTTGATCTCTTGGTCGACGGGGATTTCCGCCAGAAACGAGAAGCCGTTATCGTCCGTTGAGGTATAGACGATCATCATGTTGCCGGCAGGCTTGACGCCCTGCTTGTCGAGAACGGCGGCCAGCGACTTGAACGAATCAATGAGCGTCTCGAATGCGTTTTCCCAGGTGGCGTTGTTGCGCAACGTCAGGACGGTCTTCGGGGCCAGCGTGTGTTCTTCGCCGAAAGGATCGGCCGTCTGTACGGGCGCGGTAACCGGCGGCTTCGGGGCTTCGGCGGTCGGATTTTTCGGCGTCTGCACTTCGGCAGGGGGCGGGACCGGCGTGGCCGGTGTCGTCGTTCCGGGTGGGGTAGGTGTGGCTGGTGGAGCCTCTGCGGCCGGCGCAGTCGCGCCGGGAGGTGTCGCAGGCGTCGTCTCGGCCATCACGGCAGAGAGCCCGAACATCAAGGTCGCTGGGATCATTGCGATCGCGAATCGGCAAAAAGGGCGGGGACGATTCATTGGTAGGGTCTCCCTGGTCGTGCTGGCCGATGTCCGCGAGACCCGGTCCTTAGCCGCTGTTACGGGCTGACTTATTACGATGCTTAACACGCGACGCTGACGGTTCATCCCATGACAGAACGAAACAGATATGTCATGCCGCATCGTGGCGGGTGTGGGGCGCCGCCACGGATTTGCGTTAGCGATGGCGGTCGTGAGTGACACTGGTCAACTGGCGCGCATTCGCCATATAAAGTCGCGGAAGGCGGGGGCCGGAAAATGAACGCCGGAAACTGGAAAACCAATGGGCGCGCTCGCAAATCATGCTTTCAGCAAGATGAATGGGATCGGCAACGAGATCGTCGTTGTCGATCTTCGCGACAGCTCAGCCGCAGTCACGGCCGAGGAGGCGCGTGCTGTCGCATCACCGGCGGGCGTTCTCTATGATCAATTGATGGTTCTGCAACCCCCGCGGACATCAGGCACCGAGGCCTTCGTTCGCATCTACAATAATGATGGCTCGGAAGCCAATGCGTGCGGCAACGGCATGCGCTGCGTGGCGCGCCAGATCTTCGAGGCGACAGATAAGGCCGCGCTGACCTTCGAAACGCGCGCCGGTCTTTTGAGCTGCTGGCGAGGCTCCGCGCCTGGTCTCTACACCGTCGACATGGGATCGCCAAAATTCGACTGGAGGGACATTCCGCTCGCCGAGGAGTTTCGCGATACCCGCTATATCGAGTTACAAATCGGGCCGATCGACGCGCCGGTGCTGCATTCGCCGTCCGTGGTTAGCATGGGTAATCCCCACGCGATCTTCTGGGTCGACGACATCGATGTCTACGATCTCGCCCGTTTCGGGCCGCTGCTGGAGAACCATCCGATCTTTCCCGAGCGCGCCAACATCACGCTGGCGCATATCGTAGATCGCGATCACATCACGATGCGGACCTGGGAGCGGGGCGCGGGCCTGACGAAGGCTTGCGGTTCAGCTGCCTGCGCAACGGCGGTGGCGGCGGTGCGGCTCAAGCGGGCCAATCGCATCGTCCATCTCGCGCTTCCCGGCGGCAGCCTGACCGTCGAATGGCGCGAGCGCGACGATCATGTGCTGATGACCGGTCCGGCCGTATTCGAATATGAAGGTACCTTCGATCCGGCGCTGTTCGCGTCGGTGGCCTAATGTCAGTCGACGTCATTACCTTCGGCTGCCGGCTCAACGCCTTCGAATCCGAAGTCATCCGTCGCAACGCGGAAAATGCTGGCCTTGACGAGGTCGTCATCATCAACAGTTGCGCCGTGACCAACGAGGCAGTGGCGCAAACACGGCAATCGATCCGCCGCTTAAGGCGCGAGCGGCCCTCGGCGCGCATCGTCGTCACCGGATGCGCCGCGCAGATAGAGCCGGCGATGTTCGCGCAGATGGCCGAGGTCGATCGCGTGATCGGCAACGATGACAAAATGCGGAGTGAGGCGTGGCGTGCTGCACAGGTCGCATTAGCCGCGCCTGATGTGGAAATCACGGCCGAGAAGAAAATCGCGGTGGCCGATATCATGGCGGTGACCGAGATGGCGCCGCATCTCGTCGATGGCTTTCAAGGCGGACTGCCACGCGCCTTTGTGCAGGTACAAAACGGCTGCGATCATCGCTGCACCTTCTGCATCATTCCCTTCGGACGCGGCAATTCCCGCTCGGTGCCGATGGGCGCGGTCGTCGATCAGGTTCGCGCGCTCGTCGAGGCTGGTCACGCCGAGATCGTGTTGACCGGTGTCGACCTCACAAGTTATGGCTCCGATCTTCCGAGCGGAACGCGGCTTGGCGGGCTGGTAAAGCAGATCCTGCGGCACGTGCCGGAGATGAGGCGGCTCCGAATCTCGTCGATCGATTCGATCGAGGCGGATCGCGATTTGCTGGATGTCATCGCGAACGAGGAGCGGTTGATGCCGCATTTGCATCTCTCGCTGCAATCCGGAGACGACATGATCCTGAAGCGGATGAAGCGGCGGCATTCGCGCCGCGATGCCATCGATTTCTGCGCGCAGGTGCGGCGGCTGAGGCCGGACGTGGCCTTCGGTGCCGACATTATCGCCGGCTTTCCGACTGAGACCGAGGACATGTTCGCGCGGTCGCTGGACCTTGTTGCCGAATGCGATCTCACCTTCCTGCATGTGTTTCCATATTCGTCGCGGCCGGGGACGCCTGCGGCACGGATGCCGCCGGTCGCGGCCGAGGTGATCAGGGATCGCGCCAGGCAGTTGCGGGCGGCGGCGAGCGCGGCGCTGCGGCGGCGGCTCGCGGCGGAGGTCGGCGCGACGCGCCGAGTGCTGATCGAAAGCGCCATCCAAGGCCGTACCGAGCATTTTCTGCCGGTCGCAATTGCGGGCGCCGAGCCCGGCACCGTGCAAATGATGAGGTTTTCAGGGCACGATGGTACTCGGCTGCTGCCTTAATCTTGTTTCCCCAGAAACGATGGGATGACTGAGCCTCGTGCTTCGTGGTCAAACAGGCGCATCGCCGCAAGACGCATGAGGGCGGGCAGACCTTTCATCATACTGGACTCCGTTAACGATCGTCCTCGGCTTTTGCACCTGGGGGCGGAACCATGCCGGCGCGGCACGATTGATGTGATGCATCGTCAGGGCGGGACGGTGCTGTTAATGGTGAGGCCGGCCAATGTTGCGAATGGTTTTATTTTCCTGATCTCCGGGTAGGCGCGTGGTTCGGCTGGGTTTCGTCATTGGGTTCGTCGCCGTCATCGGAATTTTTCTTTCCGGTCTTGCGGCATGGCGGGCTTATGATCAGGAGTTGGCGATCGACAACATTGCGCTGTCGCGCGCGATCGACGTCCACGCCAGTCTGGTTCAGGAGCGTCTCATCGAACGAGAGCTTCTGGCGCGTGTCGCCTCGGGGCTATTCCGGTCGCCTTCCGCGGTGCAGGCCAACGTGCTCCACCCATTGCGTGCGTCGATCTATGCCTTCAAGACTGATTTTGTCGTTGCTGGTTGGGTTGCATGTCTTCGGCCAAGCGAATTTCCGCAGGCTCATGCTGTCCTGGCGGCGGCTGGATTTCCAGATTCTCAAATCCGGAGTTTTGACGACACCCCGCGCGATCTGCTGTCGCTCGACAAACCGATCGACGTGATAATGGATGTCGAACCGCAAAACGCGCAAACCTCGGCCTTCTTGGGCCGCTCGCTCGACCAGCATCCGATCTTGGGGCCGATGTTCGCCCGAGCGCTGCAGACCAAGACTTCCGTCGTATCGGATCCGCTCAATCTGATGGGGCGGGACGGGCCGATCGGGCTGGTTATCGCAACACCGGTTTTCCAGGAGGAAAGCGAGACAGCCGCCGGCTTCGTTACATTCTCCTATAAACTGGCATCCTTGATGCTGACGAATGATGAACTGTCGCTATTTTCCGTCGTCCTGAAAGATCCGCGCAAGCCGGGCTCGGAATTGATCGCCGACGACAGCGGCAATGTCACCTCGCGTCTCGGGTGGGGGGCTAGTCCCGTTCCGATGGTGCTCCGGACGGTGACCTTCGGCGGCAGGGACTGGTCGCTTGGCTATTACCCGAAAGTGAATGCCATGCATCGCGCGCAAAAACTGGCCGCGGTGGTGGCCGCGGTCGGTCTTGCACTGACAAGTATCATTTGCGGGCTGTTCGGATATGTCGCCTATAATAATTTGCGGTTGAGCCGGGAGATTCAGGTTCGGATTGGCTTCGAGCGGCGATTGACCGCCGTCATCGATGAACTCAATCACCGTGTCAAAAACATTCTCGCGGTGATTCAATCGATCGTCACGCGTACGCTGCGGCACGGGTCCGACATCGAAGTCGCCCGAGAATTGCTGATCGGTCGAATTCATGCCATGTCCAATGTGGTTTCGCTGCTCAGCGAGAGCCAGTGGCAGGGTGTCAAACTAAAGGGGCTGTTCGAGGCCCGCGCCATCCCTCACGTCGACCGCATCGCGATCCATGGTCCTGATATCACGGTCAGCGCGCGGGCGGCTCAGAGCCTCTCATTGCTGTTCTTCGAGCTGGCATCGCATTCCGACGAGGGACTCTCGCTGGTCGGCAAGCATCCGAATATTGTGGTGCATTGGGGGATCGAGGGCGAGGCCGACGAGGCGCTGTTTCATTTCCGGTGGGAAGAATTCAATACCAGTGCTGCGACAAGACGCTAGGATAGCGACTTTGGCATCATCCTGCTGGCTCGCGTTGCGCCGGAGGCGCTGGGCGGCGTCTCCAAGCGGTACTTTACCGAGGTGAGCTATGTCTACGAACTCGCCGCTCCCATGGACACCGTCGTGGATTTGACCGAGCGAGATCGTACGATGCAGATTTCGAACCCGGTGGTTTGATCCACCCGCGCTCACTCAGATTTAGGCTTTATCCCAAACCGGTTCGACGGGCTCGTTCGACAGGCTCCGACTAAGCGGCGACTGCCACCACCATCGCTCTCGGCCATTTGGATACGCGGCGAGAATTATCGGCCGTTGCCAATCACGGCCCTGACGGTGTCGTCCGGTCCAAAATCCTCCGTGCCCTCGACATAAAGCAGGGCGCTCAGCTTCGATCGCGCGCGGTTGACGCGACTCTTGATGGTGCCGACTGCGCATCCGCAAATCTTCGCGGCGTCCTCGTAGGAAAATCCTGAAGCCCCCACGAGGATCAAAGCCTCCCGCTGGTCCTGCGGCAATTTGTCGAGCGCCGCCCGAAATTCTTCGAACTCCAGGTGTGCATTCTGGCTCGGCTGCGATTTCAGCGTTTTCGCATAGTTGCCATCTGAATCCTCGACCTCCCGCCGCCGCTTGCGGTAGTCCGAGCGGAACAGGTTGCGAAGGATCGTGAACAGCCATGCCGGAAGGTTCGATCCTGGCTGAAATGAATCGATATTAGCAAGCGCGCGGAGCAAAGTTTCCTGCACGAGGTCGTCGGCTCGATCGCCATTTCCGCTCAACGAAATCGCAAAAGCGCGCAAGTTCGGCACCGATGCCAGAATTTCCTCGCGTAGTGAGTCTGTGAGAGGCATTAGTCCCTCCCGTCATTTTTTGTATCGAGATCGCCCGTTGGGGTTATGTGTGGTTTCCCTGGCTCAGATGCATCGAGCTTTCGAATTAATTCGGCAAACCGGTCGGGGACACCCTGCCTCACGACGTCGTCATACATGGCGCGAAGCTGATGGCCGATTCGGGATTGAATCTCGGCGTTGAGGCCGTCTTTGCCGGGTGATGGCTTTGAATCTTTCATGACTTCGCGTCCGAGTTTCAAGATATTGAAAATACTGGAAATTCCTGTATTTCGCGCCGCTTCCACGGAACTCGTATAAAAGCCTAATTCAATGCTGATGCGAAAGTTCCGGGTCCGGGGAACTTTTGTGATGCTGGGGAGTAAACAAGCGAGGGGGGCCGGGATGCGGCGTTTGCAGTGCGACGCCGGACGCTGTGCGGTCCCGAGCATGAGTTATCTCGAAAAGGATGGACGGGAATGTTTCGATCACAGGTCGTTGCTGAACATTTGCCGCTTTTGCGTCGTTATGCACGCGCCCTGACAGGAAGCCAGACGTCTGGCGACGCTTATGTCGGCGCCATGTTAGAGGCGTTGCTTCAAGATCCGACGCTGCTTGACGAACAGCACGGGCCGCGCGCGGGTCTGTTCCGGCTGTTTACCCGAATATGGAATTCGGTCTCGATCAACGGAGGCTCAGACGAGGTGCCAACCTTGGCGCCGACAGAGCGCCGGTTGACGAATATCACCCCGCTGCCCCGTCAGGCTTTCCTGCTGCTGTCGCTGGAAGGTTTTTCGGAGGAGGAGGCCGCGTTTGTTCTGGAGGTCGATGTCGCTGAAGTCCGCAAGCTGAGTGGTATCGCCGGCCACGAAATGGCGGCGGAAATCGCAACGGACGTCCTCATTATCGAGGACGAGACGTTTATTGCGATGGATCTGGAAAGTCTTGTCAAAAATCTAGGACACCGTGTGATCGGTGTTGCTCGTACCCACGCCGACGCGATCGCCCTCGCCAAGACCAAAGAGCCGGGCCTCATTCTGGCCGATATTCAACTTGCTGACGGCAGTTCGGGATTGGACGCTGTCAACGAACTTTTGCGCGTGGTCGAGGTGCCCGTTGTCTTCATAACAGCCTATCCCGAACGCTTTCTGACCGGCGAGCGGCCCGAGCCGGCGTTCCTCATCTCGAAACCGTTCCAACCCGCCATGGTTTCGGCAGTAGCCAGTCAGGCGCTGTTCTTCCAGCGGAATTCGCGCAATCGCGAGCCTCGTGCCGCTGCGTCGTGACGTGACAACCACCGCGCAAGGACGCGGCTGATTAATCAACGACATCGTCATCGCCGGTTGATCCGGTCGAGGCAATGCGGGCGCTGACAGGCGTTCCGCTCCTGTTTTTTCTCAAAACATCAGTGAACGAAGTCTGCCGACCGGCGTTGTCGCTGGCGGTTCAGATCCGCGAGCACGATAGCTTGAGGAAAGAGGCGACAACGATGTTTCAGACATCCGCAGGATTTCTCGCCGGTCTGGTGGCGACCCTGTCATTGGGCGCGGTGCATCTAGAGTCAGACCATCAGGCGGCCAGCCATGACGCAACTTCCGCGGTCTATCGAGCCGTCAAGTCCGATCGCGGCATTGTCCGATCTCCACGCGCCGTCGGCCGAACCATTTCCATTAGGACGGAAAGCCTGCCGCGTACGTCGATCGTATTCCGGATTCCGAGAAGCTCCGGTCAGGAAGTGACCGATCACATTACGAAGCGAGATTCGCATCACGCGCCCGCGATGCGCGTCAAGCGAACGATCGCATGCGAACCGGTGGTGAGTACGCTGACGGACGTTGCAAAACAGCTTCAACTGGGTCGCTGCGTGACATGAGGGTTGCCGTCAGAAACTCAGTTTCCTGGGCGAACACTACTCCCCGTTGTCAGTCCCGTCATCGGGGTTACGTCCTCGAGCGAACAGTCCGAGCGCCAGGCCGCCGACGGCCAGGATCGGAATCAGCTTCTTCACGCCGACTGCGCGCGCCAGCTGAAGTCCCGCCGCCACGACCATCGGATCGGCGAGAAAGTTCTGTGTCGCGGCTTTAGCGTGCTGTGCCGCCCGTTTCTTAGCGGCCTTTCGCCGGATTACTAACGTTACGGCTGCGATCAAAGTGATCAGCAAGAAAATCGCTGCCCCGCTCAAACACGCTTCGATCAAGCCGTAGTTTTGGTAAACGAAGACGAACGCGGCTGCGCAAAGGAACACGATCGTGACAAAGGCCGCAAAAGCAGCCACCAAAGCCAGGCACGTCAGCCGCATAGCACTGCCCGCGCTTTCCTTGAAGTCATCGATTGTCCGCTGAAACATTCAATGCCTCATCTGAAAAGAAATCATTTGTTGAAACTATTGGCGCGATCGGCCGGGTGTGGGCCGATCGGCAGAATTTAATGGGTTCGTCTAGACGGTCATCGACGCCAAGTGACGCCGATCAGAAATCCTAAGCCCACTGCGAGGGCCACTGTCGCGAGCGGGCGCTGCTGGATGGCCTCTTCCAGGGTGTCCTCGATGGTCGTGACGGCGCTTTGCGCAGCGTCAAGGGCTGCATTGCTGCGATCGGAGACATCGGAGAGAACGGAATCGACATTCGCCCTCGCCTGTCTGTACCCGCGGCGGGCCTGCTTCTTGGCGGAGCCGGTCAGCGTATTGAGCGCGTCCGAGACTTGATCGGCTAATGCAGTGATCTCGTTCTTTACGGCTGATAAGTCTTTCTCGAGTCTGTCGTAGGTCGCTTTGTCGGTCAGGTTTTTTATCGCATCGCCATCGCTCGCCATCCAACGCTCCTGAAAACTGAGGGATATGAACCCCAACGTGCTGTTGCGGCTAAAGTTCCGCGACGAGGCCAGCGGGTCATGTGCCACACGGATCGAGCGAGGTATTGTTAGGAAAGTCTGACCTTAACGGCGTTCCGACTCCAGCCGGCTCGTTTGATCGGAGCAGACGGCGGCGTCGAGAGGCATAGACCGTGCGCCATATCGGCGTGCAACTGACGTGACGAGCGAGCTGCCCTGGCAGGCCCGCCAGGTCATTCGCAGGATCGTACCGTCAATCCAACGCGCTCCGTCTTGGCCTCGCGCCGTCGTTCGGTCAGGATGTATTCGGTATATCCGTTTGGCTGCTCGCGGCCCTTGAACACCAGATCGCAGGCCGCCTTGAAAGCCACGCTGTTGAAATTCGGAGCCATTGGCTTGTAGAGAGGATCGCCTGCGTTTTGTTCGTCAACGATGACGGCCATGCGCTTGAGCGAGTCCGTCACCTGATCGCTGGTGACGACGCCATGATGTAGCCAGTTCGCCAAATGCTGACTGGAAATCCGCAGCGTAGCACGATCTTCCATCAGGCCGACGTCGTGGATGTCCGGGACCTTCGAGCAGCCCACGCCCTGATCGATCCAGCGCACCACATAGCCGAGAATGCCCTGGCAGTTGTTGTCGATCTCCTGCTTCACGTCTTCGGGCGCCCAGTTCGAATGAGACACTGGGATCGTGAGGAGATCGGACAGTGTGGCGCGCCGCCCGTTTGTCTCCAGTTCCTGCTGGCGCCTTGGCACGTCAATCTGATGGTAGTGCAAGGCGTGCAGCGTCGCCGCGGTCGGCGACGGCACCCATGCGGTGGTGGCGCCCGCTTGCGGGTGGCTGATTTTCTGCGCGAGCATGTCCGCCATCCTGTCGGGCGCGGCCCACATGCCCTTGCCGATCTGGGCGCGACCGGGCAAGCCATCGATCAGGCCGATGTCGACATTCCAGTCCTCATAGGCCTTGATCCATGGCTGCGCCTTCATCTCGCCTTTGCGGATCATCGGGCCCGCTTGCATCGAGGTGTGAATCTCGTCCCCGGTGCGGTCGAGAAAGCCTGTGTTGATGAAGCAGATGCGTTTCGATGCGACCTGGATGCAGGCTTTGAGGTTGACCGTGGTGCGGCGTTCCTCGTCCATAATACCGATCTTGAGCGTGTTCTTCCGCAATCCGAGCATCGTCTCGACGCGGGCGAACAATTCGCAGGTCAGCGCTACCTCGTCGGGGCCGTGCATCTTCGGCTTGACCAGGTAGACCGAGCCGCTACGGGTGTTCCGCGTCTTCGAAACTCCATTGAGATCGT
>VFQN01007993.1_pt1 | contig 11018 bp, 12 predicted proteins | sample 3512371 | NCBI WGS metagenome assembly VFQN01 (sample SAMN10412370, study PRJNA504923) | tailings metagenome | isolation source: Replicate 2 from Balatoc abandoned mine | place: Philippines: Itogon, Benguet | collected 2017-08-28 | reverse complement strand
CATCATCAAGAAACACAATATCTCGAACGAGTAAGCGAGCGCTGACGCTGGCCCTTTTCGCGCATCCGGTTGCGCGGCGAGGGGCCACCGTTGCGATTTGTCCGCGCGCCGGCCGGATCATGCTATTTCGTGGTTTGAAATCGCTCCGGGGCCCGGACCAAAAGAGGCAGGAGCGCCGCTAGGTTCTAGACTGTCCGGCACGCGGTTGGCGGCGCCGGCTTGGGAGGAAGCAGATGAGAGTCCTGAAAACCTTGACGGTCGCGCTCTGTCTCGCCGCTGCAGGCGCAGTGGGCGCGCTTGCTGCCGAATGGCCGACCGCAAAGCCGATCACGCTTGTGATGCCATTCGCTGCCGGTTCCGATTTCCTCGCCCGTCTGGTCGCCGGCGATCTGGAAAAGCGGTTGGGGCAGACGATCATATTCGAGAACCGTCCCGGCGCGGGCGGCGCGGCCGGAACGGGTTACGGCGCCCGTCAGGCGCCCGACGGCTATACGCTCATCATGGCCTATCCTGGCCCGGCGGCGAATTTCACCAACACGATGAAGGACCTGCCTTACAAGCCGCTCGATGACTTCGAGCATATCGCGCAGATCTCGGTCGGCGACATCATCCTGGCGGCTCGCAAGGATTTTCCGGCCAACACTCTCCCGGAACTGATCGAATACATGAAGGCCAACCCGGGCAAGGTGAGCGCTGGCAATAATGGCATCGGCTCCTATGGCCACATGATCGAACTGGCGATAGCCGAAAAGGCGGGCGTAGACATGAAGGTCGTGCCCTACAAGGGCAGCCCTGCCATCGTCACCGACATGCTGTCGGGCAGCGTCGACATCACCGTCGACTTCCTCGGCGATACCTACATGAAGCAATTGCAGGCGGGCAACATCAAGCCCATTGCCGTCGCCTCCGCGCAGCGGGCGAAGGTCCTGCCGGACGTGCCCACCTTCCGCGAGGGCGGTCTCGATCTCGTCGCCGCCCCCTGGTCGGGCATCATGGCGCCCAAGGGCACGCCGCGCGAGATCGTGGACAAGGTGAACGCGGCCGTCGGCGAGTATCTCAAGGAACCCGAGACGATAGCCAAGTTCGGCGCGATCGGCCAGCAGACAGCCTACACGACCCCCGAAGGCTTCCACGAAGTCGTGGTGAAGGAAGAAGCGCTCTGGCGCGACATCATCAAGAAATACGGCATTTCGAACCAGTAGACCTTTAATACGGGACGGCAGAGGTTCGGCCTATGACATTCCCGATGCAGGATGACTTCAGGGAGACGGCGGCAAGGTTGCTGCGCGGGGCTTGGGATCTGAACTGCCGTTGCGATCCTTCACCGGGCTATGGGCAGGATCACATCGAGGTCTCGGCGGAGGCATCTTCGCTGGGCCTCGCCGGTCTTGTCTTTCGCGACGATGCCTATTGCACGACGCCGATCGCATCGCTTCTGATGGAGACGAGCTTTCGCGATGGCGGGATCGCGCTCTCCGGCAGCGTGACGCTCAACAATATCTCCGGCGGACTCAATCTGTACGCTGCCGAACACGCCCTGATGCTTGGCGGCAGGATCGTATCGATGCCGACCATCTCGTCGCAGAACCATCTGCGCATGACGCGATGGCCGCGCCGGCAGGCCTCGCGCGGCCCGAAGCCTCGCGCGATAACGGTCCTAGACGATCGCGGCCGCGTCTGCGAGGACGCTCTCGAAGTTCTCGACATCATTGCCGATCGAGATGGCGTTCTGGATGCCGGCGCGCTTCATGTCAGCGAAATCCTGCCGCTGTTCTGCGCGGCGCGGCGCGCGGGTGTTTCGCGTCTGCTGGTCAGCGATCCTTTCCGGCGTAACGCGCTGGATCTTGATGATCTTGGCGAAATCCTGGAAGCCGGCGCGTTCGTCGAGTTCCTTCCGCAAGAGGACGCGGTGGAAGCGGCCGGCATCGGGATTGTTCGGCGACTTGCGCCGGACAGGCTGATCCTTGGCCTCGATGTCGGGCCTTCGCCCAGATCGCTTTCGCTGACGGGGCGCTATCGACAGGCGGTGGGGTTCTGGCTGTCGCTTAGGTTCGATGAGGCAGAAATCCAGCGCTGCATGAAAGAAAACGTCGAGCGGCTGCTATGCCTCGGCCAGGCCGCAGGCCGGCAGATGGAGCTGGCGTCGTGAGCGTGCCGCCCGCACCAGGCGAGCTTCAGCAGAAAAGCCGCGTCCTCGAACTCGTCCTCGATTACTGGCGCGACGTCGACACCAACTGGGGCTCCGGCGCGCATCTGCTGTTCACGGAGGACGGCGTGTTCGAGTCCGAGCGGATGAGGCTTGCAGGCCGCGCCGAGATCAAGGCGTTCTATGACTGGCGCCGCGGCCGCGGCGAACGCGTCGCCCGGCACCTCGTCGCCAATCCGCGCGTCCACATGACGGGTGCCGCCCGCGCGACGATCGGCTATATCATGACGATCTACGCGATGGATGGCGTTCCGGTCCTGCCGGTATCCGCGCCAAATCTCATCTGTGACGTCACGGAGACGATGGTCTGGAAAGACCAGCGTTGGTGGATCGCGCGCAAGCACTTCAACACCCTGTTCAAAGGCGAGGTCGCGGCGACGGTTATGCCGCCCGAAATACTCGCCGTCGTCAGGACAGGCGATACCAACGCAGGCTGAGCCTGGGGTTAAGAGCAACAAGGGGAGGGAACATGTCTGATAGAGCCGGCTCCGGCACGGGCGTGCCGCAGAACATCATCTTCGCGGGGATTTTCGTCGCGATCGGCGCAGCAATGGGATTCCACGCCGCGCTCAACATGAACCTCGGCACCCTGGACGACATGGGGCCGGGCTTCTTTCCGCTCCTGCTGTCGATCGTGCTGGCCATCCTCTCGATCGGTGTGGCCTTCAGCACTCCATCCCCTGACCGGCAGCCGTTTCGCCTGGCGCGGCCGCGCGCGATCATTCTCATCCTGCTGTCGCCGGTCATCTTCGCCACGACGATCCGAACACTCGGCCTGGTTCCAGCCCTTCTCATCACGATCTTCGCGGTGTCGTTCGCGAGCCGCCTTGCGACGTTTCGGCAGTCGGCGATCCTTTCGATCGGGTTCACGGTCTTCTGCGTCCTGATCTTCGGTTATCTCCTCAACATGCCGATCCCCTTCTGGGGCACGCTGTTCACAGGCTGAGGGCAGACAGATGGATATTTTTGCGCACCTTGCGATCGGCTTCCAGACAGTGCTGGAGCCGCAGAACCTGCTGTTCTGCTTCATCGGCTGTTTTCTCGGCACCGCCATAGGCGTGCTGCCCGGAATCGGCCCGATGGGAACTATCGCCATCCTTCTGCCGGTGACGTTCGGCTTTTCTCCTGAATCCGCCCTGATCATGCTCGCCGGCATCTATTACGGTGCGCAGTATGGCGGCTCCACGACCGCGATCCTGATCAATCTGCCGGGTGAGGCCAGTTCGGCCGTGACCGCAATCGATGGCTTCCGCATGGCGCAGCAGGGACGTGCTGGCGTTGCGCTCGCCGCTGCCGCGATCGGTTCCTTCGTCGCTGGCTCGTTCGCCACCCTCGTCATCGCTCTTTTCGCCCTGCCTTTGACTGCCATGGCGCTCAAGTTCGGGCCGGCTGACTATTTCTCGCTGATGGTGCTGGGTCTCATCGCATCCATTGCACTGGCCCATGGATCGATCCTCAAGGGACTTGTGATGATCGTGTTTGGGTTGCTGCTCGGGACGGTCGGCACCGACGTCTATACCGGCAGCATGCGTTTTACGCTTGGTACGCTCGACCTCGCGGACGGGATCCCGATCGTCGCCTTCGGCGCAGGCATCTATGCCGTTGCCGAGATTCTCCGCGGCCTGGAGGACGAGCACGAGGATCCGCCGCTCCGGGCAAAGGTCACCAGCCTGATGCCGACGAAGGAGGACTTCAAGGAGGGGACCGGGCCGGTCGTTCGCGGTACCCTGCTCGGATCGGTCCTCGGTGTCCTGCCCGGCGGCGGGGCCATGCTGTCGTCCTTCGCTTCCTACACGATCGAGAAAAAGCTCTCCAAGACGCCCGAGAAGTTCGGACACGGGGCTTTGCCAGGCGTCGCCGGTCCGGAGGCTGCCAACAATGCGGGCGCGCAGACGTCCTTCATCCCGATGCTGACGCTCGGCATTCCGTCCAACCCGATCATGGCGCTGATGATCGGAGCACTCATCCTGCAGGGTGTCGCGCCAGGCCCGAACCTGGCCGCCGAGCAACCGGCTCTGTTCTGGGGGGTGATCGCGTCGATGTGGGTCGGCAACCTCATGCTCGTCGTGCTCAACCTGCCGCTCGTCGGACTGTGGGTCAAGCTGCTGTCGATCCGCAACCACTTCCTCTTTCCGGCTATCCTCGGCTTTTCCGCGATCGGGGTCTACAGCATCGGCAACAACAGCTTCGACCTGCTGGCGATGGCGTTCTTCGGCTTCGTCGGATACGGGCTGAGCAAGCTCGACTGCGAGCCTGCCCCGCTTCTGCTGGGCTTTGTTCTCGGTCCGATGCTGGAGGAATATCTGCGCCGCGCGATGCTGTTGTCCGGCGGCGATGCGATGGTGTTCGTCGAGCGTCCGATCAGCCTTGGCCTGCTGGTCACCTCGCTGGTGGTTCTGCTCATCGTCTTCATGCCCCAGATCCGGCGGCGACGCGACGAGGTCTTCGTCGAGGAAGACTGACCGAGCGCCATAGATCGCTGCCCGTGTCGAAGCGCCTGGCGGACTATCCGCCGGGCGCTTCAGCATATCGGGGCGTTATGGTGAAGCTCCAAAACAGCATTGTTCTTTCATGGTGGGGCTTCCTAGCATCCGTAGGACGTTGCCAACGTGGGAGGGGTGTCTCCGCAGGGAGACATGCACGCGGCCGCGCTGAAACAACGCTTCAGGGGAGGAGGCGCAGTGGAGACGGCAAGCCAGAACCATGCCTTGCAGGTGAGTGGCCTTACCAAGCGGTTCGGTCACTTCCTGGCCGTGAACAATGTCAGCCTCGCCGTTCGAGAGCACCACATCCACGGCATTATCGGACCGAATGGCGCGGGCAAGACGACAGTCTTCAATCTGCTGACGAAGTTCCTGTCGCCCACCGCTGGCACCATCGCCTACAGGGGAGAGGACATCACCGCGCTCGGCCCGGTCGCCATCGCGCGTAAGGGTATCGTCCGCTCGTTCCAGATCTCGGCTGTCTTTCCCAATCTGACCGTCCTTCAGAACATCGAGGTGGCCCTGCAGCGACAGGCGGGGCTGGCCAGCCAGTTCTGGCGCTCGCGCGATGTCCTCAAGCAGTTGAGAGAGCAGGCCTTCTCGCTTCTGCGCATCGTCAAGCTCGAGCGCTATTCGGACGTGGAGGCCCGGCTGTTGCCTTACGGGCGCAAGCGGACGCTCGAGATCGCAACCACGCTTGCGCTCGAACCCAAGGTTCTGCTGCTCGACGAGCCGATGGCCGGCATGGGCCGGGAGGACATCGCGGCCGTCAGCAAGCTCATCCGCTCGCTCTCGGACCGCCATTCCATCGTCATGATCGAGCACAACCTGTCGGTCGTCTCGACCATCTGCGATGACATCTCCGTGCTGGCGCGAGGGGAGGTCATCGCCCAGGGCTCATATGCCGAGGTCAGCACCAACCCGATGGTTCGCGAAGCGTATATCGGAGGCGCCGATGCCTGACGTGCTCGCGCTAGAGGTCCAGGATCTCCATGCCTGGTATGGCGAAAGCCATGTCTTGCACGGCCTTTCGCTGACAGTCGGCAAAGGCGAGACCGTTGCCCTGCTCGGACGCAACGGCGTTGGTAAGACCACCCTGCTGCGCTCGATCACCGGCATCCTTCCGACGCGCGAGGGCGTGATCCGCATATGGGGGAAAGACGCGATCGGCATTCGCGTTCACAACATTGCCCGCCTGGGCCTCGGCTACGTGCCGGAAGAGCGCGGCATTTACCACTCTCTCACAGTCTACGAGAATCTCGTCCTTCCACCCGTGCTCTCGTCGGGCGGCATGAGCATCGAAGAGCTTTTCGAGCTGTTCCCCAATCTCAGGGAGCGTCGATCCAGCCTCGGCGGCCAGCTCTCGGGCGGCGAGCAGCAGATGCTGGCAATCGCACGGATCCTGCACGCCGGGGCCCGGCTGATGCTGCTCGACGAACCGACCGAGGGTCTCGCCCCGGTCATCGTGCAGAAGATCGGCGAAGTGATCCGGCTGCTCAAGCAGAAGGGCATCTCGATCCTCATCGCCGAGCAGAACCTGCACTTCGCATCCCGTATCGCCGACAGGTTCTACCTCGTCGATGGCGGCAAGGTGACGGCCGAACTTGCTGCGGCGCAAATCGGCAGTTCCCAAGAACTCCTCGAAGAAACACTGGGGGTCTGAATGTTCGACATTCCCTTGTCGGGACTGATGGCCCAGATCTTTCTCGGACTCGTGAACGGCTCGATCTATGCGCTGCTCAGCGTCGGCCTGACAGTGATCTTCGGCCTCCTGCGCATCGTCAACTTCGTCCATGGCGCGCAGTACATGGTCGGCGCATTCCTCTCCTACCTGCTGCTTGTCTATTTCGGCATCGGCTTCTGGCCGTCGCTGCTCATCTCGCCGATCGTGGTCGGGCTCGTTTCGGCCGCAGTCGAGCGAACGATGATCTCGCGCCTGTACAACGTCGATCACATGTACGGGCTGCTCTTCACGCTCGGCCTGACATTGGTTCTGGAAGGGATGTTTCGGTACTGGTTCGGATCGGCCGGACGCGCCTACACCGTGCCGGAAGCCCTGTCCGGCGCCGTGAACCTCGGCTTCATGTATTTCCCGCGCTACCGGCTGTTCGTCGTCCTCGCCTCCGTCGTCCTGTGCATCGGCACCTGGCTGCTGATCGCGAAGACGCGCGCCGGCTCGTATCTGCGCGCCGCCAACGAGAACCCGAGCCTGCTGCGCTCGTTCGGCGTCGATGTCCCGTTGCTGCTCACCGCCACCTACGGGTTTGGCGCCGCGCTCGCCGCGGTCGCCGGAACGCTGGCTGCGCCGATCTACCAGGTCGGACCCTTCATGGGTTCGCACATCATGGTCGTCGTCTTCGCGATCGTCGTCATCGGCGGCATGGGCTCCGTGAAGGGCACCATCGCCGCGTCATATCTCCTCGGCATCGCCGAGACGCTGACCAAGATCGCGTTCCCGCAGGCCGCCGGCATGGCCGTCTTCGTCATCATGGCGGCAGTGCTCGTCTTTCGGCCCGAGGGCCTCTTCGGCAGACAGGAGTAGCTGCGATGGCCGAGACACTCGAACGATCCATGCTGGCAGCATCTTGGGGCGGCAGGCGCATGCGTCTACAGGCATTTGCGGCAATCGCGCTCATAGGAGCTGCGCTTCTCGCGCCGCTCCTGCTCTATCCGTTCCTGCTCATGAAGCTGATGTGCATGGCGCTGATGGCTGCGTCCTTCAACCTTCTGTTCGGCTATGGCGGCATGCTGTCGTTCGGCCACGCGGCATTCATCAGCACGGCCGGCTACATCACCGGCTATCTGGCGAAGTCCCTTGAGCTGCCGCCGCTTGTGTCCATCGCGGTTGGGGTCATTGCGGCTGCAGCGGTCGGACTGGTCTTCGGGCTGATCGCGATACGTCGCCGCGGCATCCAGTTCGCGATGATCACGCTGGCGCTGTCGCAGCTCGTCTATTTCATCTTCCTGCAGGCGCCCTTCACCCATGGCGAGGACGGGTTGCAGGATGTGCCGCGCGGCACGCTGCTTGGCATTGTCGACCTCCAGAGCGGCGTGGCGATGTACTACTTCATCCTGGCGCTCACGATCGGGGCGATGCTCGTCATTTACCGGTTGGTGAACTCGCCTTTCGGCCAGATCGTGCTGGCGATCCGGGACAACGAAGCGCGGGCGACGTCGCTTGGCTACGACATCTACCGCTACAAGCTGGTCATACTGGTGATCGCAGCGGCGATCGCGGGTCTGGGCGGTTCGCTGAAGGCACTTCTGTTCCAGATCGCCACGCTCAACGACGCAACCTATCTCGCTTCGACGGAGGTCGTGATTACCGCCGTAGTTGGCGGCATCGGAACCATGACCGGACCTGTCGTCGGTGCGGCGGCGATCGTTGCGCTGGAGTGGTTCTTTGCCGAAAGCGAATTTCCAGTGATGGTCATCAACGGCCTGGTCTTCATGGCTTGCGTCCTTCTGTTCCGGCAGGGAATTGTCGGCACGATGGGCGCATTCTTCGAGCAGCGTCGCAAGACTGCCTCCAAGGATGCGGCCGATGCGTGAGGAAGGACCTCTCCGCGCATCCATCCGGAACGTCGCGGTCGTTACCGGCGCGGCCAACGGGATCGGATGGGCCTGCGCGCAAGCCTTTGCCGCAGCCGGCTATGCCGTTGGTCTGCTTGACGTCGACGCCGTCTCGGTCGCCGGCCGCGCGGTGGAGCTTGGCGCCGAACATGTGGGCCTCGGATGCGACGTCACGGACGCCGCGCAGGTCGACGCGGCTTTCGAACTGATCGAGGGCCGTTTCGGGCAGCTCGACGCGCTCGTCAACAATGCCGGGATCATAGGCTCGCAGGAGCCCTCCATCCGCCAGGACATGGACTATTTTGACCGCATCACGAAGGTCATCGTCAACGGCACCTTTCTGTGTTCCCGCGCGGCCTATCGCAAGATGTCCGCGCAAGGACGCGGCTCGATCGTCAATGTCGGTTCGATCTCGGGCCTTGTCGGTCTGCCGCGCCGGAACGCATACGGCGCCGCCAAGGCGGGCGTTCATTCGCTCACGCGCGCGCTTGCCAGCGAATGGGCAGGGGAGGGCATTCGCGTTAACGCGGTCGCTCCCGGCTACATCGCCACCGCGATGGTCAAGGGCCTGATCGAACGCGGCGTCACCGACGCTGCGCGCCTGGAGCGCCGCATTCCGATGGGCCGGCTCGGCACGCCGGAAGACGTTGCGGATGCCATCCTTTTTCTCACCTCCGACAAGGCCCGCTACATCACCGGCGCAATCCTTTCCGTGGATGGAGGATGGGCCGCGTTCGGCGATGCGGGGCACGCGTTCGAGGCCAACGCCCACTGACCGCCTCGCCGGAGGCGGCGCTGCGGCTAACCAGTTCAGTTCAACGGGAGGAAAATATGTTGAGGACGTTGCTGCTTGCATCTCTTGTCGCTGTCGCCATGCCGGCGATGGCGGACGAAAACACGGTCAGGATCGGAGTGCTGACCGACATGAGCGGTCCCTTCGCCGACATCGACGGACCTGGCGGCGTCGAGGCCGTGCGCATGTCGGTGGAGGACTATGGCGGGAAGGCAAAGGGCAAGCCGATCGAGGTGATCTTTGCCGACCACCAGAACAAGCCCGACATCGCGCTCAGCATCCTGCGGCAGTGGTACGACGAGCGCGGCGTCGACATGGCGCTGGAATTCACGACGTCGACCGTCGGGCTGGCCGCGCAGGAATTGACGCGCACGGCCAACAAGGTCGGCATCCCCATCGGCCCCGCCACGTCCGATCTCTATGGCTCGAAGTGTTCGCCGAACACGGTCGTTTGGGGCATGGACAATTTCGCCTTCGGAAACGCGGCGCCCAAGGTCGTGGTGGAGCGCGGCGGAAACAAGTGGTTCCTACTTGTCACCGACTATACGTTTGGACACCAGCTGCAGGCGCTGCTGACCGATCTCGTCACGGGTGAGGGCGGCAGCGTCGTGGGGGCGGTTCGCCATCCTCTGGGCAGTCCGGATTTCTCCAGCTACCTGCTCCAGGCGCAGTCGCTAGGCGCGAACGTGATCGCCTTCGTCAACTCCGGCAATGACATGTCCACCTCCATCAAACAGGCGCGCGAGTTCGGGCTGAACGAGACGATGCAGTTCGTTGCGCCCGCCTTCCAGATTCCGAACGCCCTGGCGCTCGGGCTGGACATCGGACAGGGTGTGATCGCCGCCAACAGCGTCTACTGGGACCAATCGGAGGTGACGCGCGCCTTCACCAAGCGGTTCAAGGAAAAGATGAAGAAGGTGCCGTCCGAGAACCAGTTCATGATGTACGCGGCCGTCCAGCATTATCTCAAAGCGGTCGACCAGATGGACACGCACACAGACGGCAAGGCTGTTGTCGCGCAGATGAAGACGATGCCGGTCTCCGTGCTCGACTTCAGCGGACGCATCCGCAAGGACGGCCGGGTCGTCTACGACCTCAATATCGCTTCGGTGAAGAAGCCGTCGGAGTCCAGCGATCAATTCGACGTCTACAATCTGACGGGCAGGGTGCCCGGTGAGCAGGCCTTCGTCGCCGAGGATAAGACCGGTTGCAATATGTGATGTGGCGCGGGCGGCGGTTGAACCCGCCGCCCGTCCCTTGCCACGTTTCGTTCCTATCGGCCGGGGCCGCGCGACCTACCCGGCGGCAAGCCAGCGATTCTCGCCCTCGTGGAAGGCATCGAGTTCATCGGGGCGATCGTCGCCGAGCAGGTTTGGGTTCACCTTGACGCCGCGTGTCTGCTGGAAATAGGCAAGGAACTTGTCCGAGGGACGCAGCGTCGCCAGGTGTGCAAGGTCCACTGGTAGGGGATCGGCCGGGTTGACCGGCTTCATGACGTCCTTTTCGAAGAGGACTTCGAACGTCGCGATCTTCCATCGCCCTTCCTCGCGCACCGCCCGGGAAAAGAAGCGACAGAAGACAAAGAAGTCGACCTCGATCTCGTCGATCGTTGCGCGGCTGAAGATCATCGCCGGGCTCTCGACCGTGGCGCGATCGCGGTTCACCTGTGCGAAGGCTGGGAACACCCAGTGCTTGCCGCCGCCGGTCCTGCCCATAAGCTTGCGCGTGGCTTCCACGTAGGCCTCCCCGCCATGCCCGTCGTACCAGCTCGTGCGCACGTAGGCGTCCCTGTGAAAGCACTCGCTCATCACGTCGAACCGGCGCTGGTCGCGCGCGAAGCGCTCTCGTCTTACAAGGTCGAACAGATCCTCCCGATCCATGAAGGCCTGCATCCGATCCTGGGTAATTGGTTGCACGTTGCTCCTCCATGTCGTTGGATAGTTTGGTCTGCTTGAGGCTGCTT